>CESC01020057.1_pt1 | contig 182910 bp, 162 predicted proteins | sample 531131 | NCBI WGS metagenome assembly CESC01 (sample SAMEA2621295, study PRJEB7988) | marine metagenome | biome: marine biome (ENVO:00000447); feature: mesopelagic zone (ENVO:00000213); material: "saline water (ENVO:00002010), including plankton (ENVO:xxxxxxxx)" | depth 800 m
CTTTTCTTTTGTTACTTTTCTTTGGACAAGCAAAGAAAAGTAAGGAACATTGTTAATAAATAAAATTTCTCATTCCAAGTATTCAAAGCCGATAAAAACATTTAAACCAGTCTTACTCCCCAAGGTCAATTAAACTCCACTTACTCCCAACGCCGGCACAATTAGACTTATAAATAAATTCATAATTAGTACATCTTAAATCCTATAGTACTGACTGTTTTATTAAAAAAAATCAAAGACTACTTCCCATTCTATTTAAATATGCTCGTGCATCCCGTAAATTCAGTGCATTATCATCTGCTGCACGACTGCTTCGTGTTCTAGGAAATACCGGTTCATCCAAACGGTCAAGAGCAACTAAGAGCTGAAAAAGTACAGTGTCACAGTTTGCAGCCACTTCGCTACGCAACCAACGCCTAAATACCGGTATAAGCTTCCTGTTGTTGCTTTTTGATAATGCCCAATACACACCAACCCGTTCCTCATCATTTGTATACACGCCAGCATCCACACCCTTGATGAGCAGCTGTTCTAATTTGGCAGGCGGGTAGTCCTTAAATTTGGAGAATGCGATGAGGTCGTTTTCATAATCACCGTGCCTAACACCATTATGGCGTTCAAAGATAAATGCAGCTTCTAAAACTTGATTGTTATTCAAAAACATACCCTTCTTGAGTATTCCTTCCTCTTTTAAGACACACTCAAATTAAGCAAACTCCCCAAAACGATCAAACACAGCATAAGCACATAACTTCTAAGAATGGCTAGTCTTCCGGTTAATACGCGGTAGCCCAAATACGTATTGAGCAAACCGAGGCCTATGTTTAAAAAGAGCACCCAATCGGGATACCTAAAAGCAAAAAGAAGATCGGTATAGTGGTACTGGTAATACAACCAACCCATCCTAAAAACCCAAACCTCCGACAACAGCATTTGAACAAAACATAGGATAAGTTGTACTTTTCTTTGGAGTAGCATGGGTATATTATGAAGTTAAGATCTGTTATTTTAAAAAGCTAGCACCAAATGCTGTGATAAATAAGCTAATAAAACAAGCTCTTGCAATCGCAAAGAGCGGCCTGCCCTATGACCCAAATTATGCAACAAAATTGAACTAAATGCTCTTGGATTTTAACTCAATTCCTCATTGTATGCAGTTATTTTATCCAAATTGATAGGTCTAAAGTCTCTCCAGTTTTTCTTCTAAAATTTGCATGAGCAATTGATATTCCAACTCCACTTAATTCAAATTTTTTCAATGAAGAATTGTTCCATAAATCAAATAAACTTTCCATTTTAGGGTCTATTGAAATGATATATTTTCTTATCTCATTATTATTCATTGTAGTTTTATTAAAGAAGGCCTTTAATTTGTTTTTATCCTGCTGATTAATATTTCTATTTGTCATTTGCTCTTCTAATACTGTATCACTTAAAGTATTCATTTGGAATTTACTTCTGTCATGAAGGCAAGGCATTATAAAAGTCTTTGAATTTTCAAAATCTCCAACTTCATTTTCAAAATCTTCTAAAGAGAATCCTTTTGAAAACATAGCTTTATATTGCCTTTTAAAACTTTCTTCAAGTTGACCATAATCACCAACTCTTATATGACCACAACCTAAATATTCTAAATGATTAAAAGTGGTTCTTTCATTTCTTAAATCATCTGCAAATGGGATAATATGTTTCTTTATGTATATTGTAAATGATTCGAGGTTTCTAATTCGTTGGTTAACTGTTTGAGCAAGTAAAAAATTAAGTGTTAAAAGGTCAAAGTGCTCAACTGTAAGTTTTGGTGCTACCAATAGCGATTCATCGAGAACCAATTGAAGCATATTTCTTTCTTGAGTTTTTGCTCTATCTACCAAAATATCAACAAGTAAATTGCCAAGTTCTTCATCACCACTTTTTGCATATTCTTTTTGGGTTTGAAATAAGGCGTCTTGCATTGCAGGATTTTTGAATTCTTCTAATGATTCTGGGCTTTTTTCGTTCAGTTCTTTTACTATCTTTTCTGTTATTTCTTCCGCTCTTTCTGCTGCAATTTGTGCAGCCTCACTTTTTAGCCTTATAAAATTAGAGTTGAATACATCTAAGGCTATCTCTTTGGCATCTTTGTATGTTATACCGTTGTAAACATTAACGTTTTCTGCTTGAATATTGGATGAGCCGTCTCCTCCTTCTTGTTTTTTATCTTTCATCATAATTGGTAATGTTAATGTCTCCCTTCGATTGATAGTTTTTAGAATTTTTACCTCCTTTTTGAATCATTTTAGTATTCGAAAAAATTGGCGAACCATTTCTTTCAAAAAAGTCTAAAATTAAAAGGACAACACATAGAACAATTAGACTAATATTTAAAATTGACGAAGTTGTACCTATACTCGCTTCAATATCATTAATAGAATTTTCGGTAAAAAAATTTGATACAAATTTCAATGACATTGAATTAAGAGTTATCAAAAGAGAAAACACGGACCAAAAAGCTTTCATGTATCGTCTTATCGGATTTAAACTTAATGTGATTAAACCACTAATAACTGCTACAATTAATGAAACTTTCCAATATCCCAATAATAACCAAGATATTATAAAAGCTATTGTTGCTATTCCTAGAGAAATTAATATCCAACTATTCTTTTTACTCATTTTTTTTTAATTGCATACTACTTATAACATCAACATTAAACGTATTTATATCTTCCAAAAACTCACGGTATATCAACATAATAACAGTTCTGTATAAATCTACCCCAAAATCCCCACACTATTTTACGCAATTCCATAATTATCAATAATCAACCTGCAATTAGGGGGTATTTCCCCTCGGGGATGCTTCGGGCTTTATCCATTGTTTGACCATAGTTTATCCGTTGTTTTACCATTAAACCCCAGTGTTTATGGGCAAACTATGGTTAATTAACGGATAATCTATGCATTATCCCCCTGTCAAACCCGTTTAACGCCCCTGCCACAGGTGTCAAAAAGCTGTTAAACCCAAAGGCCTTTTTTTACATACTTGTTACCTTTAAACCAAACATCCTATTATGAGCAACAGCCTTGAAGCCTGGTTAGAAAAAGACAGCCTCACCTCTAATGTAAGCCGCGGTTTGATCTCCGGTGTCCTGGGCGGTATTGCCGGTACGCTGGTAAAGACCGCGATCGAGAAAGTACTTCCGGTACGCAAGCCCAATACCCGTTCGGCACAAGTGAAGATGATAGACGACCTCTCGATGAAGATCACCGGGGAGCGCATCAGCGAGAGCAACCACGAGCTGGCAGAGCAGTTGGTCAATGTACCTTTTGGCGCCAGTCTGGGAGCAACCTACGGCTATGCCAAACGCGATAAGCTGGATACCAATGTGTTTGAAGGCGCGGCCTATGGTGCGACCACCTGGGTGGGGACGCACGAAACCTCGTTGCCGCTTTTAGGGCTTAAAGACAATCCTACCGAGATCCCTGCAAAAATTCAGATCAACGAACTCCTGGCACACGTGGCTTTTGGGGTTACGACCGAGCTGGTACGTGGCTATGTAGCCAAAAAATTACGCGAATAAGCGCTCCAAGACAACACCCGGCTTCTGTTTGAAGCTCTTTTATACCTTAGGGCGATCTGCAGCGCATGCAAGCTCGATCATCGCGTAACCGCCGCGCTTTGGGTAAAAAGCCGCACCTTTACCGTGCGGGAGACCGGCTTCCCGTACCAAATTGTTTACCGTGAACCTCAGGCAGTACCATACCCAAACGACCCGGTTTTTTAACAGTACCGATTTTGCTAAGGCTGTACTCATCACCTTTGGGGTGGTGACGCCTATGCTTGCGGGGTATCTTCTGGGCGCGCTCAACATCGGGCTGGCACTGGGCACCGGCGTATTGTTCGTTTCGCCCAGTACCGTATCGGGTAGTCTTAAAAACAAACGCATCGGGATCTTGCTTTCGGCAGCTCTGGGCGGGGTCATCAGTCTGCTGGGGGCCTACATTCCAGATACGCTTTGGGTGCAATTGCCCTATCTGGGCATCACTGTATTTTTACTGTCCATGCTTTCGGTCTATGGGTTTCGGGCTTCGCTGATCGGCTTTGCGGGCTTGTTTGCCGTAGTGCTCAGCTTTGCCAATCTTTCGGCATCCGGGCTCTTACCTTACGAACGCAGTGGCCTTATCGTTTTGGGCGGCATCTGGTATTTGCTGCTGACTATGCTCTACGACCTGCTGGCGCCGAAGAAGCAGATCGAAGAACTCTTTGAGACCGCGCTCAACCTGAGTGCCGATTATATCGCCGCCCGCCGCGAATTTCTACAACAAACGACCGACCGGGATACGGGGCTGACAAAGCTGTTCAGTATTCAAAGCGAATTCAACGAGCATCTGGAAAAACTGCGCGAGATCTTGTTGCAGGCGCGTCACGCTTCGGGCACCTCAAGTTATTACCGCAAGCGCTTTCTGGTACTTGCCGAACTGGTAGACCTTTCAGAACTTTCGTTAACGAGCCCCGTACCGCCCGGAACCATGCACGAAGTCTTGCAGCGTTATCCCGAGCAGCTGGAGGCGTTTATTCAGCTGAATATGGCGCAAAGCGAAAGCCTGAAACGCATTGTCACCACCAACCTGCAAAAGCATGACCTCGACCTTAATACGCTCGACCGCCGCTTGCAAAGCGCCAAAAGCAAATTGCAACTGCTGAAGCAGGAAACCAGCCCTTCAGACCGTATGGTGCTGCACAACCTGTATGAACTGCAGGAAAAACAGGCGCAGCGTATTTTGAGTATCGCTGCCCTGCTCGACCGCAAGCAAAGCATCAAAGACACCAATACCGATTCGCCTAAGGAGCTGGAAGGTTTTATCACCAAGCAGGATTACAGCAGCCGGCTCCTGCTGGAGCATCTTAACCCGGATTCACCCATCTTCAGGCACGCGTTGCGCCTTGCCGTGACCGCGGTTGCCGGGATCGCACTTGGCAATCTATTTTCGGTACAAAACCCGTACTGGATCTTGCTCACCATCGTGGTGATTATGCGACCGGGCTACGGCCTTACCAAAGAGCGTTCTAAACAGCGTATTCTGGGGACCTTGATAGGTGCCCTAGTAGCGGGTGGGATCGTATACTTTTTTGAGAATGACAAGATGCTTTTTAGGGTGCTGGCGATTTTCAGTTTTATCGGGGCACAAGCCTCCCTGCAAAAGAACTACCGCACCGGTGCCTTATTCATTACCCTGAGTATCATTTTTGCCTATGCCCTGCTGCGTCCCGATGTGCTGGCGGTGATCCAATTCCGCGTCATCGATACCGCCGTAGGTGCAGCCCTGGCCGCCCTCGCCAATGCGGTGCTCTGGCCTACCCGCGAAGCCAAAACCCTCAAACAGAATTTAGCCGACAGCCTGCGGGCACACCGCAATTACCTCGAGGCGATCGAGCGGCATTATGATACCAAAGAGGAGCTGGCGCTCGCCTATAAGCTGGCGCGAAAGAAAGCCTTTATCGCCACCGCCGGACTCAACAGCGGGGTGCAGCGCTTGTTGCAGGAGCCTAAAGGCAACGACAAGCTTACCGGAAAGCTGTACGAACTCGCCGTACTCAATCACGCGTTTTTAGGAGCGCTGGCCTCTATAGGTGCTTATTTGCGCACGCATAACGTGACCCGCCGTAGCGAAGCCTTTCATCAGGTGACCGCGCCTATTTTTAAGAATATTGACAATGCCTTGTTGTTGCTGGAAGCGCAAACCCCACAAACAGTTTTAGAGGAAAGCGAGATCCTTCCTTTTGAAACCCAAACGGCTGAAGAGCCTGACGAAGCCTTGCTGGAAACCCATATTTTAAGCGAGCAACTCACCTCCCTCAAACGCCTGAGCGAACAATTCAACAAGCAGTTGAAAAGTCTGCATACTTAGCCGAAGAAGGCTTAACTTTAGCTAAAACCCCCGTGTATGTCTGATCTAAAACTGAGTTCGAGTTCGTCTAAAGGCGATTTTAAAGTGCTTGAGGGTACGCGCGTGATCTGCGAGGTGGTGTATAAAAACTGGTTTTCGAGCAAAGCCACCACAAACCTGAATCAGGCGGTGCTTGAGATCCAACCGAAGAACATCTGGACGAGTAAAGTAGACTTGTTTAAAAACGACCGCAATGTGGGCGACATCACCTTCAACCTTAAAGGGCAGATGGTGATCCGTTACATCAACCCCGATCGTACCGAAGTGAATTATATTCTGAAAAATACCTCCGGTCTAAAGCTGAAGTTTGAGGTGTTTAATGCGGAAAAAGCACTGCAGTTTAAACTGGTATGCACCAGCAAATGGCATCAGCTGCGTTACCATTACGACGTGGAGCTTGCAGCATTTGACGGGCAAACCGAGCTGCACGAACTCCTCGTCTATTGCGGGTATGCGGCCAACCTCTACCTTTCGATCATCAGCGCAGCGGCGCTTTAAAGGCTATTGAGAATGGCTGCGGCTTGCAGTAGGGTGTCTTCATTTTTGGCAAAGCAAAAACGCAAGAGTTGGTCATCGCGTTTATCCTTATTGAACACCGATACCGGAATGCTCGCCAGGCCTTTTTCTTGGGTGAGGTATTCGGCAAAGGCAACATCGTTCAGGTCACTGATCGCGCTATAGTCCAGCATTTGAAAATAGGTACCTTCTGAAGGCGTAAATTGAAAGCGCGAATCTTTGATCGCGTTTAAGAACACATCCCGCTTCTGCTGATAAAAACCACCCAGATCTAAATAATGTTTGGGTTCCTTTAAATATTCGGCGAGGGCGACTTGGGTAGGATGATGCACACAAAACACGGTATTTTGATGCACTTTGTTAAACTCCGCCATCAGCGCCTTAGGCGCAAGGCAGTAGCCCATTTTCCATCCGGTGGTGTGAAAGGTTTTTCCAAAAGAAGCCGTCACCAGCGCACGTTCTTTCAATCCGGGATAGGATGCGACGCTGCGGTGTTGCTGCGCATCAAAAATAATATGCTCATACACCTCATCGCTCAGGATCAGGATATCGGTATCCTTTACCAATTCCTCCAGACGTTTAAGATCGGCATCCTTCAGCACCATTCCGCTGGGATTATGCGGGTTGTTGAGAATAAGCATCCTCGTTTTGGGCGTGATCGCTGCGGCTACTGCATCCCAGTCTACTGCGGTATAGGGGGCGTCAAGTTGTACCGGTACGGGAATTCCGCCTTGCAATTCGATCGTAGGCTCATAAGTATCATACGCCGGTTTCAAGACGATGACTTCGTCCTCCCGATGTACAAAAGCCGTAATCGCCACAAATAAAGCTTCCGAAGCGCCTACCGTAACACAGATCTCCTGCTCGGGATCGTAAGTAGCACCGCGCAAGTCCTGTACCAATGCTGCAATGTTTTCGCGTAGCGGAAGATGCCCCGCCAGCGGCGCATATTGATTGGCCCCGTTGTGCATGGCTTGCGTTACCAGATCGATCAGCTTAGGATCGGTATTGAAATCAGGGAAGCCCTGCGATAAGTTGATGGCGTTGTACTGTGCCGCCATTTTGCTCATCACAGCAAAAATAGAGAGTTTGTTTTGAGGCAGTTTACTTCGCATCACCCTTTTTATATAGCTCGGCTACATCTTCCAGTTCCTGATACCACTGCTCCCCGAATTTACGAATGAGCGCATCCTTTGTAAACTTGTACACGGGCACTTGCAGTTCTTTCCCGAGGCTGCAGGCATCATCACAAATAGGCCAGCGCTCGTAGTTTACCGCGGTAAACTTGGAGTACTTCTGCAAGCGCACCGGATATAAGTGACACGAGATGGGTTTTCTAAAAGCTACCTCGCCCGCGTTGTACGCATCCTCGATCCCACAAGAAGCCACCCCGTCTTTAGTAAAGGTCACATACGCACACTCGGCACCATTCACCAAAGGCGTTTCCAGTTGGTCCAGATCGGTTTTAATGTGTGTGCCTTGGGCTTCGATCGCAGCGACACCTTCAGGGCGTAAAAAAGGCTTTACTTTAGGATAAATTTCCTTTAAGATCTCAACTTCCTGAGGTTCTACCGGCGCTCCTGCCTCTCCGGCAATACAACATTCTCCTTTACACGCAGACAAATTACATACAAAATCTTTGTTGATAACGTCTTCTGAAACTATGGTTTGGTCTATTTGAAACATAGCGCAAAGATACATGTTCTGCCGCTGAGCACCGAGTATTTCTGCGTTCATGTTTCTTATGGATTCTTTGTGATTTACAATGTTTATGGCTGTGTTTCGACAGGGTTTTCTGCAGATTATCTAATCGTTAAATTTTGGGGTTTTATTGCTTATAAATCAAAGAAATAGACGTAGTTTTGCGCCCTCTTAAAAAAAAGCATAGTTATGGCATTTGATATTAAGGAAATCGTAACGGCAACGATGATCTTATTTGCGATTATAGACATCATCGGCAACATCCCCATCATCATTGGGCTGCGCGAAAAGGTAGGGCATATTCAAAGTGAAAAAGCCTCGATCGTAGCAGCGCTTTTAATGGTGGTATTTCTCTTTATAGGTAAAGAGATCCTGAACCTCATCGGTATCGACGTCAACTCGTTTGCGGTGGCCGGTTCGTTCATTCTCTTTTTCCTCGCTTTGGAAATGATCCTGGGCATCTCCTTGTACAAAGACGACGCACCTGAGACCGCCAGTGTGGTACCGCTTGCCTTCCCGCTCATCGCAGGAGCAGGGACCATGACCTCGTTGCTGTCGCTACGTGCAGAATATGCTGTGGAGAATATCATCGTGGCGATCTTTATCAATATCGTGATCGTCTATGCGGTATTGAAAGCTTCGGGTAAAATCGGAAAAATCCTAGGAAAACAGGGAATTAACATCATACGCAAAATCTTTGGCGTAATTTTGTTGGCCATGGCAGTAAAGCTGTTTACTACAAATATTCAAGGACTCTTTTAAAACCCACTCATGAAAGTTGCATTGTATATCATACTCGCCCTTGCCGGCGCCCTTTTTATCTTTAACCTCACGCAAGTAGATTATAGTGCACCCTTGACCGGTGACAGTACGGTAGCGGTTATTTCGGTAGTGGCATGTTTGTGTGCGATCCTTTTGGTGCTCATCTTAATGATCTCCAGAAAAATTGCTGAAAAGAGTAAAGGGAAGCAAAAGCAAACCAAGCGCCAGCTTTAAGCAGCTTGGGTCAGGTTCACCTGCTATTAGAGTAATTTGATCAGGCTGGGATTGTAAAACTCATAAACGATCCCGGCAATAAAGGTAAAGATCGCCAGTACCAAAAAGATCTTGTGCAGCTTTTGAAAGATCAGGGTGCGTTTTAGTTTTTTGCGCAGCTGACGGTCTTTGATCTGGTCCATCTGCTCTTTGATCTCAGCATCCTTGAGGTAAAACGGACTTACCGATATCCCATTAGAGATCAACAGCCCGGCAGAATTGTCTAGCAGACGAAATACTGCGGCAATGCAAAAAACAAATATGGAAGCTATTATTACCATAACTATTCTTCTCGGCTCAAGGCTTTAATTTTAATGATGGCGGGGTCTTCTTCGTTGACCAACTTTTCAAAGATGGTATTCCCAAAAAGCTGTTGCGCCATGACGGCCTTAAGATAACGCTTTAAATCGGCTTTATAATCGCGTATTCTAATTTTTAGATTACGTGCATTGAGGTAAGCTACAAAGTCGTTCATCTGTGCATCGCTAATGCTTACCTCTTCCTGAAATTGCTCGTACGACAAGCTGTTGAAATACGGCCTGCGCTGCTCGATGATCTCAAAGATAAACCGGCTCATATAACCTGCACGCAAGGCATAGGTAATGGCTTCTTTCTCATAATTGGTATCCTTAGGGATAAACACATCAGGAATGATCCCACCACCGCCGTAAACTACGTTTCCGCCCGGCGTTACATAACGCAGACTGTCGGCTACCGCGATACTGTCGGCACTTTGCATTTCTCCATTCTTATAGCGTGACAGGTAATCTTCATAATAAGCTTTGTTACCTGCATCATAAGGGCGTTGTATGCTTCTACCCGTAGGCGTATAATAGCGCGCAATGGTCAAGCGCACCGCGCTCCCGTCACCCAGTTGCATCTCCCGTTGAACCAGACCTTTCCCAAACGAACGGCGTCCTACGATGACCCCACGGTCGTTATCCTGAATGGCCCCGGCTACGATCTCACTGGCAGAAGCCGAATTCTCATTGATCAACACATACAGCTTTCCGCTTTCAAAGTTGCCTTCATCGGTAGCATAGGCGTTCTCGATCTTTCCGGTTTTGTTTTTGGTGAAGAGGATGAGTTGGTCTTCTTTCAAAAACTGATCGGCGATCTGCTCTGCCGCCGAAATATAACCGCCGGGATTGCCGCGCAGGTCGAGTACCAACTGACGCGCGCCCTTCCGCTTTAAAGACAATAAAGCCTTTTCAAATTCTTCAGGCGTACTTTCGGCAAAACGGTTGATCTTGATATAGCCCAGCGTATCGGTTGCCATATACGACGCATCTACACTTTTAAGCGGCACCACCGAGCGGGTGACTTTAAAGTCGAGCAAGCCGTCTACCCCGGGACGTTTTACCTTAAGAGCTACTTTGGTATTGATCTGGCCTTTGAGTTGGTTGGTGATCGAGTCGTCAAGCACATCGGCACCGGTAAGCGACTGGTCGTCTGCTGCAACGATGCGATCGCCCCCGCGTATTCCCGCCTTTTCACTTGGTCCGCCGGGAATGGCCTGAATGACGGCAATGGTGTCGTTAAAGTTGTAAAAGCTGATCCCGATACCTACAAAATCACCCTTCATACTCTCACTCACCTCCTGCAATTCACTAGGCGGAATATACACCGAGTGCGGATCGAGATTCTCCAGGATTCCGTTTACGGTCACTTCAACAATACTATCGGTATTGATGGGATCTACATATTCATAATCGATATAATCGATAAGGCGGTTGAGCTTTTCCTTTTTGGCATTGCCTCCCAACAGGTTGGTGGGATTGCTGCTGTAGTTGAGGGTACTCCCAATAAAAATACCCAGGGCTACTGCCACACAGAAAAAGATAGGAAGGTATTTTTTTTGGTAACCGGCCATTTATTCGTCAATAGTTTCTATACAATCTACGCTTACGCCGGCACGACGTAAAAAATCAATTCCGCTAGGGTCTTTATAGGCTTTATTAAAAACCACGCGTTTGATGCCGGCTTGATGTATCAATTTACTGCATTCGGTACACGGAGACAAGGTGATGTATAAAGTAGCACCTACACAGGATTGTGTAGAGGCCGCTACCTTTAAGATCGCGTTAGCCTCTGCGTGAAGCACATACCACTTGGTATAGCCTTCGTCATCTTCACAGATATTTTCAAAACCTGTAGGCGTGCCGTTATAGCCGTCTGAAATGATCATCTTATCCTTAACGATCAAAGCGCCAACTTGTTTTCTTTGACAATACGAAAGTTTTGCCCATTCCCGCGCCATGCGTAAATAAGCGATATCATAAACCCGCTGTTTATCTGATGAGATCTTAGACATACTCTTGAATACTGTAGCTGAGCTACAAGCTGTTAAGTTTGCGAAGATAAAAAACTTGGCTCGCTTCTCATCCTATAAAACGTGCTTTACCACGGATAATTTTCTATAAGCATCGGAATTACCATACCAATAACGACTGCAGATATGAACATCATCCAGTCTCTGCGAGAGAACCTGAAAATGGTTTGGCAAATGAAGCCTATGATCAATACGATAAGCGTGATGATGATCTGCGCTGCTTCAATACCCAAAGCAAATTCGGCCAGCGGCAACAGCTTGTTAGACGTATGCGCGGTCAATTGCTCAAAAAAGCCGGAAAAGCCTAAGCCGTGTATGAGGCCGAAGAACAAGGCGGTGATCAACAGTACGCCCAGCTTATCTTTATTGGCCCCTCTCCCTGCGGTAAACACATTGTACAAGGCAGCGATAAAAATGGTCACCGGTATGAGCCACTCGACCAGCCCACGGTTGATGCGCACCACCCCATATACCGCAAGCAGCAGCGAGGTCGTATGCCCAAGGGTAAACAGGGTCACCATCAACAATACCCGGCGCCAGTCTTTAAAGACATAAGGAACCGAAAGAACAATGAGAAATAAAACGTGGTCGTAAGCAGTGTAATCTAAAACGTGATCTAAACCAATTTTGAAGTAAAACCAAAAATCTGACATAAGGGGAACTTAGTATTTTCTCAAAACTACAATTATTTCCCAAAGTTGTACTGTTAAACGTTAAACTATGTCTAAACAGAATTCGCAAAAATGCCGGCTTTTGTAATTTAAACCTTAAAAGAATTGACTATGCCTCGTATTGCCGCTGTTCTTGTTGCTTTTTTAATGCTTAGCCTGAGTGTAGGTTGTAAAACCGTACCCGCGTTGACCACTACCAAAACTACACTTCCCAACGCCCCGCAGTACACCTATATCGATACCCGTGGCAACACCTATAATTTGAGTACTAAAAAGCTGATCTACGATCCGGTTTCGGCAGATAATACCATTGACGGACTCGACGATGAAGGCCGGCATCTGGAACTGAATATCGAACTCAACGATTATACTAAAATGGCTGCGGAGTGTGAGCGTCAATTCAACACCACCCAAAAAGAATTACCGGCCAACTATTCCGGCTACGTGATCCCTACGCTTACCCGAAAAGACAGCATTGAAACCCGCAGTATCGACCTGAGCATAAAAGCGGTAGACGAACTCGACTATGTCATTAGACCCTTTCTAGGAGATGAATAGTCCTAAAAATCCCATACTCAAGCAAGGCTACAGGCTGTTTATCTTTTTAAAAAACACCTACCTCGCTTGGGACCGTAACGATCCCTTTGCCAAGAGCGCCATTATTGCCTATTACACCTTATTCTCACTGCCTTCACTGCTGATGATCGTCACCAGTATCGCTAGTGCTTTTGTTGGCCCGGAAGCCGTACAGGGACGTATTCACGATGAGATCGCGCGTTTCATCTCGCCCGAAGTAGCTGTTGCTATTGAACAAATGATAGGAAAGGTCACAGTAGAGAACGACAACTGGATCACCTTGATCATCAGCATTGCTGCCCTGATCTATGGTGCGACAGGAGTATTCTTTCAGATGAAGAAAACCATGAATACCATCTGGAACGTCACCGAAAAAAAATCAAACTTCAAGCGGATGCTCATCAACCGCGCCATTGCTTTTGGGATGGTGCTCGTGCTGGGCTTTATGCTGCTTGTGGCCTTTGTGATCACCGTACTACTGAATTTACTAACCGATTACCTCTCTCAATTTGCGCCGTCGATCACCGTAGTCTTTGCCGATGTCTTGCGTTTTCTCATCTCGTTTCTCTTTATCGCCTCGCTGTTTGCCGCGATATTTAAAATACTGCCCGATGTCAAAATGGGGTATAAGACCACCGTCTTGGGCGCCAGCATAACTGCGATCCTGTTTCTTATAGGGGAAAGCATTTTGGGCTATTACTTTGCCAGCAGCAATCCCGCCTCGGTATATGGGGGCGCTGCTTCTATCGTGTTGATCTTGCTTTGGGTGAATTACACCTGCCTGATCCTGTTCTTTGGTGCTGAGATCACCGTGCAATATGCGATCGCAAAAAAACATAAGATCGTTCCCAACAGCCACGCCAAGCTTGCCCATACCGAAGAGATGGAAGCCTTGCGCAAAAAACAAAAGCAAGTAGAAGCCGATAAAAAAAAAGCGATAAAATTAGCCACCAATCCTGAAGAGTCTAACACCCCTTAATCGGCTTTACGCAACAAACACACATAAACCGGAAAGTGGTCGCTATAACCGCCGGTATACTTTCCGTTAGCAAAACTTCTAAAGGGATAGCCTTTGTAGGGACCTTCGGGTGTTTGTAAAAAGCGCTTATTAAAGATCCCGGCTTTATAGTATTGAAAGTGTTCATAATCCCGTTGTAACCAAGCTGCAGAAAGCAAGACCTGATCAAAAAGATTCCAGCTGTCGCGATAGGCCAGCGTACCCTGACCGCGTTTGGCCATGCGTTCCATCGGGTTGTAGATCTCTTGAAGCCCTACCTGCTCCGGGCGGGCTTTAGTCTTTAAGATCTTTTTGAGGCTTTTATCTTTAGGGTCGTCATTAAGATCACCCATACTGATGATCTTGGCATACGGCTCTTCACTCAAAATAGAATCGATAATGCGTTTGTTAAGCGCCGCTGCAGCCATACGTCGCGGTCGCGTAAGCGCTTCTCCTCCACTGCGCGACGGCCAGTGATTGACCAGAATATGCATACGCTCTCCCGCAAGATTTCCGCTTACTAAGAGTTGGTCGCGGGTATAGATCCGTCGGTTTTCACGTTCCGGATCGTAAAGTTTGAGTGCGTATACCTTACTGCTCACCACCTGAAAAAGCTTAGGGTCATACAAGAGTCCCACATCGATCCCGCGCCGGTCTGGCGAGTCATAATGCACGATCCCGTAGCGGCTTTGCTTCAGTGGAGTTTGATTGACCAAATCTTCTAAGACCTTTCGGTTTTCGATCTCTGCCACCCCCACAAGGACCGGGGCGGTGGTCGCTTCCGGCGGACCGATTTGCGCGATCACCGAGGCCATTTTCAGCAGCTTATCGGCATAGATCTCCTGCGTCCAATGGTCCTTGCCTTCGGGCGTACGGTCGTCATCAAAGGTGATGGGATCGTTTTCGGTATCAAACAGGTTTTCCAGATTGTAAAAGGCTACCGTAACCAATTGGTATTCTTGCTTTTGCATCGCAAAAACGCACAGCATCGGGTTAACTATGAGCACCCACAATACCTTTAATCGAATATTTTGCATAACACACCTAAAATCAGATCGTTAAGTTACATTAAATTCTAATTTAGAACATCCCTCCCCCGTAAAACTAGTTCTAAACCTGCTGCTATGAAGAAGTTTACGCTCTTTATCTGGATGCTGGGGAGTGCCTCGCACCTGATCGCACAACAGGTGAGCATCCGTGGGACGGTAAAAGATGTGTCTACGGCTGCCCCGCTTCCGCAGGTGGAGGTACGCATCCTCACCACGCCACTGCAAACCACTACCGATGAGACCGGAAGCTTTACCTTATCTCCGGAACTCGCACCGGGCAGCTACCAGCTCGAACTGCGTAAATCGGGTTACCTCGAGCTACACCTTCCCATCACGATCACGCCCAATACACCCATCGTTTTTGATTTTATCCCGATGGAAATCGATCTGGCAGAAGCCAATGAAAACCTAACGCGCATCAGCCTCTCTGATGTACAACTGAACAGCGATGACGCACTACAGGATAATGTGATTTCGGGATTGCTCGGCGCCACCAATGATGTATTTAGCAATGCGGCAGCTTTTGATTTTAGCGCTACCTTTTTTAGACCGCGTGGGCTGGACAGCAAATACAGCCGGGTACTCATCAACGGAATCACCCTCAACAAACTCAACAGCGGGAGACCGCAGTGGAGCAATTGGGGCGGACTCAACGATGCGATGCGGAATCGGGAATTCAGTATGGGGTTTACGCCTTCGGCCTATAGCTTTGGCGCGCCTGCCGGAGCCTTGCATTTTAACATGCGCGCTACCGCCTACAGACCCGGGGGTCGCATTTCGTATGCAACAGCAAACCGCACCTACACCGGCAGGGTGATGGGCAGCTACAACACCGGGATGACCAAATCTAATTGGGCCTTTGCGGTTTTGGCTTCCCGACGTTTTGGGCAGGAAGGCGCTATCGCCGGGACCTTCTATGATGCCAACAGTCTGTTTATCGCTGCTGAAAAACTGCTTTCGGAAACGCACAGCATCAATCTCGCACTGCTTTACACCCCCAACCGCCGCGGAAGAAGTACCGCACTCACCCAGGAAGTGATCGACCTGAAAGGAGCAGACTACAATCCCAACTGGGGCTACCAGAACGACACACCCCGTAACGCCCGCAACCGGGAGATCGAAGAACCCCTGGCAATCGTATCGCACTATTGGAAGTGGAACGACCACAGCAGTCTCAATACCAATCTTGCCTACCAGTGGGGAACTACAAAAAATTCGCGCATCGACTATACCGGCAATACGCTGGTCATCAATCCCAATGGCCAGGAAAGTTTTATAGGCGGCGCCCGCAATCCCGCACCTAACTATTATCAAAAATTACCTAGTTATTTTCTCAGGTTTGAGAATCCCACGGCAGCCCAATACCAGCAAGCCTATCTCGCCGAACAGGCATTCATGGAAGATGGCCAACTCGACTGGCAGGCCCTGTACCGCGCCAATCAAACCGCCACGGCAAGCGGACTCAACAGCATTTATGCCGTGCAGAACGATGTCACTAAAGACCACCTGTTTAAAGCTTCAAGCCTGTTGAAAAGCCGATGGTCTGAAAACTACGATTTTCATGCAGGGGTTAGCTTCACCCACCTCAACAGTGAGAACTACGCAGCATTAGACGATTTATTGGGCGGAACGGCCTGGTTGGATATCGACAGCTTTGCTGAGGATGACAACACCACCGGTGGTGACCTCGCTCAGAGCGACCTTCAACACCGAAATCGCCTCGTGGGTATTGGCGATACCTATAAATACCGCTACAGCATAGTGACCCGGGAAGCTTCTGCCTTTGCACAACTTGAAGCTACCCACAAACATCTGGATTGGTATTTAGGGTTGCAGATACAAAACACAACCCATCGCCGCGAAGGCTATTATGAAAACGGATACTACCCCGGTGACGCTTCTTTGGGACGCAGCGCACCGGTACACTTTACGACCTATGGTGCCAAAGCCGGCCTTACCTACAAGCTCAACAGCAAGCATTTTCTGCAGGTCAATTCGGCAGTGCTTACCCAGCCCTTACCCACACAAACCGTGTTTACCAATGCCCGGCAAAACAACGCAAGCATCGCAAGTCCCGAAGCAGAGCGCATCCTCAATCTGGATGCCAGCTATATCTTTAGAGGTAATGCCTTCAAAGCGCGGCTCACGGGATATTATCTCAACTTCTCCAACGGAAGTGAAGTCTCCTATTTCTATACCCAATCGATGCAAACCTCTTTGATCGATCAAGGCAATGCACTGGTGCAGGAGATCACAACCGGAATCGGCAGACAAAATCTGGGTATTGAATTAGGTGCTTCGTATCAGGTGCATCCTACGCTAACTTTTAAAGCGGCAGCAGCTGTAGGACAGTATCAGTATACCAGCGATCCACAAGTGTATTACACAACCACTTTAGCCCCGGAGCCTATACGCTTTGGGGATGGTGCTGTACAACTCACCAACTACCGGGTTGCGGGAGGTCCCGAGCAAGCCTATCAATTAGGCTTTGATTACAGAGATCCTGATTTCTGGTGGTTGGGCGCAAGCGTGAATCGGTTTTCAAACGCGTATGTAGATGTGAGTTATTTGAGGCGTTCGGGGGCATTTGCAAAAGCCGGAGACGGGCAGCCTTTAACCACCTACAACACCGATACAGCACGTGAGCTGTTACAGCAAGAACAGTTACCGTCCTATTACCTGGTCAATCTGGTAGGCGGTAAATCCTGGCGGGTCAAGCAGTATACCTTTGGATTCTTCGGGCTGATCAACAACGCGCTCAACACCCGCTATAAAACCGGTGGTTTTGAAGATTCCCGTATCGGGGATTATCAAAAACTCACCGAAGAACGCTCCCGGCAAACTCCGCTTTTTGGAAACCGGTATTTTCTGGGATACGGCACCACCTTTTATCTCAATTGCTATGTACGCTTTTAAACCGTTCGCTTTCGCGAAAGCAAAAAAATAAGTCTTATGAATGCAAAACCTATACTTCTCGGTCTTTACGCATGTTGCCTCTGCGGATGTATCACTCAGGAATTTGAAGTTCCAGAAACCGAAGCGACTACCGTAACTCCCACCGGCACCGAAATAGCACTCAACGCCGTACTCAACAGCTTAAGACAAAGCAGCGAACCTGTGGTAAGCTTTGAAGCCACAGACACCTATTTTACCGGTTATGTGATAAGCAGTGATGTGGCCGGTAACTTTTATCACGAACTCCTCTTGCAGGATGCACCAGAAAACCCAAGTAGTGGCATTACGCTGCAACTCAATGAAAATGCCTTGTACACTACCTATGAGCCGGGCAGAAAAGTCTACGTGTATGTAGACGGGCTAGCCATCACTACAGAAAATGGCGTCATGCAACTGGGGATTAGAGATGGCAATGGCATCACCGATATTCCGGGCAGTCTTATCAACAGTCACGTTGTGCGGGACGCTGAAGTAGCCGAACTGGTTCCGTTACCGCTTTCCATTTCGCAGTTTTCTGAAGCTTATGAGAACATATTGATTCAGCTCGATCAGGCGCAGTTTAGTCAAAGCGAGGTTCTGGGTGCCTTTCCCAAAACCTTTGCAGGAGAAGTCACCGATGCGTTTGATGGCATTCGCCTTTTAGAAACCTGCGACCCCCGTGGCAGAACTTTGGTAAGCACCAGCACCTTTGCCAGTTTTAAGTCGGTTGCACTTCCGTCAGGAAAGGGAAGTATTAGCGGTATTCTGAGCAGAGACTTTTATGACGATTTCTACATCCTACGCATCAACACCACTCAGGCGATCGACTTTTCAAGTGACGACCGCTGCGATCCCGAGGTATATGGATGCGGACAAGCAACAACCGAAGGGGAAACACTTCTCTTTACTGAAGATTTCAGTGAACAATCCCGCAACAATCCTATTGAAGGCAACGGCTGGACCAATTATATAGAATATGGGGTACAAGCTTGGGAAGCCTACACCGCCAGCGGCACCAATGCCTCACAGGGCGTTTCTGCGCGTATCGATTCGTACCAGTCGGGAGACGCCTTGAGTGTGTGCTGGTTGATTACTCCGGCTATTGATCTGGCCAACAATACACAGGTGCGACTGCGTTTTGAAACCAGCAGCAGCTTTGCAGATGGCAGTGACCTTGAGGTGCTTTTCAGTACCGATTGGGATGGAGACCCAACGACCGTTACGCAAGCCCGGTGGCAGTTGTTGCGCGACGCCTTTGTGATACGCGATCAGGATTTCTTTGGCGATTGGTACAGCAGCGGAATCGTGAACCTTTCCTGTACTCCAACAGAAACAGGTTATGTTGCCTTCAAATACACCGGCAGTACGCAGGAAGCCTTTGACGGCACTTACCAACTGGACAACATCAGCATTACCGCCGACTAAATAATAAAATGCTATTTTTAGGAAACTAAAATTTACACCTCTTGATCAAAACTACCCTACTCAGTTTGCTATTGATTTGTTTAATCGCCTGTAGCTCTAAAAATGAAAAAGCAACACCTCAAGCGCAATTCACCGATGAGCAAGCCCAGTTGATTATGGCTGCAGATTCTGCCACGCCCATGCGTGTTTTTAAGATCACTAAAGAAAGTGACTCGCTTTTACTGCGCACGCCCAGTGAAGCAGTAACTGTAGATCCTAAAGATACGGTGCTGATGAACCTCATCGACCGCATGTATACCACGGTGCGCGACAGCCTCTCGCTGGGTGCGGGCATTGCCGCTCCTCAGGTAGGTATCTTAAAACGCATTGCTTGGGTACAGCGCTTTGACAAAGAAGGCTTCCCTTTTGAGGTGATCATCAATCCTGTGATCAAGCAATACTCTAAGAAAAAACAAGATTGTCCTGAAGGTTGTTTGTCGATTCCCGGTAGACGCGACACCCTCTCTACACGGGCGTATGCCATTCTTGTGGAATATGATAAACCCGACGCCTCGCACGAGATCGAAATGGTAGAAGACTTTACAGCGGTGGTGTTTCAACATGAGATCGACCATTTAAATGGGATTCTCTATCTCGATCACTTAAAACAAGAGATCAAAGACGCCGAAGGCCTGATGACCTTAGATACGCTTAGCAATTAAAATACCGGGTATTAGGTATTTACAGCAACTCAAATTAATCCTAATATCACCTAAACTAATCAAACTTATAACTTATGGAAACTCAAACACGATTTAGTCCGTTAGAAGCGGCTCCAGGACTAATTTACCTTGGATCTAAAGCTAAAAATTACAGACAGGTTGTTTACGCCTCACAGATCTACGGTAGCTTTTTCTTAGTTAATGGAACCTTCAGTACCGAACCCAGTAGCGAAGAAGGATATCAAACAATAACAACAGTTGAATTTGAACTGGTCAATTACAAAGGGCTTTTCAACATAGGACTTGAAGATGTAAGCTTTGACGAAGCTAAGAATTGCTTTCATTTACATCTTGAAGCCCTTTCAAATGCTACAAAAAAGACCGTAAAAAATATCAAAGTTGATTGTAGCAAAGATTTATACTTTATTCGTGAGTTAGCTGAAATTAAAGATGCACTCAAAAAAGGCGTTCACGACGATGAGTTTTTCTACAGAGATGGTGCGTATACGGCCAGACGCATTCCACATCATACTTTAGAAATGGACCAAGCTGAAGATATCGTTAAATGTATTGAAGGCACTTCTTCTACTACAAGCTCTGAGAAAGCAGGCTTTGCTCCGGGAAAACGCTGTATGATGTCTGAACTGAAAATCTTGATTTAATGCGCATAAGGCTGCCCGGACTTCTGTTGCTCTTTTGGTGTAGCCTGGTGCTTGGGCAGCACACCGATCTTTCAGCGTACGATGCATATTTTCAAGCATTAAAAGCTTTGGAGCATCAAGAAGCGCTGTCGCATTTGGAGCGCATCGACGACCCACAATATACGCAGCCGCTTGAGGTTTTTGCCCAACTCACCTACGAAGGTTTTTTGGGCAATTCTAAACGCTATCAAGCCGATTGTGTCGTGCGCACCAGTGACGATCCCTTTCTAAATGCGGTGTATCAACTGAATACCGGGTATTATAAATTTTACTTTTTACAAGACCGTACGGCAGCCTATCCGCATTTTTATTCAGCACTAGAAAGTGCTAATGAAACAGCGTATGCTCCCTTGCAGCGTCGTGCCCTGCGTGCCATCTTACAGTATTTTCATCATGAGATCGCGCGCAACAACAACAACTATGAGGTGTTTCTGGATCAATACCAGAAGTTGATCGCAGACATTCACGATCAGGTGTATTTTCAGATCTATGAGGTTATTTTCTATTCTTCAGAGATCGACATCAAATCGGTTTATCATACCAAAGCCGCCCTGCTTGAAGGCTTGATCGCCCAGCTGGAGCCCGACTGTAAGCTCCTGCCTAAACTCTATCTGGAAGTAGCCTTGTTTTATGAATTGCGCGAACAGTACGATCAGGCAGCACTGTATTATCAAAAGGTCTTTGACGAAGGAAAAGACCTCCCGTATTACAACGACAACAGGTTTTCTGCCATTACCAAATTGGCTTACATCCAACATCTCAAGGGCAACTCTGAACAAGCGCTTGAAAAACTGAAAGAGATCACCTGCTGTTTCAATCCGCAAGATGCGTTAAAGAACACCTTTTTTGTAGAGTACTATACTTCTATGTTTTATGAAGGTATGGGAGCAGACTCGCTGGCACTGGCGCATTATAAAACCTATGTAGAAGCCGGGCACAATATCAACTTTAGAGACAACTCACTAGAGATCTCCCGACTTCAGGTAGAATTAAAAGCTGAAAAAAATGCTAACGCACTTCTTGAAGAAAGACAAGCTAAAAAACGCTTTCTGTTCATCGCCGGAGGTTTAAGTATCCTCTTGATCATAGCAATTGTAATCGCCTATTTAATACTCAACAACAGTAAAAAAAGACGCAAACTAGCCGAGCAGGAAAGCGAGTTGGAGAAAGAACGCGTAGCCAATCTTTTAAAAGATCAGGAACTCGCCAGTATCGACGCAATGATCGCGGGACAAGAAAAAGAACGTACCCGTATTGCCGGAGAACTCCACGACGATCTTGGCGCTTTGATGACCAATGTGCGTATGCATTTTGAATCTTTAAAAGCCTCTCAGGCACCTGACCTGTTTGATAAAACCGACACCTTGCTGCACGAAGCCTATCAAAAAGTACGCAGTATTGCCCACGCAAAAAACTCCGGAGTGATTGCCAACCAAGGCTTATTGAAAGCGGTTAAAGATCTGGCTCAAAAAGTATCGCAGCTCAACGGGCTCGAAATACAAGTGGTACATCACGGCATGACCAACCGACTTGAAAACAGTCTTGAACTGAGTATTTTCAGGATCATTCAAGAGCTCATTACCAATATTATAAAACACGCACAGGCCAAAACGGCAACCATACACTTGATCAATCACGGAGATTCGCTCAACATCATGGTTGAGGACGATGGTCTAGGATTTAATCCACAACACATAAGTGCGCGTAGCCAGGGAATGGGCATCAGCAGCATAGACAAACGTGTAAATCACCTTGACGGCAGCTTGACTATTGAGTCGGCACCCGGCGAAGGCGCCACCGTCATCATAGACATACCCATATGATACGTATCGCAATAGGAGAAGATCATCAATCCTTAATCGACGGCATTGCGCTTTTGATTCAGGATATAGCACATATTCAACTGGTGTGCAGCGCTACAGACGGTTTAGAACTGGTAGAAGCCGTACGCAAACATCAACCGGATGTGATCATTACAGACATTAGAATGCCCAAGATGGATGGCATTCAGGCTACCGAAATCATTAAGAAAGAGTTCCCTAAGATCGCCGTGATCGCCTTTACTATGTTTGACCAGCAAGATGCAGTACAGCAAATGCTTGATGCCGGAGCTTCGGGATATATTCTAAAAAACTCCAGTTTACAGACCTTAAAAAATGCTATAGAAACTGTAGCTGAAGGCACACCCTTTTTTGATTCTCAAATTGATCTAAGTGCTTTTGAAGAAGATCACAGCGCAACCTCAAAAAGCGGTTTACTTACCAAGCGCCAACTCGAGATCCTACGCCTTATCGCTCAGGGAAAAACCTCTCGTGAGATCGCAGACGAGTTGTTTATCGGGGTGCATACCGTAGACACACACCGTAAAAACATGATGCGCATTCTCGAACTCAAAGGAAAAGGCGAACTGCTTCGGTATGCCTTAGACCGAAAGTATGATTTTTAAAATCCCGGTCAAACGTAGCTGATGCTACTTAAGAATACCCCTTATCCGGTATTTAATTCGGTTTTTCGTTTTACTAGCTTTGAGCCTATTAATCTTAAAACTAGTCCGTTGAAAAACATTACATTTCTTTTTTTAACTGCTTTCAGCAGTCTTTCGCTTACTGCACAAAACTATATTGGGCATCGCATAGACAACTATTCTGGTATACATGGCGTGATGTACAATCCGGCTTCGGTTTTTGACTCAAGGATGCGCGCAGATATCAACCTGATCTCTTTTGGCGTTTCCGCAGGAAACGATTATGCCGGTCTCAATCTAACGGAGTTAGGCTCTGGGGAAGAAGGTTTTGATTTTGAAGAAGAAGTGAATCAAAACCCAACCGATGCCAATAACTTCTATATCAATACTGATGTGATGGGACCTTCATTTATGTTCAATCTTTCTCCTAAAAGCAGCATTGGCCTGATTACCCGTGTGCGTGGAATGTTCAACATCAACAACATTAGCGGGACACTATATGAGAACGTCACCAATGATTTTGACACCGAGCAGGATTTTGATTTTGCTATTGAAAACTTAAGCGGAACCGCTCATATTTTTGCAGAAATAGGAGTCGCCTATGGAAGACAATTACTGAATAAGGAACAACACTTTTTAAAAGGTGGAGTCACCTTGAAATACCTCAACGGCGCCGGCGGACTCTTTATTCATAGTCCTAATTTAAATGGAAGCTATAATGCTGCTCAGGAAACACTCCCTACAACAGGGAGCTTAAACTATGGCACTACTGTAGATTTTGACAACGAAGACATCAGTTTTGAAAGTCTGTCTTCAGGCTTTGGGGCCGATGTAGGTTTCATTTATGAATTCCGTCCTGAAACTCAGGATATGAGTTTGCGCAGTCAAAACAAATACAAACTGAAACTGGGCGTGTCTATTACAGACTTAGGTGCTTTACGTTATGATGAGAGTACCATCAATCACTATGAAGTCACCGGAACGGTAAACACGCAAGAGTTTGAAGACGAAGATGTAGAAACCGTTTTAGATGAAAACTATACAGGCACCGAAACCCTGGAAACGGTTAAACTGAGCCTGCCTACCGCCTTGCACCTGATGGCCGATTATCATTTGAAGAATAAATTTTACGTAAACCTACAAACTTCCTTATCGATGATCTCTAACACGCAAGAGCGCGCAAATCGTATTACCAATAGCCTCACGCTTTCTCCAAGAATCGAGACCAAGTGGTTTAGCGCCTATATGCCGCTAAGTATACGTCAATATGCCGGTTTTTCGTGGGGTGTAGGGCTACGTGCCGGTCCTTTTACTCTAGGTTCTGCTTCTGCTTTAAGCAATTTGATGTCAAGCAACTCTAAAGCTGCAGACGTCTATTTAGGTTTAAAAATTCCAATATATCAATAATTAAAATTAAATTCATGAAAACAAGTACTCAAAAACTAGGCGTAATGCTAATGGTATTTGCGTTGATTTACAGCTTACAATCCTGTTCAACATCTGATGACTCCACTGAGGAAGAATCTATAGAAGAAACTCAGGAAGAACAAGCGAGCATACCTCTGGCTGATTTAGAGTCTGGCATCTCTATCCCAGATGCAGCATACATTGCTGGTGCTCCTCCCAGCCCAAACAGCTCTATTCTTTTTAAAATTAATACCGATGGACAATCTGGGTATTTGAATACCGGCTATACAGTTCCTTTTACAGCAAATGATGACATCGCGGGAGCTTACTTAAGAATCCTTGAAAAAGATGGTGAGACTGCAGGTGGTTATTTTGACATACCCGCTTCTTCATTTGAAGAAAAGAGACCCTTAAGAACTAAGAAAGAAAATGAATTTGCTCAGCATAAATTACTTGAAGAGAATGACTATGAGATAAACGTAAAATTTTCAAACACGATTCCCGTAGGTACCTTTTGCTATGAGATTTGTATTTATGATTCTGATAATAATATAAGTCAGCCAAGTACTGTATGCGTAACGGTAGAAGAATGGGGTGGCCCTGAGAGCTTGACTGGAAGTTGGTTGTTTGACCGCTATGATCCTGCAAATCTTGATGAAGACCGTACCACCATCAATTGTAATACCGGAGGCTCTTTTGAAGCCGATTATCAATTAAATGAAAAAGAGGATTGGGTTTTAACTCTTGAGAGTAACGGAAACTACAATGAAGTCTACGATGATGTTTATAGAACGATAGACTACGATGCATCAGCAGCTGACTGTGAAGCAGTATATGGAGATACAGAAAGTTATAAGGAGCAATATTTGGGAAAATGGACCTACAACGCTAGCCAAAAAACCATCAGCATCGTAGACTTTGAGTATAAAAACTTACTGGATTCATCTGAAAACGAGACTTATGAAAACGGGATATTATATGTAGAAAATGCTTTGGTAGAAGTTATCTCTGGAGAACTTGTACTAACGGAAACCTATATAGAAGATGGTAGAGAAGTAACCGTAAAAGGGATTTTTAAAAAGCAATAGAATTTACTTGAATTAGTCATTCTTATAAAAAACGCTTCGGTAGTTCTGAAGCGTTTTTTATTTCTAACTTTACCCCCTAATTTTCTACTATGGCTTTATCTAACAACGACATCTTTAAAAAACTACGTGTAGCGCTTAAATTGCGTGATGACGATATTGTAAAAATATGTGCGCTGGTAGATTTTGCAGTAACCAAGAGTGAATTGGGCGCTATTTTCAGAAATGAAAACCATCCTAAATATGTAGAATGTGGAGATCAATTTCTTCGGAATTTCCTCAACGGACTTGTTATTCATATGCGCGGCCCTATGCCCGAAAAGAAGACCGGTAAACCGGCACTTAAAAAAGACGGGGATAAAAAGAAAAATACGAAGAAGAAGGGTTCTCCAAAAAAACCGGACTAATCTTCCAGTTTAAAAATCGTATATACCGGAAAGTGATCGCTTAAGCCACCCAGATACTTGTCACCGGCATAGGTGCGTAATGGATTGCCGCGGTATTTCCCTTCCTGCTCTTTTAAATACTCTGGATTATAGATCGCAGATTTCTCATACTCTAGCGGATTGTCATAGGCTTTCATCCAGTTGGGCGACAAAATGATCTGGTCAAACAAATACCAGTCGCCACGATGGTTTAAGGAACCGGCATAACGGGTTAGTAAAAAAACCATCGGGTTGTAAAAATCGGTAGACACCAGATGATCACGCACCGCGATACTCTGCGGGTCGTCATTAAAATCTCCCATTATAAGGATTCGAGCTTCGGGATCGCGTGCCTGAATTTCTTGAATGATTTCACGGTTACGCTCTGCCGCAGCAATACGTTTGGGTTCAGAAATTGCCACACCTTCTCCACGTGAGGGCCAGTGATTGACCAAAACAAAAACAGCTACACCGGCGAGTTTTCCTTCTACATAAAGAATATCGCGCGTAAAATCGCGTACCCCTTGAGCCGTTTGAAGATGTAAAGAATAGCTCCTGCTTTCAAGCACTTCAAAGCGGTTTTTATCATATAGCAACGCCGTATCAATACCGCGCTCATCCGGTGAATTGTGATGTACAAAATCATAATTCAATGTATGTAATGCTTCGGTTTGTAGAAGATCGTTGAGCACTTTTTTATTTTCCACTTCGGCCACGCCAATAAGTGCAGGCGCTTGTCCTGTTTCGGCTTTGCCCACTTGAGCAATAGTTTTTGCGAGTCCGTTTAACTTTTGCGTATACCGCTCGTGATTCCATTTGAGATCGCCGTGCGGCGTAAAGTCAGCATCCAGAATATTGGGGTCCTTTAGGGTATCAAAAAGATTTTCAAGATTGTAAAAAGCAAGGGTAAGTTTGGTTGAGGGCATGTTTGTGTTGATAGCGACGCCTGTCTTTTAAAGTTTATAAGTCACTTTAAAAATAAGGGTTCTTGGCTGAATAAAGGTGCGCTGATCTGTAATTAGGAATTGACTAAAAGAATTGCTCGCGCGAAAGCGAATATCGAAGATGTTTTGAGCTTCTAGCTCAAAGCCCCAGGCGCTTCCCTCCTTTTGATAAAACAAACTTGCCCCAGCTTCCTGAAAACGGTTAATCTGGTTTTGGGCTTTGTTTTCATAATACGTAAACTCATAACTGGCTTTTAAAATGAAGTCCTCCAGAAAGTCATAATCGAGATAGGCAAACGGAGTGATGCGTTGAAAAGTACTCTCAAAACTATCTGAACTGAAATCACTAAAACTATGTCTCAGCCCGGTTTCTAAATTTGGCCAAGTATCAAAAGAGGTTTCGGTTTTAAAGTTATAGCCGTAGTTTACCGAATTGTAGGCAAGCGTCGCATTGTTGATGATTCTTGAATAGTCTGAAAGATTCAAATTTCCTCCTAGCGTAAAGCGATAGTCGCTTATTTTTTTAGAAAATGAGGCATTGGCGCCATAACTGTTTTCCGGGAGATCTGTGTAGATCAAGGTGTTGATCTGATCTATTCCTTCAATTTGAGTGGTGTTGCGTATCGCGTTTTCTGTATGCCTATAACTCAATCCAGCATTCATAAAAATTCCGCGGTAGAGACTGAACTTCGAGTAAAACAAGGAAGCACTATGAGACAGCTGATTTTCGAGGTTTTCATTACCACTAAACAAGCCGTTGAAACTGCTCAGACGCAGGCGATTTGCCAATTGCGACGCATTACCAAACTGAGATAGTCTGTTGTACTTCAACCGTAATTTTTCGCCACTGCTCATTTCCCATTCAATCAGCAATTCCGGCAATAAAACAGGTTTTCCTTTGCCTACTTCTCGGATTTCCAATTGGTCTACCGACCACGAATAATAATGATAAAACAAGCCCGGTTTGAAGATAACATCGTCTGCTTTAGCCTTATACTGAAAGCCAAAATAACTATCGCTCAGTTTAAAGAACAAATCATTATTAAAGCCGCTACTTGTAAAATCTACAAAACTACCGTCATTTAATCGTTGGGTGTCTAACGTAGTATAATTTTGATGCGTCACATTGATCCCAACTTCGGGATAAATATGATGAAAGCGGTGCAGAACCCAATAATGCTTAGCATTGATATTAAAATCATAATTTTTGGAACGAGTGGTCTGCACTAAATTAAAGGTGTCATCTTCCCCATTAAAGGGAATGACTCCTGAAAACACAGGGCGGTTAAAAAGCCAATCGCGATCATTATTATTTTGACTGTACTGCACCGCTGCTTCAACCGTACTGGTGTGCTTGTACGAGAATTGGCGATTAAAACTCAACTCGGTTTTAAAGTCTAAAGACTGTGGCTGCGTCTGGGTATCTACAAAAGTATTTTGATCGGGCGTTTGGGACAGCACGCGATTCAGGCCGTCGCCTTTACTTGTTTTCAAGTAGCTTGCTGCATAAAGATCGGTGCCACTGTCTGGAATGTAGCGCAAACGCAGCTTGTTGAGCGTAAACAACAGGTTATTATTGGTTGTAGTGGTTCGGTTTTCTTCTTGCTGCTCGCCTGTTAGGTAGGTGAAATCACTCTCATTACGGGCTTCGAGTTTTCCGTTAGAAACAATAGAATAGGCATCAAAGTTTGTGGATTTGCTCAACTCCTGTGATATACTGAAAGCTCCAAACTCATTTTTATTATAAACAAAATCATCGTTATTTAAAAACTGTGCGAAATCATCATTGCGCAAGTTGAAATAAGCGGAAGGATCTTTACTTAACAAACTAAAACCGCCTTCAAAATTGATGTAATCACTCAAGGTAAATGACTTTTGGCCAATGTTGTTAAAATCACCAATAGCATTTACCGCCGTTTTTGCAGAATAATAAAACAGGTTGGGGTGTATTAAATACCGATCTTCAAGTCCGCCACCAACTTCAATATCTCCAAAGGCAAACTTCTTCTTACCTTCTTTAAGCTTGATGTTGAGCACCATCTTATCGCTATCACTCAAACCCTTTAAAAAGGCAACTTCGTTATAATTATCAATAGCTTCAACTTCATCAACGGCATCTGCAGGGATGTTATTAACGCCCAATTTCTCGTCGCCGGTAAAAAAATCTTTCCCCTCGACCATAAGCTTAGTCACCTCTTTACCATTAACGGTTGCATTACCGTCGCGGTCGATCTCCACCCCGGGCAGCTTTTTAAGAATGTCCCGCAGTTTACGCTCTTCTCCTGTTACAAAATTATCGGTGCGGTAGGTGATGGTATCTTCACGTACTTTTACTGCCAAGCGCTGCTTGATCACTATCTCCCCCAATTGATCGCTTAAGGGTTTCATTTTGAAATCGCGAACTGTGTCCTCACTCAAACTGATAGTGTCTGTGATTTTAGCAAACCCCATATAACTCACTTCTACCCTATAGGACACATTACGTTCTAATTGCAGCCTGTAAAGCCCTTGCGGACTCGAGATCGCAAACCGGGTCTGAAAACCGCTTTCTTGCGGAAATGCTAAAATATTAGCATTGGGCAGCGGCTGATCTAAAGTATCTTTTACACTTCCGGAAAGCTGTGTGTTTTGGGCATAGGAAAAGCTTACTGTAAACAGTAAGCTTAAAAAATAAAAATAAATAAATATTCTATAAATCAATTTCTCAATTCACTCCCAAACTTATTGGGTTTAGATTTAACCAAACTATCATATTCAGTATTGGTAATTATATTAGCAGTATTTAAATCAGGCATTTTGACAAAAAAATTAGTTGAATCTGAAAATTTAATATCAACTAAATTATATTTAAAAAAATCAGCCTCGGTCAATTCTAAAATTAAACCAGGAACACCTGAAAAGCCCTTGGGTCCAATTCCATAAGGTAACTCTGGGCAATACCAAGCATCTATTGGCCAAGAGTTACTATTACCATTTCTATCAATGTATGAATATGTGGTCTTCGCTCTATAACAAAGAAAACCATTAATTAGTTTTGATTGATCAATCAACTGCCAATTGTAAATATTCTTTTTTACAAAATAGTCTTTAGAGTCTAATTCCTTAACCTCATAAACTGAATTATTTCTTAAATCATAATAAATTGCTTTTTTTAGACCTAGTGCAATCTTGACCATCTTATCGACAAACTTTCTTTGATTGTCAACTTCCATAGTCTCGTCCTTATCGTTAAATACAGCATAAACACCACTTTCAATTTTAAGCTCAACAGGGTACTCCTGCATTCTTGCATATATTCTATTTTTCATTTTTTCCTTAAAACTTACAGCAGAGGAAGTATCTTTGGCTTTTAATGCTGTTAATGTATAAGTTACTTTCAGATTTTGATTTTGACTATAACCATAAATAGTAACAAATAAGAATAGTATAAAGGCATTTTTTTTCAAATTACTGCATTCCATCTGTACAAGTATAAAACCTACTCTCACTTGATAAACAGTAACAACTAGCAAACCAAACATTCATTAAATCTGTAGCTTGATCTTGAGGCAACGTAAATCCTAGAGTAGCTTCAGTCTCTTCTAGATATTCAATAGCTTCATCAAAACAATCAGCAGATAAATATTGCTCTTCAATGTCAAGTTTGTCAAAGCTATTGCCGACTACTGCCAACGTAATTAACCCTAATGTGAATAGTACTTTTTTCATAAAATTTAGATTTTAAAATTGTTAAATGAATAATTTGTTTCGAAACATCATAAAACTATTTAATCAACGGCAATAAGATTAATAAAAACCCTTACTTGTATTACGCTAATTGCATTAGTTAATTCTCTAAGTAACCTTTATACTTTGCGTTAGCCTCTTCTCGTGTTATTGTTGTCATAAAACTATTTATCAGAAGGAGCCCCCATTGCCTGTAGCATTTTCCTTGTAGTACTTCCAAGATCTTTCTGTGCAATAGGAATCCCTTTAACTGGTTTTTCTATTATGATATCGTCTTCTGTACTAAGATTTAATTCTGTTGCGGTCCAGCGTATAGGACCAAGATCTACTTGTAATACTAAGCCCGGAAAACCATCAAAATGAATGGGCCCCAATGCAACAGGTATATCAGGTGTAAACCATACAGAATAGGTATAGCGCGTATCTTTTAAGTCTTTATTCGGAGCTTTATTAATACCCGTAACAATAGCTTGTCTACACTCATAATCACCAATTATTTTAGTTTCATTGGTAATAGTAAACGTAGGATGATCCATTTTTACTAAAAACAATTCGCCTAGTAATTCAGCTTGCCGTATGGTGTAATTACAATCTAAAGATGTATAATACGTTCCATTCCCTCCTCCTGAACGAAACACATAGCTATTAAACCTATTGTCATCACGCTCCATATTATCAATCATACTAAAAAGCGCTTCCTTAGTATTAAATTTAAGTTCATACCGTAGTGCATCATAGGCACTTTTTATCGGTTTATTACTTACAAAAACTATTGTTCCAGTATGCTGCTCCCTAGCCACTGGTTCTTTTTTATAGATCACGCTACCTTGAAGAGCTTGAGCAATGCTCAAGAACGGTAGTACAAGTAGCAGGTAAATACAATGCTTATTTTTCATAGGAAACATCTTTTTAAAACTAAACAATTAGTTGAATTTAGTCAAAAGATTAATATAAAGCACGTTATATCCTAATTTTTTATCCTCTTGATTTTATAAGCTTAAACCTATCAATTATAAACTGATCATATTCTTCTTTAGTGAGCGTTTTTCCTTTTTTAGGGACTTCTATTTCTTTACAACGATCATCAAGTTTGAGCGCCGTAGCGCGAAAGGTATAAATCCCATTTTCAGAAGCCTCAAGCACAAGTCCCGGCAGCTCGTCGACTCCCTGAGGTCCGGCGGGAAAATTAAGTTCTGGAGCAAACCAGGCGACTATACGTTGCTGTCTGGTCGTCAAGTCATTATTTATTTCTTCTTTAAAAGCAATGGCTTTAAAACATGTATAGCCTAAAATATCCTTTTGTTCATCGGTAATTTCCCAAGCTCCAAACCGTTCTTTGGTCAAGCTAATATTTAATGGCTCCCCATAAGAATCGGTTTGCCTAAAGTGAAGGGTATCGTTGCGATAATAAATTCCTCTTCCTCCCGTCAAGGAAGCCGCCTTTCTTATGCTTCCATCATCATCAATCCCGGCGGTATATGCGTAATAATAGGTAGTATTACACGCCTTAAGTTCAAAAGCAATATCGCTTAAAACCGCTTCTTGTCCTTGCAAGATATATCGGGTTTGTGCATTTGTGATCTTAGCGTAATCTATTGGCGTAATGCGCTCAGCCTTATAGGTAACCTCTAGATAGGCTTCGGTTTGTGCCCATAATGTACTTGAAAAAAGACTGAAAATTATTAAAAGTGCTTTCATTTAAATACGTATAGATAATAAAACATAAAAATCATTTGATTTTCAGCATCTTGATTAAAGCTACACAAAATAAATTTAGCTTCTAAATCCGTATCTTTGCAGCTTACTTTTATTTATGATTGAAGAGACTAAAATAGAATATGAAAAAACCGTATTGATCGGTTTAATTACACAGTTTCAGGACGAGGATAAAGCGACGGAATATCTTGACGAACTCGAGTTTCTCGCGTACACCGCAGGTGGTGAAGTGCTCAAACGCTTTACCCAAAAGATGGATACGCCCAATCCCAAAACCTTTATTGGTAGCGGGAAGATGGAAGAAGTGCGTGCGTATGTAGACCAGTATGAAATAGGTACTGCCATTTTTGATGATGAATTGAGCCCTGCGCAACAGAAGAATATTGAAAAGATCTTAAAGTGTAAGGTCATTGACCGAACCAACCTGATCCTTGATATTTTTGCACAACGCGCACAAACGAGTTATGCGCGTACTCAAGTAGAGCTGGCGCAATATGAATATTTACTACCACGCCTTGCCGGGATGTGGACGCACCTTGAGCGTCAACGAGGAGGTATCGGGATGCGCGGACCGGGTGAAACCGAAATTGAAACCGACCGTCGTATCGTGCGTGATCGTATTTCGTTGCTCAAAAAGAAACTTGAAAAGATCGACAAGCAACAAGCCATACAGCGAGGAAACCGCGGGGCTTTGGTGCGTGTCGCTTTGGTAGGATACACCAACGTTGGGAAATCTACATTGATGAACACGATAAGCAAAAGTGAAGTTTTCGCAGAAAACAAGCTTTTTGCTACGTTGGATACTACCGTGAGAAAAGTGGTTATTCGCAACCTTCCGTTTTTATTGAGTGATACCGTAGGATTTATTAGAAAACTGCCTACGCAGCTGGTAGAATCGTTTAAAAGTACCTTAGACGAGGTGCGCGAAGCCGATCTATTACTACACGTTGTTGATATCTCGCACCCACAATTTGAAGATCACATCGCTTCGGTGAACCAAATTATGGATGAGATAGGTGGTTCAGACAAGCCGATGTTGATGGTCTTTAATAAAATAGATCAATACACGCATAAAACCATTGATGAAGATGATCTGGTTACCGAACGTACAGAAGAGCATTTTACTTTAGAAGAATGGGAACGTACCTGGATGTCCCGTGTAGACGGTGATGCGATTTTTATTTCGGCATTGAATAAAGATAATATGGAAGCATTCCGCAAGAAGGTTTATGATCGCGTACGTGAAATTCACATTACGCGTTTCCCTTATAACAATTTCTTATATCCTGAGTACGACGCTTACGGCGAAGAAGAATAGCGCACTTTAGATTTTAATAAATTACCTCAAGGCGAACTCGCGAGATATTGGTTGGAAAAGAATTTTCAATTTCGAGAAAAATCTCAGCGTATTAAAGCCTTTGGCGGTGCCAACAAAAAACCCGATGCTTTCTGCATCGGGTTTTTTGTTATTTAAACTTTCGCTTTGCTTAGAAGGTATACGTAAGTCCGGCGCCCAATACTTCCCGTATTTGAAATGCTCCAACGGCATTATCGTCGTAAATGGCTTGAAAAATAAAGTTGGTCGAGATGAAGTCATTCACTTTCATCACCACATTTCCGGTGTAGTCGATATCTACATTCTGCGGATCTTCAAGATAGTTACTGTATAAATTGAGGTTATTGCTCAAGGTCACATTTTCCATCAGGGTGAATTTTGCAAAAGCATTTACAGAAGCCCCCAATTCAAAACGCGAACTTTTACCGGCATCCACACCAAAATACTTTCCGTCAACATAATCGGCACCGCTGGTAAAGCTTGGATCTACAAAGATAAAACGTGCGGTTGCAGGCGCAATGTTTACTTTAAAATTGTCGTTTTTCTTCCACAACATACCCGGACCAAATTGCAAATAGGCCGGCGAGAAAAAATGCGTTCTTTCAGTTCGTGTGGTATTTCCATCGGCATCTTCCCCATAGGTATATCCTTTTGCAAACTGCGTACGCATATTGGTAAAAAAGGAATAATACCAGTTGCTTTCTTCAATTTGCTTCCCTAAGGTAGACGTAAACTCAAGTCGGTCGTTTGTTTTTCTGGTAAACTCCTGGTCTTTTACTTTGGTCAGACCAAAATCTCCAATGATCTTATTATCCCAGGTAAGATCGCCTTTGCGATAGTTAAAATCATAATTAAGACTGATGTTTCCGCCGTAGTTGGAGGTCCCTCCGCCTTGCCATTCTGCGTTAAACGCAGCTTGATTGAATAATAGAGAAACGTTTCCTTCTTTGGTCCAACCCTCTTTAGGTTCGTCTTCCTGAGCCATTACTACGCCAGTGGTAAGTGCCAGCAAGAATAAAAGACTTCTTTTTTTCATTGTTTGGTTTTAAGTGTTGCAGCAAAGATACCGCACTCAAAAAATATAATCAGGATGCCTATTTAATAAATCTGAAAACTCCCTTAATGCTTCTTTTTCTTGAATAAAGGTACAGACGAGCATGCCTCGCCAAACATCAGACTTTTGACTTCCTTTTGCAGTTTTTGCGTAAGTAAAATATACGCGTTTTGAGGCACCGGTTTATCTGAACAGCCTTTTACGATCACAAATTCATCTTTAAATTCTGAAAGATCCAGCTCTTGAATAATTTCAGCATAAAGAATACTTTCAAGATCGGTAAGTGAACCGATTACCACTTTCTTAGCTACAGGCTCCAAATAGGTCGTTACCAACATAAAAGCCCACGCCGGAACGATCGCATCGGTACTGCAATACAGCGCCACATACGCATCTTCATAAGCTTCCCAATCATATGCTTTTAAGCTTGCTCTAAATTCTTTTTCGCGCAGGAGAAAACCTTCTGTTAACCACTGTGCGATATCTATAGTTTCCCGTCTTCCGGCGGGATATAATTTTTCTAGATCAAAGGTCTTAAGCTTGCTGTTGGCTACCCGGTTAACAATCTCTTCCATAGCACTATTTTAGATTAAAGTAATCCCAGCTCCAGTTTTGCTTCTTCACTCATCAGATCCTGGCTCCACGGCGGGTCAAACGTAATTTCAACCTCACAGTCTTTAACCATATCGATGGTTTTTACCTTCTCCTCAACTTCTACCGGAAGCGTTTCTGCAACGGGACAGTTGGGCGTAGTAAGCGTCATTAAGATCTTAGTCTCATAATCTTCGTTTACAAATACGTCATAAATGAGTCCCAGTTCATAAATATCTACCGGGATTTCCGGATCGTAAATCGTCTTAAGTACGCGAACTACTTTTTCGCCTAACTCTTGTGTATCTATCTCTTTTGTATCGCTCATAATATTAATCTTTAAATCGTTTGTCTAGGGCGCTTGGTATGCCTCTATATCAATAGACTACAGATTCCTGCTGTTAGTGTTAAGCCATTTCTCAATTCATCAGGATTCTGCTTTTGCCTGATAGGCCACTGCATATAATTTTATCTGCTTGATCATACTCACCAAACCATTAGCACGGGTTGGCGACAAATGTTCTTTTAAGCCGATTTTATCAATAAAAGAAGTGTCGGCATCCAGAATAGCTTGCGGCGGTTGATTAGAAAAAGAACGAATCAAGATCGCTATGATCCCTTTTGTAATTATCGCATCACTATCTGCAGTGAATTCAATATTCCCTTCATTAAAATCTGCGTGAACCCAAACTTTACTTTGACAGCCTTTGATGATGTATTCGTCGGTTTTATATTTATCGTCAATGAGTGGTAGTGATTTCCCCAACTCGATCATATATTCATAACGCTGCATCCAGTCGTCAAACATCTCAAATTCTTCAATGATCTCTTGTTGTATTTCTTGAATACTACTCATAGTAGTTTGCTTTATTTTGCTGTTAAAATCAATTCTTCGTCCGCGTTGTAAAGTTCTAATACACTCTTATCAAAGCTAAAGTTACTCGCTTTGAGTAAGGCCTGAAAAAAGTTGTATTCTACAGAAGTTCCTTCGGGACACATCATTTTTGTCGCCATAGCCGGTGAAAACTTAATATTATTTTCACTTACCACATAGGTCGCGCTATAGCTGTTGCACACGCCTTTACCGCTAACCTGACCTTTTTCCGGATCAAAGATCAAGGTGATCTTTTTGTCAGAGACCGTATCGCCTTGAATAGCCTGCACAACGTATTCTCCTTTTGGACCGTTAATTTTCTTATCTGCTGACTTACAAGCATTAAAACTCACAAAGGCCAGTAACAATACGATAGCAAATGTTTTCATAGTTCAGTATTTTAATGTGAAAATACTAGGAATCAATAAAATATGCAGCAGCCTAAAGGTTAAAATTAGCCCAACATGCTTGCTGCCTTTTTTACTGCAGCTACAAAGACATCTATTTCTTCTTTGGTATTGTAAAAAGAGAACGAGGCTCTTACCGTTCCCGGAATTTTATAAAAATCCATTATAGGTTGTGCACAATGATGTCCCGTGCGTACCGCAACCCCCAATTTATCTAAAATAGTCCCGATATCATAAGGGTGAATAGATCCCACATTAAACGAGATCACTGCGGTTTTATCTTTTGATTCCCCGTAAATACGTAAATCTTCTATCTCTAGAAGCTGTTGGGTAGCATAGACGAGCAGCTCGTGCTCATACGCAGCAATAGCATCAAAACCAATCGCATTCATATAATCGATGGCAGCACCAAAGGCAATACCCCCACAGATATTTGGAGTTCCTGCTTCAAATTTATGAGGTAATCCCGCATAGGTCGTTTTTTCAAAAGTAACCTGATCGATCATCTCACCACCTCCTTGATACGGAGGCAATTTTTCTAGCCACGCTTCTTTTCCATAAAGCATTCCCACTCCTGTAGGACCACACATCTTGTGTCCTGAAACCACATAAAAATCAACGTCCAAAGCCTGAACATCTGCCTTGATATGCGGTGAAGCTTGTGCCCCATCTACCAAAACAGCGCCTCCGACTTGGTGGGTTTTTGCAATTATTTCTTCAATAGGGTTTACGGTACCGAGTGCATTACTCACGTGGTTCACAAAAACCAGTTTTGTCTGCGCTGAAAGCAACGCGTCAAAGGCATTCATATCTAATTCCCCGCTGTCAGTCATCGGAATGACTTTAAGCACTGCTCCTGTTTTTTCACAAAGCATTTGCCACGGCACAATATTAGAATGATGCTCTAATGCCGAAACAATGATTTCGTCACCTGCCTTTAAAATTTCAGAAAAACCTGAAGCTACAATATTGATCCCGTGTGTGGTTCCTGAGGTAAAAAGCGTTTGATACGCCTGCGGAATATTGAAATGCTTTTGCAGTTTTATTCTCGCTTGCTCGTAAGCATCTGTTGCTTCTTGCGATAACGCGTGTACACCACGGTGAATGTTGGCATTATAATTTGAATAATAATCCACGATCACATCGATCACCTGTTGCGGCGTTTGTGAAGTAGCTGCATTATCAAAATAAACCAAGGGCTGCCCGTTAACCTTGCGGTTTAGAATAGGAAAATCTTCGCGTATTCTTAAGACATCAAAGGTTGATGTGGTACTAGCAGTAGGCATAGGTACAATTTTTGACGATTTAGTCGCAAGACGAATAGGTCTTGCCTAGAGATCAAAACCAATATTAACGCCAAGTTTTTCGGCGATAAGATTGGTGATACGTGCTTTTAACTGTGGTATTTTTACACTTTCTAAAACATTATTCGCAAACGCATACATCAACAAAGCACGACCTTCTTTTTTACCGATTCCGCGGGTACGCATATAGAATAGAGCATCTTCATCAAGCTGCCCAATGGTACACCCATGAGAACATCTCACATCATCTGCAAAAATCTCAAGCTGCGGTTTAGAATTGATCGAAGCTTTATCACTTACCAAAATATTGTTATTAGACTGGTAGGCATTGATTTTCTGAGCGATATCGTCTACAACCACTTTACCATTGAATACTCCGGTAGCTCTGTCGTCAAAAATCCCTTTGTAGTCTTGGTGACTTTCACAATTAGGCTGTCTGTGATGCACAAGGGTATTGTGATCTACGTGCTGTTTATCTTCAATGATGGTAACCCCTTTTAGAATAGAGTTGATGTGTTCACCATTTTGATAATAATTCAGATTATTACGCGTAAGCTTTCCACCGAAAGAAAAGGTATGAACAGACACCTCACTTGACTCCTGCTGATCGATGTGTGTATTATCGATTAGTGAAGCATTCTCTTTATCGTTCTGAATTTTGTAGTAATCTACACGTGCGTGCTTACCGGCATAAATTTCGGTAACCGAATTGGTAAATACTGCATTTGAACTCAAACTCTGGTGACGCTCTATAACCTGAACTTCTGCATTCTCTTCAGCAACAATTAAGTTACGCGGCTGAAGCATTAAATTTGCTTCGCTTCCGGTAGATAAATGCACGATCTGTATAGGCTTGTTTACTGCGCGACTCTTGGGCACATAGATGTAAGCCCCTTCTTTTGCAAAAGCCGTGTTTAATGCTGTAAGGCTTTCTTTCTTTGCAATTTTATTGAAGTATACATCAATGACCTGCTTAAATTTAGGCTTTGTAAGCGCTGAACTCAACAGACAAACATCAACACCATCGTGTGTAGTTTCTGAAAGGTACGAACTGTACACCCCATCGATAAAAACGATCTTAAAGGTGTCTATATCATTTAGAAAGTATTGCTTTACGTCTTTGAACTCAATAGCATCATCAGCGTGCGATACCAAGCTGTAATCAGGTTTGGTAACGCTGTTTAAAGAAGTGTATTTCCAGTTTTCATCTTTCTTACTTGGGAATCCCTCAGTCTCGAAAACTTTTATGGCTTGATCTTTTATATCAAGAATACTGTTGTCAAATGACGTATTCTCTTGAAAGGTCAAGTATGATGATAATAATTTATCTTTTAAACTCATAATTAAATTTAATATTCAAAGTTTTAGAATTCAAGATTTAGCCTGAAACTTACTTCCTTTGAGTTCTGTTTTGTTCAAATAGTTTATAAAACCAGCTATCTGTTTACTTAATTGTTCGCACTTTGATGTTAGCGCTTCCAATTGAGGCTTGTCGATATAATCCCAGTCATAAATTCTATATACTTGAGATCTAACTTCTCCACAAGAGCCTTTTGCAATTGATAAAAATTGCCTGAATTCTAAATTACCATTGCGTTAAAATCCTTCGGCGATATTATCCATTACGCTTCCAGATGAACTAATAATCTGATCCCTTAATTTAAAATTAGTACAGAGCTCTGTACTTTTTATAATTTCAATGATATCCTGCGCCAAAACTCGTGCATCCAGCCAGATCTGCAAATCTTCAAATCGCTTTATAGATGCCATAATTTTGAATTTTGAAGCTTGAATCTTCTAAGCTGTAAGTTCAGCTTTTACCCAATCGTATCCTTTCTCTTCCAGTTCGAGCGCTAACTCTTTACCTCCGGATTTTACGATTTTTCCGTCTACTAAAACGTGTACAAAGTCTGGGACGATGTATTCTAAAAGACGCTGGTAATGCGTGATTACAATAACCGCATTGTCTTTGCTTCGCAATTTGTTCACACCATTAGAAACGATACGCAATGCATCAATATCCAAACCTGAATCAGTCTCATCAAGAATGGCCAATTTTGGCTCTAACATCGCCATTTGGAAGATCTCATTACGCTTTTTCTCACCACCTGAAAATCCTTCATTAAGTGAACGCGACAAGAACTTACGATCGATCTCTAACAACTCAGACTTCTCACGAATCATCTTAAGCATATCACTGGCCGGCATATCTTCAAGACCTTTAGCTTTACGCGTCTCATTGATCGCCGTTTTGATAAAGTTGGTAACAGAAACACCAGGAATTTCAACAGGATACTGAAACGATAAGAACACGCCTTGGTGTGCACGCTCTTCTGCATCTAATTCTAAGATAGACTCGCCTTCAAAAACGATATCACCACCATTCACTTCATACTCTTCCTTCCCGGCAATTACAGAGGACAACGTACTTTTACCAGAACCGTTAGGTCCCATTATGGCGTGTACTTCACCTGCGTTTACCTTAAGGTCAATACCTTTAAGGATGTCTTTATCTTCTATACCTGCATTAAGATTTTTTATCTCTAACATATTCTCTATTCTTTGGGCAAAATGCCTTTTTCTGATGTTCTTTATTTTGTTTTTATCCTACGGAACCTTCTAATGAAATCTCCAATAATTTTTGTGCTTCTACCGCAAACTCCATCGGAAGTTTGTTCAATACTTCTTTACTGAAACCATTTACGATCAATGCAATTGCTTTTTCGGTATCAATCCCGCGCTGGTTGCAGTAGAAGATCTGATCTTCACCAATTTTACTGGTAGTCGCTTCGTGCTCTACTTTAGCAGATTTGTTCTTGGCTTCGATATACGGGAAGGTATGTGCGCCACACTTATTCCCCATCAAAAGTGAATCACATTGCGAGAAGTTACGTGCATTTTCTGCTCTACCATTAATTTGAACTAAACCGCGATAACTATTTTGCGACTGTCCTGCTGAAATACCTTTTGAAATGATCGTACTCTTTGTATTCTTACCTAAGTGAATCATTTTGGTTCCTGTATCTGCCTGCTGAAAGTTATTAGTCACCGCGATCGAGTAAAACTCTCCGATGGAATTATCACCTTTCAATACACAACTTGGATATTTCCAGGTAACGGCACTACCGGTTTCTACTTGTGTCCAGGAAATCTTGGCGTTTTTCTCACAAAGTCCACGCTTGGTCACAAAGTTGTAAACTCCACCTTTTCCTTCGTCATTACCGGGATACCAGTTTTGAACGGTAGAATATTTGATCTCTGCATCATCAAGAGCGATCAACTCTACCACGGCAGCGTGCAACTGATTCTCATCACGCGAAGGTGCAGTACATCCCTCAAGATAACTCACATAACTACCTTCATCTGCCACAACCAGCGTACGCTCAAATTGACCGGTACCTGCTTGATTGATTCTAAAATAGGTTGAAAGTTCCATCGGGCAACGCACGCCTTTTGGAATGTAACAAAACGAACCGTCACTAAACACTGCGCTATTTAAAGCTGCATAAAAATTGTCGGTTTTAGGTACAACAGTACCGATGTATTTCTTCACCAATTCCGGATGCTCTTTAATCGCTTCAGAAATTGAACAGAAGATAATTCCTTTTTCTGCTAAGGTTTTTTTGAATGTTGTAGTTACCGAAACAGAATCCATAACCACATCTACAGCTACTCCCGCAAGTTTCTTTTGCTCATCAAGAGAAATACCAAGACGTTTAAAAGTATCTAGCAATTCTGGATCAACCTCATCAAGACTATCGTATTTCGGCTTTTTTGAAGGTGCCGAGTAGTACGAGATATTCTGAAAATTAGGTTTTTCATAATGCACATTAGCCCATTCTGGCTCTTCAAGTGTTTGCCAGTGTCTAAACGCTTCAATACGCCATTCGGTCATCCACTCCGGCTCTTCTTTTTTCTTAGAGATCGCGCGAACGATATCTTCGTTAAGCCCCACCGGAAAAGTTTCAGATTCTATATCGGTATAAAAGCCGTACTTATATTCTTTGGTAGCTAATTCTTTTTCTAAATCGTCTTCTGTATATGCCATATACTGTTATCTATGCTGTTTTAAAAAAACAGATTTTATCTTATTACAATGAAAAACTCTCTCCACAACCGCAAGTACGTTGTGCATTGGGATTGTTAAAGACAAAGCCTTTACCATTCAATCCACCACTATACTCCAAGGTTGTTCCTATCAAGTAGAGAAAACTGCGCTTATCTACGATCAACTTAATGTTGTTATCTTCAAAGAGTTTATCTTCTTCAGCGATGCTCTTATCAAACTTCAAATCATAGGATAAGCCGCTACACCCGCCACTCTTCACGCCTACCCTAACATAATCTGTATTAGGATCATAACCATCCTCTGTCATAAGGCTGGCTATCTTCTTTTTTGCGTCTTCACTTACTTTAATCATAATTCAAATTAATTAGTGCAAATATACCATTTAAGTAGGGTTTTACCATACATCCTTACATTAAACTATCTTATCCTTCAATAGGAGAAATATATCAATTTTGAAGCTCCTGCTATAGCTCCCACGCTGCTTACATCGACCTGTTTTTAAGTTAAAAGATCTTCTCCTCATTTTAAACCTGCGCTTTCTGCGTGGTTTCAAGTTATTCCCATTAAATTTGCACTTTAAAACAACTTGTTATGTTTGAAAACAAAGATGAATCGCGCACCTCGCTTGGTGAATTGGGCGAATTTGGACTTATAAATCACCTTACACAAACCTTTAAAATCAAACAATCGAGCACCGTTACCGCCATTGGTGATGATGCCGCTGTGATTGATCCTGACGGAAAACAACTTGTAGTAACCACAGATTTACTTGTTGAAGGGGTGCATTTTGATTTAAGCTTTATGCCACTCAAGCATCTTGGCTACAAAGCTGTAATGGTCAATTTATCTGACGTTTATGCTATGAATGCCGAAGCGACCCAGATCACGGTTTCTATCGCTGTTTCAAACCGATTTCCGCTAGAAGCGCTAGAAGAATTATATGCCGGAATCGAACTGGCTTGTTCTATTTACAATGTAGATCTTATTGGTGGCGACACCACATCAAGCACTACCGGACTTCTTATAAGCGTGACTGCTCTGGGGCAAGCTGAACCTGCTACAATCGTAAAACGCGACGGTGCAAAAGACGGCGACCTTCTTGTGGTTTCTGGAGATTTAGGCGCTTCGTATATGGGACTTCAAGTCTTAGAACGTGAGAAACAGGTGTACAAAGTAAATCCTAACGCACAACCCGATCTTGAACCTTATGCCTATCTCGTAGAACGCCAACTTAAACCTGAAGCGCGTAAAGATATTGTTGAGTTACTGAAAAAGATTGAAGTACAACCTACCTCGATGATTGATATTAGTGACGGACTTTCTTCGGAAATTATTCACCTGTGTAAAAGCTCTAAAACCGGAGTACGCCTTTATGAGGAAAAGATCCCATTGGATCCACAGTTAATTCAAGTATGTGAAGAATTTGAATTAGATAGCACTACAGTAGCGCTAAGCGGTGGTGAAGATTATGAATTGCTGTTCACCATTAAGCAAGAGGATTACGAAAAAATCAAGGACAATCCACATTTAACGGTAATAGGCCATATCACTCCAGAAAATGATGGATTAAATTTAATCACACGCGCCAACACCTCTATCCCTATTGTAGCGCGAGGTTGGAATGCGTTAAAAGATGAAGAATAGTTAAGCCGATTGACGTCTGGCCGACTTGAAGATGTAAAACTTTTCCATCACTTCATTGATGCGACGCAGTTTTGGAGTTAATGGCGCAAGTTGACCATATTCATCTTCAGTAAATTGTTTTTTACAATGCGTGCACTCATACTCCTTTTGATTTGTTTGATAATGGCGTAATACGGAGTAGGTGTGTCCAAAAATTTTGCATTGCATTCTTTTAAGTGGATTTTTAGTAGGGTTCTGTAAACTCATTTTAAGGGAATTTTATGAAGTTAGGCTGACGAATTTAACAAAAAAAAACGTTAAAAAGCATTTTTTAGACGCCAAAAAACACTATGACAAAAATCCACTGAAAGAATTATACTATTCTAAATATTTCTATGATTTTTTAAGAAATATTCGATTTTAAGCGTTTTTAAATCAAAACCTTACAATCCTTTATTCTTGGTTTTCACTCGCAAAACACCTGAAGCGAAGACAAAACACCCTCAAAATTTTCAATATGAAGCATATGACCTCCTTTTAAAACTTCAATTTTTATCGATTCTGATTCTAATTCCGCTCTTAAGCCTTGTGCATCGATCAACGTGTCCTGAGCTCCTAAAAGCATCCATTTTTGAAACGACGCTTCCCTCCAAATTGCGGTCGCATCAAAACGCAGCATCATCCCTTTTTGCGCTTCAACATATCCTTCAAGCGGCGTTTTTAAAGCTTCTTGTTTTGTGTGCGCAATAACTTCAGCTAAATCCTTCCGTAATTCTTTTGAAAAAAGATTAGCGACCGACATAGATACCAAAGCTTCATAATTCTTTTCAGCCACTTGAATCCCGTGCTTTCGAAGCGCTACGCGTTCTTGCGTATCCGCTTTGGGTGTAGAATTTAATAAGCAAATTCCGTTGACGTACTGCGTATATAGCTTGGCAAACGCAAGTGCTACATAACCACCCATAGAATGGCCAACTAACGAAACTTCGTTCAAATGATGTTCCTGCACAATCTTAAATACTTGCTGCGCCATCCTATCCATCGTATTACTTCCTTCTAAAACCGGACTTTGACCGTGGCCGGGTAAATCAACGACAAACACGTGATTGCGTGTACTTAAATGCGCAATAAAGGGTTCCCACATGGTTCGGTTTTCCAAAAATCCGTGTAATAAAAACAAAGGTTTCCCTTTGCCAAACTCCTCATAAAATAAGGTTTGTTCTTCTGTAGATGGTCTCATTTTAGCTTAACTTACGGCTCGAAAGTTACAAGGTATATGCGTTTAAACAAAGAGGTTTTAATAACAGGGTTTGCAATTTTTTCACTCTTTTTTGGTGCCGGAAACCTTATTCTCCCGCCTTATTTGGGTTACACCGGTGGCGATGAGTGGTTTCTAATCGCTTTGGGCTTTATCCTTTCGGCAGTAGTGATCCCAATCTTAGGGATTTTTGCTTATGCACGACTACAAGGCACTATGCTGGATTTTGGAACAAAAGTACATCCTGTATTTAGCACCGTGTTTTGTATTCTCGTTTACCTAGTTGCCGTAACCTTGCCGGGGCCTCGCACCGCTTCGGTCACACACGAGATGTCCATCGCACCTTATTTTGATGTGAGTTCGCTCACGACCAGCGCCATCTATTTTGGTCTGATATTAATTTTTGCCTTAAACCGATCTAGGATTCTGGATATCCTTGGCAAATACATCACACCGCTGTTATTGCTGATTCTCATCACGATTATCGCCATAGCCAGCCTTTCTGAACAACCGGAAGCCACACGTTCTTTCATTATAAACCCTATTCGCACCGGCATCCTTGAAGGATACCAAACCTTTGATGCTATTGGCGCTGTGGTCATTGGTGCTGTCGCCATCATTTCGCTCAACTTAAAAACCTACAGCGATGCCAAGCACAAAAAAACGGTATTGGTCTGGGGTGCGATAATCGCCGGGGCTGGCTTATTACTCATTTATACCGGGCTGATCTATATAGGTTCGCTGTACAATAATGGCTTAAGTGATCCTTCGCGCACCGAATTGCTCTCCTTTTTGAGTTATGAAACTCTGGGAAGCACAGGCAACATACTGCTCTCCATTCTAGTCGCATTAGCATGTTTCACCACTGCCACAGGGATCGTTACAGGAACTGCAGATTTTGCTCAAGGCTTGTTGGGAGGCTCTAAGTTAGCATACACTATAACCGTCATCGCCGGCTGTCTTATTGGGGTGATCATTGGCCAAACAGGCGTCGCGTACATCATTCAAATTGCCGTACCTGCATTGAATTTCATTTATCCTATTGTGATCGTCCTGATCCTTCTCAATGCCTTGCCCGAGCAGTATACTTCAAAAAGAATCTTTAGAATTGTAGTGATCACCACACTGCTTTTTAGCATTCCAGACTTTTTAAAGAGCATCAACATCACGAACCTCGAGCCGGCAAAAGCACTCATTCCACTTGCGGAATATGGTATTTCTTGGTTTTTACCTTCAGTAAGTGCTTATGTTATAGCATTACTTATCGAACGCTTCACACAGCAAGCCGAACCCTTACAAACAGAACATTAATGGCAAAGAAAGGAACTCCGAAGAATGGAAAAAACAAGGCGAAACACACCAAACTGCTTAAGCAAAAGAAGGAAAAATTACGCAAGGAAAAAGAAGCTCGCGCTGCAAAACTTAAAGCCATAATCGAAGCTTCAAAAGCAGATCAAGATCAATAACACTCAAAACACACAGTAAACTGCCTCAAGGCAAGCGCATGAGGTAATGGCTGAAAACGAATTTGCTTTTTTGAGGCAAACCTCGAAATATTAAAATCTTTGGCGGTGCCAATAAATTCCATTATCCCTTAAATTTTACACGCTGTAATTGCTGAGAATCGTATTTTTGCAGGGTGAAAAACCTGGTAATCATATTTGCATTTTTAATGGTCTTGCGTCCTGCTTTTCCATTTTTAGAATATGCATTGGATTATGAGTACATCAGTACGGTTCTTTGTGAGAATAAAGACAAGCCAGAACTTAAATGTAACGGTAAATGTTATTTGATGCAAGCACTCGCAGAAGCTTCAGAAAAAGAGTCTACTCAAAAGAAAAAGAGTACTATGTCTTCAATTGAGTTGCTTCCTTTTATTATTGAAGTAAACGAGCTTACAATCCCAATTGTATTTTCTGAAGAAAAACAAGTTACTTTTTCTTTCTATCCTAATCTTTCCGCTAGAGAAACCGCAACCGGTATCTTCCGTCCTCCTATTGTTTAGTTTACATAAATCTATTTTTATTCAAACTAAACTTTTTACAATGTACATTTTTAATAAATGTCGCGTCGTTTTGTTGTGTGTTCTTATGGCAACGAGCTTGGTTTCTTGTGATGAGAATGCTGAACTACGCGACCAATACAATGCTCTTTTTACTGAAGTTATAGACCTTCATGACGAACTCATGCCTAAAATGAGTAACCTTTCTGAATTTCAAGAACAGCTTGAAGCTGAAGATTCGCTCAATCAGGCAGACCAAGTCATCCTTAGCAACCTTAAAGCAGCAGATACGCGCATGATGGACTGGATGCACGATTTTACAGACACGTATGTAAAAGACCGCACTCCTGTAGCCAAAATGACCGCTCAGGAGCTTGAGCAAGCTATTAAAGGATTACAGGTCGAACTTCAAGAAGTTAAAGACTTACGTGACTTTACGCTGAAAAGCCTGGAAAAAGCTGCAACTACGCTTAACTAAAAACAGTTGAAAATATTCTGGTTTCTTATCACTGCATTGTTGGTGTTTCGCCCTGTAGCGCCCGTAATCGACTATATTTTCAATTATGATTATATAGCCGATGAATTGTGCGTTAACCGTGACCGTCCCGAACTTAATTGTAACGGACGCTGCTACCTCATGAACGCCTTTGCCGAAGAAGCCTCAAAGAAAAAAGATGCGCAGCAACGCGAAGGAAAACTTAATCTTCAGCTGAGCATCACCTATTTTGTATCTGAGACCGATTGGAATTTTGGCCTCTCACAAACGGCTGTAAAAACCCAACCTGCAGATCATTATCTCCTCAAAAAGGTTGAAGGTTTCACTTCAGCTTTGCTTAAACCACCCATTTCTTAATTCTTCACCATACCAAACTGCGCATACAATAATCTTTAGCATATCCTAAAGAGCAGTACCGTAGTGCTTTTGTTCAGGCAAACCGCCTGCAATCGCGCTATGCAATAACATTTTACAGAACATAAAAATATTAAGAAATGAAATCTATATTAAAACTTCAATTAGCAATACTAAGTCTAGTTATCACGTTGAGTTCTTGCTCATCAGACGACGACGCAACTCAAGAGTTATCCGGCGAAAACAACCTCACCATCGAGTTTGACAACAGCGTAAATGGCGATGACCTACTCCTGGGTACTTCAACCTATACCAATAGTAATAACGAGACACTTACCATCAATCGCTTCAATTATATCGTGAGCAATTTTGTGCTTATTGATGCTGAAGGAAATGAATATGTCTACCCAAAAGATGACAGCTATTTTGTGGTTTCTGAAGAAGAAGCGATGAACGAAGTGGTTCTTGAAAACATTCCTGCGGGCGATTATGTCGCCATGCGTTTTGGCGTAGGGGTAGATCAGGAAAAATACCTGCAGGGAGCTGCCGGTCAAGGTGACTTTTTACAAATCGCTGAAGAAATCAATATGATGTGGTCTTGGCAAGCCGGATACAAATTCTTGAATTTTGAAGGTACCTTTACCTCAGCTACCGTCACCGAAACTACTAATTTTCAAATTCACATGGGAAGCCACGGTAGCAGCCTTGACAATTATAAAGAAGTAACTGTTGAGCTACCTACAACGGCTTTAGTGAGTGGCTCACTAAGTCCTATCGTGCACTTTGCTGTAGATGCTAACGAAATTCTAGACGGAAATACTAAAATTCTTCTTTCAGAAAAAGCAGTGGTAATGATCGATGAAGTTAAGAGTCCGCAAATTGCGGTGAACGCTACGGGAATGTTTCGTGTAGACCACGTGCATAACGGCGAAAACATCACGCATTAAAGAGTTCAACAAACGCTGTTGCTGTGCAACAGCGTTTAAAATTTCAATTATGAGAACATATTTAATTAAAATGCTAGGACTGCTATGCATTTTGGTTGGCATCTCGTGTACTGCAGATGATGCTGAACCTTATTATGCTTTAGACGAAAATCTAGAAGTTGTAATTCCTGAAAATTTCCCGGCAATCAATTATGACCTCAGTGCAAATCCACCAACGAAGAATGGCGTTGAACTGGGAAAGAAATTGTTCTATGACGGAAATCTTTCGGCTAACGGGTTTATCTCTTGCGGATTTTGTCACGAGCAGCGCTTTGCGTTTACGCATCACGGGCATCAGTTTAGCCACGGCATCGATGACCTTGAGGGCACGCGCAATGCACCAGCAATTCAGAACATGGCTTTTCAAACTGAATTTGCCTGGGATGGTGCGACATCGCATCTCGATCTGTTTCCCATTATTCCTATCACCAACGAAGTAGAAATGGGAGAAACGATGACCAATGTTTTGAGTAAGCTTCAAGCCGACAGCGAGTATCAACGGCTTTTTGCTTCGGCTTTTGAAGATGCTGAAGTTTCTAATGAAAACTTCCTAAAAGCCCTCGCACAATTTATGGTGATGATGATCTCGTCAAATTCCAAGTACGATAAATATGTTCGCAATGAGGAAGGCGGTGACTTTTCAGCAGTAGAAAAAGAAGGCCTTGCCATTTTTGAAGCTAAATGCGCCTCCTGTCATGCAACCGATTTGTTTACTGACAATTCATTTAGAAATAATGGGCTCCCACCCTATGCGGGCATTGATGACGTTGGGCGCGCTGAAGTTAGCGGAAGCTTAGCAGACAATTATAAATTTAAAGTTCCCAGTTTGCGCAATGTGGCAATTACTGCGCCTTATATGCACGATGGCCGCTTTGGAAGTTTACAGTCGGTACTCAATTTTTACACTTCGGGAGTACAGGAATCTGAAACCTTAGATCCTATTTTAAAACAAAATGATCGTTTGGGAATTGTGCTCACCACAGATGAGCAAGAAGCACTGATCGCTTTTCTAAATACCCTTACCGATAATGAGTTTCTGGAAGACGCGCGTTTTGCAGAATATTAAAATCAATAGAAACATGCTAAAATATATAAGTTCTTGTTTTATACTATTGGCAACTTTAATGGTTAATGCAAATACACCCATTGAAGATCCAATACCTTCGGCTGTTAATCCATTCTACAAATATGATTATGAAGAATGTGATTTTTGCGGCTGCGGAAGCACCGGTGGAGGAATGGGCTACGGCACAATCGGAAATGAAAATTTCATTGGTATCCGTTACATCTATCAGCGCTATCAATCTCGCGACGGAATTTTTAATAACTCGCCTTGGGTTGAAGAGAATTTCAATACGCTACAGCTTTGGGGGAAAATTCCCGTGACTGAAAAGCTAAGTGTAACCGCGATTTTACCTTATCATTTTCATAACCGTAATTTTATTGACGGCTCCTCGCAAAGCATCGATGGGATAGGTGATCTTAGTGTTCTTGCTTTCTATTCACTCATCACTCCTAAAGTAGATGGCCTTTATGCCAATCAGCAAACCACCTTTAAACATATGCTTGAGATTGGTGGTGGTGTAAAAATGCCCACCGGCGCTTACGACCGTGCCAATAATGAAGGTAGTGTAAATCCAAGTTTTCAGGTAGGAACAGGTAGCTGGGATTATGTTTTGGCCGCAAATTATTCGGTGGGATATGAGACTTGGGGATTGGGCGTTCTGGCCAATTATACTTTTAAAACCGAAAATAATGCGGATTATCATTTTGGTAATCAATTTACGTATGGTGTTAATGTTTCTAAAGTATATAACACCTTAAGTATTGATAAGATTATTCCTTACGCGGGATTAGCAGGCGAAATTTACGCCGAAAATGAAAGTTACGGTTTGCCTGTGGCTGACACTAAAGGGAATGTTATGTTTGCCCGATTAGGCGCAGAGATCTCATTCGGAAAATTAGGAACCGGAGTGAATGTTATGCTTCCGGTGCATCAAGATCTCAATGCCGGAAACGTTGAAGCCAAATACCGTTTAGGTTTACACCTAAATTACATGCTCTAAGTAAACAAAACTTGCTAGTTTTAGCTCCTTAGCAGCATAAATAAAAACGGGCTACCGCAAGGTAAAGCCCGTTTTTTATTGAAATTCACCACAAAAATCAATTACCTTTTAAGTAGGTACTATCGCTTTTTAAGCGGATAACTTCTATGCTTGGTAAGATTGTTAAATACGAGTGCTGTGAGGTATAAAATGAGAGCACCGGATAGTACTGGTGAAAGCGCGTAATAATAACCCAGTTCTTTTATTTTGGATGTTCCTATAATTGCAATGAGCGCCGTGGCTCCACCGGGAGGATGTAGTGTTTTTGTGAATTGCATCGCTAAAATAGATAACGCAACTGCAAGTGGTGCTTCTATCCAAACAATATCAGGAATCCACTTGGCTACACTCACACCAATAAGTGCTGAAATCAGGTGACCTCCTAAAAGGTTACGCGGCTGTGCCATCGGACTATTTATCGCCCCGTAGACTAGCACACTTGATGCTCCAAATGAGCCTATTAAAAATATGTTTTCAACTTCTAGCAAATAACGCGACTGAATATAGGCAATGATCCCAATCCCCATAAAAGCGCCTAGAAATGACCAGAAATACTCTTTGTAATCCACAAAGGTTTCTCGGTAAATAATATATTTCGAAATTCTAAACGTGCGTTTTACCGTCTTTTTAGGCATTAGTATTCTTTTCTTCTAGTTCAAAAAGAAACCCACTCCCAGACAGGTAATCCCTACAACACGCTGTCAGGAATGGGTGGTTTAATTCAAAACAAAGCTTTAAGCAAAGAGCTCGTAAAAAGTGAGAGAAACGCGCCCGTTATAACAGAAGATTCCAAACTGCCTTAACAAGCGCACACTAACTAACTGACTATATGTTTCTCTCTTTTTCGTTTTAGTTTATGGCTAATTAACTAAACACTACTTCAACCTAAGCTCTCCGGCAGCAAGCGCTTCCTTAAAATCTACACTTACTGTATTTACGGTATTGAAGAATTTTTTTCCGTTTGCGAGCTTTACATCAACTTTTGCGATACAACCATTCTCCATAGTCACATCGGTCACTTCAACTTCTTGATTGATAAGCGCTCGATAATTTGCAATCCCACCGCGTTTGATAATGAAGTTGCTTTTTGGGAAGTTTATGTGATCGTATGAACTGTGTGCCGGTGCGGCGATTTTTAAAACATCTCCTGCTTTTACTTTTGGCGTCTCGCAAGTTTCTTGTGCGTTTGCGGTTACAGTTCCCAGTGCCAATGCGGCTATTAAAAATAAAGTTTTCATAGTACTGATTTTTATAATTATTATGTGTTTGACTTTCTTACCTATATAAAAGCAAGGCATATGCCAACACCATAAAAACTAATCAAAACTATGTTTCAAAATACTGATAAACAGTATTTTAAACTTTGTCAAGCTTGTTAAACTGAAGAATGAATTCGGATATTTTTTACACAAACCGGGTAAAAACGAACCGTTTTTGAGTTAAGATTCATCAAGTTTGTTCCGCAGGGTTTTGCGGGTAATTTGAAGAATTTCGGCAGCTTTGGTTTTATTGTTTCCCGTAGACCGAAGCACTTTCTTAATATATTCCCGTTCCATTTGTGCCAAAGAAACCAATTTATGTTCCGGCATTTCCAGGCTGTACTTTAAATGATCAGGAAGATCTTTTATCGTCACCATTTTATCGCACATAATCACCGCGCGCTGAATCACATTCTCCAATTCGCGTATATTCCCGGGCCACGAGTAGCGCTTTAAAACTTCAAGCGCTTCTGGATCAATCCGTACAAACCGATCTTTGTATTCAACCCCATATTTAAAAAGGAATTTATCTACCAGCAAAGGGATGTCACTCATACGCGCTCTTAAAGCCGGTAAGGGAATTTCAACAACACTCAAACGGTAATACAAATCCTCTCTAAAGGTTTGCTTTTTGATCATTTCCGGCAGGTTATTGTTGGTTGCCGCAATAACTCTTACATCAATCTTTTCAGGCTTTTGAGCCCCAACACGAACGACTTCTTTTTCCTGCAACACTCTAAGCAGTCTTGCTTGAACCGCCAGAGAGGCATTGCCTATTTCGTCTAAAAAGATCGTTCCGCCCTGCGCGGCTTGAAACGCACCTTTACGATCTTTATCTGCACCGGTAAAAGCACCTTTGGTATAGCCAAAAAGTTCGGCTTCAAGAAGGTTTTCGGGTATTCCGCCACAATTCACGGGAATAAAAGGTGCGCTGCTAAACTTGCCTTCATAATGAATCGCACGCGCCACAAGCTCTTTACCTGTACCGCTTTCACCATTGATAAAAATAGTTGCCTTATTGTCTTTTACCCTGTCTATAATTTGAAGTACTTCTTCGATCTTTTCTGAAGCGCCAATGATCTCTCCCTGATGTTTAGATTTGGGAACAGTATTTTTTACCGGCTCTTTAGAAGCTTTAGGCAAAGCTTTAGCTACGGCTGCCTGCAATTCGCCTTTGGTAAAAGGCTTCGTAAGGTATTCTACCACACCAGATTTGATCGCTTTTAAAGAATCTTGTACCGAAGGAAACCCTGTAACCACCAGTTTTGGCAAATCTGGATAATGCTCAGAAACAAATTTAATAAGCTCAAATCCATCAATTTGTGGCATTTTTAAATCGGTGATCAACAGATCTATGTGTGTATCTTTTAAGATCGCCACCGCTTCTTTTACCGAAACCGCTCTGTAGGTATGATAATTCCAGCTGTGCAGATGCCGCTGCAGCAACTCTAAAATGTGCAAATCATCATCTACGATCAATATATTTTCTTTACGTAATCTCATTATTTGGGTAAACTTACTTTAAATACAGCGCCTTTGGTTTCATTATTTTTTGCTGAAATGCTTCCGTTATGGCTGGTGACAATACCGTGTACCACGCTCAATCCCAGTCCGGCTCCAGAACCTGTAGGCTTCGTTGTAAAAAAAGGTTGAAACACTTTTTCAAGCCCTTCTTCTGAAAGTCCCGGTCCTTCATCAAAAATTTCCAAGTAAATATTCTTTGCATCCTGACTCACCCTGATCTGAACCAAACCATCAGGCGGCGAAAAATAGATGGCATTGATCGTTAAATTAAAAAGTATTTGCGTGAGCTGTACCGTATCTACGTGCAGCAACATTTCTTCATCTTCGATGTCTACACTATAGCGCACATTTTCTTTTCTAAACGTGGCATCGAGCAAATTGATCGCTTCTTTAACCTGCGGCACAATGTTAACCAAGGTTTTTTCCTGAGGCATGGCTCTTGAAAAAAACATCAACTTCTTAACCACCTCTCGAGAAAAGATGGCGTTTTTGATGATTTTATCTAAGTCTGCACCGGCAGCGGTATTTTCTTCTAAATCATCTTTGAGCAATTCGGCAAAGCCCAGAATATTGGCCAAGGGCGTGTTGAGTTCGTGTGCGATTCCTGCGGTTAACTCCCCAATGATCGCCAGACGATCGGCGTGCTCCATCTGTTGGCGTAAACGCGCTGCATTTTGTTTACTTGCCACACGATCCAGATAGTCACCAATTTTAATTCCTATATTATCAATAAGCGGCTGTTCTTCGGTTAAAAAATCGAGGGATTCATCATTCAAATACACTTTTATAAAGCCATCAAATTCATCAAAGACTTTAATTTTTGTAGCGAGGTATTTATCGGTTAAAATCGTGCCTGTTGCAACTTTATAATCACCCTGCTTGATGACGACTTCTGTAGCTTCGGGGTATTGAAATCCTATTTTTATACTGTCTGCGATGGCTTGAAACGTTTGCAGATGCTCTTTAGGATCGGCATCAACCAAAATCGAAGAGACTTCATACAAACACGTCAATTCTTTAATACGTTCTTTTAATGCTGCTTCTACTGAATTCATCAAATCAAAAATAGATATCTTACTAAGTTACTCAACCTTTTTACATTATAAGAATCAGCAGGTTGAAAGCCACAAAATTTAAGATGCTTTTGCATTCTTTTTGGTCTTATAAAAAACAAGCACTTGTAGCGCAACACCGATGCAAATGAGGAAGAAAATCTCAAAATTTGCCATAAGTGCACTTACATTGAGTGATTTCTGTGCGCTTTTAGTAAGGTTACGACTTTCGGTGATCTGAATTTCAGACAGTTCTTGCAAATATCCTTTGAGCTGAACGATTTGATCACGATGCATTTTAGGGTTTTGGTGAGCAACTGCTTTAGCTTCCATTTTTTCCAACTCCTTAAATTCTTCCTTAAAGCGCTCTAGTAATTCGGCTTCTGAACGCGTCAACTTTGTCGCTTCAAAGGAGGCGATGTATTCGTTTATTGAAGTATTCCATTTTTGTACAGCGGCATTTTGCTCTTGCAGGTGATTCAATTCTTTTTGATGTAAGGCTTCGGCAATAGAAAAGATATAACCTTGCACCATCACTCGATCTTTATAAACCTCGTTAACCGTTTTTTGTGCAGTTTCAAAATGATGCTGATCGATACGGTTGGTTGCCAAAACCATTAAAAACACCACCGCAAGCGCCATAATTGTATTCAAACGATTTCCCATAACTCTGTTTTTAAGCATTTTATAAAATAAGCGCTATTCATAAATCAAAAAGTTCACCAGAATAAAACCTTTATAAATAGATATCTGATTTACAGCTATTTAAATAAAAAAAGCTGAGAAACACTCTATATGTCATTGAGCAAAAAATACCCGTTTCGGGTAAAAATTAACCGGTTGTTTACTGTCTTGTTTTTGAAGTGGCTCACATTGATGACTGCAGTTTTTGCTAAAAAAATACCAGTATTGACTAAGTTATACGCAAAACCTGTTAATTCAACACGTTATATTTACGGCATTGCCTCTGAGGCTGTTTACCGCATTTCTGGTTTATACGCTTGGGCTATTATTAATTACAACCGGTTTAACACGATTTGATCTTTATGAAACGCTTACAGCTTACTTCTCTTTTTTCCTTACTCTTTTTTATACTAGGCATCTCAAACAGCACCGCCCAAAGCGGAGATCAAATGCTGGACGGCATAGGAGAAACCGGACTTATCGCACGCTATATATTTGACGAGAATACCAAAGACTGGTCTCGAAATAACTTGCACGCAGCTTCCGATGCAGAAGCACTAAATTTTGTAGCCAATGCGCAATTTGAGCAGGCGCTTCAATTGACTGGCGAAACGTATTTAAGTCTTCCTCAAACCACATTAAACACTATAGAATCTTTGTCAATTTCAGCTTGGGTTCAGTTAAATACTAATGAAAAGGGACAGGAACTGTTTGATTTTAGCAGTTCATCAAACACGCACTTTTCGGCAGAAACAGTAGGTGATGAAACAATTAAAATAGGTTTGAAGCAAGGCCCCAAAAGCATTTCGGTGTCTATTCCTGATGTTGCTCCAAACCAATGGCAGCATCTTGTGATCGTCCTTGATTTTACAACACAAAATCTTGAAACCTACCTCAACGGAAGATTGATCGCAAAACAACCTACTGCAGCGCTCGACCTCAATTCTTTTTTTGATACCGAAAGCAATAAGCTTACCATTGGTAAGAACGTAAATGGATTGCTTCATGATTTTAGAATCTATCGCATTCCGCTGCGTCAAAATCAAATAGAAACTATTTACAACAATGCTCTTGGCAAAGAAGAAGCTGTAGTGAATGAGCGCCACGAACCCGAAGACAACCTTCAGGTCTTTGATAAAGATGTTCCGCAGTTGTATAACCAGTATCTCTCCAATGTTGCTGATGTAACAGTAGAAACCGTTGTTGGGCAATTACCACGCTTACCGCGCTTTGTAGATGCTACCTACAAATTACCGGTAAACACTTCTCAGGTTCGCGTGATCTGGCCGGCACCAAAAGATAACAGCAGTGTACTTCAACCGGGACAGTATGAAATTACAGGAAGCATTTCTGGCACCAGCTTTAAGCCGAAAGCTACTGTGCTTGTAAAAGCAGTACAACCAAGCAAAACGCCGGTACGCAAGCTCACTTCTTTTGCATTAAACGAAGTAAATCTTAACAACACCAGCTTGGGCGATCATTCAAAATTTATAGAAAACCGCAATAAGTTTATAGACACCCTCGCGCAAACCAATCCTGACTCTTTTTTGTATATGTTTCGCAATGCTTTTGGTCAGGAACAACCCGAAGGAGCGACACCACTTGGAGTTTGGGATACGCAAGAAACCAAATTGCGCGGTCACGCTACAGGGCATTATCTAACCGCTATTGCTCAAGCCTACGCAAGCACAGGCTACGATAAAGCCCTTCAGAAGAATTTTGAAGACAAGATGAATTATATGGTGAATACACTTTATGATTTATCTCAATTATCCGGAAAACCTAAAACTGAAGGTGGCGCGTATGTAGAAGATCCTTCATCGGTACCTCCGGGTCCCGGAAGTACTGCATATACTTCAGATTTGAGTGAAGACGGCATTCGCACCGATTACTGGAATTGGGGTAAAGGCTTTATCAGCGCATATCCACCAGACCAGTTTATTATGCTGGAACATGGTGCGAAATACGGAGGGCAGGAAACTCAGGTTTGGGCGCCGTATTATACGCTACATAAAATTCTTGCCGGACTCATCGATGTTTATGAAGTAAGCGGAAATCCTAAAGCGCTTCAAGTGGCAGAAGGAATGGCAGCTTGGGTACACACCCGTTTGAGCAAATTACCTACCGAAACTTTAATCACGATGTGGAATACTTATATCGCAGGAGAGCTTGGTGGTATCAACGAATCCCTAGCGCATTTGCACCGCATTACCGGTAAGTCTGAATATTTGGAAACTGCCAAACTTTTTGACAACATCAAGGTGTTTTATGGCGATGCCGAACACACGCACGGACTCGCAAAAAATGTTGATACCTATCGTGGATTACACGCCAATCAACACATCCCACAAATTATGGGTGCTCTAGAATTGTATCGCAATTCAAACAGCCCGGAATATTATCACATCGCAGATAATTTCTGGTATAAGACTAAAAACGATTATATGTACAGCATAGGCGGTGTTGCCGGTGCGCGCAATCCTGCCAATGCAGAATGTTTTGTTGCGCAACCTGCAACCTTGTACGAGAACGGACTTTCAGCAGGTGGACAGAACGAAACCTGCGGTACCTACAATATGCTGAAACTTACCCGCGGACTCTTCTTCTACAATCAACAACCCGAGTTGATGGATTATTATGAGCAAGCATTATACAATCAAATTCTTGCTTCGGTGGCAGAAAACAGTCCGGCGAATACCTATCACATTCCTTTGCGACCGGGCTCTAGAAAGCAATTCAGCAACGCAGATATGAGCGGTTTTACATGTTGTAACGGTACCGCCATTGAGAGCAGCACCAAGCTTCAGAATTCGATTTATTTTAAAAGCGTAGACAACAAAGCGCTTTATGTAAATCTTTTTGTACCTTCTACCTTAACCTGGAAAGAACAGGATGTTGTGATCACGCAAGAAACTTCATTTCCAAGGGAAGATCACACGAAACTTACCGTAAACGGAAAAGGGAAATTTGAGCTAAATCTTAGAATTCCGGGTTGGGCGACAGCCGGCGTGGAACTCAAAATAAACGGGAAAACTCAAAAAATAGCCATTGAAGCAGGAAGCTACTTGAGCCTTGACCGAAAGTGGAAAAATGGCGATACGATCGAATTAAAAATGCCATTCACCTTCCACTTGGACCCGATTATGGATCAAGAGAATATCGCGAGTCTTTTTTACGGTCCGGTACTTTTAGCTGCACAAGAAGATGCACCAAGAACCGATTTTAGAAAGATCACCCTTAACGCCGAAGATCTTGGCAAAACCATCACCGGTGATCCTAAAGCCTTAGAGTTTACCATTGATGGCACTACATTCAAGCCCTTTTTTGAGACGTATGAGCGTCACTCGGTATATCTTGATGTGAGTCTAAAAAATTAAAGACGCATCGAAAAAAAATCAATTCAACCCAAAAAGCTGATTTACTTTTAGTTGAAAAATAACGAGAACGTTATAGCAAGAAGCACAATTGTTTTTGTGATTCGCGTAATCAAAAATTAATCGTGTAATGCGGAAGCTCGTATTTAGGGAATTCCTACTTTTACAAACCTATGAAGTACTCTTTTATCTAGGAGTACTACGTTAAACGCATTATGAACGCACGAATAAAACAGAGTCTTTCGCTTTTATTCCTGGCCTTTTTTCTTACTACAAAAATGGCCGGTCTTCATGTGCTTACCCACGATGATTCAGACTTAAAAGAAGATTGTGCCATTTGCCACGTTCTGGTCACAGATCATCAGACCGCAGTAGTTTTACAAGAAGCAGAAGAATTTGTTCCTGTAGCTAGCTATCCTGTTTTTCAAGAAAAGCAGCACGTAAATCCTACGGTATCGTACAAAGGAAGTTTACACTCCTACCATCTATTCTCCCGGCCTCCCCCGGCAGCTTAAACCCTTATCGTTTTTATTTTTCTATTGCAACCTTGATCCTATAGCTATCGAGGTAACTCGTTGTATTGGTTTTAAACCAAGAACACGCATCACGTCTTTATAAAAGCGATAAGCCTGCATTTTCTTAGCTCCTTGCACTTCAAGGAAGTTTCTAACATTATCACTTTTACACATGTTATTTAGACTGCTGGTACTATGTACAGGCCTAGGGCTTGGTACCTATTCCTTTGCACAACAAACCTCAATGATACAAGGTTCTGTTGTAGACTCCATTTCTTTAAAACCACTTTCCGGGGTGACTATTCTGGGAACAGATTCCTATGCTGTCACCAACGCTTTGGGCGAATTTCAACTGAAATCACCCAAGAATTCTCAGGTTTTTGAAGTTTCGCATTTAGGTTATGCTTCGGCGAAATTCATCCTGGACTCCAATCAAAGCGCACCGCTGGTCATCAAGCTAAAACTCAGCAGTACCGCACTTGACGAAGTTTCGGTACAAGGAAAAACAAACATGCGCCTCGAAAAAGAATCGGCTACGGTTTCAGTATCTGTAGATGAAGAATTTCTAAATGCCAATCGCGAAAACAGCCTGATGCAAACCTTGAGAAAAATCCCTGGGGTGAGCACGATGACTATCGGTTCGGGGCAATCCAAGCCTACGATCCGCGGACTTGGATTCAACCGGGTAAGTGTGGTACAAAATGGGGTCAAGCACGAAGCTCAACAATGGGGCAGCGATCACGGCCTCGAGATCGATCAATACGGCATACAAGACCTTCGCATCATTAAGGGGCCGGCCTCCTTGATGTACGGTTCTGATGCCATTGCGGGTGTCGTTGACATTCAACCTTCAAAAGCTCCGGCGATGCATTCGTTTGGTGGTGAAGTCAATATTCTAGGCGAAACCAACAACGACCTTCTCGCAGTCTCAGCCGGCGTGCAAGGCAGAAAAGAAAAATGGTACTATCGCGCACGGCTTACCTATAGGGATTATGCCGATTTTAAAGTGCCTACTGACCGTATCAATTATGAAAATTATGTGTTTGATTTGCACGATAATGACCTGAGAAATACTGCGGGCAGGGAAGCTAACGGAAGTTTCAGTTTTGGGTATGCGAGCGACAACTTCAGATCTGAAACTTTTGTAAGTAACGTCAATGCAAAAAACGGATTTTTCGCCAACGCACATGGACTTGAAGTACGTACTTCCAGCATTGATTATGACGCCTCCAATCGTGACATCGACCTACCCTTTCATAACGTAAATCACATTAAAGTCACCAATAATACCACGATAAACCTGGATGAACATACCTTACATTTTGATCTGGGCTATCAAAACAATCAGCGCGAAGAACAATCTGAGCCGGTGCCGCACGGCTATATGCCCACGCCTCAAAATAGCAGAGAACGGGTGTTTACAAAAAACACGTATTCCCTAAATGCTAAAGATATTTTTAAGCTTGAGAAGCATACGCTTTCCGCAGGAATCAATACCGAATTACAAAACAACAACATTGGCGGCTGGGGATTTTTGATTCCGGCGTATGACCGTTATTCTGCAGGAGCTTATTTGTTTGACCATTTTGAACTTACCGAAGATTTGCATGTACAGGGCGGACTGCGTTTTGACGCGGGACGTGTAGCAACCAAAGCGCATTATGACTGGTACCGCTCGCCGCGTGACAATCCTGATGGATCAACCTCAAATGTATACCTGCAGCGCGCAGAGAACAGAACGCTTGATTTTGGGAGTTTTAGCGGTTCGCTAGGCATCAGTTACATTAACGGCAACACCAATTATAAACTGAACGCCGGCAAGAGTTTTAGAATGCCACTTGCACACGAACTCGCTTCAGACGGAGTGAATTACCATATGTATCGCTACGAACGTGGAAACCTTAATCTCGATCCTGAAGCTTCCTACCAACTAGATGCCGAAGTAACACATACTTCCGGCAGGTTCAATTTTGGAGTAAGTCCGTTTCTCAACTACTTTGAAAATTACATTTATCTCAACCCGACTTCAAATTATTTTGAAACGCTTCAGATCTATGAATACACACAGGCTGAAGTGTTTAGAACCGGTGGCGAACTAACTGCCGGGATGCAGGTCAACCAAGAGTTTCGTTTAGACGCTTCCGCAGAATATGTGTACTCCAGACAAACCAGCGGGCCAAAAGAAGGATTTACGATTCCGTTTTCTCCGCCGTTGATCGGGATGCTTTCTGCAAATTATACTTTGGGCAATTGGTCCCTTTTTAAAGACGTGAATCTCAATGCCGATTTGCGTATTGCCGCAGCACAAACAGACATTGTTCCGCCGGAAGAGATCACAGAAGGTTACCAAATGCTCAACCTCGCGGTCATGAGTAAACTCAACCTGTTTAACAGTCAAAAACCTGCTTTACTACGTGTAAAACTCAACAATGTTTTTGATACAGCATATTATGATCACACCAGCTTCTACAGGCTCATCGACGTGCCGGAAGCCGGCCGAAACCTATCGGTTTCACTAACCCTGCCTTTTTAAACACTTTTATTAATCTATAAACACTAAATCTAAATTTTATGAAACTAAACATTAAACACTTAGCACTTTTTGTACTCTCGGGCATCACTTTGAGTTCGTGCAGTGATGACGACAACGAACTAGTCGTAGAAGAAGCTCCTGTGATCTCAAACTTCGAGTTTGGAGAAGGAAGCACACACGGGGATGAGCAGGTGGCTTACAAAGGATCTGACATTCACTTAGAAGCAGAAATTGTTGCTGAAGCGACCGTAAGCAGTATTGCATTAGAAATTCACGCACACGACCTGGAATTAGGTGAAGGTGAAGAAGAATGGGACCTTAACCAAGTGTATACAGATGCTGATTATCTTGTGATCAATCCTACTTTTCACAAGCACGTAGAGGTACCTGCAAATGCACCGGCCGGAGAGTATCATATTTCTTTAACGGTAACCGACGCTAACGGAAACAGTACAGAAGTAGAAGGTCATCTTCACGTAGAAGACCCGATCACAACAAGCGACCTATCTATCGATGAAAGTGTAGCGCGTGGTAATGATTTTCACGCAGAATTTTTGATCGAAGCGGTACACGGGGTACATAACATCACCGTTGACATTCACGCGCACGGCCTGACCGTAGCTGAAGGTGAAGCAGAATGGGATTTTGAGCAAATTTTTGAAGAAGGTTACCACGGGGAAACGTCAGTAGAATTTCACGAGCATATTGATGTTCCTGCTACTGCGCCAGTAGGTGAATACCACATGGTTATCACTATTGAAGATGAAGAGGGTAACATCTCTGAGATTGACACGCATCTTGACGTGACTGCCTAAGCGCTATTAAAAATTAAATGCCTGCATTTTTGCGGGCATTTAGTTTTCATTGGCTTTTTGACACCATTAAGCTGATTTTAAACTCAGCACACCACTCTCGATCATCGAGAAAAAATTGAATTTTATGAGAAGAATAGCTTTTATAACACTCGTGTTCAGTAGTCTTTTTATCGCATCATGTTCGTCAGATAATGATTCGGTTAGAGATGAAGAACGCCCAACGATCACCATAAATTACAACGCCGGTTTTCCGCAAGCTTGTGAAACATTACAACGTGGCGAGACCTATACCTTTACTGCCAGAGTAACAGACAACCAGGCACTAGCCTCTTACAGTCTTGATCTACATCACAACTTTGATCATCATACACACGACGATCAAGGTGCTACTTGCGACCTGGAACCCGTTAAAACTGCGGTAAATCCCTTAATTTATATGGAGAATTTCAGTTTAGCTGACAGACCGACGGAATATGAAATTCAAATTGAAGTGAGCATTCCTGAGGATATTGACACCGGCGATTACCATTGCTCCTATTCGGTAACTGATGAAACCGGTTGGCAAAGCCGAACTTCAGTTGACATCAAAATTGTGGAATAATTGACTAAATAGCATTTGTTTATCATTTCGTTTTTCAATTCAACTACAATACAAACCATCTCAGGATTTTAAACCCTTTGATGGCAGCCATAAAAAAAGCCCGCTCATCGCGGGCTTTTTTACTTGCTTCAATTGGTTAAGCTTCACAGCTTACACACTCTTTTTTCTGCTTAAACTTCTGCGCAGCGTTCATACTGTGCTGATAGTAAAGCGACTTCAAACCTAGTTTCCAGGCGGTGATATGAATTTTATTAATCTCTTTAATCGGCATATCAGGATGCACTAAAAGGTTGATCGATTGTCCTTGATCAATGTGATTTTGTCTGTTTGCAGCTTGATAGATGATCGCCATCTGATCGATCTCTGCATAGGTTTTAAACACATCTTTTTCTTGCTCCGTTAAGAACTCCAGGTGCTGAACGCTACCGTCATTATCACGTACGCTTCTCCACACTTCTGGAGTATTCATTCCTTTTTCTTCAAAAAGCTCTTCAAGGAATGGGTTTTTGATCGTGGTCTTGATCTTAGCGATATCTTTTACATACACATTAGACCAAATAGGCTCTATACCCTGAGAAACCTGTCCTAAAATAAATGCTGAAGAAGTAGTAGGCGCAATAGCATTAAGCGTTGCGTTACGTCTTCCGTAGCCTTTTAAAGTTTCTGGCTCACCAAATTTATCTGCAAGCTCTTCTGAAGCTTTATAAGAACGTTGTTTGATCTCTCTAAAGATCTCACTGTTTAGATCATAAGCTTCTTGGCTGTCAAACGCGTGTCTCTTAGACTGAAGTAAAGAATGCCATCCTAATACTCCAAGACCTAAAGCTCTGTTTGATTTTGCGAAGTTATACGCACGCTCCATGAACATAAAGGTCTGGCGGTGATCGCGATTGTCTGAATCACGATATTCTTCAAGCTTGTCTATAAATTCGGTAAGTACAGCATCAAGGAAGCATACCATAGTCTCTACAGCATCGGTATTCTTCCACTTATCATAATGCAATACGTTTATTGAAGAAAGCACACATACAAAAGACCACTCGTCGCTAGAAGGCAACATAATCTCTGTACACAAGTTACTTGCATAAATGTCGTGCCCTTTGTCTTTATATACATCCGGCTTTCCGTTGTTGGCATTATCGGTATAGAAAATATACGGATATCCCATCTCACCACGGCGCTGTAACACTTTTGCCCAAACTTCACGCTTATCTGTATCTCCATCGATCATCTCCTGCATCCACGTGCTGTCTACAGTAACCCCGTGTGTCAATTGCTGAATCGAGTTCCCTTCGGTACCAATTTCTAAGAATTCTTTAATATCCGGGTGACTGATAGGTAAGTATGGAGAGAAACGCCCGCGACGTACAGAACCTTGACTCACCACGTCAACCATTTTATCAAACAGCTGCATGATGTGTACTGCTCCACTCGCGTAACCGTTGTTCTTCACCGCAGCACCACGGTGACGAATTTTTCCAAAATACCCAGAAGTACCCCCTCCAAGTTTTGACATCATTCCAACCTCAGACTGTGTATACAGAATGTTACCCATATCGTCATCGATATGCGAACCAAAACAGCTGATAGGAAGTCCACGTTTTTTACCAAAGTTTGACCAAACCGGTGACGCCAGCGAAAAATAGCCTTCGCCCATATACTTGTAGAACTTATCTGAAAAGCCCGGCATTCTTAAGATTTCTTCTGCACGGTCTGCGATCTCGCGTATGCGCTCTTCAGCAGAAACGCCTTCAGAAAGATAACCTGCAGCTAAAAAGCTACGGCTGTGTTCTGTTAACCAATCAAACGACGGTTCATCTGTATTCTTTTCAGTCGCATCCTGTAGTGCGTCGTGACGTGCTTTTAAAAGATCGTTGTCTTTTGTATGTTGAACATTGGTTTCAGTGCTGTTTTCTAGTTTGGTAGTGTTTTCTCTCATGGCTTAAAATAAGTCGTCGCTGGTTATACTTTGTGTTCTTTTGCTATAATTAATCGAGCGTTTCACGAAGAAATCGCCGTGCTTGGTTCCTATAATTTCATCATCAAACCATTCGGTTTCCTGAAGTAATGCTTCGTCAATATCAAATAGTTTTTCAAGACCAATGGCTTCAAGCGATTTGTTGAATCTGTTTTTTAGAAACTCATTGATCACTGCTTTTGGCAAGAAGTCTAGTTCGCCTTTTTCAAAAATCCAGTCCACCACTTTACTCTCTGCTTCAAACGAGTTCAAGCACATTTCTTTGATCAGGTTGTTGTGCTCCTCATCAAACCACTCCGGATTTTCTTTCTTGATGATGTTGATGATATCAACACCAAAATCTCCGTGAATTTGCTCTTCTTTTGAAGTCGCTTCTACCGCATTTGAAATTCCTTTAAGCATATTTTTATGCTTATTGAACGCCATGATGATCAAGAATTGGGAGAAAAGCGACACGTGCTCGATAAACAAAGCAAAAAGCAAAATAGACTCTGTGTATTCTCTGTCATCGTCACTTTTAGCGTGCTTTAATGAAGTCTCCAGATAATGCACACGCTTCATGATTACCGGCTTTTTCTTAAGCTCCTTAAATTCTTCGTTAAGACCTAAAATCTCAAGAAGGTGTGAATATGCATCGTGGTGTCTTACCTCACTTTCTGCAAAGGTTGCTCCTACAGCAGCGATTTCTGGTTTTGGTAAACGATGGTGCACATCTCCCCAAAAGGTCTTCACTGCAACTTCGATTTGCGAAATAGCAAGCATGGTGTTTTTGATCGCGCTGCGCTCTACTTCGCTAAGACCGGTTTTAAAATCCTGAATATCACTGGTAAAATTAAATTCGGTGTGAATCCAGTACGAGTGTCTAATCGCGGCAACATATTCATTCAACTCCGGATACTCGTAAGGCTTAAGGTTGATGCGCTTTTCAAAAATATTTGTTTTACGCTCCAGTGCACGTTTGTTACGATAGATGATATAGGCTTTTGCCACATCATGAAATTCACTACTCATCAATTTATCTTCAACCATATCTTGCACTTGCTCAACGGTTGGGATATATTCAGACTCCTGCTCTTTATTGTTCAACAAAGATTCATACACCTGCATAGAAATTAACTTTGCATCTTGTTCTGAACCGTGACCTAACGCCGCCATTGCATTTGCAATTGCATTCGTAATTTTCTCCAGCACAAAAGGCGCCGTGCTGTAATCCCTCTTGATAATTTTTTTGATCTCTTGTGAACTCATGATATCTCCTTAAAATGTCTATTGAAATGCGTAATTCTAAAAATTGAAGTCAAAAATCCTCACGCCGGCACCGACTAAACGTCGACACCCGTCTTAAAAACAGGCAACTAAAAAATTGGATGTGTAACTTTTAACTTCATGTAAAGTTTATATTTTGTTGCTTACGATTTGAGGTGTAGCAAAAAAGGTTTTCAACGATTTATCAACGATTCTTTTGAAAACTTTATAATTCACTGAAAAACAGTGTTTTATTTTCTAAAAATGCAAATGTTAAGATTGCATCAAAGTATAATTTGGCAGACGAAAAACCTCTTTATTTCACCCCAATTTCAGTCAGTCAAAAACCGGTTTAGCAAGTGGTTTTTTAGGGGTTAAGACATATTAAGTTCGCTGAAGAAATCTCAGAAATTCAAGGTTTTGTTTTTGAGTGGAAAAACATTTGACCCAACTTAATCAAATCTCTTTTCAACATTAAAATCACCGCATAAAAAAAGCTTCTCTGTATGAGAAGCTTTTTCATTTGGATTTAATTCAAAAACTAATTCAATCGAATCATGTCGCCAGATTGCCATTCAGAATACGTTACAGTACCGTCTTGAACCAAAGCGATTTTATACTTACGATCCATCGTACGAGAACCTTCTGTTTGCTCAATACGAACCTCTACTTTACCATCAACTGCGGTGGCTTCAAAATTCAGCATTGCATAATCACCAGATTGATACCCATAACCTTCTCCCGCATCATCATAAAGACTTCCTGAAGCTTTTCCTTCAGCATCCAGATTTACAAAAAGAGTAAGTTCTGAAGTGCTGTAATCTACCGTACTTTGGATCACATGGCCCACAGGTACGATCGCCCCGTCTCTCAATTTCACACTCGCCTGATATTTATCTGTGTTTTCTTCCAGGCTGATCTCTTGCCAGTCTCCTTGAGGCATTTTTAGATCTTCTGCCCATTGCGGAGTGATCAACAGATCTTCTCCTAAAAGGAAACTCTGCTGCTCTCCTCTCAAAGAAGTGTCTGTAATATCTGCAAAAAATGTAGGACGCATGATAGGCATTCCGGTTTGAGAGGCCTCTTGAAACAAGGTATATAAATACGGCATTAAGCGGTATCTACGATTGATCGCTGTACGTGAAACCTGCTCAATTTCTTCACCAAAAGCCCAAGGCTCCTGTGCTTCAGTTTCATTTGATGTGTGATTTCTACTGAAGGGATAATATGCTCCTAAAGCGATCCAATTGGCAAAGACTTCGGGAGACGGACTCTTAGTAAATCCGCCAATATCGGGACCGTTAAAAGGCTGACCGCTCAAACTTAAATTGATCGACATAGGGATCGACATTTTTAAATTGTCCCAGGTAGCCGAGTTATCACCTGTCCAGGTAGCTGCATAGCGCTGTCCACCTAAAAAGTTTGCTCTTGAAAGTACAAAAGGTCTTTTTTCTGGGTTTACTGCCATAATTCCCTCGCGGCTCGAGCGAACCATCAATAACCCATAGACATTATGATAACGCAAATGTTTATCCATAGGTAAAGCGCCACCACCTCGGTGTAAGTTGCTGTCTGGCATAGAACCACCCGGACCGTCAAAAACCGCCGGCTCGTTCATATCATTCCAAACGCCGTCAATACCCAAATTCATAAAATCGGTATACAAGGATGCCCACCATTTTTGTGTACGAGGCTGCGTATAATCTGGAAAAGCAACCTGACCCGGCCAAACTTCGCCGTTAAATTCTTTTCCACCGGCAGTCTGTACCCAATGATCACCGGCTGTTCCTTGCTGATACACGCTGTACAACGAATCTTGTTTTACACCGGGATCGATCATATAAACCGATTTAAAATCTTTATCGTGCAGGTAGTCGTTCAAACCTTTAGGATCAGGAAATCCTTCGGGATCAAAGGTAAAAACTCTAAAGCCGTCCATATAATCAATATCCATCCAGATCACATCTGCCGGAATTTTACGCGCTCTGAATTCATCTGCCAATTCTTTTACGCTGGTATCAGGATAATAGGAATAACGAGATTGCTGATAGCCCAAAGCCCAAAGTGGCGGCATCGCCATCGTTCCGGTAAGCTCACCTAAAGCTTTCATCACCTCTTGAGGCGAATCTTTCATGATCACCAAAACTCTAAAGCTAGGCCCTTCACTTATAAAGGTCACTTTATCGTCGAGAACGATTTGCTGGCGCCAACTGTGGTCTGCCAAAATACCAAATGAGCTTCCGTCTTTGCGAACGCCCAAAACCCAGGGATGCGCTTGATAGAGTTGCTTTCCTTCAAATTTTCCATATTCATAATTGTCGGTATTCCATAGGGTAACATCGGTTCCGTTACGACGCAGATCACCTAATACTTCTCCGGTTCCGTAAAGATCTACGTGTTCTGGAAACGTAAATTGCACGGCATTTTTACCTTCTATTTGTAAAAACTGCGGCTTCACAGCCCAATTGGCCGGAAGCGGTTTTTCTTGTGATACATCTTGCGTGATCGCCAAAGACGGCAGGGTTTTATAGGCCTTAAAATCTTTTGGATAAAAGATCGCAACATCAGGTTGAACAAGGCTAGAGGTTTGCGCTACTGCAAGCTGAAAACTCACAAAAAGCAACGCAAGAAATAACATGCTGTTTTTTCTCATTGTATATATTAATTTAGTTGAATGATCAAGGGTGTTTTTGCTGAAACTTCGAGCGTTTCTTCCAGTTTGATGCTACGGTCAGAAAGAATCTCGAGTCCGTTACTGGCTTCCGGCAAAACTTCGCGGAAACGTGTTAAGTCTAAAGTTTGATCGGTTGTACTGTTATTGAGCACGACCATAATTTTTTCATCTCCAAGAATCCTGAAATACACATATACATCATTTTCAGGAATGAATTGCGTTAAGGTTCCTTGGTGAACGGCTTTGGCGGTTTTACGCCAATTCATTAGTTTTTTAGTAAAGCTGAAGAAAGCCTCCTGCTGCCGGGTTCTGGAGGCTGCTTTAAAGGCATTCTGCGTATCGCCTTCCCAGCCTCCCGGAAAATCTCTTCGAATGTCCCCATCGCCTTTTCCTTTATCGCCACGCATACCTATTTCAGAACCATAATACAACTGCGGAATCCCGCGCGTGGTTGCGATCAAAGCAAGTCCCAACTTATAATTGTCGAGGTTTTGGTCATAGATCTCATTAAATCTCCCCGTGTCGTGATTCTCTAAAAACACCAAAAGATTGTTGATATCCGGATATAAAAAGTCGTTTACAAAATTATTGTAGGCTTTCATCATCCCGGCATCCCAACCTGCACCTTCAGAAAACATCGAGGTGAGGCCGTCGTGCAATGTGAAATCCATCACCGAGGGTAAGTGGGTATTGTAATTTTGAATGGCACCAATTTTACTATCCTTTTGCCAATAGGCAATTTGTGCCTGATCGTGCAACCACACTTCCCCAACAATATTGAAATTGGGGTACTCATCCATAATGGCTTTGGTCCATTTTGAAATTCCCTCTTTATCATTATAGCTGTAGGTATCTACTCGAAATCCGTCAAGATTGGCATACTCGATCCACCAGATCGCGTTTTGAATAAGGTATTGCAACACCAATGGATTTTTCTGATTGAGGTCTGGCATTGTTTTTACAAACCAACCCTCTACGCAATAATGCTGATCACGCTCTGCCGCGTGCATATCGTATTGCGTTTCCATGCGGTAGTTAGACTGCGCGTAACCGGGAAACTGATTGATCCAATCATAAGTAGGCAAATCTTTGATCATCCAGTGTTCTGCGCCCCAATGATTGGTCACATAATCCATCACCAACTTCATCTCGCGTTTATGGAGTTCGTCTGCGAGATTTCTATAATCTGCATTTGTTCCGTAACGTGGATCTATTTTATACACATCACTTTGCGCATAAGTATGATACGAATATCCCGGGTCGTTATCTTCAAGCAAAGGCGTGCTCCAAATAGTAGTCACTCCTAAATCTTCCAAATAATCCAAATGCGCTACAATTCCTTGTAAATCGCCGCCGTGTCTACCACCGCTTGCTTCACGATTATAAGTATCGGTTAATCCTTCAACAGAATCATTATCCGGATTTCCATTAGCAAAACGATCGGGCATTAACAAATACATCGCGTCGCTGCTGTCAAAACCTTGACGCTGTGCTGAACCGGTTTCGCGCATTTTCAATTCATAAGGTCGCGTAAACGCCTTTTTTCCTTTTTTACTGAAGTCAAACTGAAATGTTCCCGCTTCTAGCCCATCGGTTTCGATGGTAACAAAAAGGTAATTGGGATTTTCGGTTTTTGTGATCCCCGTAATGAGCACCTCAGCTTCGGTTGAAACTTCGTAGGCTGCGATATTCTCTCCGTAAAAAAGAATTTGCACTTCAGAAGTTTCCATATCGGCCCACCAATACGGGGGCTCTACCCGATCTATTTGCGCACACAAAGGAGCACTCAAAAGGAATAAAAAGAGGATTGAATTAAAAAAAGGTTTCATAGGAATTGAATTAAAAAACAGCCGAATATTTTAGGGGATAATATCCGGCTGATAGCTTTCTTCTTATACTCGCATACGCTGTTTTAAAGCGTTTACTCTTCCATCACAGACCAGATCGCATAACCGTTTGCCGGAGCTTCTAGCTGAGCACTTCCATCCTCGGCAGTTGCAGGATAGTAAGTTGAATTTTCTGTGTAATCCATCAATTGACGGCTACTCCATCCTGTATTTATGCTACGGCGCTTGGTGCTTGAATTGGTCGAGATGTAAACAATAAGACCGGGGTTGGCCTCGGTTCCATTTCGCTTTGCGATATATTCATCCTCGTCTGCATAAAGCACTTCTAGGTCTCCAACAGCAAGCGAATTGTGAATGCTTACCAGCTTATCCAGTTGCGCTTTAAAAGCTTCGTTTTGATAATCTGAATAAAACAAGGTAGGATACCCGGGATGCGTCATAATAAATGCATACGCCTTGAGTTTGTTTTCGCGCTCGATGTAGTTATCGATGTTCCCGTCTTTTTCGGTATCGTGATTTGCGGTAAAGGTTACCGCCTTTTCAGGGTGCGTTTGCCAAACCTGATCTCTGGTCAAATAGGTCAAATCGCTATAACGATCAAACGCCTGCTCCATACGGTAGAAGGCTGCAAAGTCAAATGCACCACTTCCTGTAGCTTCAATATGCTCGCGAATAAGATCTGGATCGCCGTCCCATAATTCACTTACAGAAAAACCACCAACTTCTGCCAGAAAATCTTTGATCACAAAAGACTCGAATCCTAACACATAGTCAAATCTCCAGCCATCAAAGCCCATCACGTTCTTGTAATATTTTGCTACAGAATTCTCATCTTTCCACAACCAGTTTTGAACACGTTCTCTGTGATGATCCAGATTGGTCTCTGCATAAAACAAACTCCCCGGATCGTAATTACTCACACTATTAGGATAAAAATCTTCATAGTTTCTATTGAACATTCCTGAAGCATTACCGTGAGTTTCATCAAAAAGACTGTAGGTATCATAACCGCGATACGGGTTGTATTCTAAGCCACCACCCGAGTTGTGATTCAACACAATATCTGCGATCACTTCAATATTGTTATCGTGTGCGGTAGCGATAAGATTCTCCAGGTCAGCACGCGTCCCAAAGCGAGTTGCCACAGTACCGTGCTGCTCATAATCCCCAAAATCAAAATAATCTGACACATCATATCCCATCGAGTACCCACCTGATTGACCTTTGGTCGCCGGCGGTAACCAGATACGATTGACTCCGACTGCACTCCAATCTTCTAATTGCGTAGAAATCGTGTTCCACCATTCAAAACGCGGTTCTACATCCCAGTAAAACGCTTGCATCATCACGCGGCTTCCGTTATCATACTCGGATAAATTAAGCGCCTGATACGCTACCGGATCCGGAGTTTCTTGACCTTCTTCTGCCTCTACCGCTGCATCATCGTCTGATGAACAGCTTATGCTGATGGCAAGTAACAGCAAAAGCAGAAACGGATATTTAAAAAAATACTGTTTCATAGTTATAAGATTTTCAAAACAAGCTGATACCTAAAACGGCATCAGCTCGTATGGGTGATTAATTTTTAGTAATCGAGTACTTGTATTGTCTTGGATTGCTCAAGTCAAGCGTGATGGTATAATTTCCATCTTCTGGAATACCGATGTTCTGACCACCAAACTCCATTGTTCCGTCTGCATCGTTATCACCTATGTTTAAGTCCCAAGCATCATTTGCTCTGAATTTGATACCGTTATCAGGAGCTTCTTGCTCGGTAAGATCTAAGGTAAGTGACCAGATTTTTGTAGCAGGATCGTAAACCATATCGGTATCGCTATCCCATCCTGTTGGCGTTGCGTTACCAATGATTCCCCAGCTGGTTTTAGTCATCGCATAGGTTAATGCTTCGGTATCTACATTGATTAAGTAATAGCCGCCGGTTCCGTCAGGAGTTCCTGCATTAACTTCACCTTCTTGCTCGATGGTTCCAGAAAAGTCACCGTTATTTTCACCGGTATCTCCATAATCCCCGTCAAAACTTTCGTTTGTAGGTAAGAATTTAAGTTCAGGAGTATCTGAGTTTACAAAAACAAAACCTTCATAATCTGTGTTTCCTTCAGCAGAAGCGGCAAGCGGAACTGCATCAGCAGGAGTCCAGTCTGCACCATAACCTCCGGCAGACAAGAAATTACCCACCACAAAGATTTGAGGCAGTTGAATCTCCTCTTCTTCTTCGGCCTCAGGAAGCGTTACTGAAATCGCTAATGCATCAGAAAATTGTTCTACCACATTTCCTGCATCAGCACCTACATAAGCACGCACTCTAAAGTAGATCAACCCGGTGTTAGGTTCAGGAGTAAGCGGATCGTTATCCAAACCGGCTTCACGCGCTAAACTCAACATATTACCTACCGTTACCGGAAGATTGGTTTGTGTTCCCACACCAATAACAGAAAAAGTCTCAAAGCTCTCAGTTGTAGCGCCCTGAATCTCATAATTCACCGGAGTTTGTACACCAAAGTCTACTTCATTCCACACAAAACGTTCTGCTAAATTATCTGAACTAGAAGCCATCAAATTATAAGTCTCTAGTGTTGAGTTTGTAAAAACTACCCCCTCAGGATCTGGCTTTGCAGTAAATGTAAAACCGTCATCATCTGTACAAGCTGTAAAGTTTAAAGCTGCGATAAGCGCAATAAAAACAAGTGTTAAATTTTTCATCGTTTCTTTTATGTATTAGTACCCCGGATTTTGAGTAAGGTTGGTGTTAATCAATATTATATTACTTGGCAACGGAAATAAGTTTCTAAACTCATCTACCGCCGTTCCTGAACGCGAACCGCCTTTAAAAGGCCATAAATAATTGCCTGAAGTATAATCGTTAAAGCGTATGAGATCTGTTCTGCGCTGCCCTTCCCAGTACAGTTCGCGAGCGCGCTCATCAAGAACAAAGTCTAAAGTAAGCTCCGCACTCGTGATGTTACCACTGGCATCACCATAGGCACGTGCTCTCAGCTCATTGATGTATCCTGCAGCGGTATTCACATCACCTCCAGCACCACCTCTAAGTACGGCTTCTGCATAGGTTAGATAGATTTCTGCAACGCGAATGATAGGCAAATCGGTATCTACAAAGTCACCACCGGTATCGCTTCCGGCAGCGCCGTTAGAATCAACGTTTGTAAATTTGGTCACCGCATAACCATCAGTAAAGGTATTTGCGATCGTATTGATCTCAAAACTTTGACCGTCTGTGTAAAACATCGCACGGGTATCTGACCAAGCGATAGGATTTCCTTCATCATCACTATCGGTCACTGAAGCATCAAATTTATTTACCAAAGCTTTGGTCGTACGCAGACCACTCCATCCGCCATTCACACCAAAGTTGAAGGCATCCATAGAGCCACCAATTGCAGCGTGAACTAAAAAAGTGGTTCCACCGTAGGTACGTGAATTGTTTCCGTCAAAATTGAGAGCGAAAATAAATTCGTTTTGTGCTCCGTTTGAATTGTTATCAGCTAAGAAGAGTTCGTCGTAGGCTGAACCATTTCCGTTAGCATCTGTTGTATTGATACTGTAGCTTGAGTTGATCGCCATTTCAGCATACGTGATCGCATCAGTATAACGCTCTGTACCCGTCCAAACTTCAGCATTCAAATACAGCTTAGAAAGCAAGGCCCAGGCTGCAACACGGTCAACACGACCATACTCGTTTGCACCACTTTCTTTTAAGGTATTCTGAATTTCAAGCAATTCACCTTCTACAAAATTGAAGATCTCAGTACGTGTACTTTGCTCCGGTAAATCAGTCGAAACTACCGTTACCAAAGGCACACTACCAAACAGATCCATCAAGTTGAAATACGCAAAAGCTCTTAGAAAACGCGCTTCGGCGATGTATGCTTCAACCTCAGCATTATCGTTTAACAGCTGTGCATTTTCAATAAATGAATTGGTAAACGAAACTTCCTGCGCCAGACGGTAATACATCCCTGTGGTAAAGTCGTTACCGGCACCCCAGTTCATCGCGTGTAAATTAGGCAAACCGGGATCTCCCCAACCTACCACGGCGTTGTCTGTGGTCAATTCATTTAAACTGAATAATAATCTCGAGTATTGTGAAGTACCTTCATCAATACCTGTAATATCGGCTTGTCCTGCAGGCCCTTGCTGACCGGTTAGCGCAAGACTGGCGTATAATTTTGCCAATGCTCCTTTGGCTTCATCAGCATTTGCAAACACGTTAGTTTCGGTAAAACTATCCGGGTCAATAGGAGTCTGATCTAGATCATCATGACACGCTATGAGCAAAAGCGTAGGAATAAGAAGCGCTATTTTTTTAATGTAATTCATTTTCATCGTTTTTTAGAAATTTAGATTTACACCAAATGTGAAAATTCGTGGTCTTGGGTAGAAGTTGTTATCGATACCTCCGCCTATTTCCGGGTCTAAGCCGTCATATTCGGTGATGATCAACACATTTTGCGCAGAACCATACAATCGCAATGAAGCATCGTCAAATAACTGCGGAAAGGTGTACCCAAGGGTTATGTTATCAAGTTTAAAGAACGAGGCATTTTGCACATAGTAATCACTCTGCAAACTAGACTCTGTTATGGTCTGAAAACCTGTATTGAAATAATCTCTGTGTAAATTGGTAAGAATGCTGTTTTCGGTAGCACGCACCTCATACGATCTGCTCGAAGCCATATTGTTGTACGCATAATTTCCTAAGCTCGCACGCGTTACGATCGCCAAATCCCAGCTCTTGTAGTTAAGATTTGTGTTAAGCCCCATTGTAATATCTGCAAATGGGTCTTTGTACAGATAACGATCTTCATCATTGATCTGGTTATCACCGTTGCGATCTACAAAAGCACCTTCAATAGGACGACCATTATTATCATACACTTGCTTGTACACCCAGTAGCTAAACGGAGTATACCCTTCTTTGTGAAGTTGCACGGTATTACCGGTTCCTCCTGAAATTCCACCTACTTCAACTTGATCAGGAAGGTTGGTGATTTCGTTATCGTTATAAGCAACGTTATATCCTATTCTCCAAGTAAAATCTTCAGTCTGAATTGGAGTTACATTCAATTCAAACTCGATCCCCTTATTCTCCATATCTCCAATATTCTTGTTGATCTTATTAGAGAAATTGGTAAATGGATCTACCGTTACAAAACTGATAAGGTCTTCGGTCTTTTTAAGATACGCGTTTAATGAACCTGTTACGCGATTATTGAATAAAGCATAATCAATACCGGCGTTAAACGTCTTTCCTACTTCCCAACGCAAGTCTTCGTTATACGCATCAGGACGATAGGTTTGATAGTATGTATTTCCAAACTGATAGTTGGCATTAGATCTACTTCCGGTATAATTGGTTAAGAAAAGGTAATCTCCCAGACCGTTTACGTTAGCGATCTCACCATAACCCACGCGTAATTTCAGCTGGTTGATGGTTTCAGAATTGAAGAAATTTTCATTATTGATATTCCAAGCTACTGCAAATGATGGGAAATATCCCCAGCGGTCATCCGGATTCAACTTAGAAGAGGCATCCGCACGCATCGTAGCGGTTAATAAATAGCGGTCGTCATAGTTATAGTTTGCACGACCAAAATAAGAAAGCAAGGTGCTTCTCCATTTATCAATAAATTCGGCATCATTACCTTCTTCTTGTGCTTCGCTATCAAAGCTGTAGTTATCGTACTCAAAACTTTGGTAAGAATACCCGGCAACAGCGTTTAACGAACTCTTCCCAAAATCTTTGTCGTACGTTAAATACGCATCAAAAAGTTGGTTAGTCGCCCTGTTGATGTAATTAGAATAAGATCCATTCCAATCCAATTGCGAAGAAGGCATATTTTCTGAAACAATAGTTCTTCCGTGGCTATTGGTTTTATCTAGACCAATGTTAACCGTAGCGGTGATATCTGAGAAAAAATGAAGTTTATAATCGATCTTAGCATTACCTATAAATCTTCTGATCTCTGCGGAATCATCTTTTTCATTGATCAGTGCGATCGGGTTTGTGGGGGAAAGGCTATTTTGAATCTCTCTATCAACTTCAGCATTATAAACATACCAGCCATTATAATTTAAAAATGGTGAGTCTGCACTGTAAATAGGCTTTGTAGGATCGTAATCTACCGAAGCTCCAATCGCATCACGATTGGCAAATTCGTTTTCAGTGTACATTCCACGCGCATTGATTTCAGCCTTTAAATAACCGTCAAGCACATTAGGTCGTAAACTTACCGAACCAGTAGTTCTGGTAAAGTTATCCCCGCGTAACACACCATCCTGATTGGTGTAACCTACCGAAGCACGCACCGGCATAAAGTTACCTACATTCCCTGTGGTGCTAATGTTGTGCTCTGCACCCATCGCTTGCGAGTAGATCTCTTCTTGCCAGTTGATAGACGCATTACCTAAACGCGCTATGGAAGCTTCATTACCTACAGCATTCACCAGACTTCTAAACTCATCGCCGTTCATCACGTCTACATAGTTTGTAGGTCTGTACACTGTAGTAGCACCGCTATAGTTGAATTTAAATTCGCGGCCTTTTCCTTTTTTGGTCGTGATCAAGATCACCCCGTTTGCAGCTCGCGAACCATAAATCGCGGTAGAAGATGCATCTTTAAGCACCGTCATACTCTCGATATCAGCCGGGTTGATAAAATCTAATGGGTTACGAGAACCACCCACATTGCTGTTGTCTAACGGGATCCCGTCAACTACATACAATGGAGAACTGTTTAAAGAGATCGAACCAATCCCTCGAATGTTGATGTTTTGACCTTCACCAGGCGCTCCACCTCCTGAGGTTACGGTAACCCCGGCGATCTTACCGGTGATCAACTGCCCTGCAGTGTTTACCTGACCTTTGTTAAAATCTTCGGTAGACACTTGATTTACTGCTCCGGTTGCGTCTTTTTTGGTCACGCTACCATAACCAATCACCACGACTTCATCAAGACTGGTTTGGTTTTCTTCCAGGCCTACGTTAATCGTCGCCTGCCCTGTATAGGTGATTTGTTGCTCGGTAAATCCTAAAAATGAAAACAACAACACATCGCCATCGTTAACATTGTTAATCGTATAGTTTCCATCAAAATCTGTTGTAGAACCATTACTGGTTCCTTTGACAATGATATTGGCTCCGGGAATAGGCATTCCTGTAGCTTTCTCTGTTACCACTCCGCTTACTGAATTTTGCGCGAAGAGTGCAACAGGAAACATGAAGAGCAAAAACCTTAAGCTTTTGAAAAGTTCTCTCATAAAAATTACATTCATTAAATAGTTCCTAAATGCTTGTTTTTGTTTAAAACCCATCTCTTGAAAACGTTTGCGTTTTGCACTTTAAACCATTACGAAAACGTATTCTTAAAATGAGTCTAAAAGTTAATTGCGTATCAGATCAGGTAAATAATCCACATACAGAAGCAAATTTGAAGATTTTAGATGCTGGTATTACGTGAAGAAAATTCTATATAGAAAATTTAAAGTCAATTAAAAACATAAACACCTGTTTTTAAGTATTTTAAAAAATAAAATGAATACGTTTTATATAGAAATTATACCGAAAAATGAGGTCAAATTACAGCTTCAGACGGGTTTTCTCGAGCAGCATTTGGTCAAAATCCTTCTTATCTAAAAATGATTTATTCCTAATTTTGGTCTTGTATGCGTATATAGAATTGACCGAATAACCTAAAATCTGGGCAATAATTTCATTATGTTTAATCCCGAGACGAATCAATGCAAAGATGCGAAGCTCTTTATTGAGCAGCTGACCTTTTTTTAATTGAATCTGCTCTTCCGGTTTGAGCAGCGCATTGAATTCTGCAATGAAATTTGGAAAAAGTTTGATAAAAGCTTCATCAAAACTTTCAAGCAATTTTTTCTTCTCTTTTTTCAGATCGTAGACCGTTGTCAGGTACTTGATGCGTTCGAGATTATTGGTCTTTAAATTGCGTTCAATTCCCGTCTTGAATTCTTTGAATTTCTCAAAAATATCGGCATCCTGAGTAAAGAAAAACCCAATGTATTCTTCTTTAATGGTATTGGCCTCCAGCAAAAGATCATTTACCCGATTGAGTTCTTCATTCTGAGAATGTATGGTTTCATTCACTTCAACAATGCGTTCATTTTTAGCCTGAAGGTCTTTGTGCGCCACCAACAGCGCCTTTCTGGCACGCTTAAGTCGGCGGAGTTGCGTGTAGGTGATCACAGCCAACACGAGCAATACCAATAGGAGCACGCTCAACATAATGTTTTGTTTAGATAATCGGGCCCGTTGCGTTTCGACCTGGTTGATGATCTGCTCTTCGATATTAGGCAAAATGGCACCTACGCGTATTTTACGTTGCTGTGCGCCATAAGCTTCAGCATCTGCATTGGCTTTTTTGATAAATACCGAAGCGAGTTTCACATCACCCTTCTGAAACAAAAATTCAGCCAGTTGAATCATCGACAGGTTTTCTTTTGCAGAAGTTTTTATGTCTGCAATAGAAGACTGCGCAAGATGCTTGACCGCTTGCTCTTCATCTCCCATTTGCACATAAATATCGCCTAAAACCGAATTCACGACCGCTTGCGACCGCAAATCCTGACGCATTTCTAGCGAGGGTTTTAAATCTTCAAGCGCCTCTTCAAGGTTTCCATATTTATAATTGAGATAACCGCGTAACATAATATAGTCCCATGTGCCGGGCTCAGCGAGTTCTAAGGACTTTTGATGGTATTCTCTTGCCTTTTTGCGATATAAATCAGAATAGTAAGAGATCGTGCTATAATCTGCCATATCGCTGTAACAGCGGCCTAACAGTCCGTACAGTGAAAATCGGATCTCCTCAGGAATACGCTCAAGATCGGCACCATTAAGATATGCCAAAGCTTCACTAAACATTCCTGCAGAAACACAAACATTAGCCAGATCGAGCGTGGTTTCAGCGATCAAACGCGCATCACCTAATTGCTCGGCAAGTGCCTTAGAGGCTAAGGAATATTTAAAAGCGGAATCTTGTTTGAAGATTCGGTATTCAAAAAACAAAGAGCGGTTGAGTTCAAAGCGCCTTTGCAACGAACTGTCCCGCTGAAGCATCAATTCATTGTACAGAGAATCTATCCTTTCAATTTTAAGGGCGTCATAGGCTGCCGATCTTTCGATGGTCTCGACCAGTTGTGTAAGTTGCTCCGCATGCTGACCATAACCTACTTGAGACGGAATTACCACCCATAAAAATGTGAAAAGAAAAAAGAGTTTGTTGTTCATAAGCTTCATCGCTGCAAAATTCGCACAAATTAATTACAAAGCCGGTTAAAAACTCGGTTACACGCGTAGCGACTTTACTAGCTGCAATCAATGGATTCAGCTACTATGCGTTTAGCTGGTATTGGCTCTTTTCTAAGGCCATAACCAAAGCCTATGTGGGAGCTTCAGTAAATCCCAGGTATATCTTTAAGCTATAAATTTCATTATCAAAAGCTTAGTAATTCTTTTTTTACTCAAATATTAGGTAAGTGCAAGTGGCGTATTGTTTTATTTAATAACCTGCTCACAAAGACTTGTGGGAGCTGGGCGAAATCAATAATTGTTAAGGTAGCTCGTAAATTATTAAGCCGCACCTTAGCTGTAATTAAAACAGGAATTCCCTACGAAATAGGGATTGTAGTATAATAAACCAATAACAAAGCTCAACATTGAAGTAGTAAAATCTGGATCACAAAAAACGTAGGTGATCTCGATAGCTATCGGGAATCACATTGGTTAGCAAGTGACTAGATTTATTATAGCTTATAATCATATCCCGAAGCTGCGGGACTGGTGAACCGCCAAGATGCGCGTATCACATATAGAGCCTGTGCTGAACTTGTTTCAGTAATGCCGAGCGAGCTATATAAGTATTAAGTGATTGACAATCCTATCTATGTTCTTTATTCATAAGTTTTTGAAAAATCTCCTCTACTTTTTCTGTGTTTTCAAAATCTGAATAATTGGATAGTTCACATTTTTTTAAATATTTCAAAATCCCATTTTTGTCGATTTTCCCTTCTGGAACAGGATAGTTAAAATTGTTTTTGTGAAACTGTAATTTAGACAATGTCATTTCTGAATCAATAATGTAAGTCGGGTATGATTCATTAATTTGATTTTCAAATAGAAAATGGTTCCATCTAACTTCTATATCTCCAAATCCTTTATAAACCTCAATTGAGCCTCCGTCATTAAAGTCAATTACTACTATGGGAAATTTAGGGTGATACCCGATACTTTCTAAATTCCAATATTCCTGCTCCAAATATGTTCCTTTTGGGTTATCTGGCCATTTAAATGGTTTTCTCTTAAATAGATTAAACATTTTGTCTTTTTTAATACCCTACAACGGTCTTGGCATGCTTTCATTGCAGAAAACGTCTGCAGTCATTTTTTCCTGTCTAACTTAAAGATAGCAAAGTTGCCAAATAAACTGTGAGGATTACCGCAGCAATGAACTATAGGCGGTATTACCTACTGGCTTTTTTGTCCGTTAAATTTTGTCCACACCACGGGCAGAAATTAATTTCGATTATAGAAGTTCCTCCGTCGTGAATTGGAATCCCGTAAGTTCCATCTGTCCATTTATTAATAACTACATCAACATCTCCATATTTAATATTTCTTTTTTTGTCTAAACTGTCGAATATTTTGTCCGCCATTTGTAGGCAACAAATCGATTCCGTATTGAATTTATTTTTCCGAAATTTTTCTTTTAAAGTCCATTCGTGAAATTCTATATTCTCGTGAATTTCGTCAATATATTTATTGTATTCAGGGTCATTCCATTTCACATTTCCGTTTAAGTCAGAAGTGAATTTTTGGTGTAATATTTTAAATTCTTCGAATGTAATTTTCAGCTTGCAGTTAACTTGTCATATCAACACTAAATATATCTATATCCCCTCAAAATTCACGGGATTTCAACCCTTTTATTCCCTATAAAACGCACTTAGACTAAGCCTAAACGGCTGCCGTTAAACCCATTTGCTTAAGAAGTTGGTGATTTGTTACCGATTTATATATATTTGGTAAAACGTTTTAGTAATTTAAAATCTTTCAATGAAAACAATCACTACCTTATTTATCTTCTGTTTATTCTTAAGCTGCAGCTCAAAAAGCGATGATGGCACCCAAACCGAAAACACTTCTGCACGTTTTGATCTAACTGCGGTTAAAGTCACTAATGCTTCAGGAGATGCACCAGTTAAAGGGGATGAAATTACTATCACGATGACTGTTAAAAATACCGGCTCTTCGTCGGGCACCGTGGCTATCAGTCCCAAATTATCAAGCAGTCGATTTGGCGATTACCATAATGTAGCACTAGACGCTGTTGAAGGGACTTTACAAGCAGGTGAAACCACGCAACTTACGCTCACCGTGGGCCCGTTTTTTAAAGATGCGATCAAAGAAAAGCATTACGCTTTGGGTAGTGGTGAATATTTCTTTGAAGCTTTTGAGCTTAATGGCGCTGATGACAAAGAATTTGAAGGTCGAATTTTTCAGGTAGCAACAAGCAACCGCGTGCTGGTTCCTGTAATTTACGACCCTACGTATTTCTCAAAAGTGAACTACAATGGAAGCATGAAAACTTACTTAGAACAGGCTTTTACGCGAAAAATAGAACTTTATAACGAAGGGAATTACACGGAGTTTGAAGGAGGTTTAGATGAAATGATGGATATCGAACATCTGTTTTACACCATTCCTACCGGAAATGTTTCAGCCTATGACGCTGAAGGTGGCTTGTGTGAAAAAGCTATCGCGCTTGGCGGAGACGCGCTTGGCCTTACTAAAGATTGGGAAGGACCGGTAGGAACACAGGGCAACAATCACGGTTTTGACTATTTAATGGCCATCACACCAGATTCTTTTGGAGGTGTAGCCTGCGGTTGGATCGATGTACAAGTTACCGGAGTTTTTGATTTTGATCTATCGATAGACAGGTCTCAAATTTTAATCATTCATGAAACCAGTCACCTCTTAGGTTCCCCACACTGTGATCAATATGATGTAGAAGGTTATGTGATGTGTGGCGGAGAAAAGCATCGTAAATATATAGACCACGGAATTTTTGTGTATTACCAGCGTTCCCGAGATATGATGAGCAATAAGTTTGATTAGCTTACAGTATACATATGTATTGTGCTCGCTAAAAAAAATCTTTGCCTCTGAATATTTATAATTCAGCAATACGTCATTAAGGAATTGTATACCTTTAAGAAAAAAGAGGTTTTATGAAAAGTTTCTATTTTATTATGTTACTGGCTTTTACGGGTGTTTGTTGTTCTTGTCAAAAAGATGATGATAGCGATCTTCCCCCCATCGAGCAACTTCCTCCCCAGACCACAGTAGGTGCTAACACAGCAGGTTGCTTGGTGAACGGTGAAGTTTTGATACCAAAGGGAAATGCAAATCAGTCCACTTTAAGATGTCAATACGCTAAAAGGGGTGATGAATATACGTTTGTTTTATACATAAATAATAAGGAATCTAATCCTTCACAATCTGTCCGACTTCTTTATAGTCAAGATTACCCTCTGATAGAGAATAAAGCGATTCCATTGACGATCCCAAATGTCAAACAATCGAGTTGGGGAGATTTTTTTATAGCTGCTGGCTTGATAGATACATTTTCTACGAATGAAGAATATAAGGGACAACTGCTAATTCTGGCTTTGGACGAAACGAGACGAATTATCTCCGGCACATTCTCATTTACAGCTATCAATGATCAAGGTGAAACGGTTGAGATAACTGATGGTCGCTTTGATATGCGCTATATTCCGTAATCAACATACCATTTAAGAAACAAAAACTACCTACGCTACTTCTTTTTTAATTTTCGGTTTTAATAAGTATTACAAAGAACCTTAAATATAAATACAGAATTTCAAATTGAACAAACCCATTTGGGTATAAAAAAAGCCTTTAAGCAATGCTTAAAGGCTTTTGTACCCCGGGTGGGAATCGAACCCACACTCCTAAGAACTGGGTTTTGAATCCAAGTTATATATGATCATCGCACATCAATACACATCACATATTATTGATTTATAGCAGTTTAATAAATTTTAATTTTATTAGATATCTTTAAAAAGCAAGATTTGTTGTACCTATGTTGTACCTATTTGTTTTACCTTTATGACAAATCATACAAGAATATGACCTCAAATACCAAAATAGTCCTTCGTAAGAAGCCAAATAAAAAAGGCCTATATCCTATCGCAATTAGAATCACTAAAAACAGAAGATCAACCTATCATTATATTGGTCACTATATTCAATTAAAAGATTGGGACGAGAAGAATCTCAGAGTCAAGAAGTCAAATCCTAACTTTTCACATCTAAACAACCTTATTTATACACGATTACAGGAGGCTAATAAAAATTTGTTGCAGCTCCAGTCTAGTAATTTAGATTTATCTGTAAATCAAATAAAAAAACAAATTTACTCTAATGTAAAGTCAAGAACATTTTATGAACTTGCTCAAGAGTTCTTAAAGGAATTAGAGCTAAATAAAAAAATGGCTCAGCTATCGGCAGATCGGGTAAGGGTGAATCACGTGATAAACTTTCATAAATCTAAGCAGTTAAATTTTGAGGAAATAGATGAACTCTTTTTAAGAAGCTTTAAAGTCTATCTCAAGGATAAAATGGACCTCTCTGAAAGATCCATAGTTAATAATCTAATTGTCATTAGAACAATCTACAACAGAGCAATAAAAATGGGTATTGTAGACCGTAAACTTTACCCATTTGGAGCTGATAAAATCAGAATAAAAATTCCCGAAGCTCAAAAAATTGGTTTAACAATTAATGAAATTAAGGCCTTTGAGGCTGCAAAGAATCTAACAAAAGAGGCAAAACATGCTCAAAATGTTTGGCTTTTTAGCTTCTATTTTGCGGGTATTAGAATTGCAGATTTGTTGAAGATTAGATGGAGTGACATTTTTGATGATAGGCTTCACTATACAATGAATAAAAACTCTAAGGTTTTATCTTTAAAATTGCCCAAAAAAGCAGGTACAATCCTTAAATACTACAAACCATTTCAGAAAGAAATGGACGATTTCATATTCCCAGAATTGAAACTGGCTGATTACAGCAGTGCAAAAGATGTTTATGCTAAAACCAAAACCGCAACTAAGAATATTAATTATCATTTAAAGCAAGTTGCTGAAAAAGCCAAGATTAAAAAGAAAGTGACTATGCATATTGCACGTCATAGCTTTGGGCACATTTCTGAAGACAAAATTCCAATTCAGATGTTACAAAAGTTATATCGTCATTCTTCTTTAACAACTACCATAAATTATCAATCTAATTTTATTCACAAGGATGCAGATGAGGCTCTTGAAAGTGTTGTTGACTTTTAAATAATTTACTTCAAGTTAACAGAGAATAGTGAAATGAAAGATCCTCCCTCGGCGAATAGATTTATTTTACCGTTACTTACTTGAACCTTTTTAATTCTTTTAAAAGAATTATTTTGATCTGTTACATACACATTAAAAGCTGATATGCTTGAAGGAATCCCAGTAACTTCAATTGATCTCTTACCACCTTTATTAACCAGATGTAAGGCATATTGTCCTCGTTCTTTACTTCCCAATGCCGCAGCCGTCACACTTTCTTGATTTGACGTGACTGGTATATTTCTCAAGCCAGACGGTGTTTTGCCTAATTGTTTGAGATTAAAAAAACGTTGGGTTGGCTTAAGTTTATCGTCGTTTCCGTAAATACCTCCTCCGGAAAGCACGGAATAGTCTGAAGTTAATTGCCATTGAAGAATACTTAAAGGCTGGGCAAACTTCAAAATCTTAAGATAAATCCGTATTTCTTCAAGTGCATAGGAGGGCTCTTCGAAGATTTGGGGATATCTCCACGCACCGGCATCGATGCTGCCTTCACCAACAAATAGAGGTTGGCCAACACGATTTGCAATATCATACCATTCTAAAAGGTTTTTTTGAGACCAACCTCGCCATGAATGAAATGATACTCCGCCAATATACGGTACTGATTCTGGGTTTAAAGATGCTGTTGTTGTGAAATCCCAGCCATTTGCATCGGCTGTATCACCAAGTAATAGTTTAGTATTTAACCCGGCGTTTTTAAAGAGACTACCAAGTTCGCGTATCAATTGATCATGTTCTTCTGGGGTTTGCCTTACATCGATTCCCAAGTCAGATTCATTAAATGAAAACAAAAAGGCTTCTACGCCATACTCTTCTTTTAAAAATTCAACGTAGGATGTTATTGATCTATAAATTTCTTCTTTTTTAGATTGATCTAATTGATTGCCGCGGCTACCGTCAAGGTTTACGCCTTCCGCTCTTTCTCCGATAATGGCCCAGTTAGGAGCAAACCATGCTGCTAAGATTACCGGAATACCTCTTTTGTCCAAGCGTCTCGCCATTTCTAATGAGGCCTCAACCTTGGGATGTAAATTTCCATTTTTAGCTTCAAGCTTTGGATTTTTATCAAGATCTGGATGCCATAATTTCCAAGGCAACTCAACTCTGCCCCAGGTGACATTAAGATTATCTAAACTATAGTCTATTACCTGCGGATCGTTTTTTGGGTTTTGTAAACGAAAATTTCCTCCTATACCTTCAAAAAGATTTCCTTCCTGTTCTGGAAACAGCTTTAGGGCTACCGGTGCATTTTCTGGTTCGCCGCTAACTTCAATATCAAAGGTATTTGAATAGGTTTTTCCTTCTGCAAGACTACCCGTAGCGATGGCGAAATTCAATCCAAATTCAGGGTTTATAGAATCTTTTCCCATAGTGATCATTAATTCGGTTTGATCTTTGGCTTTAACATGGATTCCCCGTTTTTTGGTCAGCATACTGACGGCTTGAACCGGCGCTTTATAAGAAGTATTATCAAAATCTGAACTTATGTCAAGAGCGCTTAAAGATTCTGGATTGGTAATTTCAAAACGAGTCTCATTATTAAATTCCTGTGGTAAATTAATTCTAAAATAGGCACCTTGAATTAACGTATCCTTTGGAGAGCTAAAGTCAATTTGAACTCTTACGGAATGCGTAGTTAACGATTTAATAGTTTGAGTCCATCTGATATTCCTCATCTCATAACTGAAAATTTTGGTCTCATCGTCTCTCTTAAAGTCAGTTTTCTGGCCTTCTTTTCGTGTGGGCCATTGGTATTTTTGCTCATTGACCAACAGAAGGCTTGTATTAAAACCGTGCAGACCTTGATCTGTACGAATACCGATAAGGTTGCCCCAGGTTTCAAATTCGGTCTGGGCAGTTATTTTTTGAAAAAAACCTGTAACCACTAAGAGTGTTAGTATTACCTTATTTTTTAATTTCATCTTTTGATAGTGTTTTTGAGTAATTATAGATTTCTTGAACACGATTGACCGTATTTGCAGTCTCAAGCCAATTAGACCACACCATAAACCAAGACCATTTAGGTTGTTTTTGAAGAATATTAGGTTTCGGTAATTCTCCCACTTCCCCAAGCGCTATAGGCTTACCGGCAGCAAGCTTTAAAAGTGCCTCATAATCGTGCTGCTCATAATCATAATGATAAACATCTGTAGCAAGTATATCTACATATTCAGGTCCCGGATAAAAGCCCTCATAAGCATAAGCCTCATCAAAGGGGATATCACGCGGTGCATTTGCATTCCATACCCAAATCAAGTTATTTAATTGATGATACTCTGTTAAGCGGTTGTAGAGCATTTTCCAAAGTTTTTTATAGGCTGCCGGTTTATTTCCCCACCAAAACCAAACCCCATTCATCTCATGATAAGGCCTCCATAAGACCGGTACTCGCGCTTTTTCCAAGTCTTTAAGGTATGAGGCTATATGATCAACTTGCTTTAGCCATTTGGAATGAACATCAGTACCAGGAGAAAGCAATTGTTTCCAGTTTTCATCACTCAGCTTGTTTTGTACGCTTTCGCTCCAATCATAAGGTGGGCTGTCTGTAGGCCTGCCTACGTGCCACATTAAAGTCACCAGTGCGCCTTCCTTAGCTTTTTCAATTGCACTCTTGACAACGCGCTCTCCGGGATCGTTTTGACCGTTCCAATAAAAATCTGTTCCCCAAACCGCAGGATAGTCCCCGGTAATTTTATAAACCGACTCATAAAACTTACCAGGATCTTCATTATAACTGTGTTGACCAGATAAGATTCTATCTCCTAAAGAGGCTATATAAATCAACAGTTGTTTCGCTTCGGGAGTTGCATTCTCATTTACTGGTATTTGGGCATAATTTAAATTAGAGAGCATAACACCCAGCACCAAGGCTATTTTTTTCATGGTAAATCATTTAAAATTTGATCTGCAGCAAGCACCAGAAACATGTAATCTGTGGTTCCACCCCCTAATACGTATTCGGTTTGTTGCCAAAGGAACGGCCACTCCAATAACTCGGGAAAATCCGGTCTTATTAAAGCAGTTCCAGAACCAACACCTCCGGGTATATAAGAAAACTCTCCACGATTCATACCATAGGCTTGAGTTAAAGATCGCACACCCACCCCTGAAGCAAAAGAAGAATTATTTACCCCCGGGTGTACACCTAAAATAAAGTTGAGAGCACTTAGCAAATAGTCTTTAGGAAAAATTTTGGGATAGCTTCTGTGAAAATAATATTGCTTCATTCCAAAGTTTTGAATTCCCCAGCCAGCACCCCAAATATTTGGTTCGTAGGGCAAACCATAAGGTGTTTTTTTTCCTAATTCTACTACTTTCTGAAAATACCCTCTTACTGCGGTATGCAATTGTTCTTTAAACAAAGGCTCGGTAATTAAGGGTAATGCCTGCCCTACAATCCAGCCTGTATTTTCTATATCTGCAAGTATCCCTTCTCTATTTTTAATAAGGTATTTTGCGTATTCTGTGTTCTGAGTGGTCCTTAAAAGTTCTACCGCCAATTCTAATTTAGGGATAAATGCTTCTTGATCATTTGAGGTCCAAATACCTTTTGCAATAGACAGGCACTTAGCAGCAAGATCTGGATTGTAATTTTTTAAAACCCGTGCTGCCGCGGCTAAGGCAGCTGCAGTAGACAGTTCCCGGGCGGGATTTTCTTCTGTAAAAACCCAGCGATCGTCTGGTGCACCGGCTAATCCCACCGGGATATTTTGATCTGCTAGGGAATTAGAAAAAATAGTGTTGTCGCTATGATTTACAGGGTCCCCCAATAAGGTATACTGTCTTTTGGTAGGTACTATTATGCCCCGATAAAAACGCCCCAGAGCACTATACCCACCTATTATAGAAAGGACTCCATGCTCTACTTGCTGTAATACATCTGGTTTACCATCTGGTTTCAGGATTTCAACAATACGCGATTTTTGATCAACACTTGTATTGTCATAGTTTAAGTCAAAAATTTCATAGATATGCGCCAAGCCCTGCACTGTAGAGGCCTGTGACTCAACCCGCAGATCAAAATCCCCAGCATCATGCCAGCCGCCCTGATTTAATTGGGGTACGTGTTCTCCTGGTTTGAATGCTGTTAAGGTTGAAGATCCTTGTAAGTAACCATCAAAATGATTTAAAGCTACGGGAGCCATGCGTGCATCATCTAGATGACAAAGTCCATGCCAGACCTTATAGCGGTCATTTACACGCATATGACACATTTGTACCGGAAGAAAATATTCTAGAGTGGGTTGCCATACACCTCTCTTATATACATTTTTATGTATTTGAAAAGGCTGCGAAAGGCTTTTACCGTATTTCAGTACATATAAACCGGAATCTCTTATTTCACTGAAATCAAATTGAAGATACTTGTATCTTAAAAAATTTCCCCAAACTTTTGGTTCTTTAGTAAGAACTTCTATATGTTCCCCTAAGGGATTGATACGATATAATTTGGCAAATGCCACTTCAATAGCATTGGGGTCAGTTTCAATTATGGCAATTTTATCTTGATTGGGATGATACCCTACCTGAGAATGTTGAATTATGGGATCATAAGTAAAACCATCGAGTACGTTGGGAGTAATTTCCCACTCCACGGCATTTTTAGTTTTCCCAGATGGTACTAAAGATCTCACTATAAACCAGCCATTACTGTGTATAGCCCTTCCGTCCAACAATTCTAATTTTGATTCAGGTACACGATTGTTGATTTCCAGGGTTTGTGCGGGAAAATCTGGTGCAATTACAAGCTTTTGACCCTTTGCTAAAGGTTCTAGCCTGTATTCCCCATCTTTAGTATAATAACCCGGTCCATTTGCCTGACGGCTAAATAGGCCAAAATCTGTATCCATATAATATGTTTTTCCGAATAAAATACCCGGGAAAAGTTCTAGGTTTAACCCTATTTTCCCTTCCCATTCCTTCGGTATCGGTTCCTCAAGGTCAATGCTTAAAATGAAAGATTTACCGTTTGCTTTAACCTTAAGGTCATATGCTAATTGAAGATCTGGATACGCTATAGGGTTAAAACCTTTACCATTTTTTGAAGGATCAGGATAACTCATCCGCACCTGTATTACTTGATTTTTTAGATCTACCTGACGCACTCCAACTTTTGGAACCGGCTGCCATTGGCCTGGTGCCGGTTCAAGTCTTAAGTCTCCATTTGTAGCTATCCGAAAGCCATTTTGAATAATGCCCACGCCACCTTGGTGACTTTCGGGATAAAAGTCGTGGGCAAGCATAACATTGGCACCACGCATTTCTAAATATTCTAAGTCATTGATTTTAAAACCCTTTAAAGAATCAGCAATTTTTTGACTATTTAAGTTTATAGTAGTTAGGAAAAATAGTATGTGATAGTATTTAATTCGAATCATAAATTCTAAAGTTAGTTTGCTCCCCCTTGGCATGCTTAATACTTTTTTGTCTATTCCTCATAGGATATTTTCACAGTTAATGGATGATGCTTTCATTCCAGTATATTTATCCATAAAATTTCTTTCCAATGAAAACCCTAACTCTTTTTTGCCTGGTATTTTTTACCGTTTCAATCAGTTTTTGTCAAAACAGCAATGCGCTCGAGGCTATACGTTCTCAAATGAGAATTGATGCAACAGACAATATGATTGATAAGTGGTACCCCTTAGTTCTTGATTATGAACATGGGGGTTATTTTAGCGAAATCACTTATGACTTTAAACTAGGAGAAATGCATAATAAGATGATTGTCACTCAGGCGCGGCACATTTGGACGTGTTCTTTAACTGCTGAGTTTTTCTCAGATCGAGATGATTATTTAAATTATGCCGCACACGGCTTTAAATTTTTAAAAGAGGTAATGTGGGATCAAAAATTTGGTGGTTTTTACAATCTTGTGTCTAAGGAGGGAAAACCAATTGCCAAAAAAGGAGAAGAAAAAACGGCCTATGGAAACTCCTTTGCACTTTACGGGCTGGCGGCATATTATAGGGTTTCTAAAGATGAGCAGGCCCTCGAACTCGCAAAGAAAACATTTTTGTGGCTTGAAGAACATAGTCACGATCCCATTAATAAAGGATATTACCAATCTTTAAATAGGGACGGCTCTCCCATTCTTAGAGATTCAACATTTGATTCTACGTCAGAAATAGGTTATAAAGATCAAAACAGCTCTATACATTTGCTGGAAGCTTTTACCGAATTGTACAAAGTGTGGCCAGAAAAACTTGTAGCAGAGAGACTTGAAGAACTACTGTTACTCATTAGAAATACTATCGTGAATGATAGAAATTATATGAATCTGTTTTTTGAGCCAGACTGGACCCCAGTAACCTTTAATGAGGAAACAAAAGATATCATAAAAAAACACTATTATCTGGATCATGTTTCGTTTGGTCACGATGTAGAAATCGCATATTTAATGCTGGAAGCTTCTGAAATCCTGAAGCGTAAGGATACTGAAGAAACGTTACTAAAAGGGAAAATGATGGTAGACCATGCTATTGAAAATGGTTGGGACAAAGCATTTGGGGGCTTCTATGACGGCGGATATTATTTCGGTGCAGATCAATCACTCACCATCGTAAATTCAGACAAAAACTGGTGGTCACAAGCTGAAGGTTTAAACACTCTCCTGATCATGCAACACCATTTCCCAAATGACAGCCATAACTACGGCGTTTACTTCATTCATTTATGGGAGTACGTAAACACCTTTTTTATGGATGATCGCTATGGAGGCTGGTATGAATGGGGCCAGGACAGCAAACCGGAAACGAAAAACAATCTTAAAGGTCATGTTTGGAAAGCTAATTACCACAACTTTAGAGCGCTGATTAATTGCTTGAAACTTTTAGAAGAGTAGAATAAAAGTTTATAAGAAGAGGCTGTCTAAAAGTTTTTAAATCTTAAACTGAGATCGAATTGACTCTAGAATTTGCTTTTAAACAGCCGCTTTTTTTAATGAGATATATTTATTTTTTAACTAAGCGAAGCGTAATCACATCGTGTGGTGCAACTCGTGCATTTAAAGCGTGTTTCGTTGTTTTTAAGTCTTTCTGTGCCCAAATATCCCTTACAGAAAATAACGTATTTTTAAAATCAACGCGATATTCAAAATCAGGGTCCTCTATTTGATGATCTTCCCAATTAAAATTTACCTGATGTTCTTGATCTGCCCGGTTTAAAAACGTTACAGCCCAGTCTCCATTTTTGAGAGGCTTGAACCACGTTTCAAGTCCTTCTTTACTACTGTATTTAAAGCATTGAATCCCTAGAGAATCCTGATTGATAGCGATCATATCTTCATTAGTAAGGATAGCTACTGTTTCTGCGCTCATATCTGCTAAATCATTACCCGCTATTAAAGGAGCCGAGAGCATACACCACATAGCAAAATGAGCGCGATCTTCAGCAACAGACATCCCATTTCCCACTTCCATCATATCAGGATCGTTCCAGTGACCGGGACCGGCATATTTTCTAAGGCCATCCTGCATATCTAAAATTTTAAGCACGCCCCAGGATGACCAGTCGCCGTGATCTTCTTCACAATCCCAGCAAGCATAAATATCCCCAGTTGTTCTCCACATATGGCCAATATCCTGAGCCCATTCCCAAGGCTTGTTATCACCCCATTCGCAAATTGCAAACAAAATTGGGCGACCAGCGCTATAAAGAGCATTTCTCATTGTTGTGTAAGAAGCTTCGGCGTTTTGCTTTCCTGTATTACACCAATCGTACTTTAAATAATCGACGCCCCAGGATGCATATTTAATGGCATCTTGATATTCGTGGCCACGGCTTCCAGGCTCACCGCCACAGGTCTCAGTCCCTGCGTCTGAGTATATCCCAAACTTAAGGCCTTTGCTATGAATATAGTCTGCTAGATCTTTCATACCGGAAGGAAATTTTTCCTTATCTGCATGAATAAAACCATCTGAATCCCGCTCACCGTGCCAGCAGTCATCTATTACAATATACTCATAGCCAGCATCTTTCATACCGCTGGAGACCATCGCATCAGCAGCAGCTCTGATAACTTGTTCATTGATATTACAGGCAAATTTATTCCAGCTATTCCAACCCATAGGTGGCGTTTCGGCAATATTATCAAACTTCTGAGCATAGCTTTCAAAATTCAACACTGTGATGAAAAAAATAAAAAAAAGGTTTTTCATAGTATAAAAATTAAAATAATATTCCCTGCTTAAATTGCTTAAACAGGGAATACTTTGAACATAATTAGTGGATAAAAGTCTAAATCAATCCCAGGTCATCTATATAAATTACTGATGGGGCAGCACCACTAAACTCCTGAATAACAATCTCATTAAGGGTAGCCGGAGAGCCCAATTGTGACAATGGTATTGTAAAATCGTTCCATTCTCCCTGATTGATAGTTATTACTGCACCTGCGTCATAATTTCCGTTTAATACGAGTTTTACCATATTAATGGCATTTCCCCCATAAATAGATACTTTAACGGCTTGCTTATCAGCAAGATCAATAATTGCACCGCCATTACCAATTTGAAAACCTGAGTAACCTCCCTCATACGTTCTCTTGATCGAGAAATCACCTCGTTTTACACGCTCAGTACTTTCAAAATCTTCTGAACCAGACCAACCCCCAATCCACCAGCTTTGAGCTAATGCATCGTCATAAACCACAAATTTAAATCCGAAGGATTGCGTACTCTGGGATATGCCCCCTGCTGTTTCTACGAACAAAAAGGCCTGTACGATTCCTTCAGGTACTGCAACCTGTATTTCAGTTGTCGTAGATGAAATTATTTCAGCCTCAACATCTCCAAATCGCACGGATTCAAGACCTTCAAAAATCTCACCTTGAATGGTAACAATATCCCCGGCGCTTGCTGCCAATGGCGCAAATGAAGTAATTCTAGGAGCCGGTTGCTCAATCATAAAGGATGTAGTCGCAACACCTTCTGATGTCACTACCCGCAGTTCATCGCTGGTATCAAAATAGGGTGCATCTTCAGGGATGCTTGTAATAATAACATTATTTGTAACCAAAGTAGGATTGAAGTAAGCTTCCGTATCGTTGAAGTATACTTCCTGGGTAGTTGCCAAATTTTCCCCATAAATAGTATAGGAATTTTGACGAATCCCTACTGTGGTAGTAGAGTCTCTTGCTGTAAGAGATACGCTTGTTATACTTGGTGGGCCAGTTGCTTCTACACCACCGGTATCATCGGGTTGACAAGAGGTTAACCCAATGCTTAACATTAGGGCAAGTAATAGAATACCGCCTCTACTGATTTGCTGTTTAAAAAAATTAATTTTCTTCATCATCACTGTTTTTTTAATTAAACTCATAAGGAACTGGTTCTTCGAGAAGTCTTGGATTTAAAGCCACATCTGTTGCCGGATAGGGCAATAAGAAATCGTCTGCTTCTGGAGTATACATCTCTGTAAATATTTCAGGTGGTTCTTCATTGCTATAGGTTCCCCTTTCTTGATTGCTTATAATACTAATGGCTGTTTGACGGTCAATTCGTCCCAAATCAAACCAATAATCACCTTCAATGGCAAATTCAATTCTACGTTCTTGTAAAATATCATCAAGTGTAATTGAAGGCAGACTACCCAGACCTGCCCGTAAACGCACACTATTAAAAGATTCAAGCGCCTGAGCATCACTTGTTGAAGCTGCACCTGCCAAAATAGCTTCGGCATTAATTAATAATACATCGGCATACCGCATTATATAGGTATTGTTAGATGCAGCCTGAGTTGCAGAATTACCATTATTATCTGCTGGTGTACCAACGACATATTTTTTAATACCTGCTTTTGTGTTCTGAGCATTTATATCATCTGGTACTGTGTAGCCCCCATCAGCTGCCCTGATGTTGGGATAGAAATCTCCGGCAAGCATTATGGTAGCCTTTCTACGTTCATCACCATCTTCATAAGCTTCCTGCAAATCAATTGTTGGCCCTATCACACCATACCCATCACCAGTACCAGTAATGGCGCTGCTTATAGCGAATGAAGCCTGCATTGCATTACCTACACCATAACCCTGGGATGTCCATTGCATTGCTGCAATAGATTCTTCATTATTGTTGAATTCTGTTAAAAAAAGATTATTGTAATCATCAAGTAATTGAAACTCTTCGCTCGCAATCACTTCCTGACTTAGCTGTCGTGCTAGATCGTATTCCTCTTGATAAAGGTGAACTTTTGCCTTTAATGCTTTAGCAGAACCACTTGAGACGTGGGCATTTGCTAAATAATTACCACCGCGCACCTTGGGGTAACAATTATCAATTGCAAACTGAAGATCACGCTCTATAAACTCATAGATATCCTCTATTCTGTTCTTAGGGATTTGAGGATCGTAGACATAATCTAGGTTATTTTCAATTATGGGTACTGATCCCCAAATCCTAACCAGATAAAAATAAGCAACCGCTCTCATAAAATGTGCTTCGCCTATTGTATTGTTTACTGCTTCCTGAGAAACCGATGGGCTTACTCTACTTTCAGTAAAATTTATTATTGCATTTGACTGCGCAATCACCCCCCATAGAGAACCCCAACCATCGGCTAACACAGTGTTATCGCCTGTTATTGAGAAGTTAAAAAAGTTTACTACATCTCCAGAAAAAGTACGAGCATTGCCTCCGCTTAACTCTGTAATTGACCAAAATGCTTTTGTATTAAAATTAAACCATACCGCCCCATAAAGGCTATTTGTATTAGCCACTAATTCTTCTTCACTAGAATAAAAATTGTCTAATGCAATACCGTCTTCTGGTGGTCTTTCTAGGAATTCATCGTCACAAGATACCAGCGAAAAAAAGGCTACAACCAGTAAAAACAGTTTGTTATACTTTATATATTTCATCGTAATTATTTTTTAAAATTCAACATTTAGACCTAAAGTAAATGTTCTGGGTATGGGGTATCTTCCCCGATCAACACCCATTTGAAGTGCATCACCATTAAATGATCCTATCTCAGGGTCATATCCAGAATAATTTGTAAAGGTGTAGAGGTTTTGTATAGTACCATAAACCTTTAGATTTGACAGGTAAAATTTTTGACAAAAAGTTTGAGGGAGATTATAGCCCAGACTAACATTTTGTATTCTCAAGTAAGACCCATCTTCAACATACCGATCTGAAATAAATAAATTTTGATTATCATCTCCCCTTCTTGGTCTGGGGAAAGCAGAATCAATATTATCTGGGGTATAATAATCCTGCGCTATGTTTAATTGATTGGTGTATAATCTAGATAGACCAACCGTTTCCTTTCGTGTCAAATTCAATAGATCATTACCATAAGACCCTTGAAGGAAAATACTAAGGTCAAAATTTTTGTATTTAAAGTTATTGGTGAATCCAAATGTGAAATCTGGGTGAGGGTTACCAATATACGTTCTGTCTTTTTCATCAATAACACCATCCTCATTTACATCAACATATTGAATATCACCGAGGCTGTTATCACCTAGTTCATCAGAAAATGGGATCCCAAATTGAACAGGCGCTCCATCAATATCTTCCTGGGTTCTAAATATTCCGGCAACTTGATAACCCCAATATTTCCCTAAAGGCTCACCTTCAACTGTTCTGGTAATTGGAGAAGATAAAAACCCGGTGGTAACAGAACGTAAAACTTCCAGACTTTCGTTATAGAGTTCCGTTACTTCATTTCTGTAATGAGATATATTGAAATTGGTTGACCATGAGAAATCTTTAGTCTTTAAAGTTGAATAACCCATAGAAACATCAATACCTTTATTATTCATTTCACCCAGATTGACAAATGGAGCAGAAATTCCTCCTAAATAATTATCAGGCCCAGTTAGGAAGACTGGCAAAGGTAACTGGTATAAAAAGTCTTTTGAAATCTTGTTATATACCTCGACTGTAGCATTAAACCGGTTATCAAAAAGCGTGAATTCTAACCCTAAATTGGTTTGCCTGGTCTCTTCCCATTTTAAATCGGGATTAGGTATATTATTGACTAAATACCCCAATCCTATACCGGTAGGAGTATTGTTCAAGCTAGAGCCATAAAGGTAGTTTGCGATCCCTTGATTACCTACAACCCCATACCCTGCTTTCAGCCTAATATTATCAACCGTCTCGTTGAAGCTTTCCATCCAAGGTTCATTTGACACTTTCCAGGATGTCGCAAATGACGGGAAATAACCCCATTGCTTACCTCCCTGAGGATCAAACTTAGAGGAACCATCTGCCCTTAAGGTTGCTGTTAAACTGTATTTATTTTTAAAAGAATAGTTCGCTCTTCCGAAGTATGAATTTAAAGAAGTGCTGCCTTGATAGGCATCATAACTTACTATTGAATTTGCATTATTAAGGGTCTGAATGTCATTATTGACAAAGCCCTGACCTTGAGCCTGAATCCCTTCCCAGAAGGACTCCTGTGCTTCTTGACCCAACAAAAAATTTAGGTTATGGTCTCCAAAGTTTTTTGAATAATTGAAATAATTTTTAATGATCCAAAAATGACTTTTTTCCCTTTTCTCAAATAACGTTGCGTTCTCATTGATAAATCGCCCCCACTCATAAGTTGGAGTGAACTGAGTGTTCGTACCGAAAGTCAAATTCCCTCCTATTTCATTCCTAAATGTTAGGCCTTCCAAAAGCGTAAACTCAGAATAGAAATTACCCAGTACATTATAAGTGAGTAAAGAATTACTTCTTTCAAGTGCTAAAGCTACGGGGTTGATACTGCCTTCAATTGCCCCTGGTTCATCAGGCGGCCCTGCAAAAGAACCGTCTGGATTACGCACCGCCACATCTGGAGCCTGAAGTAACCCCAAACTTACAATACCATTACGGTTACTATTTAAAGTGATATCTTCACTTGTTCTACTTGCAGTAAGGTTAGCACCTACCTTCAGCCAGTCTTTTAAATTGCCATCAATATTCGCCCGGACAGTCAATCTATCAAAGCCAGAGCCTAAGACGGTTCCTTCCTGATCTAAGTAACTACCAGAAATAAGGTAGTTTACTTTCTCATATCCCTGTGAATAAGAAATTTGATGACTCTTTAAAATAGCTTGTTGGAATACCTCATCCTGCCAATCAGTGCCATCTCCCAGATTCTCAATCGTTGTAAATTCAATTCGTGGTTCAGTACCATACTCTACAGCCAATGCATTTTGTAGTCGGGCGTAAGTAGGAAGATCCATTACATCTAGCAATTTTTGGGGTTCTTGAAGGGCATAATAGGTATTGTATTTCAAAGAACCTGCTTTATTTCGACTGCCTGTCTTAGTTTTTATAATTACAACACCATTCGCACCTCGTGAACCGTAAATTGCAGTAGCTGAAGCATCCTTAAGTATATCAACAGACTCAATATCATTAGGGTTTAATCCGGCCAATGGACTTGTACCTGTCTGTCCGTTCCCCCCAAAGTCTGCTGCTGCTGTCCGCCCACTTGTACTGGTATTACGTGAATCACCAGATATAGGCACACCATCAATTACATATAATGGTTCGTTATTCCCAGTAATAGAAGTTATACCTCTTATCCTAACCGAAACCGCGCTTCCAGGTTTTCCTGAGTTTTGACTAATGGTAACCCCAGAGGCTCGGCCTTGCATCAATTGGTCTATACTTACCTGCGGAATATTTTCGATTTCGTCAGATTCAATACTAGATACTGATCCGTTAACATCTTGTCGCTGTTGCGTTCCGTAACCAATTAGGACAACTTCATCCAAACTTTCAGAATCTTCAGACAGCACAACATCAACTCTTTGTCTCTGATCAACAGCAACTTCCTTAGTTTCAAATCCAATGAAACTAAATACAAGAATGCCATCCTGAGGTACATTGAGTTGAAAGTTTCCGTCAAAATCTGTAGCCGTACCGTTACTAGTATTTTTTTGTATAACATTTACACCCAGCAGTGGATTTCCGTTTTGATCTGTTACTGTTCCTTCTACTACATTTTGTTGAGCCAAGCTTAACTGAGTTAATAGACAGAATAGCGCAAAAGTGATCATCTTACTTATGCGTTTCATACCGCCTTGACGTTTGATTATTTTTTTTTGCATTATTGAGAAAATTGTTGAATTGATACTAATATTATGAGTTTGATAAAATACCCGTTTATTTATTAGGGCTTCGACAAATATTTACCCATAATATTTCATTATCAAAATTATGAGGATGGTTAAGCTTTTGTTAATATTATTTTATCATTTAATAATGATATTTTTTCGAATATCTAAAAGGCGTAAGAATAAGTAATCCAGAATATTAAGATAAGGTAGGATATCACTGCATTTTTTGAGAATAGCAGTATTTAAAAATTTGATAAAATAAATTCTAAAACCTTAATGAGTAAGTCTATTATAAATAAAATAACCTGATTCGCTAAAATACCTTGGGTTATTTAAATCACTACTAGCAGATTGGGGTAATAAGGCAGAAGATGCCTCGGCTTTATTAGATATTGACCAATTACACCAGGAAATCTGATTTTTGGTCATAAAATCTAACCAGATGTTTGATTCTTTATAAAATACCTGTCCATCCCCATCAGCGAGTGTAGTACCAAATTCTGTAATAAATATGGGCATCCCAGTTTTTAAAGCTTCACTTACTTGATTTCTAAGCTTTGCACTATGAGTACCGGCATAAAAGTGAAGAGTGTATGCCAAATTAAAACCCTCTAAAGGATTTTTTGAAGCTTCTAAAACACCCTGAGACCAATTAGGAGTTCCACAAATTATAAGATTTTCACTATCATTTTTTCGTATTGTGGTAATTATTTGTTGATGATAAGGCAAGAGTACCTCTGTCCAGGATACATTAAGCGGTTCATTATAAATTTCATAAATTAGATTAGGTACTTGACCATATTTAGCGCTCAATTCCTTAAAGAATTCTTTTGACTGTTGAAGATGATCTTCAGCGTGATGGTCGTGCCAGTCTACAATCACGTAGATACCGTATTTGATCGCTGCTTCAATTACACTAAACACTTTTTTTTTCTCTTCTCTAGGGTTTTCCAGATAACCACCGTGTTCTATACCCATAGCGACACGCACGACATTTACTTTCCAAAAATCCCTTAAGTTTTTTACCGTATCTTCATTATAAAATTGAGGTTGCCACTGACTCCAAAACAACGACATGCCCCTGAGCACGATTATATTATCACGCGCATCCCTGAGACGTCCTTCTTTAAAGCTTAATCTCCCGTATTTTTCAACAGGATTTAGTTCCTGCTGAGCATATAAATTACAAAGGCAACTAAAAAAAAAGATTAAAAAAACCGGTATAAAGAAATATCCAAAACGCATCTTAATAATCATAAAACTCTTTTTATCCCACTAAATTCTTGTCTGAACTGGCTGGGAGTGCAGTTTTTTGTTTTTTTAAAAACCCTATTAAAATTCGCGATATTATTAAAGCCACATTTAAATGCAATCTCAGCTATACTCAACTCCTTTTCAATCAACCATCTTGAAGCATAGCCTATACGTGTGTCATTAACATATTCTATGAATGTTTTACCGGTACGCTTTTTTATAAATCGATTAAACGAAACCGGACTCATATTTACCAAATCCGAAATTTCATTGAGGCTCATTTTATTTTGATAATTGTTTTGAACGTATTCGTAAATTTTTTTGATTTTATCGCTATTCTCAAAATTCTTATTTTCTGATATATATGTTGATAATAGTTGCTGGTTTCTTGAATTTGCTAAATCGTGTAGGATAGATATAAGCTCTAGAAAATAATCAATACTATCAATCTTTGAGAGTTTTAAAATCTTTGGTTTAATCTCTTCAGCTATTTTTTTTGAAAATAAGATACCATGCGCTGAGCGCTCAAACATATCTTTAATCGGTTTCATAATTCTCCTACTAAGAAGTCGGTCGTCAAATAAATCATTGTGAAACTGTATTGTGATTTCGTGAATATTTTGATTCTTACATTTATATATTTCCCAACCATGTTGCAAATTAGGCCCCACCAAAACGAGCTCAATAGTTTCTATTTCACTCAAATGATCACCAATAATACGCCGCACGCCCTCGCCGTTTAAGATAAAATTCAACTCAAATTCTGGGTGAAAATGAATTGGAAAATCAAAATCATCTTTTATTCTATCAAATACTAAAAAACTGTCTTCAGGAGCTAGTGGAGTTATTTCCCTGTGTATGTCTTTTTGCATTAAAAGTCCTTTTAGAAATTATTTTATTATGAAATGACAAAATTCTATTAATCCAATAATTTGATTGACGGTAATTTTGGAAATCATTAACATTTTAAAGAAATATTAACAATAATACAATCTAGGTAATTTTAAAGATAATTTATGGATGACAAAACAAAATCTATATTATTTTATCATTTACATTAAAATTTATTAAAAATAAATGAATATTTTATTCAAATTTATAATATTATTTTGCAGCTTTTTAATACTAACGTCGTGTTCAGGATTAAAAAATGCAAATTTTGATACCATAAAAACAGCAAATCCTAATGCTGATTTAACTTCAAAAATTCTGCTGCAACGCTTAAAAGAGATTCCATACAAAGGCATCGCTTTCGGCCATCAAGATGCAACTATGTACGGAATTAACTGGGATCAGAGCGACACTCCTAATATTTTACAAAGTGACATCGCAATGGTTAGCGGTAAAATGCCAGCGGTACATGGTTATGATTTAGGCCACATTGAACTTGGTCTAGAGTACAATTTAGACACGGTAGCATTTAATGTAATGCGAAAGCATATACAAAAACTACACGACGATGGTGCGATAATTACATTTAGTTGGCATTTAGACAATCCCAAATCATTAGGGAGCTCTTGGGATACCACGGCCACTGTAAAAGAAATTTTAAAAGCTGGGGAATATAGAAAACGTTACGAAGGCTGGGTTACTAACCTCTCAAACTTTTTTAAATCCTTAAAATCTAAAAAAGGCAATTTCATTCCTGTAATTTTTAGACCGTTCCATGAAATGAATGGAAGTTGGTTTTGGTGGGGCAAAGGAAATTGCAGTCCTGAGGATTACAAAAGCTTATGGCAAGAGACCTTTCAACTATTACAAGAAAACGAGGTAAATAATTTGCTCTTTGCCTATGCCCCGAATACATTGAGTTCGCCAGAAGAATTTGACACCTATTATCCGGGCGATCAATATGTAGATATCCTTGGGGTTGATATTTATAATTATGGTGATAAGGATACCTTTATAGCGACTATTCAAAATAACCTTTTGATACTTAAGGAAAAGGCCGCCCGTCAAAATAAACCCTTTGCACTTACTGAAACAGGAAATACGAGGCCTGGAAATGATAAAAACTGGTGGACAAAAACCTTGTATCCAGGTATAAAAAATAGTGGTATTTCTTGGGTCCTGCTTTGGAGAAATGCGCGACTAGATCATTATTTTTCGGTGTACCGAGATGATATTTCAGCGGAAGATTTTAAAGAGTTTGCTGGTTATAAAGAAACGCTATTTCTAAATAAGGTTAAGAATATTAATTCTAAAAAAACATATTAAATGCTACAAGGTTGGGATATAGCTATCATATTACTCTATCTGATCGGAACCATTCTGATAGGTCTGGCTTTAAGAAAAAAAGCTCAGAAAAGCAAAGATGACTATTTAATGGGAGGCAAGTCATTGCCCTGGTATATGTTAGGCCTTTCAAACGCATCTGGCATGTTTGACATATCTGGAACCATGTGGCTCGTGACCTTAACCTTCGTTTACGGTCTCAAAAGTATTTGGATACCCTGGTTATGGCCTGTTTTTAACCAAGTATTTTTAATGGTTTACTTATCCGTCTGGCTTAGAAGATCTAATGTTACTACTGGTGCAGAATGGATTTTATTTAGATTTGACAATGGTAAAGGAGGTAAAAGATCTCATACAATAATTGTCATTTTTGCAATACTCAGTTGTTTGGGTTTTTTGGCTTATGGCTTTATAGGACTGGGTAAATTTGTTGAAATATTTATTCCCTGGGAAATAGTGTCCCAATACATACCCTTCAATATCCCACCTAACTATATTCCTCATTTCTATGGTATTATTTTTACATTATTTGCAGTATTCTACTCTGTTTTAGGAGGGATGTCAGGTATTGTTTGGACAGACGCTTTACAATACACGATAATGACGGTGTCATCAATAGCCATTGCAATTATTGCCTGGCAGGCTATGGGCTCCAATCAGCTCAATGTGCCTAATGGCTGGATGAATCCATTTTTTGACTGGAAATTAAATATGGATTGGACAGGAATTATCGATGAGGTTAATGCCAAAATAAAATCTGACGGATACTCCCTTTTCACCATATTCTTCATGCTGATGCTTTTTAAAGGAATTCTCGCCAGCATCGCAGGGCCTGCTCCAAATTACGACATGCAGAAAATTTTATCTACTAAATCGCCATTCGAGGCTGCAAAAATGAGTGCTTTTTCACTTGCTGCATTAATTCCTACCCGATATCTAATGGTAGGTGGCTTCTCGGTTCTGGCAATTTTATTTTATGATGATTTAGATCTTTATACTGCCGGTATACTTGATTTTGAAAAAATACTGCCTGCGGCAATAGAGCAATTTGTACCTGTTGGTTTATTAGGTTTATTACTTGCCGGCTTACTTGCCGCATTCATGTCAACTTTTGCCGGAACCTTAAATGCAGCTCAGGCATATCTTGTTAACGACATTTATCTAAAGCACTACAATCCTCAAGCTAGCCATTCGAAAATTAAGAAAATGAACTATAGCAGTGGCCTCGCTGTTGTACTTGTAAGTATTATTCTCGGCTTTTTTATACAGGATGTCAATTCAATTTTGCAATGGATAGTTTCGGCACTCTATGGCAGCTACGTGGTGTCTAATGTCTTAAAGTGGCACTGGTGGAGGTTTAATGGTGAAGGCTACTTCTGGGGAATGCTATCAGGAATGATCCCTGCTATGATCTTTCCATTATTTACAGATACTTTAGATCTTTATTACTTCCCAATAATCCTTCTTATTTCGATTGCTGGTAGTATTCTTGGAACTTATTCTGCCCCTCCAACCGATCAAAGGGTACTTATGGATTTTTATAAAAAAACAAGACCCTGGGGATACTGGAAACCTGTGTACGAACAACTAAAAAAAGAAGATCCCGGGTTTTCAAGAAACAAAGGTTTTACAAGAGATATGTTTAATGTAGTGCTGGGCACGGTAGCTCAAACATTACTAGTTGTTATCCCTATCTACCTGATACTTCACGAAAATATGCATTTCCTCATTTCTTGTGCAATACTAGTTGTGTGCATTATAGTATTGAAAAGAACCTGGTGGGACACCATTAAAATTGAAAATAATATAAGTAGTAAATAAGTTATGTCCATTACAGAAAATAAAAATCCAAAAACAAAAAAAATACCAAATTATGATCATTTGGTTAGTGACTTTCAAACCTTCCTGGCACAAAAAAATTACCCGGAAGACCAATCAAATGGTATTTACAAAAGGTACGTAAACCCGGTTCTCACCCATAAACACGCTCCTTTAGAATGGCGCTACGATTTTAACCCCGAGACAAATCCATTTGGGATGGAGCGCATTGGTATAAACGCCACATTTAATCCGGGTGCGATTAAATGGAATGGTCAGTATATTTTAGCTGTTCGTGTTGAAGGGAATGATAGAAAATCCTTTTTTGCGTTAGCAGAAAGCAATAATGGAGTTGACAACTTTAAATTTTGGGACAAGCCCATTGCATTACCGCAAACCAATGAGCCTGACACCAATGTCTATGATATGCGTCTTACCAAACACGAGGATGGTTGGATCTATGGTATTTTTTGTACCGAACGTAAAGACAATTCAAAACCTCTCGACACCACTGCTGCTGTTGCAAATGCAGGAATCGTGCGCACAAAGGATTTAAAAAATTGGGAACGCTTACCTGATCTAATCTCAAATTCCGGACAACAACGCAATGTAGTCATGCATCCAGAATTCATAAACGGTAACTATGCGCTATACACCCGTCCACAAGACGGTTTTATTGAAGTCGGCAAAGGTGGTGGTATTGGTCTAGGGTACATAAAAGACATGAAAAATCCGGTACTTGAGGGTGAGAAAATAATCAATCGCAAAGCCTATCATACAATTTATGAATTAAAAAATGGTCTGGGTCCCGCTCCAATAAAAACAAAAGAAGGCTGGCTCCACCTGGCTCATGGCGTAAGAAATACTGCAGGAGGTCTACGCTATACACTTTATTTATTTATGACAGCATTAGATAGTATTGAACAAGTTATCTATCAACCAGCAGGATATTTTATGGCTCCTGACTATAAAGAAACCGTGGGCGATGTACCAAATGTATTGTTCGGTAATGGTTGGATTCTTGATGATGATGGTAGAATACTCATCTATTATGCCTCATCAGACACACGCTCTCACGTTGCTGTTTCTTCTATAGACAGACTCATTGACTATGTAAAAAACACCCCTCAGGACACCTTTACATCTTCAGGCTCAGTTCAAAATATCCTGGCACAAATTGAACGCAACAAAATCTTTAAGGATGCCGAATGATGCAAATCAAAAATTTAAAAGCGAGCTTGAAAACGAGCTTAGGGAAATTCTAAGGTATTGGAAATCTAATACTTTAGATGAATCAAATGGCGGTTTTTACGGAAGAAGGGATTTTAAAAACAAATTAATACCAAAGGCTGATAAAGGCATTATTTTAAATACGCGTTTGCTTTGGGCATTTTCTGCAGCAGGTAAATTTAATAAAGATGAATCCCTTAAAGTTTATGCGGACAGAGCTTATGAATATTTAAAAGATCATTTTCAGGATCCCAGCCATAATGGCCTCTATTGGGAACTAGATTACACGGGCAAACCTAAAAATACCCGAAAACAAATCTATGCTCAGGCCTTTGGAATATATGCTTTATCTGAATATTACCGATTAAGCGGTACAGAAGAAGCTAAAGATTGGGCACTATCCTTATTTGACCTGGTAGAAACTCGGGCTAGAGATCAAAAAAACAATGGATATCTGGAAGCCTTTCAAAATGATTGGAGCCCAATAACTGATGTGCGGTTGAGCGAAAAAGAGGATAACTCGGCTAAGACCATGAATACCCATTTACACATCCTGGAAGCATATACCACTCTTGCTCAAATATCTAAAAACACCAAAGTACTTGAAGCTTTGGAAAATTTAATAGTGCTTTTTCTAAATCGGTTTTATGACGAAACTAGTCAGCATTTTCACTTATTTTTTGATGAAAATTGGCATCGTACAAAAGCAATTGTTTCTTACGGACATGATATCGAAGCAATCTGGCTTCTAACAGAGGCTTGTAAAGCAGTTGCCAACCCCAAATTACTACTAGAAACCAAATCAATCAGTGTTGCGGTTGCTAAAACCTTTTTAAAACAAGCTTATATACCCAAATCAGGAATTATAAATGAAGTTGATCTTGATACAGGTAACGTTGATACTGATAGACATTGGTGGGCCCAAATGGAAGCTTTGGTAGGCCTGCAATATGCTTATGAATTTTCTGGAGATATTCAATTTAGAAACGCGCAACTTGACATTTGGAATTACACAAAAAAACACTTTATAGATAGTAAATACGGCGAATGGCATTTTCGCCTAAATGAAAATCAAGAGCCCTATACCACTGAGGATAAAGTAAGTATGTGGAAAGCCCCCTATCATAACTCCAGGGCTTGTATGGTATTAATCAAATTAATTTAGAATTATGAAAAGAATATTAACATCACTTTTTATTGTGAATTTTTTCTTGGTAAGCTGTTCAAAAGACGAAGAGTTTATGGAAGAAATAGACGCTACACCTCCGGTTTCTGAAGAACAACCAGAAATAGGTTTCCCTCCTTCCCTTGCGTATTCATTTATGGTAGATGCTGGCGCCACACCAGAGACTATTGCTTTGTTTTATAACCTTAAAGCTTTGTCATACTCAAGTTATATTGTAGGTCAGCAGGACGCTTTCAGTGCATTTTATCAGAATAACGGTGGAATGTCTGACATGAAAAAACTAACCGGTAGTGATCCTGGAATGTTAGGATCAGACTTTATGTTTATCACAGATGATGCAAATGACGAGCAGCCCAACAACTGGTTCTATCAACAAGAGCAACACATCCGTTCAAAAGCCATTGAAGCTTTTGATAAAGGAATGGTAAACATCTTTTGCTGGCACCTTAGAGAACCCTATGAAGGAGACCACTTCTATACTTCTGAAATGACAACAGATCAGAAACAAAATGCCTTCAAAAGTATTCTGCCGGGTGGTGAGAATCACGAGTATTATAAGAAGAAATTACAAAAGGTAGCCACTTTTACAAAAAATCTTAAAAGTACAAACGGCACACTCATTCCTATAATATTTAGACCATTCCACGAGTTTGACAAAGACTTTTTCTGGTGGGGCGCCGCTTATAGTTCCCCTCAGGAATTCATTGATCTGTGGCGGTTTACGGTTTCTTATTTGCGTGATGATTTAGACGTAAGTAATATGTTGTACGCCTTTTCACCCGATAACAGCTATACTACCGAAAACAGCTATTTAACGCGCTATCCTGGAGATGAATACGTAGACGTGGTAGGGATGGATAATTATGGGGATTTAGCCGCACAAAATGGGTCATTGATAAGTCTTGCCAATCAAAAATTAAAAGTGGTGTCAGACCTTGCAGAAAAACGCAACAAAATTGCTGCATTTACAGAAACCGGGTATTTTGTGTCTCCTTCAGATCAATTAGCCTCAGATTTTTACTCCAGAAACGTTTATGAAGTACTTACCAAACAGGACATAAATTTAGGTTTTATGATGTTTTGGCAAAATTATCAAGACTCTTATACGGTACCTGTACCAGGAGCCCGGGGAGCAGATGACTTTTTGAAGTTTAGGGAAAAGGAAAAAACTATGCTATTAACAGATATGCCAGATATTTATGATTTACCTGAAGACGACATTTAAAAATATAAGTTGGAGGTTCTATACTTGGGCATTGTTGCTTATTATGTTCACTTCCTGCGGAAGTATTGAAAAAATAAGGGTTGATGACGGGCGTTTTTACAAGGGTGACCAGCCATACTATTTTATAGGTGCTAACTATTGGTATGGCCCTCTCATAGCTGCACCAAATATAGGTGATCGAAAACGTTTAGTTCGTGAACTTGATTTAATGGATAGTTTAGGAATTAATAATCTACGAATATTGGTAGGGGCTGAAGGCGGAAACGAAGACTTCCAGGTTAAACCCGCATTGCAACCCACGCAGGGCGAGTATAATCAAGACTTACTTGAAGGTCTGGACTTTTTGCTGGCAGAGATGAGAAAACGCAATATGTATGCGGTGTTATACTTAAATAATAATTGGATTTGGTCTGGAGGAATGTCTGCATACCTAAATTGGAATGGATATGGGGAAGTTGCAAATCCCTTTCTGGAAAAATACACCTGGCCCGATTATTTTAAGTATACGCAACAATTTCACACCTGTACACCCTGTCGCCAAGCGTTTTTAAACCATATCCGATTCATTCTGGGGAGAACCAATTCTATAAATGGAAAAAAATATACCGAAGACAATACCATTATGTCCTGGCAAGTTGCCAATGAACCCCGGATTTTTACAGAAGAGGATCGAGCACCTTTTAAAGAATGGCTAGATGAAGTCGTTACCCTTTTAGAAAATTTAGATCCAGACACACTAATATCTACCGGAGCTGAAGGTAAGGCCAGTTATCTTCAGGAAATAGATACCTATAAGATGCTTCATAAAAATCCCAATATTGACTATCTCACGATGCATATGTGGCCAAAGAACTGGCAGTGGTACGACCCGAATAACGAAGAGGAGTCCTTAAAATCTTCTATTGTAAAAGCAAATGATTACATACAAGAACATCTACAGGTTGCCCGGGAACTGAATAAACCAATAGTTATATCAGAGTTCGGTTTTCCACGTGCGAAGGAAAGCCTTTCTAAGAAAGCCTCTATTGGTAATAGAAATACATTCTATAGAGAATTATTCCAACTTATTGAAATAAGCTCTAAAGAAAAATCGGTATTATCAGGTCTAAATTTTTGGGGATTTGCGGGCTTCGCCAAAACGAATGAAAAGAATGGAAAATGGGAAGTAGGAGATGATTTTAGTGCAGATCCCCCTCAGGAACCGCAAGGCTTAAATTCTGTTTTTGCTTCAGACACCTCTACATTAAACCTTATTAAAAAATACAACGATGGCCTACAAGATTAATTGGATAAAATGGGGCTTATCAATTTCTTTAGGGCTAAGTGCTTTTATTTTTTTGAACAGTTTTCGTTTTGCAAACACTTCAAATTTATCAGAAATGCAACGATCGCAAACAGACTCCATCGATGTTAAAGTAGATTCCATTTTAAAAATTATGACCCTTGAAGAAAAAGTGGGTCAAATGAATCAATATAATGGTTTCTGGGATGTAACAGGCCCCTCACCCAAAGATGGAAATGCAGCAAAAAAATATGAGGATATCAAGAGCGGTAGGGTTGGCTCTATGTTGACCGTTCGCGGGGTAGATCAGGTGAGGGAAGTCCAGAAGCTAGTTGTAGAAGAAAGTCGTTTAGGCATCCCTTTACTTATTGGTTTTGACGTTATTCACGGCTATAAAACCTTAAGTCCAATTCCACTTGCAGAAGCAGCCAGCTGGGATATTGAGGCAATCAAAAAATCTGCTGCGGTTGCTGCTTCAGAAGCTGCTGCATCGGGTATCAACTGGACATTTGCTCCAATGGTCGACATTTCTAGGGACCCGCGTTGGGGACGAGTAATGGAGGGCGCCGGTGAAGATCCTTATCTGGGTAGCAAAATTGCAAGAGCACGCGTTGAAGGTTTTCAAGGAAAAAATCTAGATGCCTTTAACACAATTGCGGCTACTGCAAAACATTTTGCAGCTTATGGTTTTGCTGAAGCAGGTAAAGAATACAATAAAGTAGATATAGGCACTGTCACTTTACATAATATGGTACTCCCACCGTTTAAGGCTGCAAACCAGGCCGGTGTAAGTACCTTTATGACAGGTTTTAATGAACTCAACGGTATTCCTGTTACAGGAAGCGAGTACCTTTTACGGGACTTATTAAAAAATAAATGGGGTTTTCAAGGCTTTGTTATTTCAGATTGGGCCTCTATAGAAGAAATGGTAACTCACGGCTATGCAAGGGATAAGGCTGATGCCGCAAACAAGGCGGTAAAAGCAGGTGTAGATATGGATATGGAGTCCTCTTCCTTTGTTGATGAATTGATTGGGCTGATTCAAACTGGGGCAGTACGGGAAGAATTAATAGACGATGCCGTTCGCAGGATTTTAAAAGTAAAGTTTCTGTTGGGCCTCTTTGATGATCCCTATAAATATTGTGATGCAGAACGTGAATTACAAACTATTGGTAGTGAAGAAAACCGCAAAGCCGTTCTGGATATGGCCAAAAAATCTATAGTGCTTTTAAAAAATGAAAACAATTTACTACCCCTTAAAAAAAATGGTCAAAAAATAGCAGTAATAGGTCCGCTTGCTGATGATAGCAACAGTGTTTTGGGAAGTTGGCGCATTGCTTCTGAAGACAGTAGCGGTGTTTCAATAGTAGAAGGTTTAAAGCAGTATACGGGAAATGAATTGATCTTTAAAAAAGGGGCCGATCTAATTACAAATAAGCCTACATTTATCAACGAACTTGAATTTAACACTACCGATAAAAGAGGTTTTGAAGAAGCCCTTTCAGCTGCAAAAGCTGCTGACGTTGTTATAATGGTTTTGGGAGAGCACGGATTCCAGAGTGGCGAGGGACGTAGTAGAACACAATTAGACCTTCCAGGAGTTCAGCAAGAATTAATGGAAGAAGTGTTTAAGGTTAATAAAAATTGTGTTCTAGTGCTTAATAACGGGAGACCCCTGGCTATTGAATGGGCTGCTGAACACATCCCCTCAATTGTAGAAGCCTGGCATTTAGGTACCGAAACAGGAAACGCAGTAGCACAGGTTCTTTATGGTGACTACAACCCTAGTGGTAAATTGCCAATGACCTTCCCCAGAAATGTGGGTCAAATTCCTATCTATTATAACCATAAAAATACAGGAAGACCTGTAGATCCTCAACCGGGTGCAAATATGGTTTTCTGGTCACACTACAGCGACATAGAAAACGCTCCACTATTCCCTTTTGGCTATGGGTTAAGCTACACCTCTTTTAACTACTCCAATCTCAACGTAGAAAAAGAAAGCTACGCTGTAAATGAAGAAGTGCAAATTAGTGTAGAACTTAGTAATACCGGCGATTATGATGGTAAAGAGGTTGTACAATTATACATTCGTGATCTTTTTGCAAAAATAGTAAGGCCGGTAAGAGAACTCAAAGGTTTCCAATTAGTAGAGCTGAAAAAAGGCGAATCTAAAATCATAAAGTTTAGTCTAACCAGCGAAGAGTTGGGTTTTTATGATCAAGACGGAAACTTTACAGTAGAGTCAGGAGAATTTGAAATCTTTGTAGGTACTGATTCAAACGCTAGTCTTAAAACCCATTTTTTACTAAAAGAATAACTACTCTATTTTTATAGTAAAACTAGAAGTAGGTAAGCCTCTTGCGTTAAAGATATTTGGTACACTTGAATTTGCCCAAGAATAACGGACAAAAAGCGGATGTTCCAGTTTTCCTTTTTTAAGAAAAATCTGGTTGTCTTTTATTTTGAAATCTACAGGTTGAAAGTTTTTATCTGCTCCTGCAATTTCAAACTGACTAGCTTTATTATTCTTGTCAATGTGTAAAAGCTCTGCATTACTAAAGTTTAGAATAATTTTATTTTTGTCGCTTGTAGCTTTTTGAATAAGCGGCGGGTATGCCTTTATTTCTTTTTTGAATTTATCAGCCATCACAAGATTTGCAAATCGTATACCTACTTCCTTTTTATTTTTAGGGTGAATGTCATTGATGTTTCCTATATCACTTGTTACAACCATTCCCGTTTTTGCAAGTCTCAAAGCACGTCTTTGAGCATCCCTAATTTGAACACCAGAAAATTCAGTCTCGTACTTATACGGTGCTATTTGGGCAAAGTAAAAAGGGATAATTTCGTTAAACTGAACCCTCCAACTTTCAATTAGGGTAGTGAACATTTTTTCATAATATTGAGAGTTTACTGTATTTGACTCCCCTTGATACCACAGTACTCCGGCAATTTTGAAGTTCATTAATGGATGTATCATTGCGTTGTAAATAGACCCAGGTTCTTTTGGTCCCCATTCTGTTTCAGGCAGTAATCCTGCCGCTTTAACCAATATACTGTCACGCTCAATAGCATGTTTAGGAACCCATGTTTCGGCTGGAGTACCGCCCCAAGTTGATCCAATTAAACCTACGGGAACTTGAAGTTCTTTATTCAATTTTTGAGCAAAAAAATAGGCTACTGCACTAAAGTTTTTCATGGTTTCAGGCTTACTCCCTACCCAGCTCCCATTTAGATCATCTTGAGGAAATCGAGCAGTTTTGTGATTTACCGTAAAAAATCTTATCGAGTCGTTTTTTGAATTTTGGATAGCTTGCTCACCATTTTCAATTCCTGCCGCTGCACTCCATTCCATATTTGATTGCCCTGAAATCAACCAAACTTCACCCAACAAAATATTCTTAAGAGTAATTTTATTATATCCCTCAATTACTAATTCTTGGCTGCCTTTTTTTTCATTTGTTGAAATTGTAATCTTCCAAAAACCCCTATTATTTGGGATTACAGAGTATTCCGCAACATCCCAGCTTGATGAGATCTTGACTGTTTCTCCTGGTTTAGCCCAACCCCATATTGCGACATCAGCATTTCGTTGCAATACCATATTATCGGCAAAAATTGCCGGCAATACTACATTAGAATACATTTGGCTTATTTGCATTACCGTGGCAACAACAATTATTAAGTTGATTTTCATTTGGCGTACTTTTCTAATTGTCAAATAGTTTTCCTAGAAAAGGAATTAACTGTTCTGCCATTTTGCGATGATCTCTAAGATTTGGGTGGCCACCACAACCATTTGGTTCCATCTGAGCAAACTCAAAAATATATACAGGTTTTCCTGTCATATTTTGCTGAATTATTTTTAAAGACTCCAGTAAAATACGTTGTTCCCGTTCACCTATCATTGGGCTGGTCAGCATAACGACCTTAGTCTCAGGATACATATCAAATATCATTTTCACAAAATCAGTATAATTGCTTATAAATCTTTTTTGGTCAAATCCACTTCTATCTTTTTTTCCATCGCCTAAAGAAAGGTCATTAGTACCTAAAGCGATTGAGACTAAATCGGGTTTGCTTTCAAACGTGATTTTCTTAGATGTATCGCTATTCAGTCTTAAATTTTTATACACATCAGGCATTACAGGCTGCTCTTCATCATTCCAATTGCGGTACATACCCATCCCTGATACACAACTCAACCTATAATCACAATTTAAAGCCCTGGCAGTTCTTGGACCATAAGCCAAATATGAATTGTGCTGATCATACCATTCACCAGTATCGCAGGGTATTTCTTCCGTTTGTGCACCCATTCCACAAGTGATACTATTACCAATAAATTCGATTATGGGCTTATATACATGGGTTACTTCAATTAATTTCTTCGCACTTACTTTATTAAAAATAACATCTCCTGTACTGGCTTCCGTAGCTTTATAAATCTTTACATTTGAGGTGTCTGAAGAGGGTAATTTTATCCCAATGGGACTTCCGTCCACAAGAAATCTGCCTTTATATTCTTGATTTACCTCAAGAGCTACGTAGGAATGATCTTGTACACCATTAGATAAAAATAGCGTACAGGTATCTCCCACAATGTTCATTTCAACAACTGAACCTGAACCAATAAGGGCAACCGATGTGTCATTGAGATTTTCGTAGCGCCCTTCATACTGAATTAATTGGCTTGATGCTCTAAAGTTGCGCTCTACTTGTTTACAACCAACTGTTAAAATTAAAATGAATAAAAAACCAAAGCGTTTACACAAATCCATGATTAAAATTTTATGCTGAAAATTAATCATCTATCATAAAGTAAAACGAAACTATTTTCTCAAAAACTTATAGAATATTTTAAGTAGCGACTTACTTAAGTGCTTTAGGTTAATCTTGATTTTTAGTTATTTTCTTTTAATGATGCATAGTAGGAAAGGCGGTGTTTAATAGGATAATTTTATCGAATTTCTAACTGGGTTCTTACCTCGTTTAAACCCTCTCCCCTTACGCTTACATTAGTAAGTCCTTTTTTAAACCCACTACCTATAATGATCATAGCCTTTCCATAAAACAAATTGACCGTATTGCCTTTAAAAGGGGTTAGACTCTGTGGGTTACCATTACCTACACCAGCTAAATAACCGGTACCATTTACTTCAATTTGCAAGGCATTATCTGCAAGTGGCGCAGGATTGCCATCTTTGTCAAAGGCTTCTACAAGTATGTAGCTTAGATCGATCCCGTTAGCCATTATAGTTGTCCTGTCAGGGCTTAGTTTAATCATACTTACTTCCCCCGCCGTTTTTATTGTTTTTTCGCCAATTACAGCACCATCTTTATAGACCACAGCTTTTACTTCACCGGGTTCGTAGGTGACGTCCTTCCACATCGAACTCTGATTGAAATTGGCTCCTAATTTCTGTGGTGTGATGGTGATGTACATAATACTGGCAATTAAAAATCCTTTCCATCCCAATCTTCAAACCGTGCATCATCCAGTTCGTCTTCCCGTTTTATAATCAAGGGCTTTTCTTCCGGAGTTTCCGTCTGGGTGAATAGCGCTTCGAGCATCGCCTGGGTGGGTTTGGTTTGGTTCTTTTCCACGTCCTTGATAATCGCAATGACCGCATTAATGCGTTTCAGGAGTTTGGCTTCCAGGGTGCGTCCGGTAGGACCTAAATGTTCTTTGGGAGAAATCTCATTATACAGGAAAAAGTCGAGCATAGTCTCCATCGCTTCCGTGTGCGTTTTGAAGTGTTTGCGGGAGAATTCCTGAAATCGTTTTGCTGTAGTTTTCTTAAATCGAATGCCTAAAAATGGGTCCATAATTCGCTGATTTGTCGCAAATTCCTCCCATAAAACAGGCGCTTTGAAGGCATTTGTCGCAAATTGTTGAGAATCAACGTATTGCTTAAATTTTAAACCGCTGATTTTCAATGTATTGAAAACGAAAAGGAATTCGTAACAGCGCGCAGCGCGTTACCCTCTTGCTATTCCTTTTCGTTCGCCGCAGGCGAACAAAAATCCCTACAATTTGGTTACCAGATTATCATCTGCAACCCTTGCTTTTTCTCTGGAAAAATTTCCGAAATGTTAGTATTTGCTGGGTAGGTTTATCAGCGAAAGTCAAAAAATGGATACCCCTACTTTTAAAATGTGTGCTGTTTTTCAGCCTTTTAAAGATACGTTATTTTATAAATTTCCGGGTCTTCGTAAACAAAAAAACGCCCCATTTTGTGGAGCGTTTGTTGATTTCAGTCTGGAGTTTTTATATGTTGAATACATAGGTATAGGAATATAAATTCCGCATCGCTTCTTCACCCAGCATCTGGTCAATAGGGGTATGATGTTTTAAAGCGTAATTCATCAGCTCCCTGCCGTATTTCTTTTTGATGTCTTCCCTGGATTTAGCCAAAAGCCGTTCTTGTGCTTCGGGGCTTAAATCGGTAAAATTGAGATAAATCATGGTTCTGAATTTTAAAGAATGCCTTCATCCGCAAAGCTGAAGTATTTGCCTGATGGGGTTAAAATGATGTGATCTAAAACTTTTATGTCCAGAAACTCCCCTGCGCTCTTGATTTTGCGGGTAATGCTCTTGTCGGCTTCACTGGGATTAAGGGTTCCGCTGGGGTGGTTATGCGTCAGGATCATCCCCACTGCCAAAGATTTCAGTGCAACCGCAAATATTAGTCTTACGTCTACCAGCGTTCCTGTTATCCCGCCCTGCGAAACCTGAAATACCCCTTTGATCTGGTTGCTGTTGTTGAGCAACAGAATTTTAAAGGTTTCAAAAGTGGCGATATGGTCTTTATCCCAGTTCTTATAGATTGCCTCGGCAGCATTGGCAGAAGAACTGATTTTAATCCAGTCTGTAGCTTTCTGTTTGGTGGAATACCGAAGCTTGATTTCGTTGAGTTGTGTTTGCATAACGATCGGCTTAATATTCGTTAGGTAGCATCAGGGTATCGTCTACAAAAAACAGGCGCAGTTCATCTAAAGGAAAATCAGTTAGGTCATACTGCTGTTCAAAGAGGGTAATACCATTCCCTTCTCCATAGGTGATTACCGCTTCATTGCGGGTTCGTTTTTGATCTTCTTTGCTGTACCGCTTAAACACAGCCACAATAAATCCGTGTTTGGCTCTAAAGCCTTTAACGACTGCTGCAATATCGGTAAGCATCCAGTAGCAGGCTGCCTGCTCCGCCAGATAGTGTACCCCTGCGGTGTATTTATAATTGAATAGCGGTAAGGTGTAATACACGGCACTTCCGCTGAATTGCTGCAGATTTTGCCCTAAATTGATATTTGAATTTTCCATGGTGATACGAATTAAGAATAAGTAAAAAGGTTGGGCACTATTTCCATCAACAATGCCCAGGCCTTTAAAACAGTTTAAGATTTGCTGCCCATTAAAAGGATTTCGGAAGCTTCGATTTCGGTTACATAGCGGGTTACTCCCTCTTTGTCCTCATAACTGCGGGATTTGAGTTTTCCGCTTAAAGCCAGTTCTTTACCTTTAACTACATAGTTCTCAATGAGGTCTGCGGTTTTACCCCAGGCGACAACGGTGTGCCATTCGGTAGTCTGTACCTTTTCGCCTTTATCCTTTTTATAGAATTCATTGGTGGCGAGGGAAAAGCGTGCGACTTTGCGGCCGCTTTCCAAATTGGTGATGGTTGGCTCCTGACCAACATTTCCGATTAACTGTACATGGTTTCTTAAAGTTCCCATAATTGAAAGAGTTTAAATGCCTGTAAAAAGGCGGTTACTAATTCCCTTTTCCATTTAAGTATTCCCGATTGCGGAACTAAACCTAAATTTTAAGGGGTGTTTGTTTGACTTCTTACGTGCGTAGCACAATGGATGAGGTGGGTTTTGTCAAGGCTTTCCGGGAACAAATCAGGAGTGTCTGCGACGTAGTAAATCCTCCCTGTGACAGGGATGGATTTCAAGGAAGTAGAAACCTTATTTTTCTTGGAAACTCTGTATAACCTTGACAAGTTCCATAAGAGCCTTAGCAATTCTTTTAAAGCCGGATGAGAAGCGAGCGTACGTGAAGTTAAGGGAGCAGAGCAGTCGGGTTTGATTTAGAATTGGTTAGGTTCTGCCTGTTTTTCGCTGTCCCGAAAAACAAGCAAGGCCTTAACCATTAGAAACCCCTTAAAATGACAAGGACGGCACCTGATTTTTCAGGATTTGCGAGCAGGAGCAAAGAAGATCCTGCCGCAAAATCCGGTTAAGAAAATCAGGATGCCGGCTTTCCGATTCTAAAAAGCGGACTAATCTGTTTTTTGTGAAAGAATGAAATGCACCCAAAAGCGCAGCGATCGGGTAAATGCAATGAAGGAATCAAAACAACAGATGGGTCCAAGACTTCGAGTGAAGCTCTTTTACCGTAATAGAGCCTGGCGGAATGAAGGGAAATGGGCTGAACGAATGGATAACTAAACGCTGAAATAAAAACATCCAGTTTTTTAAAAGGAACTGGATGAAACTTTTTCATATTAAAGCCATTCCGTAAACAATATCAAATAGCTTTTGATCTAATGAGTCCTGTTGCCCAAAATTCTTTTTAAGGTATTATGCAAAAAATAATTAAAGGCATTGTAGCCTAACCATAAATTTGGAGTTTCATTTAATGTCAAAGTGATGAACCAAACGCGAATTAATCAAAAGGAAACGAAATAAATAGCAAAGAAGGAAGTCCGACGGCTTTATGCTTAGTCTTTTGATAAAGGTTATTTACGAGTTTAACTTGCGGGGATGTATGATTTTAAACTTTTAATCGAAAAATGATAAGCTGAGAAAAACTAAATTCTAAAAATATATATTAAAAAGCTTAACACTTGTTATTAAATATAAGTATCTCATATCAAATTACAGTTTATCCTGAAAACATACGAAATGTTGTACCTATGTTGTACCTAAGCAATAAAAAAAGGCTCAGGTTTTCACCTAAGCCCTTTAAGTACCCCGGGCGGGAATCGAACCCGCACTCGTAAGAACTGGGTTTTGAATCCAGCGCGTCTACCAATTCCGCCACCGAGGCATTAGGTCAAAGTCTTAAGTTGTTCTTTACCAACACCAGACTTCCAGTATTTTTCTCTTTTACGAGCTTCAATTCGCGTTGAAGCTTCTTCAACCATTAATAAAATCCGGTTTAAATATAAACGGCTTTTGAGGCACATCTACCTCCCGATAATAATCGGGACCGCCACCGAGGCATTAATGGACCGCAAAAGTAATAAAAATTCTCAATCTTCGATCAAATAAATCGCAAATAAATACTTAGAAGCCAATTTAATTTATACTTTTGCAGCCTCTTATACTTTTAGCAAATCTAAACATAAGATAACCATGTCATTATCAGCCCCTGATGCGAAAATTTTTCCCTGCACACAAAGCCGGGATTTGGCCGAAAAAATAGCTAAGGCTTACGGGCAACCGCTGGGCAAAATAATTACATCTACCTATAGCGACGGCGAGTTTCAACCTTCTTTTGAAGAGTCTATTCGCGGTTCACGGGTCTTCATCATCGGCTCAACGATGCCAAGCAGTGAAAACCTGATGGAAATGCTTCTTATGTTAGACGCTGCAAAACGCGCTTCGGCACGTCATATCACAGCAGTGTTGCCGTATTTTGGATGGGCACGTCAGGATCGTAAAGACAAACCTCGCGTTCCTATCGCTGCAAAATTGGTAGCTAATTTATTAGAGACTGCCGGTGCAACCCGTATCATTACGATGGACTTGCACGCAGATCAAATTCAGGGATTCTTTGAGCGTCCGGTTGATCACTTATTTGCTTCAACTGTGTTTTTACCGTATCTGGAGTCTCTCAATTTACCAAACATGACGATCGCTTCGCCAGATATGGGTGGTTCTAAAAGAGCTTATGCCTATTCTAAAGCTTTGGATTGTGATGTAGTAATCTGTTACAAACAGCGTGAGAAAGCAAATGTAATAAGCCATATGGAGCTTATTGGGGATGTAAAGGGGCGCAACGTTATTCTGGCAGATGATATGGTTGATACTGCCGGAACGCTTACCAAAGCTGCAGACCTGATGATGGAACGTGGTGCGTTAAGCGTGAGAGCAATTTGTACACACGCGCTTTTGAGCGGTGATGCTTACGAGCGTCTTGAAAAAAGTAAACTTCAAGAGCTTATCGTAACCGATAGTATTCCGCCTAAGCAAGAAAGCAGCAAAGTGCGCATCTTGAGTTGTGCAGATTTGTTTGCAGATGTTATGCACCGTGTTCATAGCAACACGTCTATAGCATCAAAATTTTTAATGTAGTAATTTATTAATACTTAATATATAATTAAATGAAGTCAATCACGATCACAGGATCTAAAAGAGAAAGCGTGGGCAAAAAGGCAACTAAAGCCCTACGTAATGCTGGAGAGGTTCCTTGCGTATTATACGGAGGAGACGAGCCAGTTCATTTTAACGCACCAGAAATTGCGTTTAAAGATTTGGTTTACACTCCAGATGCGCATACCGCGACTTTGGAGCTTGACGGAAACACCTATATGGCGATCCTTCAGGACATTCAATTTCACCCGGTTACAGATCGCATACTTCACATCGATTTCTATCAAATCTTTGAAGGTAAAGAGGTAACTATGACTATTCCTGTACACTACGAGGGTAACTCTAGAGGTGTACGTAACGGTGGTGTATTACGTAAAACATATCGTACACTTCGCGTTAAGGCATTGCCTAAAAACCTTCCTGATTATGTTGTTGCAGAGATTACCAAACTTAAAATTGGTGATAAATTATACATCACAGGTATCGAGCAAGGAGAGTGGAAATACCTTCACCCAGACAACACGGTTGTTTGTCAAGTTAGAACTTCACGTAACGTTGTTGAAGATCTTGATGACGAGGATGAAGATGAAGAAACTGAAGGAACAGAAGCTACAGAACAAGCTGCTGACGCTGCAGAATAAATATTGGGAAACCAATTCAATCTTAAAACACCCGCACTGTCGGGTGTTTTTTTTTGACGTTTCTGAATCCCTTCGGTTTTGCAATTTTCTGATAAGCTTAACCCTATTCTGCGTCCAAAACGCAACAAAATCATAAATTTGCGCAAAGGTTAACTTGTGAAGTCTAAAGCTTCGGCAAGTACGTTTAAAAGCTACAAAAAACACGATTGTTTTAATATATGTCAGGCTTTTTCAGCAAGCTTTTCGGTTCAAAAAAAGAAAGCATAGATCCTATGAATAAATACCTAATTATAGGTTTGGGGAACATTGGGCCCAAATATGATAACACACGACACAACATCGGCTTTAAGATCATCGATGCTTATGCGCATGAAAAAGAGACTTCCTGGTCTACCGAAAAACTAGGTGATGTCGCATACACCAAAGTGCGTGGACGTACTGTGGTTCTACTCAAGCCCAACACCTATATGAACCTCAGCGGAAAAGCGGTAAAATACTGGATGCAAAAAGAAAACATCAGTATCGAAAATATTCTGGTGATCACAGATGATCTTAACTTGGAGTTTGGGACCATTCGCGTAAAAAGCAAAGGCAGCGACGGCGGACATAATGGATTAAAAGACATTCAAAATCAACTTTCAACAACCAAGTATCCTCGTTTTAGATTTGGAATTGGTGATCGTTTTAGCCGCGGCAAGCAAATAGACTATGTTTTGGGAGCATGGGATAAAGACGAAGAACTCGATATGCCAGAAAGAATGGACATCTCGTGCAAGGTAATCGAAAGTTTTATAGCTTCGGGAATAGCAAATACGATGAACGCTTACAACGGCAAATAAATTGAAACAACATACTTCAGCAGATACATTTGACGGTTTAAAAGGCACCGTTGTGACCATTGGCACTTTTGACGGCGTACATCTTGGCCATCGCAAGATCATAGATCGCCTGTTGGCAAGCGCGCAAAGCAACGACTTAGAATCTGTGGTACTTACCTTTTTTCCGCACCCGCGTATGGTGCTGCAAAAAGACACAGGGATCAAACTCATAAACAGCATAGATGAGCGCATCGCACTGCTTGAAGCTTGCGGTCTTGATCATTTGATCATTCACCCGTTTACGCAAGAATTCTCGAGACTTACCGCAGAAGAATTTGTCAAAGACATCTTGGTAGATCAATTAAAAGCCAGAAAAGTCATCATAGGTTATGATCATCGTTTTGGCCGAAACCGCAATGCCAATATTGAAGATCTAAAAGCTTTTGGAGCGCATTACGATTTTGAGGTGGAAGAGATCTCTAAGCAAGATGTTGATGATGTGGCGGTGAGTTCTACCAAAGTTAGAAAAGCACTCGACGAAGGAAACATCACTTTAGCCAATGAATATTTAGGCTATCCTTTTATGCTGAACGGTATTGTTTCTCGCGGAAAAGGTCTGGGGAAAAAATTCAACTATCCTACAGCAAATTTAAAAATTGAAGAAGACTATAAATTGATTCCGGCTAAAGGCGTTTATGTAGTTCAGGCAACTTTAGCAAATGAACGTGTTTATGGCATGATGAGCATAGGCACCAATCCCACCGTGGGCGGAAGCGATCTTACTATAGAAACCTTTTTCTTTGATTTTGATGCCAACTTGTACGATCAACACTTACAAATTGAATTGCTAACCCGCATTCGCGATGAGAAAAAATTCAATTCGGTTGACGAACTTATCGCGGCCATGAAAGCCGACGAACGATTTTCACGAGACTTTATTCAAAAACTGAATGCTTGATCAATGGCTGTATAAACGTGTAGACAACAGCGCCCTTATCGTTTTTAGGGTGATTTTTGGCTTTCTTATTACCGCTGAAGCTTGGGGCGCTATCGCCACAGGATGGATCAAGAAAACCTTACTCGAAGGTGATTTTACATTTAATTTTATAGGTTTTGACTTTTTACAGCCGCTTCCCGGCGATGGCATGTACTATTATTACGGGTTGATGGGATTGTTTGGCGTTTTTGTGATGCTGGGCTTCAAGTACCGTTTTAGTGTGATCGCCTACGGCCTGATGTGGACCTGTGTCTATTTGATGCAAAAATCATCATACAACAACCATTATTATCTCTTGATGCTTTTACTGGGAGTCATGGCCTGCCTCCCCGCGCACAGGTATTTATCTCTTGATGTAAAGCACAATCCTAGTCTTAAAAAAATAAGTATGCCCCGCTGGGTGTACATAATCATCATCGCGCAATTGTGGATTGTCTACACTTACGCTTCGATCGCCAAGTTATATCCCGATTGGCTCGATGCGAGTATGGCTGCGCAACTTATGGAAGCGCGTAAGGATTATTGGCTGGTGGGTGATTTTCTTCAGCAGAAATGGGTGCATTGGTGCATCGCCTATTTTGGAATTTTATTCGACGGCTTGATCATCCCGGCATTATTGTATAAACCTACTCGGAAGACCGCCTTTTTCATTTCGATATTTTTTCATCTGTTCAACTCCTTTATTTTTCATATTGGGATCTTTCCGTATATGTCACTTGCGTTTACACTGTTCTTTTTTCCGCCGGAAACCATTAGGAATATCTTTTTAAAAGGAAAGCAATTCTACACCGGAAATGAAATTATAAGACCCAAGTATCAAAAGCCCATCTTGGTCTTTTTCGGTATATATTTTATCATTCAGATTGCGCTTCCCTTGAGGCACTGGATCATCAAAGATGATGTACTCTGGAATGAAGAAGGGCATCGCCTGAGCTGGCGGATGATGTTGCGCTCCAAAGGCGGAATCATTAATTTTAAAGTTATAGACAAAGAAACCGGCCTTGAACTTCCGTTTAACCATCGTGAACAACTCTCCCGAAAACAACAGCGCGTGGTCGCTTCAAAACCCGATGTGATCTGGCAGTATTGCCAGCGCATTAAAGAAGATTTTGCCAAAGAGGGCAAGCAAGTCGCCATTTATGTCGATTGTAGAATTCGCGTAAACGGTGGGGATTTAAACCGCCTGATCGACCCTGACGTAGATATGGCTAACGCAAAATGGGATTATTTCTGGCATAATGAATGGGTTTTACCTTCACCCTTGAAAAAGGAAAAACGAAAACCTCCCTACGCTACTCAAATCCTGGAGTAGCCCCCTGCTCACAACCCATATGTTCTAAGAAAAAATATGAGGTGATCATCCTGAAATTAGGATTGAGTTACTTGATTGTTTTCACAGGCATTTATGTATTTTTGCCGTCTAAAATTTAAAGCCATGCTACACGTTACAGACATTCGTGACCACAAAGAAGCCTACATTCAAGCACTTACTAAGCGTAATTTTGAGGCTTCCGCAATTTTTGATCAGGTTCTTGAACTTGACGAAAAACGCCGTAGCACCCAGGCTTCCTTAGACAACACACTCGCAGAAAGCAACAAGCTTTCTAAAGAGATCGGGATGCTTTTTAAAAATGGTGAAGCTCAAAAAGCAAACTTGCTTAAAGAGCGCACCGGCAAACTGAAAGAAGACTCTAAAAATCTTCAAGAAGTACTTAGCGCCACTGTTGAAGAACTCGAGCAGCTGTTGTATACGATTCCCAATATTCCACAAGACAGCGTTCCTGCAGGAAAAAGCGACGAGGACAATGAAGAAGTTTTCCGCAAGGGCGACGTTCCTGTCTTGGCAGAAGGCAGCCTTCCGCACTGGGAATTGGCAAAAAAATATGACATTATCGATTTTGAGCTGGGCACCAAAGTAACCGGCGCCGGGTTCCCTGTTTACAAAGGAAAAGGAGCGCGTTTACAGCGTGCACTCATCAACTATTTTCTAGATAAAAATACCGCTGCTGGATACAATGAAGTACAAGTACCACATTTAGTAAATGAAGCTTCAGGTTTTGGTACAGGTCAGCTTCCGGATAAAGAAGGGCAAATGTATCACGTAGGCGTTGATGATCTTTATTTGATCCCAACGGCCGAAGTACCGGTAACCAATATGTTCCGCGACAGCTTGCTTGAGGAAAAAGACTTGCCTATTACTTGCACGGGATACACACCGTGTTTCCGCCGTGAGGCTGGTTCTTACGGGGCGCACGTACGCGGTCTTAACCGTTTGCACCAGTTTGACAAAGTAGAAATTGTGCGCATTGAGAAGGCTGAAGATAGCGATGCTGCCCTAGACGGAATGGTAGAACACGTAAAAATGATTCTTGACGAATTAAAACTACCTTACAGAATTTTACGTCTTTGCGGTGGCGATCTGGGCTTCACTTCTACCCTAACCTATGATTTTGAGGTGTTCTCTACCGCTCAGGATCGCTGGCTAGAGATCAGCAGTGTTTCAAACTTTAAAACCTTTCAGGCAAACCGCTTAAAGCTGCGTTACCGCGATGCGGAAGGCAACAAACAATTGGCACACACACTTAATGGAAGTTCGCTTGCACTACCGCGCGTACTTGCCGGAATTCTCGAAAACTATCAAACCGAAGACGGCATCAACATTCCTGAAGTTTTGATACCGTATTGCGGGTTTGACAAAATATAAGTTTTAAATACTAGCGTAAACAGGCTTTCGTTTAAGAGAAGAATACTGCTTTAACTTTAGTATCTTTAACTCAAATCGAGAGCCTGTGTTACGCGCGTTTTTTATAAGCCTTTTTTTAATTTTCTTTTTGAAGCTTTCGGCTCAAGAAGATTTGCTTGCACGCAATTATATGCAACAAGGCGCTTATGAAAAAGCAGCTATTTTATACGAAGGCCTCGTAGAAAAAACACCCGGAAACACCAGTCTAGTCAACAGTCTTGTCGAAGCTTATCAACAACTAGAGCAGTACGACAAAGCACAGGAAGTGCTACTTAAAACCTTGGCGTTATCAAAAAGTCTTGCTTTTCTAAAAGTTGATCTGGGCTACAACTACCAACTACAAAGTCGAGATACCGAAGCGCAAAAACTTTATACAGAAATACTCGATCAGGTACGGGAAAATCCGCCACTAGCCAATATGGTGGGTAGAAGTTTTAAAAACTACAGCCTGCTCGATCAGGCAGCTACGGCTTATACCATTGCAAAAGAGGCCGGCCTCAATAGCATTTATCTCAATGTAGAATTGGCGCGCATTTATGGCGAACAGGGCAAAATTGAACAGATGTTTGATGCTTACATCAATCTTATTCTCGAGAATGATAGGTATCAAAGTTTAGCGCAACGCTCATTCAATGATTTTATAACCGAAGATGCCGAGAATGAAGCCAATCAAATTTTTAGAAAACTCTTGCTGAAACGGCTTCAGGAAGACCCTAATTTGCTCTACAACCGTTTGCTGAGTTGGTTATTCATTCAGCAGCAAGAATACAACAAAGCCTTTATTCAGGAAAAGGCGATTGCCCGTCGCAACAATAATCTCAATGGGGTTTTCACCTTAGCCGCGGTCGCTGTTGAAAATGAAGCTTACGATCTGGCGCGCTCGATATATGAATATCTTGTAGCTCAAGCCCCAAGTGATGAGATGCGGCTTTTTGCGCATCAAGAATTGCTTGATCTTCGGATTCTGAAAAATGATACCGAAGATTTTAAAGCGATTCAAACCGAATTTGAAAGCTTACTCAACCAGTTCGGAAAAACCATCGAAACACTCGAGCTACAAACCAAATACGCACACTTTTTAGCCTTCAATCAAGATAAAAAAGAAGAAGCTTCGGCCTTTTTAAAAGAAACCCTCGATCTAAAACTGAACCGTTTTCAGGAAGCCCGTGTCAAAATGGAGCTCGCCGATATCCTGGTTCTCGAGGAACGCTTTAACGCTGCACTCATCTACTATTCTCAGATTCAGAAGAATTTAAAAGATAATGTTTTGGCACAGGAAGCGCGTTTTAAAGTGGCCAAAACCAGCTATTATAAAGGAGATTTTGAATGGGCAAAAACCCAATTGAAAGTTTTAAAATCTTCTGCGGAGCAACTGATCGCAAACGACGCGCAAGATCTTTATTTGTTGATCACAGATAACACGGTTGACGATTCTACACATACTGCACTTAAAACATTTGCCAGAGCAGATTTGTTGCTTTTTCAAAACAAACAAGATGAAGCCCTTGAAGTGTACAACACGCTGTTGGCCGAGCACAAGGATAAAGCAATTGAAGATGAGACCTTACTAGAACAAGCTAAGCTTTTTGAGGTTAAAGGATTGTACGATCTCGCAGCGCAAAATTACAGGCTCATTTTAGAAAAGCACGGTGACGATATTCTGGCAGACGACGCGCATTACCGTTTGGGTAATTTATATGCAGACCATCTGCAACAACCTGAGAAAGCTAAGGAACAGTATGAAAGCATCATCTTTAATTTTGCAGACAGTATTTTTTATGTAGATGCACAGCAAAAATACCGCAAATTAAGAGGTGACGCGATTAACTGATGCGTATCTTTGCCGACCAAAAAATAATTGACTATGATTATATATAATGTTACGGTAAATGTAGACGACAGCGTACATACAGATTGGTTGTACTGGATTCGTAACGAGCACATCCCAGAAATGCTTGCTACCGGTAAATTTGTAAAAGCCCTGATGACCAAAGTTTTGGTTAAAGAAGAAATGGGTGGTCAAAGCTATTCGATTCAATATACTGCAAAGAGCAAAGATTCTTTAGCACGTTACTATAAAGAAGACGCTCCAAAACTTCGCGAAGAAGCCGGTCGTTTTGGCGACAAAGTACTTATGTTTAGAACTGAGTTAGAGATCATTTCTGAACAAACCGAATTCAAACCACAGTAAGCCCTTAGCTACTCGCTTAAATCCTATTGATGAAAAAAAAGTTTACCCGTACCCATAAAAAAGCTGCTTCTGAAGATCCTGTAAAGGCCAAGAAGCATTTGGGTCAACACTTTTTAAAGGATGAAAGCATTGCAAAAAAAATAGCCGAAACATTAAGTTATGACGGTTATTCTGAAGTTTTAGAGATCGGTCCCGGGACGGGTGTACTCACCAAATATTTATTGCGCAAAGACAGCAACGTAACCGCGATGGATCTCGACAGCGAGTCTATCGTGTACCTTAATCACAGCTTTCCGTTAGAGCATCCGCAACTTATGGAAGGCTGTACTTTAAATGTTGTAGAAGCCGACTTTCTCAAGTTTGATCTCAGCAAATTATTTGGTGACCAAGCCTTTGCGATCACCGGGAATTTCCCGTATAACATTTCGACACAAATCGTGTTTAAAATGCTCGAGTGGCGCGATCAAGTGCCTGAATTTAGCGGAATGTTTCAGAAGGAAGTGGCGCAGCGTATTTGCGAGAAAGAGGGCAGCAAAGCCTACGGAATTCTTTCAGTATTAGCACAAGCTTTTTACGATGCCGAATACTTATTTACGGTACCGCCCGGCGTTTTTAATCCGCCGCCTAAAGTAGACAGCGGCGTTTTAAGACTCACCCGTAAACCCAATTATAAAGACCTCGCCTGTGATCCTGATGCGTTGTACAAAGTGGTAAAAATGGCATTTCAGCAACGCCGAAAAACCCTTAGAAACAGCCTCAAGCAATTAGAACTGAGTGATGCCTTTCGCGAAAGCGAAATCTTCAATATGCGTCCTGAACAACTAAGCGTCGAGGCCTTTATAAAACTAACACAAGACATTACAAACGATAAAGCAGGACGTAGTTAGAAGCTTCTGCGCTTGTACATCGTTTTCGCCACGGCAAGAGGGTAAATGTATCTTAAAGCGCCCTAAATCTGTGTTGACTTTATTTATATTTGCCTGACTCAAAAAAATACAAACCCTCAATAAAGTAGCGACTATGGCTTTTGAACTTACCGAAGACCTTATAGAGCAGATTGAAAACTTTATTGAAGTTGGTGATAACACGAGTATTCTCGCGCTTTTAGAAGAGGTTCACCACGCCGATATCGCCGAAATTCTTGACGAGATCTCTACGGAAGAAGCTACCTATCTGATCAAGCTTCTGGACAGCGAGAAAACTTCTGAAGCCTTGATGGAGCTTGATGAGGATTATCGGGAAGAAATTCTTGACAACCTCTCCCCTCAGGAAATCGCAGACGAACTTAACGAACTAGACACCGATGATGCGGTTGACTTTTTATCTGAACTGGATGAGGACATTCAGCGGCAGGTAATTGATGCGATCGAAGATGAGGAGCACGCGCGCGATATCATTGAGATGTTGCGCTACGATGAGGATTCTGCCGGTGGTCTTATGGCAAAAGAACTCGTACGCGTGCGCGAAACGTGGACGGTTGCCGGTTGTGTGCGTAAAATGCGGGCACAGGCACAAAATGTAACCCGCGTACATTCGGTTTATGTGGTTGACAAAAACGATCACCTTATCGGGAGACTTTCGCTTAAAGACCTGCTTACCGCTGAAGCCAAGTCAAATATTTCAGATATTTATATTCCTAATGTAGACTCGGTAAACGTGCACGATACCGCAGAGGATGTTGCCCGTATAATGCAGAAATATGACCTCGAAGCGGTACCGGTTATCAACGATGCCGGAGTTTTGCTAGGTCGCATTACGGTAGACGACATTCTTGATTTCATTAGAGATGAAGCTGACGAAGATTACCGGATGGCAGCAGGTATTTCGCAAGTTGTAGAAGCCGATGATAATCTTTTAAAACTCACACGAGCACGCCTCCCCTGGTTATTGATCGGGATGTTTGGTGGTCTTGGAGCTGCGAGTATCATTACCGGTTTCAACAGTATTTTTGAAACTTTTCCCAAGCTGCTTGTCTTTGTTCCGCTCATTCAGGCTACCGCCGGAAATGTGGGGGTGCAATCTAGCGCGATCGTAGTTCAAGGTTTGGCTAACGATTCATTAAAAGGCAATATTGCAGGACGTTTACTTAAAGAATGTGCCTTAGCCATTATTAATGGTCTTGCCATTGCAACAGTGGTACTTGTCATTAGCCATTTCTTCTTTGAAACCACCTACTTAGAGTCGGTAAGCATTGGTGTCGCGATAATTGCGGTTATTATTTTAGCAGCCTTGATCGGTACTTTTATTCCGATTGTATTAGACAAGCGAGGTATAGATCCGGCTGTAGCAACCGGTCCATTTATTACAACCAGTAATGATGTCTTTGGTATCCTTACCTACTTTTTAATCGCCAAGCTTATTTTAGGTTTTTAAACCTATTAAATTCTTCTCAAAACTGTTTATAACAGGTACGCACCCTTTATAGTTTCGTATTTTTGCCTAATGATGAATGCAAAAACCTTTAAGCTAAACATTACCGTTCCCGCCGAAGCTATTGACGGCTTAGGCCACGTAAATAATGTGATTTATTTGCAATGGGTTCAAGATGTCGCAGAAGCCCACTGGCAACACAATTCAACCGAAGAAATGCTTGAAAAATACGCCTGGGTCGCTTTGGAACATACGATTAAATATCACGCTCCGGCATTTGAAGGCGAGCAGATCACGATAGAAACCTGGGTCGAAAAGTTTGAAGGTGTTCGTTCTATTCGCCGGACCAAAATCTTTAGACCTTCAGATAACAAAATTCTTGCAACCTCCATCACAAATTGGTGCCTGCTGAATATGCAAACACGTAAACCTATGCGTGTGCCCGAGACATTTACCGCATACTACGAAGAGGTTAATCAATAAGCATCCAACTTTTAACTATGAGAATTCTACATATAGACAGCAACCACGAATTGATGATCGAGCAACTCAAAGCCGCCGGTCATATTAATGATGAAGATTATACTTCTACAAAAGAAGAGATCGAAGCAAAAATCGATCAGTATGAAGGAGTGGTCATTCGCAGCAGATTTAAGATCGACAAGCAATTTCTTGATGCAGCGACCAATCTTAAATTTATTGCGCGCGTGGGTGCCGGTCTGGAAAGTATAGATATTCCTTACGCCGAATCTAAAGGAGTCGCTTTGATCGCCGCTCCTGAAGGCAACCGTAATGCCGTGGGAGAACACGCTTTGGGTATGTTGCTTATGTTGTTCAACAAACTAAAGCAAGCAGATGCCGAAGTACGCTCAGGTCAGTGGAATCGTGAGAAAAACCGCGGATTGGAGCTCGAAGGCAAAACAGTAGGACTTATCGGTTACGGGAATATGGGAAATGCATTTTCTAAAAAACTGAAAGGCTTTGACTGCGAGGTGCTCTGTTATGATATTCGCCCGGATTTAGGCAACGAGAATGCCACTCAAGTGAGTTTAGAAGAACTTCAGCAACGTGCAGATGTATTGAGTTTGCATACACCGTGGACGCCACTTACCGATAAAATGGTAAATACTGAATTTATCAACGGATTTAAAAAACCCTTTTGGCTCATCAATACTGCACGAGGTAAAAGTGTTGTAACAGCTGATCTTACAGCAGCCTTAAAAAGTGGAAAAATTTTAGGTGCAGGACTTGATGTTCTAGAGTATGAAAAACTCTCCTTTGAAAATCTGTTTACAGCTACCAAGCAAATGCCCGAACCACTGCAATACTTAATTCAGGCAGAAAATGTAGTGCTCACACCCCATATCGCAGGATGGACCGTTGAAAGTAAAATCAAACTCGCCCAAACTATTGTAGATAAAATCCTGGCACTACAAACTGTTTAGGAATCCTAACTAAAAGCAATAGCTATCTGATTATCAGATATATTTTATAACTTAGAAGTGAAATTTCACTTCTATGCAACATCTTTACAATCCGCAGTTTCAAAATCAGGATCTAGCCGCTCGATCTGCTGCTGCATTTGACAAACTCGCTGATGCTTTTAAAACCATGCAGTGGGCAAGTCAAAAAGAAAATGGCTTCTCCCCGCTTCAACAAAAATTGTTATTCTTTATTGCTTATCACGGTCCTTCTGAAAATACCGTAAGTCAACTGGTTAAAGAATTTCAAGTTACCAAAGCAACGATTAGCGATTGTGTCAAAACGCTTGAACAACGCAAACTGCTCACCAAAGTTCTCAATTACAAAGACAATAGACGTTTTCATATTACGCTTACCCAAAAAGGAAAAGAAGTCGTTGCACAACTTACCGAACCTGCGACAACACTTTATGAAGCTTTAAATACCGAACATACAGAAGATTTAAAGCAACTCTACAATAGTTTGTTTTCCATACTATCTAAATTGAACAAAGAAAATACTGTCGCTTTAAGCAGATCGTGTCAAGATTGCAAAGCCTATCGTTCAGATGGTATCAATCACGCCTTTTGTATGGAATTACGCGTTCAATTACCCCCGGAAAATCGAAGAATAGATTGTCCTAAACATCAACCTAAATAATACATTATGAAAAAAAGAGTAACCGGATTGGGCGGATTTTTCTTTAAAACCCAAAATCCAGATGCAATTAAAGCCTGGTACAAAACACATTTAGGAATTCCTACAGACCAATATGGCTGGACGTTCTGGTGGCGTGATGAACATGGAAATAAATGCTCAACACAGTGGAGCCCCTTTCAGCAGGATACCTCCTATTTTTCTCCAAGCGAGAAGCAATTCATGATGAATTTTAGAGTAGAAAATTTAGCCGAATTGCTAGAGGTTTTAAAACAAGAAGGTGTCGAGATCGTAGGAGAAATGGAAGAATATGATTACGGTAAATTTGGCTGGATCTTAGACCCGGAAGGCAATAAAATCGAACTATGGGAACCGGTAGATACGTCATTTTTAGATGATAGTGAAGAATAATCTCCCATATTTCTAAACCATGGATCTTCTAATTCGACCATTTAAGCCTGAGGATTATCCTGAAGTCGCTAAAATCTACCATGCAGGAATCGACACCCAAATAGCAACTTTTGAGACAGAGGCCCCAGATTTTGAAGCCTGGAATTTACGCTTTTGCAAGGTTTGTAGATTAGTTGCGCAGTTTGATAATGAGATTGCCGGCTGGGCAGCGTTGAGTCTGGTTTCTAAACGGCAAGTGTATCACGGGGTTGCTGAAGTTACGGTGTATGTCGCGCCGCAACATCAAGGTAAAAAAATAGGTTTTCAATTGCTTGAGGCACTAATTCAAGCGAGTGAACAAGAAGGCTTTTGGACGCTAACTGCACATATTTTTCCGCAGAATAAAGCCAGTATTCACGTACATCAAAAGTTAGGCTTTAGACTTTTAGGAATCCACGAAAAAATCGCTAAACGCAATGGTAAATGGCAAGATAATGCGCTTTTAGAACGCCGAAGTACTAAGATTCTTTAGCGGACTCGTCTTCGTTGCGTGCCTGCTCCAGCTTCTGTTCTAATTCGGCTTGAAATTCCTCAAGAACCGGCTTTACGGTACTTTCAGGAAGATCTTCGATCTTGATATACATTAGCCCATCTATAGCATCATTAAATAATGGATCCACATTAAAAGCAATCACTTTTGCATTCTGCTTGATGTATTTTTTGATCAATACCGGGAGACGTAGATTACCGGTTTCCATCTCTTCAATGATCTTATCAAACTTGTTCAAATCTGCTTCGGTCTCGTCAAAAACAAATTCTTTATCGGCATCTTTCAGCTTGACCTTAAATTCCTTTTTCGGTCTGATGTATTGTGCGATATACGGATCGTAATAGTGCGAACGCATAAATTCGATCATCAGCGACTTAGAAAAATTTGAAAACTGATTACTGATACTCACGCCACCAATAAGGTATTTATGCTCAGGAAAACGCAAGGTGGTATGTACAATTCCGCGCCACAATAGAAAGAGCGGCATTGGCTTTTGTTGATATTCTTTGATCACAAATGCACGGCCCATTTCAATACTTTCACTCATCATTTTATGCAGCTCAGGCTCAAACCTAAATAGGCTTTGTAGATAAAAACCGTTAATCCCATGTTCCGGCATAATATGGGCTCCAAGTCCCATTCTGTAGGCTCCAGCGATTTTTTTACTGTCTTCGTCCCAAAGGAATAAGTGATGATAATGATGATCGTAGCGATCAAGATCTGTAGGCTCATTGGTCCCCTCTCCCACTTCTCTAAACGTGATCTCACGCAAACGCCCAATCTCATTTAAAATGTTGGGAATGATCTCTGCGGAAGCCAAAAACACCTCATAATTTTTGCTCTGCAACAGCCTTTTCTCGTTCTCACGAAGACTATTCACCTCCTGCTCAATAAGTTCGGCCTTGACTTCGTTGGCAATTTTCTTAGGTTCTTTAGGGGTTTTTAGAGAATGTGGAATTGTGCTCAAAAGCGACGATTTCTTCTCGAAGGTCTTCGCCAGAATATAGGTTTTACGTCTTAGAAATTCCGTAAAATCTTCTAAGCTTTCGTGCTCTTTTTGCGCTTTAACCGAAATCGGATTCCCGATACGCACGTGAATGGTACGCTTTTTCTGCGTAAGCAATTCCGAAGGAAGTTTAGCCGTACGCAGCGTATCGCTGATGCGTGAAAGCTGATAGAACAGCCTGCTATTTTTAGCGTGAAAATAAATAGGAACTACAGGAACTTCTGCACGTTTGATGAGTTTCATTGCAGCCTCTTCCCAAGGTTTATCAATGATAAGCTTATCATCCTTATATGTAGAAACTTCTCCCGCAGGAAAAATCCCTAAGGGATGCCCGTCTCTCAAATGCCTGATCGCCTGTTTGAATCCGGCGATACTCGATTGCGCATCCTTATGATCTTCAAACGGATTTACCGGCATCACATAAGGCTTTAACGGCTTGATACGATGCAAGAGAAAATTAGCGATGATCTTAAAATCAGGACGCTGCTCAATGAGTAGTTTAAGCAATAAAATCCCGTCAATTCCTCCTAACGGATGGTTACTGATCGTGATATAACTTCCTGCTTTGGGCAGGCGTTTTAAATCTTCTTCGGGGATATCAAAATCGATCTCAAATTCATCTAAGATCGCATTTAGAAATTCTAGATCGCTTAAGTGCTTGTTGCGATCGTAGATCTCGTTGGCTTTTGAGATCTTAAGTACTTTCATCAAGGTCCATCCCATAAACGTACCCGCAAAACCAAATTTATCTACATTGATCGCCTTTGCAACTTCTTTTGCGGTAACTAATCCCATGAATTCCTTGTCTTCAAAAAACCTTTACATCAGGTAAAGATCGTAAGTTATAATTTGTTAGGTTCTTGTTTTTGCAATCGCATAAACCCACTTAGTAAGTAGGAAACAAAGATAGCAAAAAAGGCTGCAAGCACGTTATACAGTTAACAACTGAACCGTATTTTGCATCACCTGTTTTAAAAGAATTTTTTTGTCTTTTTCAAGCGATTTGAGCGCTTCTTCTGTGGCGTGACGCAAGGTATATAGCGACACATTCTCGTGTACCGTCACTTTAAAATCGGCACGCAGTTTGGCGACCAGCGCATCTAGATTTTTATATTTATTATCTACACACACCGAAAAACTAATCGCCGAATTTTGAATCAAATCAACTTTCATCTTATAGGTGCCTAAAAGTTTAAAGATCTCGCTGATGTTATCTTCAGCCATAAACGAAAAATCCAATGAGGAAAGCGCAATAAGCACTTGATTGGTTTTTCTGATATAACACGGAACCAACGGTTCTATTAAATTCCCGACACTCACCTGAGTTCCTGCTTCCTGCGGATTCAAGAAGGATTTCACAAAAAGCGGAATTTCTTTACGCTGCAACGGCTGAAGCGTTTTAGGATGAATTACTGAAGCGCCGTAGAACGCCAACTCTATTGCTTCTTGATAGGAAATAAAATTAAGCAACGTCGCGTTTTCAAAATAGCGTGGATCTGCGCTCAATACACCGGGAACATCTTTCCAAATGGTAACGCGCTCAGCATTTAGACAATAGGCGATAATCGCAGCAGTGTAATCACTTCCCTCTCTGCCTAAAGTGGTTGAAAATCCGTTTGGGTCTGAAGCGATAAAACCTTGCGTAAGCTGAATTCCTTTTTTGGGAACCTTTCTACTCAAATTGCGCATAGTTACTTCCCAGTTCACTTTTCCTTCGCGATAATGCGTATCGGTTTTAATGTAGTCACGCACATCGTGCCAGGTAGTTCTATATCCTTCTTTTTCCAAAAATGCATTAACGATCGTAGTGCTTAATAATTCTCCATAGATCACCACTTGATCGTAAACAAAATTATAGTCGGGTGATTTGTTGCGCTGCAAAAAGCCTTTCAACTCCTCAAGCAGTGCTTGAATCTTTTTAAAGACCGGAGCAGCAGGGTTTTCAAAAAGTTCTAATGCAATGTTGTGGTGAAACGCTTCAACGGTTTCAATGGTATCGGTTTTTAAAGAAGCTTCAAAATAAGCAGCTACCACATCCTCAAGCGCATTGGTTATTTTACCCATCGCCGAAATCACGATCACCAGATCCTCTACTTGCGTTTGTTCTAAAACCTTGACCAGATTTTTTACACCCTCTGCATTTTGAACTGAAGCACCACCAAATTTATATACCTGAAAACCCATGCAATCTGTTTAAGCTAAACCTTTTTTGCTCAGAAACGTTTTCATCGCTTCGGTATCCATTTGTACCGTGTTCCATTCTTTCATCACATTTGCTCCTGAAGCTTCATAAAAATCAACCGCCGAAGTATTCCAGTCGAGCACTACCCATTCTACGCGTTTGAGACCTAGCTCATACGTGTACTTGATCACTTCGGTATACAGCGCCATCCCTAAGCCTTCGCCACGATACTGCTCGCTCACGATGAGATCTTCAAGATGTACCGTACGCCCCTTCCAGGTTGAAAAGCGATAATACACCAATGCGATGCCCAGGATTTCGCCTTCCCGTTCTGCAACAAAACACGTAAAATCGGCATTGCTTCCGGTACCGTATGCGATAAGATCATCTACCGTTACCTCAACAGCATCAGGCTCTTTTTCATAAATCGCCAGTTCTTTTATAAGGCGTAATACTTGAGCCATATCATCGGCTTCCGCTTTGCGAATTGTTGCTTCCATATTAAAATGTTTCTCTGTTAAATATACAGCTTAAGAAGCGAATCAACCACCACAAAAACAAAAACCCATCGCTTTTACGATGGGTTTTAAAAAACGTATGTGGTTTCTTAATTCTTCTTATCTAAAAGGTATAGATAATCATCAAAATCGATTCCTCCTTGAAAAATCTGAATAGAACGCTCGATTAAAACCTTGGCACGCTCTGCGCTAAAGCCAAGACCTATCGCATATTTCTCGATTAAGAAACGCTCGTGATCATCAATGGTATGATCTACAAAAATCATTCTGAACAAATCGTGTAAACGCTCTAAACGCTTTTCTGAATTGTTAGGTGGGTTTATAGGGTATCTGCGTGCATTCTCAACGATATCAACATATTCGGTCTCGTCGATGTCTAGTTTTACTGCAAAACGCTTTAAAAGTTTAGTTTCTTCAGCATTCAACTCGCCGTCTACCGTAGCCATATTTGCAATTGCTGCAAAATGCCCAAGGTTACGTCTATGCTCGCCACTATCAAATAAATCTGTAAAAGACATGGTTTAAATTTTAAGTCGTCAAAGATAATTATTTAAGCCTCTTTTTAAAATTTAAAATTCAGTTTATATCAAACACCTTCTGTGTTTTACGCCATCCTTTGGCAGCCCCTAAAAACACTAAGCTTTCTTAAATCCTGCTAATGTTTTCTTAATCGGTTTACGGCTTAAAATTCTACTTTATACCTTTAAAATTCAATCGTTTGAATCTTAAAAGCTCCAATACCATTAAACCATCACTTCTTCAATTTAACGAAAAGGGCATTTATTGCGCCGCGGCAGATGTGTATCTCGACCCCTGGAAACCAGTCGAAAAAGCCATTATTTCTCACGGTCACGCAGATCACAGCCGCTGGGGTCACAAAGCAGACATTACGCATCATATTAACGTGCCCATTATTAAACACAGGCTTGGCGAAATAAACGTAAGCGGTAAAGAATGGGGCGAAACCTTTACGATTAAAAATGTAAAATTCAGTTTGCATCCTGCGGGTCATATTATTGGCAGTTCGCAAATTCGCGTAGAACATAAAGGCGAAGTCTGGGTATTTACAGGCGATTATAAAACCGAAGATGACGGCATCGCCACTCCGTACGAACCCATCAAATGTCACACGTTTATTACCGAATGTACCTTTGGACTTCCTGCTTTTAAATGGCGGCCGCAAAGCGAAGTGTTTAACGACATCAATACCTGGTGGTCAGACAATAAAGCTGAAGGTAAAACCTCTGTGATTTTTGGGTATTCTTTGGGAAAAGCTCAACGATTACTGCGGTATCTGGATACAGATATCGGTAAAATTTATACGCACGGTGCTATTGAAAATATGACGGAAGTAATACGGCCGCTCAGCCCGATGCCAGAAACCACGCGCGTCACCCGCGAGACCAAAAAAGAAGAACTTCTGGGAAATATTGTGGTCGCTCCTCCCAGCGCACACGGCAGTACATGGATTCGTAAAATGGTGCCTTATGTTACTGCTTCGGCTAGTGGCTGGATGACCTTTAGAGGAGCCCGAAGACGCCGGGCGATCGATAAAGGTTTTGTCCTGAGCGATCACTGTGATTGGCAAGGATTATTAGAAAGTATTGAGGCTACTGGTGCCGAAAAGATCATCAGCACGCACGGCTATACCGATATTTTCACTCGGTATTTGCTGGAGCAAGGTTATGATGCACGTACCGAAGCGACACAATATGAAGGCGAATTAGGAGAGGAAACTGAAAAAGAACAGGAATGAGAGCATTTGCCCAACTTATTAAAAAGATAGACAGCACCAACAAAACCAACATCAAGGTTGATGCCCTCACCGAATATTTTAAAGTGGCTCCGCCGCAAGACAAAGTGTGGACGATCGCAATACTTTCACACCGCAGACCTCCCCGACCGGTAAATACAACCTTACTGCGCACTTGGGCTTCGGAGTTGGCAAACATTCCCTTGTGGTTGTTTGAAGAAAGTTACCACATCGTAGGCGATCTCGCTGAGACGATTGCTTTGGTCATTCCCGCTTCAGAAGAAAGTACCGACAAAAGTCTCACCCAGTTTCTGGAAGAAATTATCGCACTCAAGAAAAAACCCGAAGAAGAAAAACGAGCTTATCTGCGATCCAACTGGACCGACCTCAACTATTATGAGCGTTTTGTATTTAGCAAACTCATTACAGGAAGTTTTCGCATTGGCGTGAGCCAGAAATTGATGACGCGTGCGCTCGCAAAGGCTACCGGCATTGACGTTGATATTTTGGCCTATAAACTTATGGGGAATTGGGATCCCAAGACCATAAGCTTTCAAGAGCTTATTTTAGAAGAAAACAAAGCAGATTACCTCAGCAAACCGTATCCGTTCTACCTCGCTTACGCAATCGAAGATGAGCCCGAAGATTTAGGAGATGTGTCTGAGTGGTTTGCAGAACATAAATGGGACGGCATTCGCTCGCAAGTGATCATTCGGGATAACGAACTCTTTGTATGGAGTCGCGGTGAAGAATTAGTTACCGATAAATATCCTGAGTTTGAGGCTTTGGTCGAAGCCTTGCCTAACGGAACCGTTTTGGATGGTGAAATTCTTCCGTTTAAAAATGGGGTGATCGGCACCTTTAATGATTTACAAACGCGTATTGGTCGTAAAAATGTTTCTAAAGCATTGCTCAAAAAAACGCCGATAATCCTCAAAGCTTATGATATTTTAGAATGGAAAGACAAAGACATTCGCGATCTGGCTTTCGCCGAAAGGCGCAAAATCCTTGAAAAATTATATAGCGAAGTTAAAACGGAATCGCTGCCGCTGCATCTTTCTGAAACTATGGAATTTGACACCTGGGAAGCTGCGGCTCAAGAACGCGAACGCAGCCGCGAAGTCATGTCTGAAGGTTTGATGCTGAAGCGAAAAGATTCACCCTACCTAGTAGGACGTAAAAAAGGAGACTGGTGGAAATGGAAGGTAGAACCCCTTACCATTGACGCTGTACTCACCTATGCGATGCGCGGGCACGGCCGTCGCAGTAATTTATTTACCGACTACACTTTTGGTCTTTGGGACGATAACAAAGAAGAACTTGTCACTTTTGCCAAAGCGTATTCCGGCCTTACTGATAAGGAGTTTCGCAGTCTCGATGCGTGGATCAAAAAGAACACTTTAGAACGTTTTGGTCCTGTGCGCAGCGTGACTCCGTATCACGTTTTTGAGATCGCTTTTGAAGGCATCGCCCCTTCCAAACGTCATAAAAGTGGAGTTGCAACCCGTTTCCCAAGAATGCTGCGCTGGCGGAAAGATAAAAAAATAGAGGATGCCAATACCCTTGAAGATTTAAAACAATTGATCCCAAAGCCTGAGAAATCTAAATAAGGAAACATTTGAAATTTTAACTTTAAAAGGATTAAACGCTCTCCTCCTTTTCAAGGAGGAGAATGAATTTGCCAAAGGCAAAGAAAGAGGTGGTAACAGGTTGTTTAAAATGAAAAAACAAGTACATAATTTAAAGGAACTCGAATCTCAACGAAAGTATCTAAGGTCTAATTTAACAGCGGCTGAAGCTTATTTATGGAACTATTTAAAAAAATCTCAACTTAATGGAAGAAAATTTAGAAGACAACACAGTATATCACATTTTATCGTTGATTTTTATTGCCCGAAAGAAAAATTGATCATAGAACTTGACGGACAACATCATTTAAGCTCTACCGCCATGGAGTACGATGAATTCCGCACAAAGAAGTTGAATGATTTAGGTTATACTATAATTCGCTTTGAGAATAAAATGGTGTTTGACCTTTTACCAAGTGTTTTGAAAGAAATCGAGGATAATTTTAAATGCTAAATTAAATCAATGTTATTGGCGGTAATGAAACCACCCCGTCGCGATTTAGATCGCGACACCCCTCCTAAATTTAGGAGGGGAGCCATAACAATCTGAGTCCAGTTCAAAACCCATCTGCTATTCATAACGAAATGACCCACAAACAACTTCATAAACTTGCCACTAATTGGTTTAAGGATCAAGGGTGGAAACCTTTTGCCTTTCAGGAAGAAACTTGGAATGCATTTTTAGAAGGTAAAAATGGATTGCTGAATGCACCCACAGGTAGCGGAAAAACATACGCCTTATGGGTAGCCTTCGTATTGGATTATATCAAAAACAATCCCGATTATAAAACCAAACACAAGCCCGGTCTTAAAGCGATTTGGATCACACCTCTTCGCGCGCTTTCTGTTGAAATTGCACAGGCAGCCCAACGTTTTGCTGATGGTTTGGATACCCAACTAACAGTTGGGATTCGCACCGGTGACACGCCTCAAGCCGAACGGGCGAAGCAAAAAAAGAAAATGCCCGATTTGCTGGTCACCACTCCAGAAAGTCTTCAGTTATTGCTGACTTCAAAAGGATATGACAAGGTTTTTAAAAACACTACTGCTATCGTTATTGATGAGTGGCACGAACTTTTAGGAAGCAAACGCGGTGTGCAAGTAGAGCTCGGTTTGTCTCGCCTCAAAACGATCGCGCCGCAGTTGCGCATTTGGGGTGTTTCGGCAACTATAGGGAATCTAAATCAGGCACGCGAGGTGCTTCTGGGACCCGAATCTCAAGCATTTAAAAATTCTGCATTAATCAAAGCCAATCTTGGAAAAACCTACAAAGTAGAAAGCATCATCCCGGAGACTATGGAAAAATTTCCGTGGCGTGGGCATATGGGTTTGCATTTGCTTGAAGAGGTGGTTCCCATCATCAATAATAGTAAAACCACTTTGCTTTTTACCAATACCCGGGCGCAATGTGAGTTGTGGTTTCAAAAACTGATGCATAAACATCCCGAATTTGCCGGCGAGATGGCGATGCATCACGGCAGCATCAATAAAGAAACGCGATTGTGGGTTGAAGAAGCCATTCGCAACGAAAGCCTTAAAGCCGTGATTTGTACCTCGAGTCTAGATCTGGGCGTTGATTTTGCGCCGGTAGAAAGTATCATTCAAATTGGTGGTCCAAAAGGGGTTGCGCGCTTTCTACAACGTGCAGGACGCAGCGGTCACCAGCCCGGTAAAGAAAGTGTGATCTACTTTTTACCTACGCACGCCATCGAGTTGATCGAAGCTTCAGCACTGGGAAAAGCGGCGATCAATCAGGTCGTTGAAGATCGTATTCCGTATTTGTTGAGCTTTGATGTATTGATTCAGTATTTGACGACTTTAGCAGTTTCAGACGGTTTTTATCCTGCGGAAATTTATCAGGAAGTCAAGCAAACCTTCTGCTTTCAGGCAATGTCAGACGAGCAATGGCGATGGATCTTAAATTTCATCACAAAAGGCAGTCAGTCGTTGCAAGCCTATGATGAGTATAAGAAAATTGAGATCGAAGAAGACGGAAAATTCAAAGTAAACAGCAGATCGGTAGCGATGCGCCACCGGCTACAAATTGGTACCATTGTTGGCGATGCGGCGCTTCAGGTAAAATATTTAAAAGGTGGCTACATCGGTACAGTCGAAGAATGGTTTATCTCTAAACTAAAGCCCGGCGATGTCTTTACTTTTGCAGGAAGAAATCTCGAACTCTACCGCATTAAAGGAATGCAGGTTTTGGTCAAAAAAGCCAAAACCAAAAAACAAGCGCGCGTGGTAAGTTGGATGGGTGGCCGACTCACATTATCTGCGCAAATGAGCGAATTGCTGCGCGAAGAGTTGTACTCGGCAAATCTTCCTTTGGAAGAACAAACGCGCGAACTGCAAGCCCTCAAAGATATTTTTGAGCGGCAACGCGTAGAATCTATCGTACCGACTGATGATCAATTTTTGATCGAAACCTTTAAAAGTCGGGAAGGTTATCACCATATTTTTTATCCGTTTGAAGGGCGTTTTGTACACGAAGCTTTGGGCAGTTTGCTCGCCTATCGCATCAGTTTGCTGTCGCCCATTACCTTCAGCATCGCTTTTAACGATTATGGTTTTGAAATTCTTTCTGATCAACAAATAGATATGCAGCAAGTGCTCGACAACGACTTGTTTACTTCGGCTTATTTATTTGAAGACTTGCAGAAAAGCTTAAACAGCACAGAAATGGCCCGCAGAAAATTCAGAGATATTGCGGTGATCAGCGGTATGGTTTTTACAGGATTTCCCGGGAAAATCATCAAAAACAAACATTTGCAAAGCAACAGTCAGTTGTTGTTTGAAGTATTCAGAGATTATGAACCGGAGAATCTTTTGTTTCAGCAAGCCTATCGCGAGACTTTTGAACATCAATTGGAAGAAGGCCGTTTGCGCATTGCTCTTGAGCGAATAGAACAACAAGAGATCGTAGTTAAAAACTGTAAAAAAGCGACCCCATTTTCCTTCCCAATCATCACCGATCGCCTTCGTGAAAAACTAAGCAGCGAGAAGCTTGAAGATCGCATTAAAAATATGCTGAAGTATCTCGATAAATACTAGCAGCACCCTTTCAATCTTAACAAACTTTAGCCTTTCTTTAAATCTAAAATAACAGCTTACAGCCTATAAACACTAGTGTTTATCAGTATCTTTAATATAAAGAAAACTAATCTTTCCGCTTTGCGGAAAACCAAAAAAATAAAGTTATGAAAAGTGTACAACCGTATTTAACCTTTAGAGGAAATTGTCAGGAAGCCTTAAATTTTTATCAGAACTGCTTTGGTGGTCAGATCAAAAATAAAGACACCTATGAAGGCAAAGAAATTGATATTCCCGGAGATTATCGCAACAAATTGCAGCACGCGGAATTAGAAGGAAAAGGCATTCATATTATGGCGTATGACGCGGCACCAGATACACCACTTACTGAAGGAAATCAGGTTCAATTAAGCGTGGATCTAGAGAGTAAAGAAGAAACTGATGAATTATTTGAAAAACTTTCTGCCGGCGGACAAGTAGTAACTCAATTGCAAGAAACCAGCTGGAATGCATACTACGGAAGATTGCGCGATCAATTTGGCGTAAACTGGATGCTGAATTATCAAAAAAATTAAGATTCCATATTCTAGAATTTTTAGAAAAATCTGCTCATCACGAGCAGATTTTTTGTTTTTATAAACAGCCTTTCAATCTAGAAAACTTGAAATTTGCGTTGTAATGACGCAAGAGATCAGCATACAGAAGAATACGTTTACCATGCATCCTTCAGGAGGAATGCTTTGGCATGAGAAGCGCATGCTGTTGATCGCTGATGTACATCTGGGGAAGGTCTCGCATTTTAGAAAACATGGGAGCGCAGTACCGCTAAGAGCGGTTGCTGCTAATTTTGACCAACTCACGCGCGTCGCCGACTATTACCAAGCGCAGTCCATTTGTTTTCTGGGAGATCTCTTTCACAGCAGCTTAAATACCGAGTGGAAACTTTTTGAGAAATGGGTGCAGTCTCGTGATGAAACCTTGATACTCATCGCCGGGAATCACGATATCATTTCGCCTGTAAAGTATGATAATCTGAATATTGATATTTACAGTGAATTTCAATCAAATGGTTTTTTATTAACGCATCACCCTGAGGAGCGTAAAGGCTTTTTCAATTTTTGCGGACACATACATCCCGGAATTCGGCTGGGCGGAATTGGCCGACAAGTACTTAAACTTTCGTGTTTCTTTAAGACTGAAAATCAACTGATTTTACCTGCGTTTGGTACCTTTACCGGAAACTATTATCTCGAACCTCAATCGGGAGATCAGGTTTTTGCAATAACTAAAAATGAGGTAATCCCCATTCAATGAAAAAAAAATTAGCCCTTATCAATTTGATCTCTGTGATTACCGCCGTTGTAGTCAATTATCTATCACAAACGCAACGCTGGAACAATACGACCATTGGCGAGATGAGCGCTAAATATGATAATTTATTCACCCCTGCAGGCTATGCTTTTGCTATTTGGGGTGTGATTTTTTTAGGGCTGATAGCCTATGCCCTTTTCGGAATCAAACGCGCATTTTTTAGTAAAAAAGAAACGCCGCATATTGAGCAAACCGGTTATTGGTTTGCGCTAACCAACTTTTTAAACACGGCTTGGGTTGTTGCTTTTACCTATGACTACGTCTGGCTTTCTGTTTTGATCATCATCGGGATGTTAATCGCACTTTTAAAAATCGTTTTTAAAACCAATATGGAGCGCTGGGATGCACCTATCGAGATCATCGCTTTTGTGTGGTGGCCTGTTTGTATTTACAGCGGTTGGATCGCCGTGGCAACTATTGCAAATATTTCGGCATTTTTGGTTAAGTTAGGATTAGCCGGAAGTCAGTTAACGCAAATCATTTTCACCATGCTTTTGATTACGATCGCGGTTTATATCAATCTTTTAATAACCAATCTGCGCAATATGCGTGAATTTGCGATGGTGGGTGCCTGGGCACTTTTTGCCATTTTTATTCGCCATAAGGAAAGCTTAGAAAGTGTTGCTTATTTTGCTTTGGCAGGCTGCGTCTTACTTGTTGTTACTGCAGGATTGCACGGCTACCGCAATCGAGCTACCAATCCGTTTAATAAACTCAAGCAGCGATTTAACAATTAAGCTGAAAAGGTATTTCTTCTTCGGAAAGAACTTTTATTTTTTTAAGAAAATCTGGATGAAATGGGTTAATAAGTAGATTGTATTCCTGTTCAAAAAACCTTAGTGGTATTCTTGCAGAAGGTACAGCTAAAGCTAGGGATTCTTTCTTTAAAGCCCAATTACTTCCAATTTCCTGAGTACTTCTTGGGTGTGGGCGAAAATCCCAACCTCTTGGCAACTCATTTAAATCTATTCGCTGCGGCTCTGCATCAAGTTCTAATACGGCAATTTTCCAGTTAAAATCAGAAACCGAAGCGCCACGAATAGAAAGATGCTCCATCATTGACACAGACACATAACTACTTGCATAAATGATTGGTGTAAATCCTTTATTCCAGCGTGCAGCAGCCGGACCATAACCTAATGCAGAATATCCTTCTCGATCTATATAAATGCGATACACTTTCATTAAATAATTGCTCCCCAAGCTAGTGCATCTAGTGCCTCATCAACGTACTCTAAACCATTGGGGTCTTGAATCATCTGTTTAGGAATAACATTACCTAAGGCCTGATTGGGAGTTCCCAACCAATCTAGAAATTGCTGTTCTGAACCAAAAATTGAAATACCTTTTTTAATAAGCTCATTTACATCATAGATCATTTTTGAACTTAGCTTACTCAAAATGCCATTATTTGATTTCCAACGCGAAATAGTAGATGGATTAACATCTAGAAAATGGGCACTTTCTTCCTGATTAAATTCAAGAAAATCGAGAACAGACTTTGCTTTTTGGTAAGGTAAACTTTCTTGCCGCCAATAAGCAACAGCCTCTTCTTTCACAGAAGCGCTACTAAGAGACTCTTCAACAGATTTGTAAGATTTCATTGTATTACACATATAATTGCAAATGCAATATACAAAATAATTAAATGCAATTAAACCCTAAACACTTGATAATTAAACACTAGTCCTTTTTAAAGCATAGACTTAATATCATTTGCCCAACTGGGGTAGCTAAAAACCATTCCTTTTAAGGTATTTACCTCAAGCTTGCTGTGCATCGCCATCATAAATAAATTGATGGTTTCCGCAGCTTCACTGCTTAGTAGATGTGCCCCTAGAAGTTGTCCGGTTTTCTTATCAACTAGCGTTTTGTACGCATAATGTGTTTCATTCAAGCGCTTGGCATTATACCAATCTTCAACCGAAGCCGTTTTTACCTCAAAATCATAGCCTTGCTTTTGAGCCTCTTGCTCTGTCAGTCCCACACTCGCCAATTGCGGAATGGTAAAAACTACTGAAGGCGTTGCGGGAACATCGACTTCTGCGCTGTTTCCATTTAAAATATTCTTGGAGACATAATAAGCTTCTTGATGCGCCACCGGAGTTAGGGGCAGATTACTCGTGTCTGAAACATCACCACAAGCATAAACCGAAGGATTTGTCGTGCTTTGCATAAATGTATTCACCGCAACCCCTTTTTTTGAAAACGCCACATTGCCTTTTTCCAGATCGAGTTCGTCTACCGCCGGGACGCGACCCGCAGTATTAAAGATCAATTCGGCTTTCAGTTTTTCTGAATTTCCGTTATGATCTACCGTTAATCTATGGTTTTTGCGCAGTTTTTCGATTGCTTTTGCTTCGGCGTTAAAAAGGAATTTAATCCCAAGTTCCTCCGATTTTTTTTGAAGCTGAAGCGCTAAATCTTCATCAAAATTAGAAAGTATACGCGCATTCACATCAACTATCGTAACATCCACGCCACATCGTGCGGCAATATGGGCAAATTCCATCCCAATATAACCGGCGCCAATAAAGATTATACTTTCAGGTAAAGCTTCGAGCTCGAGAAAATCATCACTGATCAAGGTGTGTTCATCTCCAGGAATATTTAAATGCATTGGAATATTTCCTGTGGCGATCACGATTTTATCGGCAGTAACCGTTTTTCCTTCTACAGACAAAGTGTTTTCATCTAGAAACTTCGGCGATTGATGATACAAGGTTATCCCTTGATCTTTCAGTTTTTCTTCGGTGGTAAACGGCACGGCCCCAGTGAATGTCTTTTTGAACTCCATCAAATCAGACCAACGTACCTCAGGAACTTCTGCAATTCCTTTTCCTTTTAAATTTTGGCTGCGCTCGATAATTTCTGTCAAGCCTACTAAAACCTTTTTGGGGTCACAACCTCGATTGGCGCACGTTCCGCCAAACTCCCGATTGTCTGCAATCGCAACGTTTAGGCCCGCTTCGACCGCATCATAAGCCACATGTTTACCGGCATTGCCGGTTCCTATCACAAAAAGATCGTAATGCGCTATCGCCATAAATTTTTGATTTTTATAAAGATAAAGGGCGCATGTCGGTTTTATGTTAGCAAAATTGTAAATCGCTGTTAGGCTTTTGCCAAAAGCAATTTTTGTTACCAAAATGCTAAATCTCAAATCCTGTTTTAAAACCAAGTTTTCCGCAGTATCTTTGCCCACCTATGGGTAAAACCACGATCACCAAGCCTTTTTTAGAGTCTGCACAACTGCAAGAACTCGGGAACGCTATTGCCGTTTCTCAAAATAGAATCAATCTCGACGGACTCATAGGTTCGTCGCTTTCTATTGCCATTGCCGAAAGTTTTAAAACTGCAGATAAGCCTTTTCTGGTCATTCTAAATGACAAAGAAGAAGCGACGTATATTCTTAACGATCTCGAGCAACTGGTCAAAGAGGATCACGTGTTGTTTTATCCCGGAAGTTACCGCAGACCTTATCAAATTGAAGAGACCGATAACGCCAATATTTTATTGCGTGCCGAAGTGCTTAACCGCATCAACAGCCGCAAAAAACCGGCGCTTATTATTACCTATCCTGATGCGCTTTTTGAAAAAGTAGTCACCCGAAAGGAGCTTGATAAAAGCACGCTCAAGGTAAAAATCAACGATAATCTCTCGCTGGATTTTGTTAATGAAATGCTCTTTGAGTATAAGTTTAAGCGTGTTGATTTTGTGACCGAACCCGGCGAATTTTCGGTGCGTGGGGGAATTATAGATGTGTTTTCTTTTTCTCACGATCAGCCTTATCGTATTGAGTTTTTTGGTGATGAGGTAGACAGCATCCGAACGTTTGATGTAGAAACACAACTTTCCGTTGACAAGATCAACAAAATAAGCCTGATGCCCAATGTAGAAAACAAGGCACTTCAGGAAACACGCGAAAGCTTTTTAAAATATATCGCTGCAGATACGGTGATTTTTACTCAAGATATTGAGCAATTGGCAACACGTATCGATACCAATTTCAGCAAAGCGGAAGAAGCCTTTCAAAAGCTGGACAGCGAGATCAAAAGGCATGAACCTTCAGAGTTGTTTTGCGACGCTACAAGCATCAAAAAACAACTTTTAGATTTTACGCTGGTGCGTGTAAGCGAAGGCTTATCCTTACCGAGCGATAAAGCTTCCGCAAGCATCAATTTTAATCAGCAGCCGCAACCGGCATTCAACAAGCAATTCAATTTGCTAATCGAAAATCTCAATGAAAATCACGAAGCCGGTTATACCAATTATATTTGCTGCGCCAGCGAGCAACAAGCCAAACGTTTTCAGGATATTTTTAACGATGCCGACCTCAACGTAAAGCAGTATGAGACGATTATTGTCTCCCTTTACCGCGGTTTTATTGATGACGATCTAAAAATGGTGTGTTATACAGACCATCAGATCTTTGAGCGCTATCATAAGTTTAAACTGAAAGACGGCTACGCCAAAAAACAAGCGATCACGCTTAAAGAATTGACAAGTCTTCAAGTCGGCGATTACATCACGCATATTGATCACGGGATCGGGAAATTTGGTGGACTCCAGAAAATTGAAGTAGAAGGAAAACGGCAGGAAGCTATAAAACTCATTTATGGCGAGCGCGATGTGCTTTACTTAAGTATTCACTCGCTACATAAAGTGACCAAATACAACGGCAAAGACGGGAAGCCGCCACAAATCTACAAACTGGGAAGTGCTGCCTGGAAAAAGCTAAAGCAAAAGACCAAAACCAAGGTTAAAGAGATCGCCTTTAACCTCATTAAATTATACGCCAAGCGCCGTCTTGAAAAAGGTTTTGCTTTTGGCCCTGACACCTATTTGCAAAACGAACTCGAAGCCAGTTTTATTTACGAGGACACACCAGATCAAAGCAGCGCCACCGAAGCGGTAAAAGCCGATATGGAAAGTCCGCGGCCAATGGACCGCTTGGTTTGTGGTGATGTAGGTTTTGGTAAGACTGAAGTTGCCATCAGAGCCGCATTTAAAGCGGTGGATAACGGGAAGCAGGTTGCCGTGCTTGTACCCACCACGATTTTGGCTTTTCAGCATCATAAAACCTTTAGTGAACGACTGAAAGATTTACCGGTAACGGTAGATTATCTGAATCGTTTCCGCACTGCGAAAGAAAAAAGAGAAACGCTTGAACGTCTTGAAAATGGACGTGTGGACATCATCATAGGTACGCACCAGCTTACCAACAAAAACGTAAAGTTTAAAGACCTCGGGCTGTTGATCGTTGATGAAGAACAAAAATTTGGTGTTGCGGTTAAAGATAAACTGAAGACCATCAAAGAGAATGTTGATACGTTGACCTTAACGGCAACGCCTATCCCGCGTACGTTGCAATTCAGTTTGATGGCGGCACGTGATTTGAGTACGATCACCACGCCACCGCCCAACCGTTACCCTATTGAAACGCACATCATCAGACTTTCTGAAGAAACGATACGCGATGCGATCTCGTATGAAATTCAGCGTGGCGGTCAGGTATTCTTCATACACAACAGGCTACAAAATATTAAGGAAGTTGCAGGAATGATTCAGCGTCTGGTTCCTGATGCTAAAGTGGCTATCGGTCACGGGCAGATGGACGGGAAAAAGCTTGAAGAGCTAATGCTGCAATTTATGGATGGCGCTTTTGATGTTTTGGTTTCTACAACCATTATAGAAAGCGGTCTCGATGTGCCTAATGCCAATACGATCTTTATCAATAACGCCAATAATTTTGGTCTGTCTGACTTGCACCAGATGCGCGGACGTGTAGGCCGAAGCAACAAAAAAGCGTTTTGTTATTTCATCACACCGCCACTTTCGGCGATGACTGATGATGCGCGCAAACGAATCACGGCTTTAGAGCAATTCTCAAGTTTGGGAAGTGGTTTCAATATTGCGATGAAAGATTTAGAAATACGCGGCGCCGGAGATTTATTAGGTGGTGAGCAAAGCGGATTCATCAACGAAATAGGTTTTGACACCTACCAGAAAATCCTCAACGAAGCGATTGAAGAGCTGAAAGAAAATGAGTTTGCAGAGCTCTATGCACACGAGAATGTTGATGACGAAAACAAAGAATACGTCAAAGACACCGTCATAGATTCTGACTTTTCATTGTTGTTTCCGGATGACTACATCAACAATATTACCGAGCGTTTAAATCTCTATACCGAATTAAACAACCTCAAAACCGAAGAAGAACTTGCAGCTTTTGAAGCGCGATTGATCGACCGTTTTGGAGAGTTGCCTAAGCAAGCCGAAGACTTGTTAAACTCGGTGCGTATCAAATGGATCGCTACGCATTATGGCCTGGAAAAAGTGGTGATGAAAAACAAAAAACTCATCGGGTTCTTTATTGCAGATCAGCAGTCTAAATTTTATCAAAGTCCGGCGTTTTCCAGAGTGCTTCAGTTTGTACAAACCCATTCAAACAAGGTCACGCTTAAAGAGAAAAAAACCAGCAAAGGTTTACGCTTATTGTTGACCGCGGCCGGGGTTTCTTCAGTAGAAAAAGCTTTGGATATCTTAAGACCTTTGATGCCAAAAAAGGTAGAACAGGTTTCAGAATAGGTTAAAACCGATACAGATTCACTAGAATTTCTAAAATCGTCAATTCGCCTCAAACCGCATTATACTTGAAATGTCGGGTGAATGTCGGGTAAAATGTGTGCCAAAAAATTGTCTGAAATAGGTTGCTGTTTTTAGTATTGCACTGTCTAACATTCTTGTATTTTTAGATGCGCATCACTACAAGAGCAATCTTATGTCACTCATGAAACAACCACAATTAGGGCTGAAAATTTTAGAATTACGTCAGCAAAAAGGATTTACTCAAGAAGAACTTGTAGAACAGTGTAATATTTCGGTGCGCACCATTCAGCGTATTGAAGCCGGCGAAGTTATGCCGCGTGTATACACCGTAAAAACCATTCTCGCTGCGCTAGATCGCGACCTCGACGACTTACAGGAATCTGTTTTTGAAAAGAAAGTAAAGAAGGCTTTTTTCCTTGAAATCGATGACGATAAAAAGGTGTCGTTCTTATTTAACCAACTCCATCTCGGTTGGGTTGCGGGAATTCTGAGTATGCTCTTTTTGGTTTTTCAACTTGTAGAAGAAGCCGCCTTTTTGACGACCAAGGCGTATTATTTTGGTGAAGTATTCTATGTAACCATCACCATACTTGCCGCCATCGCTTTTGCGTTGCATATGCGCGCGTTTGTTTTGATCGGCGAATTGTTTAAAGCCGGCTTTCTAAAAACCAGTGCGCTTATCGCCATTGCGATCAACACCTTGATCGCGATCTACTCGATCGTTGATCTTCATTTTCAATACATCAAACTTGAAGCTTTTGCATTGATCTACAGCGTGCTTTTTGGAATAGTTTTTATCTGTATGGGAATCGGGCTGTATAAAACCAATCATCTTGGTCAGCTGCCCAAAGTAACCGGAATAATCACTTTAATTTTAGGCTTTATGTTCTTAACCATAATTATGGTGGCCATTGCCGGTCCTGCAAGCATTCTAGTTCAAGGACTTTATGTAGCGATTATTTTGAGGGCGATAGCGACCATAAAACAACAAATTACTGCGGAAGCATAAATTCTAAAAAGAGGAATCAATTCAAGTTTGATTCCTCTTTTTAAGTTTCAGAAATAATAAAACGCATCTTCAAAATGCTCCAGTTGTTCTTGGGTTTTATTTTTTAAAACGGCGATGACATCAAAACGAACTTCAAGATCCAGATCGTTTGAGATGATGTATTCATTGGTGGCTTTCACCAGCAATTTGATCTTTGCCGGCGTCACAAAATCTTGTGGATCGCCAAAAAAATCTGAATTGCGGGTTTTGACCTCAACTACGACCAATTGATTATTTTTTAGCGCGATAATATCCAATTCGGCTTTATTGAAAAACCAATTGCGTTCTAATAGTTCGTACCCCTTTTTCTCGAGATAGTTCGCAGCATATTCTTCACCCCATTTCCCGAGTTCGTTATGGTTCATAAGCCTTATTCCAATTGATCAAAATAGAGTTTGGCACCACGCTCATTCACCTCAAGTGAAGCGCTTCGGCCCAAAATAAGCGCGCGATTATCCTTTAAATGCCCCGCCGGAAAATCAAAACATACCGGGTAATCGTATTCTTCAACAGCATCCATAACTATTTCCTGGGCCGTTTTCCCAAAAGGTGTAGAATTGTCGTGCATACTGGTAAGTCCGCCTACCACCAAGCCGCGTATATTCCGCAGCATGCCGTTGCGTTTTAAATTGACCATCATTCGGTCTACATGATATAAATATTCGTCCAGGTCTTCAAGAAACAAAATCTTGTTGGTCGTGTCTATAGCAGAGTGGCTTCCGCAAAGCGAATATAAAATAGAGATATTTCCGCCTACCAGCTCGCCTTTGGCCGTTCCCAATCGGTTTAAAGGAGCGCTTTCAATGTGATAATGTACCGGTTTACCAGACCAGGCATTTTCTAGCGTTTGTTTGGCAACCGCAGTATTGCGACCTATTCCCACAGGCATGACTCCGTGAATGGTTTCAAATCCTAATTTATGAATTTGAGAATGCAAAACCGTCACATCGCTATAACCAATGATCCATTTAGGATATTTAATGAATTTATAAAAGTTGATCTCATCGATGATGCGCACCGTCCCATAACCACCTTTTGCACACCAGATCGCGTTGATTTCTTCGTCGTCAAGCATCGCTTGTAGATCTGCTGCGCGCAATGTATCAGAACCACCGTATTGATCATCTGAAGCCCCAATGGTTTTTCCTAAAACAGGTTCTAGACCACAGGCTTCCAAAAGCGCAATTCCTTCTTCGAGATCGTCGCGATCTACTTTACGTGCGGTACACACGATACCAACTTTATCTCCTTTTTTTAAATAGGGCGGGGTCAACATAAATAGCTAAATAGTGCCTAAAGGCTTTAATTTTAAATTGTTAATCAAGAAAAACAACTACTGCTATAGCTGATTAGTTTATCAAAAAGCCACAGAAAATACAGTATTGTTTTAAAATGTAATATACCAATATACGCACTAATTAAATGAAGTGCCAGTCTGGTTTTGTTTATATGCATAAATGGTATCTTTGCCGCTGAAATTTTATTCGCATTATGAGTCCGAAACGATATACGATTACCGCCGCATTACCTTATACCAATGGGCCAATTCACATTGGGCATTTAGCCGGAGTTTATGTTCCTGCAGATATTTATGCCCGCTACCTGAGAGGGATGGGTAAAGATGTTGCTTACATCTGCGGTAGTGATGAGCACGGCGTTGCCATTAGCATCAAAGCCAAAAAAGAAGGAATCACTCCGCAAGAAGTGGTAGACAAATACCACAAGATCATCAAAGATTCTTTTGAAGATTTTGGGATTTCTTTTGACAATTACTCGCGCACTTCGGCACAAGTACATCACGATACGGCTTCAGAATTTTTCAAAACACTTTATGCAAAAGGTGATTTTATTGAAGAAGTGACCGAGCAGCTTTTTGATGCCGAAGCCAATCAATACTTAGCCGATCGATTTGTTACAGGAACCTGCCCAAAATGTGGTCACGAAGAAGCTTATGGTGATCAGTGCGAGAATTGCGGTTCTTCTTTAAATGCAACCGATTTGATCAATCCGAAATCAACCATTTCTGGATCAAAACCGGTTTTAAAAGAAACCAGACACTGGTTTTTACCACTGGATCGCTATGAAGATTTTCTGAAAAAATGGATTCTTGACGGACATAAAAAAGACTGGAAACCGAATGTTTACGGGCAATGTAAATCGTGGATCGACGAAGGTTTACGTCCTCGTGCAGTAACCCGCGATCTTGATTGGGGAATTCCCGTACCGGTAGATGGTGCTGAGGGTAAAGTGCTTTATGTATGGTTTGATGCCCCAATAGGCTATATTTCTTCAACCAAAGAATGGGCTGCGCGCGAAGGCAAAAACTGGGAAGACTACTGGAAAGCAGACGACACTAAGTTGGTACACTTTATCGGGAAAGACAATATTGTTTTTCACTGTATCATTTTCCCAAGTATGTTGGAAGCCGAAGGAAGCTATATTTTACCCGACAATGTGCCGGCGAATGAATTTTTGAACTTGGAAGGCAACAAGCTTTCTACTTCAAAAAACTGGGCGGTTTGGTTGCACGAGTACCTTGAAGAATTTCCGGGGCAGCAGGATGTGTTGCGTTATACGCTTACGGCCAACGCTCCAGAAACTAAAGATAACGACTTTACCTGGGCAGATTTTCAAGCCAGAAATAACAACGAGCTGGTTGCCATTTTTGGAAACTTCATCAACCGCGTGGTGGTGTTGACCAATAAATATTATGAAGGGAAAATTCCGCAGGCGCTTGATTTTAATGCTGAAGACGAAAAAGTCTTAGCCGAAATGAAAGCCTATCCTGCAGTGATCGCGAGTTCTATTGAACGCTACCGTTTCCGCGAAGCGCAAAACGAACTGATGAATGTTGCGCGCTTAGGAAATAAATACCTGGCTGATGCAGAACCTTGGAAAACCTTCAAAACCGATCCTGAGCGCACCAAAACGGTGATGTACATCGCATTGCAAATCGCCGGAACCTTAGCTGTGTTGAGTGAACCGTTTTTACCACACACGGCAAAAACACTCAAGCAAATGCTAAATATAGAGAGTGAAGATCCGCTTATGCAACTTCCTGAGCCGTTGAGCTGGGAGGTTCTTGGGGAGAAAATAGATTTACTTCCTGTAGGGCACAGCATCAACAAAGCTGCACTTCTATTCAGTAAAATAGAAGACGAGCAAATACAAAAACAACTTGACAAATTAGAAGCGACTAAAATGAGTAATCAAGCCGAAAACACTCCGGTAACCCCACAAAAGGACACCATCGAATTTGATGATTTCACCAAGTTAGATTTACGTGTAGGAACTATTCTGGAAGCCGAAAAAATGGCCAAAACCAAAAAGCTTTTAATCTTAAAAGTAGATACTGGTCTTGATGTGCGCACCATCGTTTCTGGTATTGCAGAAAGCTTTAAACCGGAGGACATCATAGGCAAACAAGTAACGGTTGTGGCCAATTTGGCTCCACGTAAACTTCGTGGTGTAGAAAGCCAGGGAATGATCTTAATGACCGAAGACAAACAAGGGAAACTCGTGTTTATGAATCCTGATACCGCCGGAGTTAAGAACGGTGAAGCGGTGAGTTAATGTCTCGATCCAATTTTTATAAATTTTAAAAGGGAGGTAGTAATTTTACTTCCCTTTTTTTAGTATTATTCTTTTTATGACAGCACTTCTCTCCTACCTAAAATCTTCAACAAATCTTCCGGAAACGGGTATCAAGAATGTGTTGCAACTTCTTGATGAAGATGCGACCATCCCTTTTATTGCGCGTTACCGTAAAGAACGTACCGGGAATTTAGATGAAGTGCAACTGGGCAAAATTGTAAAGTTTAAAGAACAGTTTGAGGCTTTAGAAAAGCGGAAAGCTACTATTCTAAAAGCTTTAGAAGAGCAAGAGGTCTTGACTGCAGAACTTCAAAAGCAAATAGAAAACACAACAGATGCTACTGCTTTAGAAGATCTTTATCTTCCGTATAAAAAAACGCGAAAAACAAAAGCAGATACCGCTCGTGAACAAGGACTAGAACCGCTCGCCAAAATTATTATGGCGCAAAACACACGCGATCTGGAGCAAGCTGCCGGAAGGTTTTTAAACAACGAAGTAACTTCCATAGAAGAAGCTCTTGAGGGTGCTCGACACATCATTGCAGAATGGGTGAATGAGCGCAGCGATGTGCGCAACTATCTAAGAAACCAAATAGAACGTTATGCACAGATTACTTCTAAGGTAGTGAAGTCTAAAAAGGACGATGAGAAAGCGCTTAAATACAAAGATTATTTTGATTGGGAAGAGGCCTTAAACCGCATTCCCTCGCATCGCTTTTTGGCACTTTCTCGTGCGGCTGATGAAGGTTTTGTTCGTTTAAAGCTGGATATTGATACCGATCGCGCTTTAGCGCATATCGCCAATAGAATGGTCAAATCACGCGGAGACTGTGCTGAGCACATTGAGCTTGCCATTGCTGATGCTTATAAACGTTTGCTGTTTCCGGCGTTGAGCAACGAGGCTTTAAGCATTGCTAAAGAAAAAGCGGATGCAGAAGCGATTAGTGTTTTTGCAAAAAATTTACGCCAACTGCTTCTAGGTTCGCCACTTGGCGAAAAACGTATTCTTGCGATTGATCCGGGTTTTAGAACAGGTTGTAAAGTGGTTTGTCTTGACGAAAATGGCGGTTTACAGCATAATGAAACCATTCACCCACATCCTCCTAAAAACGATACTAAAGGTGCGATGCGTAAGATCAGTTTTCTGGTAGATGCGCATAAGATCGAAGCCATCGCCATAGGTAACGGGACCGCCAGCAGAGAGACCGAGCAGTTTATCAAGCGCATGCAATTTAATCGGGATCTTGAGGTATTTGTGGTGAGCGAGGCCGGTGCAAGTATTTATTCGGCTTCAAAGATCGCGCGAGACGAGTTCCCCAATTATGATGTGACGGTGCGCGGTGCGGTTTCCATTGGTCGCCGACTTGCAGACCCGCTTGCGGAGTTGGTAAAAATCGATGCGAAATCCATTGGCGTGGGACAGTACCAACACGATGTGGATCAAACCAAATTGAAAAACGAACTCGATCGCGTGGTAGAAAGTTGTGTGAACACGGTAGGTGTAAACATCAACACCGCCAGCATTCCGTTGCTGAGTTATGTTTCTGGAATTGGACCTAAACTGGCTGAAAATATTGTAACCTACAGAGATGAAAACGGTGCTTTCGCTTCGCGGAAAGAAATTTTAAATGTTCCGCGTTTGGGTGCGAAAGCTTACGAACAAGCTGCAGGATTTCTACGTATTAAAAATTCTGAAAATCCATTAGATGATTCTGCCGTGCATCCTGAGCGTTATGCTTTGGTTGAACAAATGGCTAAAAACCTGAAGCTTTCCGTAGCAGAATTGGTAGGCAATAAAACCGTGATCAAAGAATTAAGTCTCGAGGATTATGTTTCTGATGAGGTGGGCGAACTTACCCTAAAAGATATTCTTGACGAACTCGAAAAACCTGGTTTGGATCCACGAGAACCGGCAAAGGCGTTTACCTTTAATCAAAATATACATAAGATCGAAGATCTTGAACCCGGTCAATTACTTCCAGGGATCGTGAATAACATCACTAACTTTGGCGCTTTTGTAGATATAGGCATCAAAGAAAGTGGACTGATTCACATTTCAAATCTTGCTGACGGGTACGTGAGTGATGTTAATGCACACGTAAGTTTGCAAGAACAAGTGGTGGTTAAAGTGCTTGAAGTAGATATCAAACGCAAGCGCATTCAACTTAAATTGCATAAACTGAATGCTTAAAATCGCCTACCATCCTATTTACAAACATCCACTTCCTGAGGGACATCGCTTCCCGATGGAAAAATATGATTTGCTGCCAAAGCAATTACTTTACGAAGGCACCTGTACTGAAGCTAACTTTTTTGAACCCGGCTTTCCTGAAAAAAAATACCTGACGACTGTTCACACTCAAGAATATGTCACCAATCTTAAAGCGCTTAATCTGGACCGCAGGGCGATTCGAAAAACGGGATTTCCACTCTCTCAGGAGTTGGTAGACCGCGAGCAAATTATCGCTCAAGGTACAATGACGGGTTGTGAATTTGCTTTAAAATATGGGATCGCCTTCAATATTGCCGGCGGCACACATCATGCCTATTCGGGGCATGGCGAAGCTTTTTGCCTACTCAATGATCAAGCGATTGCAGCGCGGTATCTTCAGTCAAAAGGCTTGGCAAAACAAATTCTCATTGTTGACCTAGATGTACATCAAGGCAATGGTACAGCCGAGATTTTTCAAGACGATCCTTCGGTATTTACGTTTTCTATGCACGGTGCTGGAAATTATCCGTTTAAAAAAGAAACTTCAGATCTTGATATCGCCGTTCCGGATAAAAGTGGTGACGCAGTTTATTTAGCAAAGCTGAAAGAAACGCTTCCCGGTCTAATTGATCAGGTGAAGCCTGATTTTATCTTCTATCTCAGTGGTGTAGATATTTTAGAAACCGATAAACTCGGCAGACTTTCGTGTACGGTTGAAGGTTGTAAAGAACGGGATCGATTTGCATTGTCCTGCTTTCGCGAAAGCGGAATTCCCGTTCAAGTGAGTATGGGCGGCGGCTATTCTCCCGACATCAAAGTCATTATCGAAGCTCACGCAAACACCTATCGCCTGGCGCAAGAATTTTACTTTTAAGTCTTAAAAATAAGGGTGATTTCCCCCATTTTGCCTACAAAAAGTTGGTTTGTAAGCATTTATAGCTATTTTTGTTAAAACTATTAACAATTAGAATGATGAAAAAAATTACCACCTTTTTTGCCCTTAGCCTTTTTGCATTTGCATTCAACGCTTGTGATGCAATAGATGAACTAACTGAAATAGAGGTAGACACTACGATCACAGAAGATCTTACGATCACAGTTGCTGAAGGAGAAACTACTTTTTCTGAATCAGTGAGTATTAGCATTGATGATGAAGATGTTCAAGACAACTTAGACAAAATAGAAAACGTACAAATTGAAAAACTTACCTATCAAATTATTAGCGTAAGTGATACTGAAGATGTTATCGCTAGCGGAAGCTTTACTGCTGCAAGCAGCACTTATCCTTGGTTTTCATACACCGATAGTGATTCTGTAAACCTTACTGCAGCTGCCGCAGCTGGAACGGTTTATGAAATCGAAGTGAATGAAGGTGTGATTGATGCTTTTGAAGCTGACTTGAGAAATGGTGCAACTGCAACTTTATCAGCTTCAGGAACGGTATCTGATGCTCCTGTTACTTTTGTTGTACGCATCACGGCCGACGTAAAAGTTACCGTAGACGCGATATAAAAAAGAATGAACTTATAAAAAAACCCGGTGTCAATGCACCGGGTTTTTTTATGCAAATTTCACACAAACAGGTAAGTACAGGGAACTCCCTTTAACTTTATCAACTATATTAGGGAGCATTTTAAACGTAATTTTCATGTCTAAATCTGAAAAATCTAAAGCCTACTGGCGCGAAAACAAGAAATATCTAGCCATTTTACTCAGCATTTGGTTTGCCGTTTCCTTTGGCTGTGGCATTCTTTTTAAAGACTTACTCAATCGATATAGTTTAGGGGGTTTTAAATTAGGATTTTGGTTTGCACAACAAGGAAGTATCTATGTTTTTGTGTTGCTCATCTTTGTTTATGTCTTGCTTATGAACCGGCTTGATAAAAAATACGGCTATAATGAGTAAACTACCTCAGGGCAAGCCTCGGAGTATTAAACCCTTTGGCAGTGCCAATAAATGCATTCACCATCTATTTAAGCAGATTCTTGCTGTAAATTAAACTTTCACATTATGAGCGTTCAACTTTGGACCTGGATTTTAGTAGGTATCACCTTTGCCTTATACTTTGGAATTGCTATTTGGGCTCGGGCCGGCTCTACCAAAGAATTTTATGTAGCCGGAGGCGGCGTTTCTCCATTAGCCAACGGAATGGCCACCGCAGCCGACTGGATGAGTGCGGCCTCATTTATCTCGATGGCCGGTATCATCTCTTTTGCGGGTTACGACGGCTCGGTATATTTGATGGGTTGGACCGGTGGCTACGTGCTACTCGCGCTTTTGCTGGCTCCGTACTTGCGAAAATTCGGGAAATTTACGGTTCCTGATTTTATTGGCGATCGGTACTACTCCAACACCGCGCGTACCGTGGCGGTGATCTGTGCGCTCATCGTTTCCTTTACCTATGTTGCCGGGCAAATGCGCGGCGTGGGAATTGTATTTTCTCAGTTTCTTCAGGTTGAAATCACTACCGGTGTGATCATCGGTATGGCGGTGGTTTTGGTTTTTGCTTTTCTAGGCGGAATGAAAGGAATCACATATACTCAAGTGGCGCAATATTGCGTGCTCATTTTTGCCTTTATGGTTCCTGCAATTTTTATTTCGATTCAAATGACGGGAAATATTATTCCTCAAATCGGAATGGGAGGACGTGTTGAGGATGGCACCTTTCTTCTTGAGAAACTAGACAATCTACATACCCAACTCGGTTTTAAAGAATATACTGAAGGTACCAAATCAACTTGGGATGTCTTTGCGATCACCCTCGCATTGATGGCTGGTACAGCGGGTTTACCGCACGTGATCGTTAGGTTTTTTACGGTACCTAATGTAAAAGACGCCCGTAAATCAGCCGGACTTGCACTTTTACTAATCGCGATTTTATACACCACGGCACCGGCGGTTTCTGTTTTTGCACGTACCAACCTCATCGAGACGGTAAGCAATCAAGAATATGCATCGCTTCCTGAATGGTTTAAAAACTGGGAGAACATGGGATTGATCGCCTGGTCTGATAAAAATAAAGATGGAAAAATTCAATATGTAAATGGTGACGCCACCACAGGAAAACCGGAATTCACCGAGGCGCGTGGCGCCAGCGGAGAACGTATCATCACTAACGCTTCAGCTGAAACAAATGAGTTGTACGTAGATCGGGATATTATGGTACTCGCCAATCCTGAAATTGCTCAACTTCCGTCTTGGGTGATCGCCCTCGTGGCAGCCGGTGGTCTGGCAGCAGCGCTTTCTACAGCGGCAGGTTTACTTCTTGTAATTTCAACTTCGGTATCTCACGATTTGATCAAAAAACAACTCAAACCCAATATTTCAGAAAAAGGCGAATTGCTTGCCGCACGTTTAAGCATTTTAGTTGCTATCATCGTTGCGGGATTATTTGGTATTTATCCGCCGGGATTTGTCGCCGCAGTGGTCGCATTGGCTTTTGGGCTCGCTGCAGCCTCCTTTTTCCCCGCAATCGTGCTGGGGATTTTTGATAAACGTATGAACAAACAAGGCGCCATAAGCGGAATGATCGTGGGCACCCTATTGATGCTTTTTTATATGATTCGGTTTAAAACCGGATTGATAGGAGTTCTTGAGCCGCTTCCTGCTTCAGAATGGTGGTTTGGTACTTCTCCAGAGGGTTTTGGAACGTTTGCGATGTTGATCAACGTGGTCATTTCGGTCACCATAAGCAGGCTTACTCCTGCTCCGCCAGAAGACGTGCAAGAGATCGTTGAGCGTATACGCATCCCTAGTGGTGCCGGCGAGGCCCAGAGCCATTAAAATAATAGAAGTTTAACGCATTTTTATAAAAATTTTGCAGCAACTGCAGAATTGTTCAAACGCAAACCGATAACGATTTAGTAATTTTAAGGATGATTATCTAAGAACAATCCTAATTCAACCATGAGTAATTATCACATAAAACATTTAGAAGAATATTTTCAAGTCTATCGTAAATCTGTTAGAAACCCTGAAAGCTACTGGGAAGAAATAGCTGAAGAACATTTTTTATGGCATAAGCGTTGGGATAACGTACTGAGTTATGATTTTGACAAACCCGAATTTAAATGGTTTGAAGGTGCCCAACTGAATATTACCGAAAACTGTATCGACCGTCATTTACGCACCCGCGGAGATAAAACAGCGATTCTTTTTGAGCCTAACGATCCTAAAGAAAAAGCACAACATATTACGTACAACGAATTGCACAAGCGTGTTGCCCAAATGGCTAATGTGCTTAAAGCAAAAGGAATTAAAAAAGGAGATCGCGTATGTATTTACTTACCTATGATTCCTGAGCTTGCGATTTCGCTATTGGCTTGTGCGCGTATTGGCGCCATTCATTCTGTGGTGTTTGCAGGCTTTTCTTCAAAAGCTTTGGCCACACGAATCAACGATTCTAGCTGTAAAATGGTGATCACCAGTGACGGTTCCTATCGCGGAAGCAAAACCATCGATCTAAAAGGTATCGTTGATGAAGGTTTAAAAAGCTGCGAAAGTATAGAAAGTGTCTTGGTGGTAAAACGCATCAATTCTGATATTCATATGAAAGAAGGCCGTGATCACTGGTTACAACCTTTGCTAGATGCAGCAGAAGAAACCTGCGCTCCTGAGATTATGAATGCCGAAGATCCGCTGTTTATTTTATACACTTCAGGATCTACCGGAACACCAAAAGGAATGGTGCATACCACGGCGGGTTATATGGTGTATACCGCATTTACCTTTAAAAATGTATTTCAGTATCGGGAGGATGATATTTATTGGTGTACTGCCGATATCGGATGGATAACCGGACATAGTTATATTGTTTATGGTCCGCTGGCGAATGGTGCCACAACAGTAATGTTTGAAGGTGTGCCTAGTTATCCTGATCACGCGCGTTTTTGGGAAATTGTAGAAAAACATAAAGTGACGCAATTTTATACAGCGCCAACAGCCATCAGAGCGCTCGGAAAAGAGAATCTGGATTTTGTAGAAAAACACGATCTGTCTTCTTTAAAAGTACTTGGGACAGTAGGCGAACCTATCAACGAGGAAGCTTGGCACTGGTACGATGAAAATATCGGCAAACGTAATTGTCCCATTGTAGACACTTGGTGGCAAACCGAAACCGGTGGTATTATGATCTCGCCTATTCCGTATTCTACTCCGGCGATACCAACCTTTGCAACACTTCCGTTACCGGGGATTCAACCGGCCTTAATGGATGAAGAAGGAAAAGAAATTAAAGGAAATCAAGTAGACGGCAGACTGTGTATAAAATTCCCTTGGCCGTCTATGGCCCGTACTATCTGGGGCAATCACCAGCGTTATAAAGACACGTATTTTTCTGCCTTTAAAAATATGTATTTCACCGGTGACGGGGCGTTACGCGATAGCGTGGGCTATTATCGAATAACCGGTCGTGTGGATGATGTGGTCATCGTAAGTGGTCATAATTTAGGCACCGCGCCAATTGAAGACGCCATTAACGAACATCCGGCGGTTGCAGAAAGTGCGATTGTGGGGTATCCTCACGAAGTAAAAGGAAATGCGCTTTACGGTTATGTGATCTTAAAAGAAACCGGGGAAACCCGTAATCAAGACAACCTGAGAAAAGAGATCAATCAAATGATTTCAGATCGTATTGGACCTATTGCCAAACTGAATAAAATTCAGTTTACTAGCGGATTGCCCAAAACCCGAAGCGGGAAAATCATGCGTCGTATTTTACGTAAAATCGCCTCCAACGACACCTCAAATCTTGGAGATACCAGTACGCTATTAAATCCTGAAATCGTACAGGAAATAATGGACAATGTGATTAAGTAAACTACCTTAGGGAAAGCCTCTGAATATTAAACCCATTGGCGATGCCAATAAATTTATTGCTAATAAATCTTTATAAGCCACCCTTATTTTAAAACGGGTGGCTTTTTATTTTTCTTAACTAATTTGTCTATTTTTAGAACTCATCTAATCACTATTTACTTTGGAAAATTTAAGCAACCCACAACCACCCAAAACCTGGCTCGTTGAATCTATTTTAGCAACTGTTTTATGCTGCTTACCTTTTGGAATCGCAGGAATCGTAAATGCCGCAAAAGTTGAATCCCGCTTTTATGCTGGTGATATTGAAGGCGCCAATCGCGCTTCGAGAGAAGCTAAAAAATGGACTATTGTAAGTGCAGTAGTAGCACTTGGATTGGGCTTTTTATATTTTATCTTAGTGCTTATTGGTGTTGCAAGCAGTCAGTTCTAAAAAGATTCTGTTTAGCGGATTAGCACTTTTAGTAGTCGCTTTACTTTATCTCTATAAAACGTATAATCCTCTTGAAGTAAGCTTTTTTCCTAAGTGTCCATTTCACGCTTTAACCGGATTACTATGTCCGGGGTGTGGTTCTCAAAGGGCTTTGCATCATGTATTAAATGGGAGCTTAAGTGCTGCTTTTAGAGAAAATGCATTATTGCTGATTGCCATCCCGTATATGGGTTTTGGTATGTATCTGGATTATCGTAAACCTTTACCACAAAAATTAGCTCGACATAGAAAAACCTTTTTCGGGCTTACTGCTATAAAGATCATCTTAGCCATTGTGATCTCCTTTTGGATCATTCGGAATTTGATATAAAAAATGCAGTGGCTTCATTCTTTATAGAAAAAGCCACTGCATTTTTTACTTTAGTCTGATAAGCAAACCTACTTCCCCAGCATCAACAATTCGTTGCAGACAATTTCGGTTAAATAGCGTTTTTCGCCTTGTTTGGTCTCATAGCTGCGCGAGGTAAGTTTTCCTTCAATAGCAACTTCTTTTCCTTTGGTTACATAGTTTTCTATAACCTCAGCCGTTTTTCCCCAGGCAACCACATTATGCCATTGGGTATCGGTCACGCGCTCGCCTTTATTGTTTTTATAGGTTTCATTGGTTGCAATACTGAATTTTGCCAGTTTCTTACCCGAATCAAGATTCACGATTTCAGGATCATTTCCTAGGTTTCCGATCAACTGTACTTTGTTTCTTAGCGTACTCATAATTTTAAATTTTTGGTTAAACAGTTAATGATTAATTACACTGCAAAGATGAAATGAGCACCAAATTATATTCGGTTAAGAAGTAGTTACTTTCGTTTATAAATGTTTGTAAGCGTTTGTAAACTTTTAAAGCCGTTGTTTTCTAAAAATTAAGAATCAATACCTTACTAGTAATTTCGACCTATTTCCCCTGCGAAAAGGGGAAATACCCTATTGACCTTCTCCGCTATTCACAAGAAATTGCAACAGCTCTAAACCAGAGGTTTTGTGCTTTGAACAGCCAAAATCATTTCAGTATATAAACCAACTAACAAAACATCATGTTTGCTACATTATTCAAATCCAGAACGACTCCATTTCAAAAAAACGCTTTGATTGATGATGATTTTTTTAATGAATTACGCAAACAAGAATACAGCCGTCTTGACGAGCAACAACATATTTATCTGGATTATACAGGTGGTAATCTTTATGCTTCCAGTCAAATCGATGCGCATCACACGATGTTGAAGCAGCATACTTTTGGCAATCCACATTCTACAAATCCTACCTCTATGCACGCTACCCATCTGGTAGAAGAGGCAAGACAGCGGATCTTAGCATATTTTAATGCTTTTGATAATTACTACTGTGTTATTACTCCAAATGCTTCTGGAGCGCTAAAGATCGTAGGCGAGTGCTATCCTTTTGAAAAAGATTCTGAATATGCGTTGTTTGCAGATAATCACAACTCAGTAAATGGAATTCGAGAATACTGCAAAACCAAAGGCGGCACACACCGATATATCCCAATGCAACTTGAAGATTTAAGAGTAGATTCTCAAGTATTGGCAGAAGTACTTGATACTCCTGACAAAGGTGTAAAACGGCTCTTTGCTTACCCGGCTCAATCTAATGTTTCAGGAGTACAACACGACTTAAATTGGGTTAAGTATGCTCAAGATAAAGGATGGGATGTATTGCTAGACGCTGCGGCTTATGTCCCGAGTTCGCCCTTAGATCTACAACAAATACAGCCAGATTTTGTGTCCATTTCGTTTTATAAAATTTTTGGTTATCCTACCGGCTTAGGTTGTCTTTTAGTCAAGAAATCAAAATTCAATAGGCTGTGTAAGCCTTGGTTTGCAGGCGGTACTGTAACACTGGCCAGCGTTAAATCGCCGCATCACTTTCTGGCTCGCAATCACGAACGTTTTGAAAACGGAACACTCAATTACCTTGATATCCCGGCCTTAAAAATTGGTTTAGATCATATTGAGCGCATTGGCATTGAGCGCATTCACGCGCGTATCAATGCCCTTACGCAATACCTTTTTGACCAACTAAAAACACTTAAACACCCTAATGGTTTGCCACAGCTTAAAATTTATGGACCTGCAACCCGAGAGCAAACCGGCGGAACACTTATAATGAACTTTTTTGATGCTCAAGGTCGCACCATTCCCTTTGAAGAAATAGAACAAAAAGCCAATGCTTGCAAGATTTCTTTACGTTCAGGATGTTTTTGCAATCCGGGTATCGACGAGATCAATAACGACCTCACTCCAGAGGAATTAAGCGATTTTTTCACCTCGAATCTTCAAGGTGGTTATCGTGAGATCATCAATGCATTACAAAAAATGCGCGGAGCTACGCGAATTTCGGTGGGCTTAGCTACTACCAAAGCTGATCTGGATTACTTCATCAATTTTGTAAAGAAACTCAGCAATTAATTTGACTGAACGCATTCTTAAAAGTGCTAAATTCAGGCAACGAATACTTGTGTGCTTATGTCTGAAATAGATCCTTTAAAATATCCTGTAGGGCTTTTCCTGAAACCGGAAGCCATCACTGCAGAACATCTGACGGCTTGGATCGCTACAATTGCTGAATTCCCACAAAAGATAGCAGCATTAACCGAAACTCTTACTGAAGAAACGTTGACTAAAACTTACAGGCCTGATGGCTGGACAATCAGGCAGCTAGTACATCATTGTGCCGACAGCCATATGAATGCATTTATTCGGTTTAAGTTGGCACTTACTGAAGAAGCGCCTAAGATCAAACCTTATTTTGAAGATCAATGGGCCGAATTGCCCGATACGCGATCTGCTGCCATCTCCTCCTCATTAAAATTAATTGAAGGCTTGCACGCACGCTGGACAACGCTCCTTCAATCTTTACATTCTGAAGATCTCAATCGAGAATACATACATCCGGAACACGGCAAACGCTTCAGTCTTGGGGAAACCATTGGGATGTATGCCTGGCACTGTGAGCATCATTTAGCACATATAGCGATAGCGCTTAAAAACTAGAAATTCAGTATCTTAGAAAAGTTTTGGTTTAGTTAATTAGAGCATATGCAAAAAACTTGTCCGGAGTGTGGAGATAAAATTATAGGCAGAGCAGATAAAAAATACTGTAGCGATGCCTGCCGCAATGCCGCTAACAACAAACTCAACAGCGACACTAAAAACCTAATACGCAATACTAACAATCATCTGCGTAAAAATTATCGCATTTTAGAAACACTCAATCCCGAAGATAAAACCAAAACCACGCGCGACAAGCTCGCTTCATTAGGCTTCGATTTTAACCTGTTCACGAGTATTTACACTACAAAAGCCGGTACCGTTTATTACTTTGTTTACGATCAGGGCTATTTGCCATTGGAAGGTGATTATTATGCTTTGGTAAAACGCAACTGATTACTTCCAGGTATTTCCTCGAAGTTTCAAGGCGGCTTTAATCACATCCATCTGACTGATCTGTCCTACCAATTTTCCGTTTTCGACAATGGGGAAACGTCTGTGTTTACGCTCAATAAAAAATCGGGCTGCATCAAAAACATTCATATTCCCGTCAATGGTTTCCACGTCGATTGCCATATTTTGGCCTACAGTAGCATTATCCATTGGTAAATTGTGATATCTACTGTCTGAAATATGCTTGATACAATCTCCCTCTGAGATCACGCCAAGCAATTCGTAGTTCTCATTAACCACCGGCGCTCCGGAAATACGATGCTTGATCAGCTTTTGCATCACATCCATAACCGATTGATCTGGGGTAAACGTGATCAGTTTGGTCGTCATATAATCAGACACTTTGATATTGACTTCTTCGGCAACGACTTTTGATCGTTTACCCATAAAACTCTTGATTCCCATACGCTTATATTTTAGACTCTTTAAATTAGAAAAATTATTTGAATAAACGAAAACGTTTGCATTAAGTAATATTCATCTTTAAGTCGCCTTGTACAAAACCAAGTTTCCCACTACCTTTAGCTTAACTATACCGCACCTATGAAAACAACCTACGCTGCCGTCCTTTCCTTTTTAATGCTTTTAGGGCTTGTTTACTTTAGCTTCTATACTCACAAACCGCAACAGGTTTCTGATCTTGATACTCCAGAAACCGAATTTTCTACAGCCCGAGCCTTTCAACTTTTAGATTCGATCGCTCAAAAGCCTCATGCGGTAGGAATGCCGGCGCATCAAGAAGTACAAGACTTTATAGTTGCCAAGCTAGAAGACTACGGCCTTGAAATAGAACTTCAAAGCGATTTTGCCTATAAAGCAGGTTGGGGCGCGCTGAGCAGAGCCGAAAATATCATTACCCGAATTCCCGGTACGGGTGAAGGTCAGACCTTACTGGTCATGTCGCATTACGACAGCGCACCACATTCTGCCTCAAAAGGTGCCAGTGATGCCGGAAGCGGTGTGGCTACCATTTTAGAAGGTATTCGCGCATTTTTAGCCAAAGGCGAAAAACAAAAAAATGATATCATTATCCTTTTTACCGATGCGGAAGAATTAGGGCTCAACGGCGCCTCTGTCTTTGTAAATAAACATCCCTGGGCAAAAGAGGTTGATATGGCATTAAATTTTGAAGCGCGCGGAAGCGGTGGATCTAGCAATATGATCGTAGAAACCAATGGCGGTAATGGCGAATTGATCAAAGCCTTTGCTGAAGCTAATCCGTCACATCCCTTTGCAAATTCGTTAATGTATAGCATTTATAAACTGCTACCCAACGATACCGACAGCACCGTACTGCGCGAAAATGGAGATATTGACGGTTTCTTTTTCGCCTTCATCGGTGATCATTTTGACTATCATACAGCAAATGATGTTCCCTCTCGATTAGATCCTGAATCGTTAGAGCATCAAGGCAGCTACCTTACTGCATTACTGGAGCATTTCAGCAACGCTGATCTCGATTTAAAGGCAGACCAGGATTATATCTACTTGAACGTGCCCATAATCAAAATGCTGTATTATCCATTCAGCTGGATTTTTCCTATGCTTATTTTAGGCTGGATTCTGTTTTTTGTGGTGCTTATTTATGGCTTGCGCAAAATGTCTTTTAAATTTATTGAGGTTTTCCGCGGGTTTCTACCATTGCTCATTTCGCTTGTTCTTGCTTATGTTATCAGTTTAGGCTGGAAGCTAATTTTAACTCTTGACCCGAAACAAGCCGACATTTTACAGGGTTTCCCATACAACGGCTATGAACTTCTTGCCGGTTTTGTTGCTCTTACCCTCGCCCTCGTATTTTTTATATACAAATTATTTTATCGGCCTGATAGTGCAGCGGCGCTTAGTTTTGCACCCCTATTTTTCTGGTTAATGATTGCAACCGGAGTTGCCTTTTATCTTCCGGGGGCTTCGTTTTATATTATTCCGGTTTATTTTGGGCTGCTTTCAGTTTATTTACTTATAAAATATTCTAAACCGCAATTCTTTATTCTAACACTGCTTTGCGCTCCGGCTCTTTTTATTATCACGCAATACATCAAAGAATTTCCGGTTGGGCTTGGTTTAAAAATGCTGGCTGGAGCAACCCTCTTGACGGTGTTGCTTTTTGGCCTGTTGCTTCCGGTAATTGGGTCTTATAAGATTAACGGTAAACTAGCCGGCCTCTTTGCTTTAGTAAGTATCGGTGCCTTTATTGCCGCCTATGGCAAAGCCGATTTTACCGAAAAACGTCCTTTTCCTACGAGTCTTAACTATGTTTATGATGTAGAACAAGAACAGGCCTTTTACGCGACATACAATACCCAACTCGATCCCTGGCTACGTGAGATCCTTGTTGAAAATGCAACTGATGATACCCCTTTAGAGGTCAATCCACCTTCTGGTAAATACGGTAGTCAGTACAATTTTATCACCGCAGCGCCTAAAAATTTTGTCGCTCCGTCACAAGTCTATACCGAAAAAGATACGGTGATCAACGGCGAGCGTCGTCTTGATTTTGTGATCTTTCCGCAGCGTAACGTAGGCGATATGATCTTGATGTGTCCGCAGGGCACGCTTTTTAACCGACTCAGTTTTAACGGACAGGAAGTGCTTCCGCGAAGCGGAGAGACGCATCCGCTAGAAAACCGCAATAGTGATTATTTACTAAATTATCGCCTGGCAGACCGCGAACCTCTGGAAGTTCATTTAAGCATTGCTGAAGACGCAGCTCTAAGCTTTACACTCTTTGATTATAGTTACGATCTTTTAGAAAACAGCAGCTTTGACCTACCTTCGCGTCCCAAGAACAGTATGCCGATGCCTTTTGTAAATACAGATGCGCTAGTGACCAAACAGCACATTCAGTTTTAAAGCTTCGGAAAAATTTGAGCTATGAGCACGATTGCAATCGCAGGATTAGGTTGGTTAGGTTTACCGCTGGCCGCACAATTACAAGAATTAGGACATCAGGTTAAAGGTTCGGTCACTTCAAAGAATAAACAGGCTGAGTTGCGTAACCACGGCTTAGAGGTTTATCAAGTAGAAATTGCCGAAGATGAAATACGCGGAGAAATACAATCCTTTCTCGCTGATGCTGAAATCCTCATCATCTTGATTCCGCCGGGACTACGCCGCAATACCGGCCATAACCACGCCTTGCGTATGGCACAACTGCTGGATGCTACCGAAAAGGCTTCGGTTAAAAAAGTGATTTTAATAAGCAGCACTGGTGTTTATGATGACGCTCAAGGCGCTGTTACCGAAAAAGATATTCCGCAGCCTCAAGACAACAAAGGCAAACAATTACTAGAAGTCGAGCAGATTTTCTTTAAATCACCTGCATTAGAAACTACCGTGATCCGATTTGGCGGACTCTTTGGCGGAAGCCGAAATCCTGTAAAATACCTTGCCGGTCGCACCGGTTTATCTAACGGAAAGGCGCCGGTAAATTTGATTCACAGACAGGATTGTATGGGGATCATTCTAGGAGTGATCTATAAAAATGCCTTTGGGCATATCATAAATGCGGTGCATCCTGAACATCCCAAAAAATCAGAGTATTATACTAAACAAGCGCAAGCATTAGGACTAGAACCGCCACAATATGATACCGAAGAAACTGATGAAACCTATAAAAAAGTAGATTCGGTTACTTTAAAACCTGTATTGGGCTACACGTTTCAGAAAAGTTTATAACTAAAAAAACCCGGCAAGCACACACCGGGTTTTCCATGTTTCCTTCTGGTTGGTCAGAAGAAGGCTAACACTAACTAACAAAAGTCTAAGCTATTGCTCCCTCTAGTTGGAACAATTGCGCGTTTAAATATTGTAATGTGTTAATTTTTTCGCGAGTTGGAACAAGAAGCGAAATGTTATTGTTACTACCTCCGTAAGCGATCATACGCACGGGAATAGAATTTAAAATACCGAAGGCTTTGTAGGACTCGTGATCTGCAATAAGGTTCTCTCCTACGATACAAATAATGCTGTGATCTTCTTCTACAGTAACTTCTGCAATAACAGAAAGTTCTGTGATGATCGCTTTTAAATTACGCGTGTCATCAATAGTTAATGAGATAGCTACCTCAGAAGTGGTGATCATATCAATAGAAGTCTCGTGACGATCAAAAACCTCAAAAATAGTTCTCAAGAAACCGTGTGCCCCAAGCATTCGGTTTGATTTTATTTTTATAGCGGTAATACCATCTTTTGCTGAGATCGCTTTCAAACCGCGGTTGTGATACTCGTTAGAGATTTTGGTTCCCGCTGCCGATGGCTCAAACGTATTTTTTAACCATACCGGAATGTCACGATCTATAACCGGCGCTACCGTTTGTGGGTGCAAAATTTTTGCTCCAAAATAAGCAAGCTCTGCCGCCTCATTATAGGTCAAATGCTCAATTGGCTGTGTTTCCTGCACATAACGCGGATCGTTATTATGCAATCCGTCAATATCTGTCCAGATTTGAACGCCTGCGGCATCTACAGCAGCCGCGATAATGGTTGCGCTAAAATCACTTCCTCCACGCTTTAAGGTTGCCAAGGCTCCGCGCTCATCGCGACAAACAAAACCTTGAGTGATGTAAAGGTCAGAAGGGTTTTCTGCTAATTGCGGCGCTAAAGCTTCAGCAACTGCTTCAATGTTGGGATTCTCAACAGAACCTACATTCATAAACGTACTTGCGTTAAGCAACACATTGCTTACATTTTCCTGATCTAAAAATCTTGAAAACATCCAGGTAAGCATGGTCTCGCCATAAGTAACAAGTTCTGCATAAGTGGTCAACGTACGACCGCCGGTTGCAATTTCTTGTAAAGCAGCTACAAACGTCTCAATTTGAGCTTTTGTTTCTGGTTGATTTTCTGCGGTAAACAGATCCTCGATGGCTTCAAAGTGTTTGGCCTGAAGCTGCTCTAGCACATTGGTGATTTGTGCTAAATCTTTATCTATACTTGCCTGATTTAGGCTTACTAATAAATTGGTAACACCAGACATTGCAGATAACACCACAATTTTTGGCTTTTCGGTAACCGAAAGTATTTCTACTACCTTTCTAATGTTTTGAGCGCTTCCTACAGAAGTTCCTCCAAATTTTAAAACATTCATCTTCGTCAAATTATATCCGTTAGGGGTAACTTTAAATAATAACCTGCTCGTGTTTAGCAGCTTATTGGTGCATAGTTAAGTCGAAAAAAACACCTCAGAAAAAAATTCAACAATTTTATATAAATTTGTACAAATTGTTAAATATATAACATTGAAAACAATAACCTCTGTCGTAGAACAACTTATAAAGCATCAACCCTATACCGAAGATGCCTTGATGCGCAAGATCATTAATTACAGTGCCCTTGCTGAAGATTTTAAACCCCGCATTGAGAAAGAATTAGGCAAACAGGTAAATGTGGGCTCTATCGTAATGGCTTTACGCCGCTATTACCCACAGAAACGTGTAGACGATCGTTTGATGCGCGATCTGGGCGATATTGTAGTACGTAGTGGGATTACCGACTTTACATTTCTCAACTCCAATACGATTTTAGAGAGTCAGTCTAAGCTTTTAGAAGAAACCAAGACGATTCCTAAAGCATATTTAACCTACTCCAGTACATTTCACGAGAGTAATATTTTGGTCTCTAATGATCTTACCAATCTTGTAGAACGCTGTTTTAAAGAGGAAACCTGTGTGATGGTCAAGCACGATCTTTCTTCGCTTTCTATCGCGCTTCCTGCAAATAACTCTAAAACTGTTGGACTTTACTTCTACATCTTTAAGCTGCTCGCGTATGAAGGGATTCCTATTTTTGAAGCCATTTCGACTTCAAATTATTTCACACTTTTTCTTGAAAAGGAATATGTAAATCAGGCTTTTGCTCTGGTCAACGAAATAAAGAATTAAGCTAATTTGCTCTTAGGGTTTTGATAAGCTGCTCATCGTGAACATTCTTGATTTGCAAAAGTGCTTCTACGTTTTCGTTAGGCACTGTGATCGAAAGCACGTAGTGTTGAATTTTCCAGGTTTTACCGTCTAGGCGTAAGACTCCAGAACTGCGACAAATACCCATTTGGGTATCTAGCAATTCGTCAAACCAAGCTATTTTAGACTTTTTGGGGTGATAGATCGTACGTTCAAGCGTACTGAAACTCCACGCTTTTCCACGGTCAAAATGAGGTTTTGCATAGGCTTTAAACGCTTCTAATTGCCAATTTTCATCTGCATCTGTACCAATAAAAACCGCATCATCGGTCATAAGTTCAAAATACGCATCAAAATTGGCATCTGCCGCAGCTTTGTGCCAAGCTTCAAGCTGCTGATTGATCGCCATTTCTGTCTTGTCTCTATCTTGAGCCGCTAAGCTTAGCGTGCTCAATACGCAAAAAACGATTAGCAATTTTTTCATTATTCTATTCTTTAATTAACAGGAACGCGATTTGCGCGCAGCAAACTATCCCGACGGGTTTGTGTAGAATCCCGCACGGCAGAAAGTGAATCTGCTTCAATTTCATATTCTTCTAGCAACTCATCTATAGACTTCTGAAATTTTAAATTGATCTGAAGTTTTAAATTCTGAAAGGCATTGTAAAATTCTGTAGCTTCTTTATTTACCGCAGCGGTATCCACCTCAATTTTTGAAGCCTCCTGAATCACGGTATTCACTTTACTGAAAAGTACCGTAAGCCTTGAATGCATTGCGTTGTTAGCAATACTGTCTCTTACCTTAGTTTGTACCAAAGACATATTGCTGATCCATTCTTCACCATTGGCACGTAAATAACTAATGTTTACCGTATCTAAAGCATTTATTTGAGCTTCAAGCTCAGGAAAGTTCTCCCAGCCTTTAATAGCTTGTTGAGCAACGGGAGTAAGTGTGACTTCTGCTTTGCGTGTAGGTTGAAAATGTATTTTCAAGGTATCTGTTGCCAGACGCGGGTCTACCGCCTTAACCTTTTTTTCCTGACAGGCCGATAAGCCTAAAACCGAAACTATAAATAGTACTAGAAAACGCTTCATAAGATCCAAATGTACACAAAGGTACGCACAAAAAAAGCTCCGTTGTGCGGAGCTTTATCTAATTATTCTTCTTTTTCAATTCTTATAATGTGCGATTGAGTTCTTTATTTAAGGTATCAAAAGCTTTTACGATCGTCTCTATATGATTTTGAACCACACGTTCACGAAGCTCATTCCTATTGACTTCGGTATAAAAAGCATTAATTCTTGAATCTACCTTATCAACCTTACTTTTAATTGCCGGGGTTTCTACGGCTTCGGGAATTTGTAAGATCATTGCATTGCAATTTGATGCAAGCTTATCCATAAACTCAATAGCGTTGAGCGCGTTTGTATTTTCGATCATAGCGATATTCTGCTTCAACGCCCAATAGCCGTCCCAATCTTTTACCACTTCTCTTACCTGTGGCTCCAATGCTTCAACATCTGCTTCAATAGTATAATTGCGCAAAGCCATATCTTGAGTCTTCTCTTTACACGAAATGCAAAGCAGTAAACAAACCATTATTTGAAGTAGGTAAAATTTCATCACTTGGGGTTTAACTCTGCAAAGTTATGACAATCAATCAGCTGAATATTTACGCGGTCTTATAAAGTATTGCTAAAAAATAATCGCAATCCGGTTTTCTTATTAAAATCCTTAACGTTTAACTTGTTTAAACTAGGAATATTACGAATTGTTGAATTCTATTCTAAAAAGAAAAGCGACCTGAAATTGGTCGCTTTTAGTGCTTAAGTCGGAAGAATTATCGTTAATTATTTTTATTGATTATCATCTAATAAGGTTGAACCCTTCTTTGTCATCGTTTCTTTCAATTCTTCATTGAGATCTTGATAGGCTTCTACAAGTTCTTCAACTTGATTTCCTATTTTAGACTCATCAACTCCGGGTTGCTCAGTTACCCGTCTTAGATCTGCAACTTCTTCTCTAATATCTTTGATATCCTCCATAACTTCTTCGGTTAATAAACGTTCAGGGATTGTATTTTCTAAAGAAGTGCTTTCTTCTTCGAGTTGCGTAATATAATCTGTGATCTCTTCTTCAGGAACTTCTTTTAATTCTAATTTACTCAGCGATCCGGAAAAGGTTCTATATGCTACCCAATTGTCAAAATCCATTTTTAGCTCTTCATCGGCCTCTACACCTTCCCAATCGATCTCGTAGTTTTCTGGCATAACCGGTTTAGCAGGAGTTAGAGCAGCATCAGCATATCTGGCCTTTTCAGCAGCGGTACTATCTACCGTTTTAACTTTTTGTTGCTCTTCTACCTGAGCTTCTTTTGATTCTTCATTTTTACAGTTTGCAAAAGTTGCCAGCACTGCCGCACCGATTACTAAATTTATCGTTTTCATAAGGTTATATCTTTTTTGATTCTTCAAATTTAGCAGTCAATCTCATCGGTTTTTTATACGCTGCGATAAATTTTACTTAAACTTCTCGTTCTATTTTAACTACAAATGCTTGTTTTGTTAAACTCTATCAGCAGAACGTTAATATTATTTGAAACTCTAGCCCACTTGCTGAAAATGCTTATCTTTTAAATTAAAAAGAAAATGAGCACCGAGAATTTAACGGATAGAGAACTAGACCGTATCATCGAGATGGCTTGGGAAGACCGTACCACTTTTGATGCAATTGAATTTCAATTTGGTTTGAAAGAACAAGAAGTTATTGAATTGATGCGTAGAGAAATGAAACCTTCTAGTTTTAGAATGTGGCGTGCCCGTGTACAAGGACGTGCTACCAAGCACGCAGCTAAGCGATCTTTTGAAAAAGGCAGCTTTAAAAGCAGTAGACAAAAGCACATTACTCATAATAAAATTAGCAAAAGGTAAAGCAAACTTCAGCACATCACCTAAAACACTATTAATTCTTAAGGATATTGTCATTTTTTAAGAGCAAATATTCAGTAAAAAGAATTTTAAGATAACGATATCGTAAAATATCCTCTTAAAAACCGCCCCTAATAAACACTATCGTATAACAATAGGTTAACATTTGCATAACAGAGGTGATTTAGTACCCCTACTTTCGAAAGCGTTCAATTTTTGCGTTGAACGTGGTAAAACGCTAAAACGTTTTGCTTTCGAAAATTCTATTAACTAAATCACTAACATGAGGATCAAAATTAAAGGTCTTCTAATGCTATTTTTTGCATTAGTTGTACAGTTAGCAATTGCACAAACCAACACCATTTCAGGAACCGTTTTTGACGATACGGGCACTCCGCTTCCAGGAGCTTCTGTGGTTATCAAGGGAACTTCAACGGGAACTTCAACCGATTTCGACGGTAAATTTTCATTAGAAGCTTCAACCGGAGATGTCATCGTTGTAAGCTTTATGGGGTTCAATAATGAAGAGATCACCATAACCGAAGAGTCTACCTATATTGTTAATCTTACTTCAGGAGAAAGCCTTGACGAAGTCGTGGTTACCGCGATGGGGATCAAGCGTGAAAAGAAAAGTTTAGGATACTCACAACAATCTGTTGAAGGTGAAGCGGTAGTACAGGCAAAAGACACTGATATTAACAGCGCTTTAGCCGGTAAAATTGCTGGGGTTCAACTTATAGGCGCTCCCAGTTCTAGTTTTGACAATGCACTTATACGTTTACGTGGTGAAACCGGAGTATTGTATGTTGTTGATGGGGTAAAAATTTACTCTTCATCAGACATCAATATGGAAGATGTTGCAGACATTTCGGTATTGAAAGGGGTCGCAGGAACCGCGCTTTATGGTACAGAAGCCAGAAACGGTGCGATAATCATCACAACCAAATCTGCTAAAAGCGGTGAAGCACGTATCACCATTGATGAAGCAGTTTCTATGTCGTCTTTGTATTTACTTCCTGAATATCAAAACGAATATGGTGGTGGATACGATCAAAACTTCCTAACCTACGAAGGGCAACTACACCCTAACTTCTCTGCCGATGAATCTTGGGGACCTGCACTAGACGGAACACTTGTTAGACATTGGGACAGTTTTATTCCTAATTCAGACACTTTTGGAGAATTAAGACCTTGGTCTCCAAACCCTGATAACATTAGAGATTTCTATGAGACTGCCACTACCAACAACTTGACATTCTCTCTTTTAAAAGGTGGTGAAGATTATAACATTAAAACCACTATTAACAATATTAAAACGGCGCTAATTGTTCCTAATACCAATAGAGAGCAAACTACAGTTTCGTTTAAAGGTTCTTATAATGTTACCGATAAATTGAAGTTCAATGGTAATTTCAACTATCAATACAGACTTACCGAAAACTTTCCCGGTCAAGGATACGGTGGTTTAGGTTCTAACTTTAACCAATGGTGGCAACGCCAGTTAGACATGGATCGTTTACAGAATTACAGCCAAAACGGTCAGATCTATTCTTGGAATATGAAATCTGCTTCAGATCCTGAGCCACTTTACTGGAACTCTCCCTATTTTGAGAGATACGAAAACGGAAATGAACAAACCAAAAATGCTGTTTACGGTAGCATTGGTTTAGAATATGAGTATGACGAGCATTTAAGCGGTTTATTAGACATACGCCGTACGTTTACTACGTATGAGTACAACAGCAGAACAGCTTGGTACGGTTTGAGTCAGCCTGGCTATTCTGAAGAAACTTCTACAAATGAGTTTAACGAACTATACACTCAGGTTAATTATGAGAATACCTTTGGTGCTTTTGACGTAGTGGCCAATGTAGGTGCTCAATGGAACCAAAGAAACTACTCGTATATCAATGCCGGTACTACAGGAGGTTTACAAATACCTGATTATTACAGCATAAGAACTTCTGTAGGAAACATCAACTACAACAGAGATCACGTACGTGTGAAGAATTACTCCATGTTTGCAACAGGTTCTGTGGGCTATGAGAACTTCTTATATCTTGATGGTTCTTATAGAAAAGAATGGAGCTCAACTGCAGATTTAAACGATAACAGCGTTGACACGTATGGTTTATCTGGAAGTTTTATATTCTCAAAATTTATTGACAGCGACGTATTGAGTTTTGGTAAATTAAGAGCAGGTATCGCACAGGCTCCTTCTTTCCCAGGAAACTATGCGCTTAACAACACCTATTCTATTCAAAACTCATATCAAGACAGGTTGAGTATTTCTACGCCTAACACGCTTGCAAACCTTCAGCTTAAAGGAGGGATTAGAGAAGAAACAGAATTTGGTACAGAGCTTAAATTCTTTGGAAGTAGACTGGGTGTAGACTTCACGTATTTCCATAGAACAGACAGTGAGCTTCCTTCTGCATTAACCATTAACGGAGCTTCAGGATATACCGCAACCACAGGTAATGAGTCTATTAACAAGACTAATGGTTGGGAATTAGGTATCACAGGAACTCCTTTTGCTAATGACGACTTTAGATGGGATGTTGCTTTCAACATTGCCAGATACCGCAAGAAAGTTGAAAAAATCAATGATCTAACAGACCGTACCTTATTGGCAAGTGTTTGGAATGGTTACTTATATGCTGTTGAAGGTGAAGATTGGGGTGACATCTATGGTTATAAATGGCAGCGAGATGATGCGGGTAATATTCTTCTTGACGAGAATGGTACGCCACAATACACCAATAGCATTGAGAAAATCGCCAACATTCAGCCAGATTTCACAGGTGGACTTAACAATATGCTTACCTATAAAAATTTCAATTTGAATTTCTCTATGGATTTTCAAAAAGGAGGAAATTTCTACTCGGTTACAAAAATGTTTAATGCCAGCTCAGGTAACGGAGCGCAAACTGTTGGGACCAACGACTTGGGTAACCCAATTAGAGACCTTGTTGTAAATGGCGATGGTAACACTGTTACTTCAACAAATGTCAACAATGCATTGCCTTCTTCTGGTGGTATTCGCGTAAGCGGTGCTGATGCTGCTACAGGTCAAGAAGTAGCTTATTATGTACAACCACGTACGTATTTCAACAACCTTTATGGTGTAGTAGAAGAATGGTTATACGATGCATCATACATCAAACTAAGACAGATTTCTCTTGGATATAACTTCCCAAAACCTTTGATGGAAAAGCTTCCTTTTGAAAGTCTTAAACTAAGCGTTTATGCAAACAACCTTTGGTTAATCTACTCTGATGTAGACGGTATCGATCCTTCTGAAGTTGAAGATTATTACTCAAGCGGCAATGCGAGATGGGTTGAAGCAGGACAAAGTCCTAGTCAAAGAACCATAGGTATGGACATAAAATTAAGTTTCTAAAAAATTAAAATTATGAAGAAAAGCATACTAAAAATAACACTTTTGGCAACCCTGTTGCTAGAATTCAGCGCTTGTGATACGGTTGATTTTGGAGATACTAACGTAGATCCCGATGCAACGACACAAGTGATAAGCAGTGGATTGTTAACCTACGCAGAAGCTCAAGTGGGTTCTGCGGTAACTGCAGATATTGGTAACCATTATGTACAATACCTTTCTGCAATTACCTATACCGAAGCTTCAAGATACGGTACGCGTAACTGGGACATAGACTATTTGTACTATTCACCACTTATTAACCTGCAAACCATCATTGACGTTAATACTAATGAAGAGACAGCACTTGCACAAGCTGCCTATGGTTTTAACGACAATCAAATCGCTGTAGCTAAACTTTTAAAAGCATACTTTTTTCAGTTTGCTACAGACCGCTGGGGGATGATTCCATATTCTGAAGCCTTATTAGGTTTAGAGAATACTACTCCGGCTTTTGACTCTCAGGAAGCAATTTATCTTTCGCTTTTTGAAGAGATTGATGATGCCCTTGTTTTGATCAATGAGAACGAAACAGGGCCTACAGGAGACCAGATGTTTGACGGTGATATGACGCGTTGGGCACAATTTGGAAACACCTTAAAACTGGTAATGGCGCTACGTTTATCTAACGTTTATCCAGAACCAAATGGTGTTGCTGCAACGCGCTTTAATGAAGCGATGAGTGGAGCGATAACTTCTGTAGATGAAAACTTACTTTATCCCTTTATCGCAGATCAATCTTACGACAACCCTTGGGAAGATCGCTTTGAAACTCGTGAAGATTATGCAGTAAGTGCTCCTTTGATCAATAGATTACTTGAAGATAATGATCCTAGAATTGATGTGTATGCAGAATATACACGATCGTCTGTAAATGCCGGCACCCCAGAATATGTGGGAATGCCTTATGGGTTAACAACTTCTAGTTATGCTGCAAGTGATGTTTCATTCATCACAAGTGACATTATTTACAATCAGGCAGCGCCGGGAGCAATTTACACCTATGCACAAGTATTGTTCTCTTATGCCGAAGCTGTAGAACTTGGTTGGATCAGTGGTTCAGCAAGTGAGTATTATGAGCAGGCTATTGAAGCCTCATTTGACCAATGGGGAGCTGCAGACGCAGCTACTTATATCGAAAGTGTGCCTTTAAGCACTGATGCTGAAGTTGCAATGCAACAAATTGCTGAAGAAAAATGGAAAGCACTTTTTCTACAAGGTTATGAAGCCTGGGCAGAATTTAGAAGATTGGGTTACCCACAACTTACGCCTCCGGCAGAACCTTTAAACGGTGACGGGATCCCCGTACGTCAAGGGTATGATCTAGACTGGTCTCAATCTAATGAAGCCAACTACGATGCTGCGGTAAGCGCACAAGGTCCAGATAATTTAGACACAAACTTATGGTGGGACGCACCACACCCTATAACTAACCAGTAATTATCTAGTTATTTTGTTTTGGTCAAGGGAATGCAAGTAAAATTGCATTCCCTTTTTTTGTTGTTAGCCTTTTTATGGTTTTGTTGTTTGAAAAGTCAGAAACATTGAATTACAGCCAGTGTTGCCAATAGTACTTTCATTTCCATTTCCAATTCAGGTCATCAACGTATTCCGCTCCTAATTCAGTTATTCGCTTTTTAAATTCAGAATGATTTTCAATTGCGTGTTTTGGGACAATCAGAGACAAGTCAGTTTGTAACTTAATAAAGAAATGGTCTTTAGTTTCTATCAGTTCTTTTAGTTCAGTTCCTTTTATTCTGCTTTCGGATGTGAAATCTTTGGCATTCAAAGAATTTTCATCAAAGTCAATTTCAACAAGTTTGTTTATTCGATTTTTATAATTTTCTTCAACATGCTTTCTAAAATGGTTCTTATATCTCCATTTAGAATATAACGGATAGAATAGGAACCATAAAATTCCAAATACAGCGAACCCAATTCCAATTCCTAATTTTCCGCTCTGATTTGCGAAAAAAAATCCGAGTACCAAATAAAGTATCGGAATAATTATTCGAGAACGAAATCGCCTTTTTTTATGTAATTCAGATTTTGAAGATGTATAGAGTTGATGCTCTAAGAAATCCAAATTTGTAAGTTGATAGTTTATGTTCATTTTGTTAACGGTCTTGTATAACAATCAGTTGCCGATTGGTTAGAAATTAAGATCGTAAAAATTACAGACTTTTATGCTTGCGCGGTTGTGTCCGCAGGACACAAAGCCGCAATTGTTGTTATACGGTGTTATGTGTCGTTTTATTTCTGTTTGTATCATAATTTTTTCATATTTGAATTTATTCTTGATGAATGAAATCCTTCTGGGTCAATTCTATCAAGCTCCTTAAATAAAATTTTTATTGAGTTTAAAAATTTTAACATATCAAATTCTTTATACAATGGTTTTGGGTCATATTTTTCAGGGTTTATATTTTTGAAAAATTCCGATGAATTTTTAGTTTTATTATGAATAATTTTATTTCTCCATTTTATTAAATTTTTTATTTCTCCCCAAAAATGTAAACTTTTATCAACTTCTTTTCCAGTTATTAATCTTGGAATAAGAATTATTTTACTTGCTAAATCAAGTTTTTCAATATGTTTTTCTGTGTATTGTTGACCAAGTGCAATAGCAGATAATTCAAAAAAATATGATTCTAAAAATGCACCAAGAAAAACAACAACTTTTATTGATTCTTTTATAAGAGAATATTCTAGAATGTCAATTTTTTCATTTTCATTGTAAATTGTGAATCCATTGTTTTCAAATTTCCCTTTACTTTTTAATAGCTCGTTTTCTTTATTTAGTGCCTCAAATTTTAAAAATGAGTCTATGGATATTTCCAAAAGAGTATTATTGTGAAAATGTCCAATTCTAGCAAACATTCTAAAATCATCATTCATTAGTTAAAGGTTTGGTTAAATGACACACAGCTTCTATTAACTGGAATACCAATTTACAGAAAAGCATTTAAATCCATAATAGACGCTCTAAATGATTGGACGCTCAAATACAGCATCTTCTGATAATTTAAAGCACAAAAAAGCCTGCTGAATATCAGCAGGCTTATCTCGTTAAAAGTATGTCCCGTCCTGAAATAAGTTGACACAAATTCGACTTATTT
>CESC01015582.1_pt1 | contig 143899 bp, 104 predicted proteins | sample 531131 | NCBI WGS metagenome assembly CESC01 (sample SAMEA2621295, study PRJEB7988) | marine metagenome | biome: marine biome (ENVO:00000447); feature: mesopelagic zone (ENVO:00000213); material: "saline water (ENVO:00002010), including plankton (ENVO:xxxxxxxx)" | depth 800 m
GGCTTTTAAAACCAACAACTTCCCTCAAAACAAAAATCCTATCATCAGTAAATTCCCCACGAGATCAACCCGAAGGCGGTTTACTTTATCTGCATTTCTAAGAACGTAAAACCGTTTTTTATATCCGATTTTGGAGGCGCAAATATAGAACGATTATCTAACCCCACAAGCACTTTTTAAAAGTATTTTTAAATTAATTTACTAGCCCCTTGTTTACAGCTGATTACATTCTTAATATTTTTAAAAAAACTTCTGGATATACTCATACAATCAAAATAATAAACGATCGAGGCAGCTTCTAAAAAAGCAAAATCCCGAATTTTATTGGATTTACTCGATGAACTACACAGAAACCAATAGCTATTAGCCCGAAAAAAAGCTTGGGTTAGGGATTGAGCGGCGTGTTTGAGCTCTTATTGCGCTGCTAAAAGCGCAATAAAGCGAGTAGCGAAAGCCCGGTTGCTGTCAAAAACAGCAAAACCCTATAAAAAGAAATTCCACACCAGACCAAAGCGAAACGTGAAATCACGATAGGGATAACCCGGTGCTGAATAATAATCTGAAGGACTTACCAAAGAATTTATATGCTCGGCAATAAAAAAGATGCGCGTCTGACGCACTTTCATATTGAAAAATAGATCCAATAATGGGAATCCACCTAGTTCCTGATCGTTTTGAACATAGAATTCAGCTAAAACAGGATCGTAAGCATTCATATTGTACTCAGTAAAATAATTAAACCTGAAACCGGTTTCTACAAAAAGGGCTTTTTGAAACCATTGGTCTGTATAATATAAAGTATTGCGCGTGATCACTTCGGGTACATTCAGATAACTCATACCCGAACTTACGTTTTGATAGGCTACCGTATTATCAAGTGCAAATTTTCCGAATCTGAATTCCTTATTAAGTTTCAGCTTTAGATAAGTAACATTTTCTCCTGCCTGAAAAGATTGGGTTAACCCCAAATCATTCTTAGCGAAATAGACATAATCTGCTATATTAACCAACTCAGCCGATGCGTTTAGCCATTTATTAGATTGCATATTAAAATACAGCGAACTGGTCTTTACATTATCATAAGCTTCTGCATTAAACCAATTGTAATTCTCGTAACTGCTTTGATAGAGCAAATGATTATAATTTGCAGGTGCCGAATTGATATGTATACCTCCTGAAAAGTTAGCTTTATCCTTTAGTTCATAAGAAGCTTCTGCTTTAAAATCTAATCCAGAGAAATCACCCACAACATTTGTTTGTGCTTCACCTTTTAACTGAAAGCCTCTATACATCTTTTTATAAGCAGCACCCACAGCAATTAAATCACCCTGAATCCCATTAGGAATACGCCCCTCTTCTTGAATTAGAACCGAATTATACCCGTAATTGTAATACGTATGGTTTGCTTGGAAATTTAAAGTCCCCAATATGTCATTGGAATATTCGACAAACACACGATTATTGAACTCTTCAAGATCGGTACGATCTACCAGATTTGAAGTCACAAAGGAATTACCAAATAAGGTCGTTGCCGGAGAAGCCTGCTCGTATCTATAGAATTTATCTTCATAATTCAGAATATGCCCAACTTGTATTCGGTTTTTAGAGATGCTATCATTTTGTGGAATCAGATCATACCGCTGATTTAAATAAAAGCGCGCACCATCAAGTATATTTTCAGCATCTTCAAAATTAACAGAAAGTCGTGCTCTATCATTAAATTGAGAATTGCCGCTGGCGAAATTCAGCAAAGCCTGATCGGTCAATCCTCCATTTTGTTGATTCATCAAATCCTGAGCTACATAATGCGCTTTGAGATCGTAGCGCTTATTCTTTGTTTGATAGTTAAGCGTAAACCTGAAATTACCTGTACTTGTTAGAAAATTTTGATACTTTCCTAAACTGCGAAGCCCTTTATAAGCGATAGAGAAATTGAAACGTTTGGATTTGTTCATTGTAAAAAAGGCATCCAAATTCTGCCCTTGAGAGAATACACTCTTATAATACAACTCGGTAAATGGTGTTGGCACCTGATAGTAATTAATATCAGCGACTTCCATATAGTTGAAATGACGTGCCCGCGCACCAAACAGCGGCCTGATGTTTTGTGTAGAAAAATCATAAGCCAAGGTATTATAAGTCTGTCCTTCGTTTGAAAACGATAACAACTCAAAATTATCTTTACGCAAGTAATTGTATTTATACAATTTTTCTACAGTAAGTGAAGTATCTACAACAGTCGTGTCATTTTCTACTGAGATAATTTTATAAAGATCTATTGCCGGGCGCTTGAGTTTGTCCCTTAGGTTTTTTTTACGCCGAGTAACACTATCCTCAAAACTATTCCTACCGCCACCTTCTCTTTTTATGCTTGAGTTGTCTTGAGAAAACATCTGTAAACTAAACAAGAATAGCACCACACACTTAAACCCAACTCTAATGCTCATTTTATCTATTTTGTTTGCGAAACTAAAGCTAATAATAGAGATTTTCACTAAAAATTTCATTTTAGCCAAAACCCTTAGGTGCTTTAGTATATTAAAATATGCTATATCACCTAAGTAAACTAAAAAACCGGATAGTTATTATAAACTATCCGGTTTTCACAAATATTAATTAAGGCTAGGCTAAATTAGTTTTGCCCTCCTAAGTTTGTGTTGAATAAGATCTCATTTTGCGGGATCTCATAAGTCAACTTCTCATCATCGTGAGAAAAAGATTGACCCGCAAAATCTAACCAGTTAGAACCTCTGGTACGTGTCTCACGTCTTCTCTTCATAATGAAGTAAGACTGACCTTCACCCCAAAGTTCTAATCTCGCTTGCAGCGCAGCTTCTTCAGCCAATTGATCAGCTGAAAGTGCATCAACGTAAGAAGAATCGTCTAATCTAAGATCTAAAAGCGCCTTCAAACTAGTTCTAGCTGCATTAACGTTACCATTTTCAGCAGCAGCTTCTGCGTGTAATAAATACATCTCAGCAATTCTCATATAGTGTGAATCTGAATCGATATTCACCTGAGGACCTGAAAATAATCCAAAACCGTTTAATTCAGCTCCCTTATAATAGAATTTACCTAATGGTCGTAAAGCTGAATTAAATTGATACAATCTAATATCATCTTCTCTAAAGTTGCTATATAAACCAGCATCCATACCTTTTGGGTTACCTACAGCAGCGTAGCTATAACTGTAAGCATCCATAAAGCCCCACCAAGAAAATAATGAAGCAAGACCTTGTCCTTGAGGGGTAATATCAATTCCCCATAGAACTCCTGGAATGCTATTGATATCGTTGAATCCACCAACACTACCATCTTCACCCGGTAGTAATGCCACTTCATCAGCCGTCATAATTGGATATCCAGCATCTATAACCTTTTTAGCGTACTCTTCAGTCTTAGGCCAGTTATTCATAGCTCCATAAAGTCGAGCTAACAAACCTCTCACAACGTCTTGATTAATTTCAATTTTAGCATCTCTATTAAATCCTTCAAGTAAAGTTTCTGCTTCTAACAAATCGTTCAAAGCAAAATCAAAAACTTCTTGTAATGTACTTTTTGGCATATCAAGATCATTTGCACTAGCATAAATAGGCAAAACTTCTTTCGATAAATCTGAGATGTCATTTACATAAATGTGAGCCAAGAAATAATACGCATAACCTCTAAGCGCTTTTGCTTGACCAATTGTAAATCTTCCTGTTTCAGTTTCAGGAACCACATCGTTTCCACCAGCACCGTCAATAACTAGGTTTGATAAATTGATGATTCGGTATAAGAATCTCCAACCTCTGTAGTTATAGTTGTTGTCAGGATCAAGAGTAGCAGTTAATTCTGAAATTTGAGTTTGCCTGTTATAACTCTTACCTAAGTGAGCCATATCTGCAGACATCATATCCAACTGAATATACTGCGTTGTAATACCAAAATCTTCTTGGCTATCAGTACCACCACTACCTCTACGGTATAAGTTCTCATAAATACCCAATAAAGTACCTGCTGATACATCTGGGTTAATTTCTGCAGCCTCAGACACCTGCTCCGCAGATAAGGTCTCTGTTGGGTACACCTCTAGATAGTCTTCACTACAAGACGCCAGCAAGAGAAGAGCCCCACCGAAATAAATAATTTTTCTTAACATTTTCATATTTTTTATAAAGTTAAATTAACACCAAATACAATAGTAGAAAGTGGTGCATAGCTATAAAAGTTAGAGTTACCCGTAGCTGATGTAGAAGGGTTAAAACCTTTTCTTGCAGACCAGAATGCAAGGTTATCACCAGTTATGAATAAATCAAGATTTGAAAGCCCCATTTTATCAACAAATGTAGATGGCAATGTATAACCTAAACGGATATTGTTTAAAGCTAAGAAATCAGCTTTAGTCAAGAAACGTGTTGAAGTAGCACTTTGCTGAATTTGGAATCTAGCATCTTGTCTTGGAATATCTGTAACATCTCCAGGTGACATCCAACGATCTCTGATATCTACGTGCAAGTTATTTGCACCTGCATAATCGTTATCCATCAAAGAAGCATAAGCTCCATCATAAGAGTATCCTCCTAAAGAGTATGCAAATAGAGCGCTAAGAGAGAACCCTGCGTACTCTGCATTTAAACGGAAAGATCCAGTAATGTCAGGAATTGCAGTCTTATCAATAAACTTATCTGCTGCTTCAGAATATACTTCTGTGATATCCTGAGCAATATTTGCATCTGGGTTATCATTCATATAACCTGTTAATGAAGTAATGATCACATCATCTCCTCCGTAAACACCGTTATTATCAACGTCATCAAAGTAACGCTCCCATTGAGCAGCACCGTTTTCACTGTTTACACCTGCGTAAACCGGCATATACCAGTCATATAAAGATCTACCAGCAGTACGACCGTAGCTACCATCTTGATCAAATCTTTGCTCCTCACCTGTAGTAGGATCGATAGGAAGCGCTACAAGTTCGTTGCTTAACAATGCTCCATTAATTCCAACATTAAAACGGAATTTACCATTATCTACAACTTTGAAATCTAAATCAAATTCAACACCTGAGTTTAGCATCTCACCGTCATTTACACGAATGTTAGCAAATCCATTTGAAGGTCCTACGTTTCTTGTAAAGAACATATCTGTTGTACTTTTTCTATAGTATTCTACAGAACCATCGATGAAGTTCCCTAATTCAAACTCAGCACCTACGTTAAACTGGTTTGAACTCTCCCAAGTAAGATCTGGGTTACCTCTTGTAGTAAACGCTAAAGAGATATTATCGTTTAGGTTATTGATAGAATATAAATTATAACCAGGATATAGACCTATACCTCCAGAGTTACCAAGAACACCATAACTTGCTTTTAACTTTAAGAAGTCTACAAAGCTAGAGCTATTTAAAAATTCTTCTTGAGTTAATACCCAAGCAGCACCAACAGAGTAGAAATTACCCCATTTATTATTTACAAAACGTGAAGAAGCATCTCTGTTGAAAGTACCATTTAAGAAATACTTGTTTGCAAAATCTACAGTTGCATTTGCAATATAGCTTTCCGTTCTTTCGTCTCTTGTATAACCGTCACTTGGGTTATTTACAACACCATTAGAGATGTTTGGACCAAAAGGAGTTACAAGATTAGAACGGCTCGCTAGCAAGTAGTTAAACTCGTAAGCTGTCGCAACGTGAGAAAGGAATGCAGAAACATTAAATTCTCCAAAACGCTTATTGTAACGTAATCCAGTTCTAAGCGTATAGTTTTGAGTTTCAGATCTTGATCTGTCAATTCTACCACCATCCCCTTGTGAAGGACTATAGAACGGCTCGTTTAGCGTAGTATTATCGTTCATGTAATATTGGAACGCAAAGTTGTTCTCTAAAGTTAAACCATCAAATAAAGTTAATTTGAAGTCATTGTTAAAGTTAACAGCGTTACCTTTATTATTACTGATGTTGATTTGAGAATCAGCCACACCATTGGTAGCAAAACCAAAACCACGACCATCTTCTAAACCATAATCATATAAGAACCCTCCATAGATAGGATCAGGAATTCTGTTACCATCTGCATCTCTACGGAATAATGGATAGATAGGTGGTATGTTATCAATCCACCAGAATTGTGAAGATGAAGAAGAACCAGTACCATTATTGTTTTGCTCACTTTGAGCATAGTTAATAGTGGTAGTTAAATCAATAATATCTAAAATATTGTTTGTTGCAGTAACACGACCATTTAATCGCTGATAGTCTGTGTTGCTTGCGTAACCTATATCATCGATAAAACCGAATGAAGCATATACTGAAGACTTTTCTCCACTGTTTGATACAGAAACGTTTGCTTCTGTTCTATTAGAACTTTGAAAAGCAAAATCTTCCCAGCGCTCTGGAGTGTATCTTCTTGTAACACCAGGACGAACTCTTCCTGTTGCAGGATCAATTAACTGTGCAACGGCATCAGCTCCACTTCCTCCAATATTCCACATATTGTAAACTGGAGAAATATCAGACACATCTGCGTTATCTCCTTCAAAAAGGTTAGCATTTGCATAAGCTACTGCTGCATTTTGATCACCATCATTTTCTAACAAACCTCTTTGGTAAATACCTTCCCAAGAAATTCCAATATACTCTTCTGGTGAACTAATAGTCTCATATCTATCAATACCTTGGTAGTTAGTACCTGTTTTGATAGAAACATTTAAACGACTAGCTTCTCCTTTACCTTTTTTGGTAGTAATAACAATTACACCATTTGCACCTCTTGCACCATACAATGAAGTTGCAGAAGCATCTTTAAGAATAGTAACCGATTTAATGTCATTAGGGTTAATGTCGTTCAAGCTACCCCCAAATGGAGCATCATCAACAACATAAAGAGGATCGTTACTACCATTGATAGAACCAAAACCTCTAATTCTAATTTGAGAAGTACTACCCGGTTGTCCAGTTGTGTTAAATACAGCAACCCCAGCTGCCTCACCTGCCAACGCTTGAGAAACGTTAGAGAATGATTTTTTTGAGATTTGCTCTCCGCCTACAACTTTTGCCGAACCAGCAAATGAAGTTTTAGAAACGTTACCAAAACCGGTAACAACCACCTCATCTAACTCTTCTCCAGCTTGCATAGACACGTCTACCGTAGAAGAAGCTCCTACTGTAACAACTTGATCCTGAAAACCAATGTAAGAGAAGACAAGATTTTGTCCTTCCTGAACACCGATAGAATAGTTACCATCGAAGTCGGTTTGAGTACCAGTACTGGTACCTTGCACAACAATATTCACACCCGGAAGCGGCATACTGTTGCCATCAGTTACCGTACCGGTAACAGTTTTCTGCTGAGCGAAAGTCAGCTGTGTTAAAAACAGCAAACCTAGCGCTAAGCACCACGTAATTTTTGATTTCATAAATTTATTTATTTGAATTAGCCATCGCAAACATCTTAAAACTTTCTTAGAATTGCAATATAATTCTTAATATAAACTTAAATTAAAATGTTAAAAATGTAAAAACAAAGGCTTATATAGATTGGTTTTTATAAAATCTACAACGTTTTACTAAATGCATTAACAATTATTTAAGAAACATATTAATTTTTCAGAAGCGTTTGATTTCCAGAAAAATAAAAACCAAAACATGTCTTTAAAATCGTATTCTCAAAATATATTGACTGAATGTGGCACTGATGAAGCCGGACGCGGATGCCTTGCAGGACCAGTAACTGCAGCCGCGGTGATCCTGCCCCAATCTTTCAAAAACAAGATTTTAACCGATTCTAAATTACTCACGCACAAATCACGAGAATTATTACGCCCCGTTATAGAACAGGAAGCGCTTGCCTTTGGTATCGCTCACGTATTCCCAGAAGAAATAGATGAGATCAATATTTTAAATGCCTCCATAAAAGCGATGCACCTTGCTATTGAAAAGCTCAAGCAGCAACCGCAACACATCCTGGTTGACGGCAATCGCTTCAAACCTTATAAAGAATGCTCACACGAATGTATCATTAAAGGAGATAGTAAGTTCTTGTCAATAGCCGCAGCTTCTGTATTGGCAAAAACGGAACGCGATCGTTATATGAGGGAATTGCATATGCAATTCCCTCATTATAATTGGAAAAAAAACAAAGGCTATCCTACAAAAGAACATAGACAAGCCATCAAAGAATTTGGGATCACTTCACATCATCGCAAAAGCTTTAAGCAACTTCCCGAACAACTTCGATTAGATATTTAAGAGAATTTCAACAATACTGCTCTATAAAGAGTACTTACCTTTGCATTAACACTTAAAATTTACTTAAGCATGCGGAAGATAGCTTTAGCATTCGGTTTACTCCTTTTACTTTTAAATTGCGAACAAGCCCCTAGCACCAGCACAAATCTCATACATCTCATTCCGCAAAAATCGGCTGCTATAGTTCGAATTCCAGACTGGGAAGATTTTGAAGCTTCTTTACAAGTTAATGCGCCAATAAACCTACTCAAAGAAACACAACTAAACCAAAGCCTAAGTGCTTACGCTGCGCTTTTTCAACATTTTGAACCGCAGGATGACACCTACCTCTCTTTTGTAGCCTTAGGTGATGATGATTTTGATCTTGCGCTCATAACCAAAAATCACCCTAAACTAATCAGTAAGGATTCTTCTTTCAGTCAGCAAGTACAAACTTATGACTACGAAGGCACTACAATCAATTCTGTTGCAATCAACGACGACTATCTTCACTTTTTCAAAAAAGACGCCTTCTTTATTGCCAGCACGTCAAAACTTGTTCTGGAAAATGCCATCCTACAAAATAACACCGGCAGAGATCCTATTGACGCTTCCTTAGAACAAATGATCAAAACAAGTAATAGCTCAAGCCCTAATCTCTATATAAAAGGCTCTTATTACAAACGCATACTTAAACATACTATTCCGCAATTAAAGTTTCAATCTTCGCAGACTCCTTTCAATTGGCTTGCGCTGGATATTGATCTTGATAATAAAGACGCCCTTAACTTTAGCGGTGTACTTACTTCGTCTCAAGATGGCAATCAAACGCTCGATCTTTTAAACGGTTTAAAACCCGCTAGTTCAAAATTACTAGCTATTGCTCCGGCACAAAGTCGGGCAGTGGTCAGTTTCAACTACTCTGATTGGGAGACCTATAAAGAAAATCTGGCTGCTAAACGCAATGCTTCGGCAAAAGAATTTACGGTTGCTAACGAAGCATTTTTTAAATCAATAGATGAAATAGCTGTGGTTTACACACAAACAGCTCAGTTACTACTCGCAAACAGTGGTAATGTTTCAGCATCAGAACTTGCTCTCGCGCCCATTTCTACAGAGATCGAGCGTTTTAGAGACTTGCCAATATACCAAGTTTCAGACTCTACCTTTTTAGAAGAAGCTTACAAAGAACTTTTAAACCCGGGAATTGCACATTATTACGGTTTTGTTGAAAACCACTTGGTATTTACACATACGCTCACGCATCTAAAGGATTTTATCGCAAATTATCAGAATGACGCAACGCTCAAGAATACTGTAGGTTTTTCTGAATTGTCAAAAAAGATGAGTGACGCCTCAACACTTTCTTATTACGGAAATACCGAAATACTTTCGGAATACATCAGCGAGAAACTGAGCAAAACACAGGGTAAAATCCTTAACCAGATCGATTTTACTGATTATCCGGCGGTGATGCTTCAGTTGGTTCAGGCAGATGATTTCATCTATGTAAATGCACTAACGCATAAAATTTCAGCGAAAACTGAAGCTTCTCAGATCGTACAGGTAGCAAGCGTCACGCTAGACAAAGACCTTCTTAATGCCCCACAGATGTTGCATAATTACCGTACCAAAGGTCAAAATATTTTGGTTCAAGACATCAGCAACACTTTATATCACATCAACGCTAGCGGAAAAATCGAATGGAAAAAAGAGCTTGATGGTCCTATTTTAGGAGAAATTCAGCAGGTAGATCTATATAAAAATGGTCGATTGCAATATGCTTTCACCACACCTTCTCATTTTTATATCATTGCGAGTGACGGCACAATCGTTCAACCTTTTGACAAGAATTATTCTGAAATCACTCAACCACTTGCCGTTTTTGATTACGACGGAAGCCGTGATTATCGTTTTATCATCACGCAAGGCAGCGCGTTAACGATGCTTGACCGAGAAGGAAAAAAAGTGAACGGGTTTACATATACCCAAGCGCCTTCAAGGCTGAAAAACGCACCACAACACATAAGGTTTGGAACCAAAGATTATATCGTAATTCAGCTTGAGAATGGCCAACTCGAAATTTTAAATCGTCGCGGAGAGACGCGCATCAAAACCACAGAAACTTTCACGTTTTCAGACCAACCTGTTTTTGAAAAAGCCAATAAGTTTCTGGTATTTGAAAAAAATGGAACGCTTGCAAGCATTTCGCAAAGCGGAAAAATCACGCGCAAGCAACTTCAATCAGGAAGCGACACTCAATATGACCGCCTACAAAAAACCGAAGCAATTCTTACCCCTGAACAACTTAGTATAAACAACAAAAAGATCACCATTGATCTAGGTATTTATAAGGGACTCCAAGTTCTTAAAGCCAAAAATGCCTATTACGTCACACTCACCGACTTGCAGAATAATAAAGTATATGTTTACGGAAGCGACGGGAATTTACTTCCTAACTTTCCGGTTTATGGGGCTTCTAAACTCGATTTTGGCAGCTTGAACTCGGCTACCGACTTAGGCTTCGTAACTAAAGGAGAATCTGACAGCATCATCATTTACCAGATCAACTAACCTCTAATCCACTTAAAAACAAAATGTTAAAAGGGGTTTTACCTCTTTTAAAAATGCAACCCAACTTCTACCTTTAAGTTCTGATAGCTCCCTACTCAGTAATCCCCAATACTGTGACGCTGTTTCCCCTACACGTTTGTAGCATTAAAAAACAGCTTATGAAAACCTCAACTCTTTTTCTAATAGGTAGTTTGATATCTAGTAGTCTTTGCGCTCAGAATTTATGCACCCAAGATAGTGCGCTCTCAGAAAACACCTCGTTTGAAATCTCCTTCTACGGTAGCTCCAATAATTTAATTGAGGTTAGTCATTTCAATGTTACTGCCACTTTCAATAATGCAGATGGAAGAAAAGCAATTATTGCACAAACAAATAGAGATACAACAACTACCGAAAAAGAAAAATATTATGCTATAGAATGTAACGACGCTGCTCTCTTGATCAACAATAAAAATATCATTCCTGCATATGTTTTTGAAGAATTTCATAATATGGATTTGAACGCTACCTCAAGCAGTCTTTCCATACCTAAAGAATTACACGTAGGCCAAAAACTAAGCAATGCCGATTATACAATTGAGATCGAAGTCACTCCTATAAAACACCGTTTACATTATTTTCTTACCGATAGAATTGTGACATCAAAAGAAACGATCAATACGCCTGCAGGTACTTTTGAATGTTATTTGATCGAATCGAAAACACATATGAGACCTCAAAATAACAATACCGGAAGCGTAAAGCAATGGTTTGCAGAAGACATTGGCTTGATAAAACAAGTAGATTATAATCTTGAAGGCGCTATCACAGGCATTAACCTTTTAACCGATTTAAAATTTTAGCTATACGCTCGCTTTTTCTACCAATTCTGCCTCAAATAAATCAGAAAAATGTTTTAGAAGCTTTGGCTTTACTTCATCAAGAGGCACTTCACTGCGACCTAACTCTACGTTAAGCGAGGTCACTGCTTTCTCTTTAATTCCGCAGGGAACAATATTATCAAAGTATCCCAGATTAGCATTTACATTAAATGCAAAACCGTGCATTGTCACCCATCTACTGGCACGTACACCCATCGCACAGATCTTTCGTGCAAACGGAGTTCCAACATCTAGCCAAACTCCGGTTTCACCTTCAGAACGTTCGGCTTTCAAACCATATTCTGCCAAGGTTAAAATGATGGTTTCTTCCAGAAGTCTTAAGTATTTATGAATATCTGTGAAGAAATTTTCAAGATCTAAAATAGGATAGCCTACAATTTGACCAGGACCGTGATAGGTGATATCCCCGCCTCTGTTGATTTTATAAAAAGTAGCATTTTTAGCTTGGAGTTGCTCTTCAGAAACGAGCAAATTGCTTATATCTCCGCTCTTACCCAATGTATACACGTGCGGATGCTCCACAAACAAAAAGTGATTAGGCGTAGCAAGATCAGTTTCTTCACGCCTGTTTTTGATTTTTAGATCTAAAATCTCTTTAAACAGTTGCTCTTGATAATCCCAAACTTCCTTGTAGTCGCGATTTCCTAAATCCTGTACCTCTACTTTCTTATTCATACAGCAAAGATACAACACATTTTAACCAGCGCATAACCGCCAAAAATATCAAATAACACTATTCACTAGCGCTTGTTTACAATGACCAATGCAGCGATCACTCCCGGAATCCAGCCGCAAAACCACAATACCGTTACGATTAAAACAGAACCACAGCCTTTATCCAGCACAGACAAGGGCGGTAAGAAGATGGCGATAAGCGCCCTAAAAAAACTCATTTTTGATTTGATTTATGATGATTGATGGTCTATAAGACACAAATGATAAGCTTTCGTTACAGTTATTGATTTCTCGACTGCGAGTTGCTATATTTGCGGGCTTAAATATAGACAGCATTATGCAACTTTCAGAACAGGAAATTATTAGACGCGAGAAACTGGCAGGTTTACGCAAATTGAACATAAATCCGTATCCGGCAGATTTGTATCCGGTAGATCATACTTCAGCAAAGATAAAACAGGATTTTGAAGACGGAAAGAAGGTGGTTATTGCCGGAAGATTGATGTCTAGAAGAATTCAAGGTAAAGCCTCATTTGCCGAGTTGCAAGATTCAACCGGTCGCATTCAAGTATACTTTAACCGTGACGAAATTTGCCCGGGAGACGATAAAACACAATACAATGACGTCTATAAAAAGTTACTAGACATTGGTGATTTTATAGGTATTGAAGGTGAACTTTTTACTACTCAGGTAGGTGAAAAGACCGTAATGGTTAAAAAATTCACACTGCTTAGCAAAGCACTTAAACCATTACCATTACCTAAAGTGGATAAAGACGGAAACGAATTTGATAAATTCAACGATCCTGAAATGCGTTATCGCCAGCGTTATGCAGATCTTGTGGTAAACCCAAAGGTTAAAGACGTTTTTGTAAAACGCACCAAGCTATTTGCTGCAATGCGTAATTTCTTTAACGATAAAGGGTATTTTGAAGTAGAAACTCCTATTCTACAATCTATTCCCGGAGGTGCTGCAGCGCGACCTTTTGTTACGCACCACAACGCATTAGACATTCCGTTGTATTTGAGAATTGCTAACGAGCTGTATCTAAAAAGATTGATCGTGGGTGGTTTTGATGGTGTTTATGAGTTCTCAAAAAACTTCAGAAATGAAGGAATGGACCGCACCCACAATCCTGAATTTACCGCTATGGAAATCTACGTAGCCTACAAAGACTACAACTGGATGATGGCGTTTACCGAAAAGCTACTCGAGCATTGCGCTACAGCGGTTAACGGTACTACTGAAGCTACCTTTGGAGAACACAAAGTAGATTTTAAAGCGCCCTACAAACGCGTTACGATGACTGATGCAATCAAACAATTCACTGGTTTTGATATCACAGGAAAATCTGAAGCAGAACTTCGCGAGGCAGCTTTAGGAATGGGACTTGAGGTTGATGAAACTATGGGTAAAGGTAAATTGATCGATGAGATCTTTGGTGAGAAATGTGAAGGTAACTTCATACAACCTACGTTTATCACAGACTATCCAAAAGAGATGAGTCCGTTGTGTAAGGAACATCGTGAAAATCCTGAGCTAACCGAGCGTTTTGAATTAATGGTTTGCGGTAAAGAGATCGCCAATGCGTATTCAGAATTGAATGATCCTATTGATCAGCGTGAGCGTTTTGAAGAGCAACTTAAACTCGCAGCAAAAGGTGACGATGAAGCGACAGAATTTATTGATCAGGACTTCTTAAGAGCCCTCGAATATGGGATGCCACCAACTTCTGGTTTAGGAATAGGGATGGATCGTTTGATTATGTTCTTGACCAATAATCAATCTATACAGGAAGTACTATTCTTCCCACAAATGAAGCCTGAGCGCAAAAAAGTGGAATTAACAGAAGAAGAAAAAACCATTTTCACTATTCTGAAAAAGGAGCAAAGCATTGCACTTGACGCTTTAAAAGAAGCTTCTGGTTTAAGCAATAAAAAATGGGATAAAGGAATTAAAGGCCTTACCAAGCAAAAACTCGCTAAGGTTGAAAAAGAAGGAGAGCATCTAACGGTTACTCTAGTAGATTAACTCCTGCATTTTCTAAATAACGTGAAAGCCCGATTCAGTTTTGAGTCGGGCTTTTTGTTTTAATTCAAACGTTAAAATCAGCTCACTAAATAAACCTTTTCAAATTATAAAAGTCTTAGAGATATAACATAAAAATTAATAGATATGAAGAAAATGATCGCAATTGCAGCATTATTTGTAGCTACTGTAAGTTTTGCTCAAGAACATACACGCGGAGAGCGTCTTAAAAAAATGATGAATACCGCACCAGAAGAAACCGCAGAAATGCAAACAAAACGTCTTACGCTAGCACTTGTTCTAGACGATAAGCAGCAAGAAAGAGTTTATGACCTCTACCTTGCTGAAGCGAAAGAGCGCAAAGCCCAATGGGAAGAACGTAGCGCTAAAAGAAGTACTAGAGAAAAAGGTGTAAAACCAACAGAAGAGGAAGTTGCAGCAATGCGTGCATCTATTAAAGAGCGACATAAAGCCATGCTAGACAAACAAATCGCTCACCAAGAAAAAATGCAAGACATTTTAAACGAAGAGCAGTTTAAGCAATGGCGTAAATTGAAAATGAAACGTCACGAGCGCATGGCGATGCGTGATGGCAAACGTGGAGATCGTTTTCAAAAACGTAGATCTCAAGAGAGATGGCGTAAGTAAATAGGTTTTAGGTTAAGCATCTTGAAGAAGTTGTTAGATACAGGTTTACCCTTTTGAAGCAAGCTTTGAGGTATGAACCCCTTTGGCAATACCAATAAAAAATCCCCGCAAAATGCGGGGATTTTATTTTTAAGCAAACTTACAATTTAAAGCGTAGGTGCTATTTTAGCCACTGCAGCTATAGTTGCATCAAGATCCTCGTAAGTAAGCGCATCAGTAATAAACCAAGTTTCATATGCACTTGGAGCGATATAAACGCCTTCGGCTAACAACCCGTGGAAAAACTTTTTAAACGTATCGTTAGCACCCGCTGATGCCGAAGCAAAATCGGTTACCGCTTCTTCAGCAAAATGTACTGAAATCATCGACCCCACTCTATTGATGGTATGCGTGATTTTGTTTTCGGTTAATACCTGCGCAATTCCTTTATGTAAATACGCCGTTTTTTCTTCTAATCGTTTAAAGATTTCGCGGTCACGGTCTAAAGCCTCAAGCATCGCCAGACCGGCAGCCATAGCCAGTGGATTTCCGCTTAATGTTCCTGCCTGATACACGGGACCTAAAGGTGCCAAATGATTCATAATTTCGTTGCGTGCCGCAAAAGCACCAACCGGTAAACCGCCACCTATAACCTTACCAAAAGTCACAATATCTGCTTGAACGCCTGTTAATTCTTGCGCTCCACCGGCAGCCAATCTAAAACCGGTCATCACCTCGTCAAAAATGAGTAATGCCCCGTGAGCTTCACATAAGGCTTTCAATCCTTCAAGAAAACCTTCAGCCGGAGGAATACATCCCATGTTCCCAGCAATTGGTTCTAAAATAACTGTTGCTATTTCGTCTTCATTTGCTTCAAAGATCTCACGTACTTGATCCAGATTATTGTATTCGGCAAGTAAGGTATCTTTTGCCGTACCTTGAGTTACGCCGGGACTATTGGGCGAACCAAAAGTCACTGCACCACTTCCTGCTTGTATCAAGAATGAATCTGAATGCCCGTGATAACAACCGGCAAACTTTATGATTTTATCTCTTCCGGTGAAACCGCGAGCGAGACGCACCGCACTCATACAAGCTTCGGTACCGCTGTTTACAAAACGAATCTTATCAATACCCGGAACCATCTTGACCGCAAGTTTAGCGATCTGTGTTTCCAGCTCTGTGGGTGTTCCAAAAGAGGTTCCTTTCTTGGTTCTTTCGATCACTGCATCAACCACCGGCTGATGGGCGTGACCTAATATCATAGGCCCCCAAGAGTTGATGTAATCAATTAATTTATTTCCGTCTTCATCAAATAGATAAGCACCCTTTGCTTCTTTCACAAAAATGGGGTCTCCTCCAACCGCTTTAAAAGCTCTTACCGGCGAATTTACACCGCCCGGAATTACCTCTTGTGCTTCTGCAAATAATGCGCTACTTCTTTTATAAATCATCATTAAAATCCGTTATACTGTGGGGTAACATTTAGCTGCTGCCCAATACTTATTGTGTTATTTTTTAGACCGTTGTTCTTCTTCAGCTCGTCTACCGTAAGATTATACATACGCGAGATACTGTAAAGCGTCTCTCCTTTTTTAACCGTATGAATAGAAACCGCGTTAGAAGGTTCTGGTTTATACTCTTTTATTTTTGTCCCTAAAACTTCTGCATCATAATTATACATCGCATAGCGTTCTATAATGGCTATGAGTTTTTCAGGGTATTTTCTATCGGTCGCATAACCGGCTTTACGCAAACCGCGCGCCCAGCCCTTATAATCATCAGGATCTAGATCAAACAAATCTGCATAGCGACTTCTGCCTGTTAAGAATAAAGAATGATCTCTAAAAGAATATTTAGGATCTCTATATTTTCTGAAACATTCTCCCTTTGCATCATCATCGTGATACACGACATCGCCTGTCCAGTTATGGCATTTAATTCCGAAATGATTATTGGCTTTTCTTGTCAAATTGCCATTCCCGGCGCCGGACTCTAAGACGGCTTGCGCCATCGTAATACTCGCAGGAATTTTATAGAGGCGCATTTCTTCCTTAGCAATAGGAGCAAAATGCTCAATATAATCTTCAACTTTATCGAAAGGAGCATAAACGTATGCTTTTTCAGTTTCTCGTGAGGTTTCTGCCGGAGCTGTTCTATTGGTATTACGAGCTTCGGTTGATCTTGAAGGACGTACGCTAACTTTGCGCTTGGCTGCACGCTTGCTCCCGCCACAACCTACGAGTAACACACTTATTAATACTAATGAAAAAACCTTTTTTATCATATCAAATAATCTGAGGATATCCTTTTTTTGAAAGTTTAGCATTCATTCCGGCAATACCTTGCAGGCCTCCCGTATGAACGGCTAAAATACGGGTATTTTTAGAGAAAAACCCATTGCGCATAAGATCTGTAAGACCAAACATCATTTTACCGGTATACACAGGATCTAGCTGAATCCCGTGCTGCTTTTTAAAATCATTTATAAACTGAACAAGCTCCTCATTCACTTTTGCATAGCCTCCAAAATGATACGTATTGATAAGTTCCCAATTGGCTTTTGAAGTATATTTTTTAATTTCAGCATTTAGAAAATCACCTTTTAAAGCCGGAAAACCTAAAACCTTTTGATGCGGAAGACTGGCTTCTACAATGCCCGCAATAGTTCCTCCTGTTCCCACAGCACAAGCGATGTAATCAAAATCTTTTGTGTTTTCTGATAAAATCTCTTTACAGCCTTTTACAGCGAGTGCATTTGTTCCTCCCTCTGGAATGCTATAAAAATCACCAAATTGCTCCTTAAGCATTTGGTTGAATGCTGCGCTTTCTTTTTCCCGATAAGCTTTACGTGTAACGAATTCAAATTGCATTCCGCATTCATAAGCAAACTTCAAGGTAGGGTTTTGCTGAAGCGTTTGATCTAAGGTAATGCCCAATTCTTCACCGCGTATGACTCCGATCGTTTTAAAACCACAGCGCTGACCGGCTCTGGCGGTAGCCGCGATATGATTAGAAAATGCTCCGCCAAAGGTAAGAAGTGTTTTTTGACGCAGGTTTTGAGCTTCAATCAAATTATACTTGAGCTTTCTAAACTTATTGCCAGAAACAAATGTGTCAATTTGATCTTCGCGTTTGATAGCTACTTCTAGGTTAAATTCGTTTCCTACAAATCCATTTAATGCACTTATAGTCAGGTCATAAAAATCATTCTCAAAAAAACCTACATCACTCATTTTACGTAATTAAAACGCAAAAATAAGATTTATGTTAACGTACACAGAACAAGTTTAATAAGAAGATCCTAGTCTTTATTAAGCCTTAGCCTAGAATCTACGCTATACAACCGCAACCTACTCAGCGTCAAGTAAGAAAAGTATTAAACAATTTCGTCAAATCGTTTAATCATAATGAAGCAATGAGTATATTTGCACATATCTTAATATAAACCGATTAAAATAATAATTATTTAAAATAATACTGAATACACCCCTAATCCCCTAACATTATGAAAATACGTTTGATTTTCCCTAGGATCATTCTTTTTCTATTCTTATTTACTTCAATAGCTCAGGCTCAAGTAGGAATTGGTACTACTTCGCCAGCTGGAGGTTCTTTATTAGACATTTCGAGTACTGATAAAGGGATATTGATCCCAAGAGTAGACATCGCAGATTTATCAACAGCAGCTCCAGTTACCGAAGATTTGACCAATAGTGAAAGTCTTTTGGTTTACAACACCAATACCACGACCGGAAAAGGTTTTTATTACTGGGATAGTACCCAGTGGGTAGCTGTTGGTGGTTCTGGAGAGAATATTTACACTAGCGACGGAAGCCTCCCTGAAACTAGAACAGTGAACCTTGACGAGAACATTTTACGTTTTGATAATGGTGTCGGACGCTATTTAAATTTGCAGGGAGCATCTGTATCTGATAATAATGATCCTTTCTTGTTTACAACCTTTAATGCATTACGATTTGATATTGACAATGCTCCTGTTCTTTCGCTTGATAGCGATCAAAATGTAGGGGTTGGTTTATCAGACGCAAACGCCAAACTTCACATTTTTGAAAATACAGGTACTGCTGCTTCGGCTAGTACAGGAACACTTGTTTTAGAACACGGAAATGAAGGAGGAGCATCTTCTATAGTCTTCAAGAGCAGATCTAATAACAATAGTGATTATGGCTATTTAAACTTTTCTGATGATGGCAGCGGCAACGGATCATCCAATGAAAATGCCTTATTAGAAATTGGCATTCAAAATGATACTCCGGGAGCTTATCAAGATGATATCAATATTGCTTCTACTGGTTCGGTAGGTATAAGTAACCGCACCCCAAATAGCAGCGCCTCTTTAGATTTAGGCGCTAACAATCGTGGACTTTTACTCAATAGAGTCTCTTTGAACTCAATTACAGATAATACGACTATTCAAAATCCAGCTACTGGATTGTTTGTCTACAACACAGCTACAGCCGGATCTGGCACGACAAGGGTACAACCCGGCCTTTATTATTGGAATGGAACAATATGGTCTAGGATTTTCAAAAGTGGTTACTCTGTCCAATACAAACAGAATGCAGATGCTAGAGCAGATAATAACACAACGGTTTATGTAAACATCCCTGGCCTTACAAACATTTCATTTACAGCACCAACAACTGGAAAATATCAATTGATTCTTAATGGATATCACTCTAGTGGAACTCCTATTAATTCAACATTTCAGTCACGGCTTCAGCAAAATGGAAGCGATTTTAACACGTATTATATCAACGAGCAACAGGACGGTGCAAGCCAAGGCTCTATAAGAATACAACAAAACGGAACTACCATTGGCGAAAAATATGTTACCTCAGTATCTAAAGCTTTTCCGGGTCAATCATTTTATAGCCTGGCTCAAAGTCTTGTGATCATTATCAATGTTGATTTGATTGCCGGACAAACATATACTTTTAACGTGCAAGGTAGAGAATGGGCACGTTATAATGCAGATCGTGGACATTTTGGTAGACAAACAAGTGGTGTTTATGCGGGAGCGAATGGCGCTGCAAATACCCAATACGCAGATTTGACGATTACTTTGATCAACGAATACTAAACATACCTCAAAAACTCAAAAAACGGCCTTTGCTTTAAGTAGTTAAGGTCATTTTCTTTTGCATAGGCTTCTTGCTCAAAACTTATAGCGTGGTACGCGGCATACCTCGATCTCAAACGTACTAAATGCAACAAAAATTCTAAGACATACCAAAAATAAAAGAAGACGACGAGCAACTCCAGCTGCTGCTTTAAATGAATCTTCTCATGATTCAAAAAAACTCTATCCTCCCTAAGACGGTGACTCTTTAAAAACACAAAAGGCCAAACTGCACAACCAGAGAACTTTTTAAAGAATTTTGGGATAACAATATAAATTGGCATAGGTGGCTTATAATTGTACTAAGATACAATCAAGAAGTAGTTTTAAGCATTTTTTCACGTAGGACTATCTTTTCTTTTCATAACTTTAATAGCGTGAATTCTTTTAAAAAACGAATCCCTTTAGAAGAAGGAGATTATTATTTGACGCCAGAAGGCTACCGATGTTTTACTGAGCAATACCTCCTAAAACGAGGATATTGTTGTAAAAGCGGTTGTAGGCATTGTCCCTACGGTTTTGACAAAAATCGAGAATAAACTACCTCAGGGCAAGCCCTTGAGGTATTGCTTGGAAACAAATTTTCAATTTCGAGGTAAGCCTCGGAGCATTAAACCTTTGGCGGTGCCAATAAATTATTATTCTTGGTATAATAGTTGATGCTTAATCCCTAGAATAGAGCTCGTTCTATTTCGGCTGATTCAAACATTTAAAATTATAATTATGAGAAAAATTAAACCCTTTTTACTACTTGCTGTAGTCGCTTTACTATCGGCTTGTAGTTCTGTACGTGTCGCTTCTGACTATGATCAAAGTGCCGACTTTACAAATTACAAGACCTTTGCATTTTTTAAACCGGGGATTGATAAAGCTGAAATATCTGACTTAGACAAGAGAAGAATTTTACGCGCAATTGAAACTGAAATGCTTGCTAAAGGCTTCGTGAAATCTGATAATCCTTCTATGCTGGTGAGTATTTTCACCACTGCCCAAGAACGCGTAGACGTTTACAACAATTACGGTTGGGGCTGGGGTGCCTGGGGGCCTTGGGGACCGTGGGGCGGCGGTTTTGGAAACACCGTTTCTAGAACTACCGAAGGTACATTATATATAGATCTGATTGACGCTACCAAGAAAGAATTGGTATGGCAAGGTCAAGGCACCGGATATTTAGCGCGTAATGTAGAGCGTAAGCAAGAACGTATTGACGAAATTGTAGGTGAGATTATGCAAGAATATCCACCGAAGCAAATGGCTTCTAATTAAGAAGTAATAAACTATTTAAAAGCCCTCAATTGAGGGCTTTTTTTATGCATACGATTGAAGTTTTTTCCGTGTAAAGTCAGACAACACCAGTTTGCCACTTGTTGCCGCTCGTGCTTCTAAAAGCTTTTCCCAAGGCTCAGTATTGGACCAAAACATTGTTTTACTTTCGGCTAAGGCTTCAGGATTATAGCTTGCTAAATCTCCTGCTAATTTTTCCACGGCTTGATCCAAAGCTTCCACAGTTTCAAAAACCGAGGCGTACAATCCCTTCTCCTTCGCCCATTCTGCAGCATAGAATTCCTGCGCATTGATGGTCACCTGTGAAAATGCCGAAACTCCGATCTTACGTTCTACAGCAGGTCCTATCACAAAGGGACCAATCCCAATACTGATCTCACTCAATTTAATTGAAGCGTATTTGGTTGCCATACAATAATCGGCAGCAGCAGCCAGACCTACTCCGCCGCCCACAGCCTTACCTTGAACACGCACAATTGTAAGTAATGGACATTTACGCATCGCTAAAATGACCCGCGCAAAACCCATAAAAAAATCTTTGCCTTGCGTTTCATTCTCGATAGCAATGAGCTCATTAAAGCTTGCTCCCGCACAAAATGTACGATCTCCCCCACTTTTAATAACCAATACACGCAAATCACTACGCGCTCCGGCTTCGGTAATAGTATGTTCTAATTTCTTGAGAATTTCGGTAGGAAGTGCATTATGATGAGGCGTGTAGAAAGTGATAGTTCCCACAGCTTTTTTAACATCAAGCGTTACATAAGATTCTGGCATATATTTTCAGTAAAAAGTAGTTTCTATTAAAAATTTATCAAATTTATAGATATAAGAACATTATTTATAAACATATTCTTATTTTTCATTAGTAAATTACGGCAAAGCAATTTGAACTATTTCGTTGTTTTCAACGTGCTGTAGAACATGAACATTACCGTAATTAATCCCAATTTAAGGATCAAGAAGCATTGAGTTTATGAGTCAGGTTTTAGATAAAAATATAGAAACTAATCCACTTATCGAGCGTCTTCCTGCGCATTTAAAGCAATACATTAAACCGCAGAATTACGACAATTATACCGTGATCAATCAGGCGGTTTGGCGTTATGTGATGCGTAAAAACGTCGCATACCTGAGTACCGTTGCGCATAAATCTTATTTAGATGGTCTCAAACAAACCGGGATTTCTATCGATCACATTCCCAATATGTATGGAATGAATCGCATTTTAAAAGAAATTGGCTGGGCAGCAGTCGCTGTTGACGGGTTTATTCCACCGGCGGCATTTATGGAGTTTCAGGCGTATAATGTTTTGGTTATTGCTTCAGACATCAGACAGCTAGAGCATCTTGAATATACTCCCGCGCCAGATATCATTCACGAGGGCGCCGGCCACGCGCCTATTATTGCCAATCCTGAGTATGCTGAATATCTAAGACGCTTTGGTGAAATTGGGTGTAAAGCGATTTCTTCAGCTAAAGATTATGAGTTGTATGAAGCTGTACGCGAACTTTCAATCTTAAAAGAAGCGGAAGATACGCCGCAAAGCGAAATTGAAAAGGTAGAACAACGCGTAGATTTTCTGCAAAATAATATGGGAACGCCTAGTGAAATGGCGCTGATAAGAAATCTGCATTGGTGGACAGTTGAATACGGACTCATAGGAACTCCGGAACAGCCAAAAATATACGGAGCCGGCTTGCTTTCTTCTATTGGAGAAAGTGCTTGGTGTATGACCGATAAAGTGAAAAAACTCCCCTACGCAATCGACGCTGCCCAACAGGAATTTGACATCACAAAACCGCAACCTCAACTTTATGTAACACCTAATTTTGCCTTTTTGAGCGAAGTCCTTGAGGAATTTGCCAACAGCATGGCGTTGCGCACCGGCGGTCCCGAAGGTTTGCAAAAACTGATTGACAGTAAAAATTTAGGGACGATAGAACTCAGTACCGGTTTGCAAATTTCTGGAGTGTTTACAGAAATGATCCTTCATAAAGACCGGGTTTCTTATGTGCAAACACAAGGAAAAAGTGCGTTGAGTTATCACGAGAAAGAGTTGGTAGGTCACGGCACGATCAATCACCCTGATGGCTACGGAAGCGCTGTAGGTAAACTTAAAGGCATCAATCTCGCTATTGAAGATATGAGCCCCAAGGATTTACTGGCGTATAAAATCTCTGAAGGAAATAATGTTAACCTTGAGTTTGAAGGTGGCATCACGGTTAGTGGGGAGATCATTACCGGAACACGGAATCTTAAAGGAAAAATCATTCTCATCAGTTTTAAAGAGTGTACCGTAAGTCTTGGCGAACGTATTTTATTTAAGCCCGAGTGGGGAATTTACCATCTCGCAGTGGGCAAAAGGATCGCTTCAGCTTTTGCGGGACCGGCAGATTTTAATTCGTTTGATTTAATTCAACATAAGATTTCTTCTACAACAGCAAAGCCAAAAATGAGCGCACAACGCCAAGAGTTGGAAGATCTCTATCTTGCTGTGCGTAATTACAGAGAAGGAAAAGACACTAAGTTTTCGCCTCAGGCTGTTCTCGACATTCTGAAAAAAAGCCACCCCAAAGACTGGTTACTTTCGGTAGAATTGTATGAACTCGCTAAGGATGAGAACCATACCTCTTTTATGACTGAAATCCTTCAACATTTAGAACAAGTCAAAGTGCAAAATCCTAAGGTTAAACATCTAATTGAAGACGGACTAGAACTAGTCTAAAAGTGTTTTCAATTCTTGTGACGAATTGATAGGTGTTGTGTTGTATTGCAAGGTCCAACCCAAAGTATTGGTCACTACATAAATATTGGCAAGCTCGGCAAGGAGTCGGTTTTGGGCATTGCTAGGCAACTCTGAAGCTTCAACTTTTTTCTTAACCGAAACCATCACGCGCTTTTTAATTTTGTTATAATCTGAAGCTTCAAACTGATTTAAATAATCTTGCGAAACGTCATAATATTCAATATCGGGATTGATATTGATCTCTGGATCCGGAATTTTTTTTATCGTGATGATCTTATTTTCAGGGTCAACTTCAGTCTCTAAAGCGCGTAGATCGTATGCGATAGTCACCTTAGCATTGATCACCACTAAAGCTTTTTTATTGGCCTCAACCAAATTAAAGATCTGCTTAGAATCTTTATAGGTAAAAACCTGCGCAAAGGAACCTTCGGTCACTACAAGCTTGCCTACGTTTTTAATTTCCTTTTCAATGAGCTGCGTCGCTTCAATTAATTGATCGCGCTTTTCATTTTTAGTCTCAAAATATTGATAGGTGAAATACCCGAGAACGAGAAGAAGAATTACAATTAAGACTTTCCGCATAATGAAAGATTAAAGAATCCTTTCAATTTATTTATTAATTACGGAAAGAAAAAAGGAAGCTGCCAATCTTAACAGCATATTATATAATATTGTTTTGTCTTGCCTTTTCTACAGCTTCGATCTTGCTGTGCACCTGTAATTTCTTATAAATATTCTCGATATGCTTGCGCACCGTACTTGGTGAAAGAAAGAGGTTTTCGGCAATTTTAGTATAACTCAAACCCTTGCTCAGTTGTTCTAAAACTTCGACCTCTCTTGAAGATAAGGAGATTTCTTCACGCTCTTGTAGATTACTTATTGACTCTGGATTACGCAATAATTTGAGCGTACGCATCGCTATTGAAGGATTCATTGCAGCCCCGCCAGAGAGTGTTTCTCTAATTCCTTTTTCAAGAATATTTGGAGATGTTTCTTTAAGTAAATACCCATCTGCGCCGGCTTTGATCGCATTAAAGATATGTTCATCATTATCAAAAACGGTAAGCATAATGATCTTGATCTGCGGATACTTTTGCTTGACTAAAGCAGTCGCTTCGATACCATTGAGCACCGGCATTTCAATATCCATCAATATCAGGTCTATATTTGAATTTTCATCAAGCTTGGTCAACAAGTCGGCGCCGTGAGCCGCGATAAACTTCAGCTTAAAATCTTCAAAAAAGGAAAGCTTTTCAGCTACTGCTTTAGCTAAAAAAATCTTGTCGTCAACGATGGCTATTCTTACAGACATAGAAAGCTAGAAGATTGTTAGAAAAAATCCGGAAAAGTCCCCTAACTCTTTTCCGGATGATATATTCAAAAACAGTATTGTAATTGATAGTGCTAAACTAGCTTCAACGGGCACAAGAAGCAATAGGGCATTTGCCTTATTTTATTGATTAGATCTCAAAATTGTAACCACTTTGCAAAAGTTCTTCATATTTTTCAGCATCAAAGCGGTACAAAAATGCACCTCGTTTAGATCCCGACTTATCTTTCTCATCAAGCTTTACGAGCACTTTAAGTGATAAAGCTTTCTTTCTAAAATTACGAGGATCCAATTCTCGTTGATAGATTGCCTCATATAATTTCTGTAACTGCGGAATGGTAAATTTTTCAGGAAGCAACTCAAAACCAATTGGCTGATGTCGCGCTTTACGTCTTAATTTATCTAAAGCATCTTGAACCATCAAGTCGTGGTCTAGAGCCAACTTGGGCAATTCTTTTAACGTATACCAATAAGCCCCGTGACTTTCTACAAGTTCCTTATCATAATCCTGAAGACGTATCAACGCGTAATGCGCCACAGATAAACAACGATATCCAGGATCTCGATCTGCTTTACCATAGGTTTTTGACTGCTCTAAAAAGATTTGATCAAGCCCGGTAATTTCTTTTAAAACTCTTCGTGCAGCATCGTCTACATCTTCATCAAGTTGCACAAAGCTTCCAATAAGTGACCAAATCCCAGAATCTGGCTCCACACGTCTTTTAAAGATAAGCAACTTTAAATCTCCATCGTCAAAACCAAAAACGATACAATCTGTCGCGACGTATAATTTCTCATTATCGGCATAAAAATCATTGTTTGAAGCGTGCGCAATACTGGCTGAGCTTGGAGTCATATAAACCTATTTTAAGCGTACAAAATACGTTTTTTTAAGCAATATTGGTAGTCTGCCTCAAATCACCAAGAAAAGCGTGTTTTTCACGACTCTAATAAAACCTTTGTACCACCGGGTTGGTTTGAGCTAATCTCAATCTTTGCGTTTATATCTTGAGCACGTTTTTTCATATTTGCTAAGCCATTACCCAAAGAGGCATTTAGCATATCAAAACCTTTACCATCATCCACGATAGACACGCGATATGTCGCAGAATCCCGAGTGAACAGACTTACATTTATATGTTGCGCTTGCGCATATTTTAAGGCATTATTAACCGCCTCTTGAATTATGCGATAGATATTTACACCTTCGATCGCAGTAAATGCAAAATTATCAGGCCCTTCATTTTTATAGCTAAAACTAAACTGCACCTCATCTTTGCTGCTTTGGGCGCGCTCGATGAAATTAGAAATTCGCGTTTGTAAATCTTCGACAGAAATTTTTTCTTTATTCATCGCCCAGATCGTATCCCGCAACTCATTGATGGTCGTTGACGTAAAAGCGCTTATACTGCTCAATTTATCAAGTATAACTGAATCTGCATCTTTAAGACGATATTTGAGATTATCAATACTCGAAATGATAAATGTAAGCTGCGAACCAATATTATCATGCAGATCTCTTGAGATGCGCAAGCGCTGCTCCTGAAGTCGGTTTTGGGTCTCGATCTTTGCTAAAGCGACTTGAAGTTCGTGCTCTTTTTGCAGCTGACTATTTTTCAATTTTTGTCTGCTGTAGATCAAGTAGCCTAAAAGTCCCAATACAAAGGCTAAAGCCAGACTGCCATAAATAAATGCATTTTTACGGCGCACTTCGAGATCCTTTTCAGCAAGCTGGGCACGCTGCTCGAGGATTTGGTTCTCTTTTTTCTCGGTTTCATATTTGACCTCAAAATCTGTTATTTTTTCTTGAAGATCTTCATCTATCAAGGTTTTTGAAGCTTTCTGATAGTTGTTTGAATACTCATAGGCCTTCTTAAACTCGCCTAATTCATAATAAGTTTTAGCAAGATTTTTATACAACTTGGCGCTATCGCTTGGGTTTTCAGCTTGTACTATAAAGGGTTCTGCTAGCTCCAGATAGTATTTTGCCTGCTGGTAATTCTCCAACTCAAAATAATTAGAACCTACATTAAGATAAACCACGCGCAAGGTTTGATTATCCTTTTGAGCAAGAGCACCATCTATTACGGGTTTATATAATTCGATTGCTCGCTCAAATTGACCTTTAGAAGTAGCGACTTGAGCTAGAGCAGTTTTTGCAAACAAGACAAGTTTACCATAATTCTCCTTTTCAGCCTCAAGAATTAAGTTTTCAAATTCAGCTTCAGATTTATTGAGCATTACAGTATCTTGAATATCCTCAGCCAACTCCCTATGCATATTGGCCACATTATACTTTCCATTTAAAATATCTTGTGGCGTACCGTGTTTCTCTTTTATAACCAGCGCTTTTTCATAGAACTCCAAAGCCTTTTCAAGCGCATCCATATCTTCATAAATAAGACCCAGATTATTTAAAGACCGACCTAATGCTGTAGAATCCTTAAGTTCTTTAGCCAGATCTATTGCTTCTTCGTGAACATCAATAGAAGTTTCAGCTTGCCCTAGATATGACATTGCCAAAGCTTTATTATTCAAAAAGGTAAGCACATCGTCCTTCTTTTTATTTGATTTAGCAAGTTCTAGCGCATTGCTAAAATTCTCTAAGGCTTGCTTAAAATCTCCTTGATAAAAGTTTAAAACTCCTTGATCGCCATAGTAAATTGACTTCAATTGATAATCTTCAAAACTCTCTAATTGTGCCCAAGCCTTCTTATAATAATAATGCGCAGAATCATATGTTGAAGTCTGAATAAAGAACTTGGCTTTAATGAGCAAGCCCCTAATTTCAGGTTTTAATTGTTTAGTTCTCTTCCCGTATTGAATGAGTTTTCGTGTGTAGTAATCTGCTGAATCATTTTCCTTGTACTCAAAGACTTCAATAAGCCTCACGTATGCTTCAGTTTTATCTTCAGCTTTGTTCTGTGCAATAACTGTTTTTAAACTATCAACTTTATTTTGATTTACTTGTGCCTTTACCTGAATGCTAAATAAGCATAGAGCAGCAATAAGAATCCTAAACATCATATTTTGAACGATCTAAAAAACGTTAAAATAACTTTATTTTTTTAATTATCAACTGCTTGTCTATTGTTTTGATTCCATTTGCCAAACAAGTGATTCGCTGAGATTGAACTTTTGAAAATCATATCGCATCAAATGGAACTGTCTTGTTTTTATCTGAATTTGGTGTAATTCAAGTTTAGATATGAGTTTTTGACATCGCAATGCAGATGTAGCACTATCATATTTACACAAACCTATATGAATCATAATCATACCGGAAACTAGAGGAAAGACCGCCAATAAAAATCCCAACACGTGCACACTTTCTAAAATCATAGGTTTAATTCATTACTTACTCCGTAAAAATTTTGAGTTGTTTTTTAACTTCTTCGGCAGAAACTTCAACGTTTTTTGAAGCATACCAATCTGCCATTTTATCTATAGAAGCCGAATTGTCTCGCAAACTCACCAGAAATAAATCAATCGCAAGTCTAATCACGATAAGCAAAACCGCTGCAATAAAACCGGCATCGAGATACACCAAGAAAAAACCAGAAAGCACCACAACAAACTGCTGAATGAATATGCGCAAATAGGGTTTGATCATCAACTCACTGGCTGTAAATTTCAGGTAGCGTTTTTCGCCTAGAAAATCGGTTATAAAAGAAAAGCAGTTATTGAGAATCATGCTTAAGAGCAAAAGCCACATCCCGTCTAATTGGAGCAGCGTCCAGTAATTCTTTAAAACTGAAATACCATCTGTAAAAAAGGTGCTTCCTCCTAACTCAAAAAATGTAAAAGCAAAAATGCTCTGTATCGCCACAAAAAAACCATAATGCACCAGAAAAAAGAGAATGATCCCAAATCCTTGTGTGCCGCCATTGTGTCGTTTGTACGCGACGCAAAGAGCCATTTTCAATGCATTTAATATCCCAATAATAATGGTCTCAAGAAAATAAGCCATCACAATACTCCACGGTGTTACAAAACCTACTGCCAACAGCATCAATAAAAACATCGCATTTAGATACAATGCGGCATTAGACTTGTCGGGTCTCGCAACTTTTAATAAAACAGTTGAGTTGAACTTTTCCATCTAAAATGAATTTATAAGCTGAATACAACACCAGATACTTACCAACACCAGCAGTATTAAAACAAAGCGTTTATGGTTTGATTTTAAGCTTAACTGCTTTGCTCTATAAAAACATAAGAATGCGGTAATCAAAGCAGGAATAGCGATATAAAACTGTAGAAAATAGAGGTGTAAAAAACTAGCAAGCAACGCAACAAGTGTATACACCATCGCAGCGAAGCTATAAAAAAAGGCAATTTTGGCTTTAGAAAAACGATAGCCAAATTGACGTTCTACCACTCTAAAAATCAAATACCCTAACGGGATACTTAAACCCACAACGATAAAAATGAGATGCATCTTTTAGCAATTAAGAATCCCGAAGCACTCGATAAGCACTTCGGGAGTTTTTTAGTTTAAATTATAGGCATAGATGGTTTTATTATCTGCTTTGTAATACAGCACACCACCATAATCATCAACCTTATATTCCGGTTTTTTATCTTCTAGAATGATCTCTTTTTCTATCTCGCCGTTGGCTTTACTCACTTTTGCAAGCCCCGTACCATCATCAAGTTTAGTCAAGATAAATTGTGCATTTTCAGTCGCTGCTGAAGCCTTAAAACGTTTGTTTAGATATTCAAAAGAAGCATCTGCCATACCAGCAAACATATCCTGCGCACGTTTAGCCTCTCTTCCGTATTCATTATAATTTCTAAGATTATTGGTATTAACCGCGTGACCGCGCATATTTGATCCGGCGGAGTATGCACTCGCCACCGTTAGTGCTGTCGTTGCAACCGCGGTAACACCCCCAACAATTTTACCAAAAGTACTGCGACCTGGAGATTTTAGATAGGTGTGATATTGTGTGTCGCCATCAAAATCAAGCAAAGCCATATTTTGATCGCTACCTAAGTAAATTCCGTTATCGCGAACGCTTAGTGTACTCGGGTATTCTTTTTCTTCAAACTTCACTTTTGCTAAGGTCGAAATCTCACTACTTTCTGCATCTATCGCAAATAGCTCATCGTCTGCATTGATCAAGTAGCGGTTGTTTTTCGCATCAAAAGCTGAAGTCACGCTGTTAACGCTTTTGTATTTCAACGGTTTTTTCCAAACCTGATCCCCGGTTTTTAGGTCAACAATATTTGCATCTTCAGAAGTGATATAGATGAGTCCGTTAGGGGTTTCTGCCATCAACTTGATATCTTCTCCTGTTTTAAGCGGTTTCTTAAATAAAGGAGTTCCATCAAAAGAAACTTTATTGATTCCACCTTCATAAATACCGAATAATACACCATCATCCATCACGTAAAAATGCTGTACAAAACCTTTAGTTTTTGGCGCTTTATCCCACAAATCTTCGCCGGTAGAAGCACTCAAAAAGTTGATCTTAGATTCTGAACGACCCGCTAAAATACTTTTTCCCGAAGTGTCCTTGTCACTTACCACGATAAGCCCTTGAGGTAGGATTTGAAAATTACTCACCACACCTTGAACCTTGGGAGCATCTTTCCAAATTTCCGCTCCGTTCGCCCCTATTTTATACACTTGCGTATTGGTCTTTGCATCGTTCATTTCAATGGCATAGATATCGCTTTCCTCTTCGTTAGTAACCATCCAATTCACGCCTTTCACCTTATTCTCCCAAAGCGTTTCTCCGGTTTTGGTCTTAGCATAAATACCTTGCGTGGTAGGCACAAGCAATTTATCCTTCAGCAATAGCGGAGTTCCACTAACTGCAAAAAACTTCATCGTAGTTTTGCCCGGTTTTACCAGAAAGAACGAATAGTCGAGTTCGCCGGTGAGTAGGTCATATACTGCGATTTTTGGAGTTACAGATTCTGCCTGACCACCGCCTTTTTGCAGTCCGCTGATCACGAGTTTGTTCTCTGGCATCATCACATCTGCAGTTTGAACGGTTTTCCAGTCGTATTTTTCAGTACTGAACAAAACCTCACCAGAGATATAATCGATCACTGCTTTCTTGCTTGAAAAGCCCGACAAGGCTTTGATACCGCCTACTCCATTTTGATCTACCATCAAATAAGGCGAATTTGGAATATATTGTACTTCTTCAGGCTTTACGCTTCCGTAATCGGTAAAATTGAAAACCAACTCATTCGATCCCGGTTTGATCCCAGCCAGACCGTCGTTTGTACAAACAACGAGCGTTCCACCCAAAGTAAGCGTCATATCATTAATCCCGGCTCCCACATCATAGGTATAATCGGGTGCTTCTGCTTTTTGAGCAAAAGTCATTGCACTGACAAAAAACAGCAGTAAGGTCTTTTTTAAATGATGTGATTTAAGTTTCATAATTGTACAGGTTAAAAGTTTTTACAGACCCAAAATTGCCTGATTATCAAGCCGAAATCAATACGGCAATTGCCTTATTATTTCAAAAACACTTGGCTTTGTAGAAAAAAAGAAGTCAGAAAAAGGTATAATCCAACTCCTGACTTCACGTAAAAACCTCAACACTTGAGATTTTATATATTATTGAATAGTCACATTAAACGCGCCGTTGGTTACGGCAACGGTTTGACTGGTGTTACTCGTTAAGTAACCTGTAAAATTGAAGGTTCCCGTTACCGTACCGCCTGCAGTATATTCTTCGATCTTGATTTCGCCATTAGAAGCTGCACCTGTTGAAGTGGTAAACACCATCGCACTATTAAAGTTTGAAGTATCTTCGAGATAGGTATAACTGCCCAGACTCACGCTATTAAGGTCATAGGTGCCCACGCCTTCAAAACCGATAATCATAATCTGAATATTTTCAGAATTCATCGTTCCGCCAGAAATGGTGAGGGTTTGTACTCCTCCGGCATTGCTCTCCACCGCGGTTGTAGCTTCTGGGAATGATTCAAAAGAAGCGCCATCAACAGTAGCGGTCAATTCGCCATCGCCAGCTGCGCTTGTGCCGCCATCATCATCTTTTGAACACGCGCTTAGAACAAATAAGCTAAAAAGTAAAACTGAAGTAATTCTTGTAATTGTTTTCATGGTTTTAGGTTTAAAATACAGAACAAAACTCCTGTAAATCAAAGCACTAATCCATAAGGCAATTGCCGTATTTAAAACTGAACATGAGGAAAATCTGCTTGTAACGCGCGTTTTTTGGCCTCTAAGTTCTTGAGAAATTTTTGATGCGCTTCAGATTCCGGATTGAAAGCTTTGTGTGCTAAACCCTGCTGAACTTCCTGAACCTTTTGCATTGTTTTTTGGGTTTCTTCAGAAAAGTAAACCGAAGAAAAGCGCTCCCAGATATAATCTACCGCCAAAGCATTAGGATGGATCAAATCTCTGTCATAGAAACGGTAATCGCGCAGCTCGTCCATCATAAGTTCGTACGACGGGAAATACGCCGAATGCTGTGAGACCTCTAAAGCCTGATGCATTCCCGCAAGCAAATGGGCTTTACTACGCTGATTTTCTACAAAACCATCTTTAGTGTGTCGCACGGGCGAAACCGTAAAAATCACCTGCGCTTGCGAATTCACTTTAGCGATTGCTGAAAGTACACGTCTTGTAGTTACTGCAATGTCATCTACAGAAGTTAATTCCTTTTGAAAAGCTTTCTGCGGAATCTTATGACAATTGGCAACAATTTTATCCTGTTCCAAATGCCGATACCCCCAAGACGTACCCAAAGTGATCACAATATGCGATGCTTCCGCTAGCTGATGTTTGGTCTCAACAAGTGCCTCATTTAATAATTGGGTAGTTTCAGCTGCTGATGAAGCGCTTAATGCGGAATGTGCATCAAAGCTTACAAACCTGCCTTGTAGTTCTTCAAGATCAGCTTCAAAAAGTTGCTTACTAGAAACCGCCAATTCTAAAAATCGCGCGATCGCCTCTGGATGAAATAAGATCCCAAATGGATTTATCGTAGTCCGAAATTTATAGTACGTAAGCTTGGCTCCTATATTTTCTACAAAACAACTTCCTACCAAAAACAAACGCGAGTGATAATCTATAGGATTACCACTCGGTTTTAAAGGTATGGTTGTTTGTAATTTCAAATCTTACTTTTTAACCCAAATACGTTTTTACTTCGTTCAGCGCTTGAGCAATGCCGTCAGGATTTTTTCCTCCTGCGGTTGCAAAAAATGGCTGACCGCCACCGCCTCCTTGGATAAATTTACCCAACTCGCGTACGATGGTTCCTGCATTTAAGTCTTTCGCTTTAGCTAATTCCTTATCAATATAACAACTTAACAATGCCTTTCCGCCTTGACGCGATGCCAATAAAAGAAAGAGATCATCTACTTCACCGCCCAACTGAAATGCCAAATCTTTGATTCCGTTTGCGTCGAGATCGACTTCTTTGGCAAGAAATTGAACACCATTCACTTCTTGAATTTCAGTTTTCAATTCGCCTTTTACATTCTTTGCTTTTTCAGCAAGAAGCACTTCTAATTGCTTTTTAAGCTCGTTATTTTCAGACTGAAGGCTTTCAATAGATTTTGCCGGTTCTTTAGCATTGTTCAATAAACTGCGCACCGCTTCTAACTGTTCATCCTGCTCTTCAAAATATTGCATCACTGCATCACCGGTAATCGCTTCAATACGACGAATTCCAGAAGCTACAGCACTTTCTGATTTGATCTTGAAATACCAAATATCGGCAGTGTTTTCAGCGTGGGTTCCCCCGCACAATTCCATAGATTTCCCAAAACGAATGGTACGCACGGCATCACCATATTTTTCACCAAATAAGGCAATCGCACCTTCTGCGATCGCCTGATCGTAAGGGATCGCACGCTGCTCTTCAAGCGGTAATTGCTCCTGAATGCGCGCATTTACAAACTGCTCGATATCCTTAAGTTCTTCGGCAGTCACTTTTGAAAAGTGCGAGAAGTCAAAACGTAAATAACCGCTATGCACCATAGAACCTTTTTGCTCTACGTGTGTTCCTAAAACGGCACGCAATGCCTGATGCAGCAAGTGTGTCGCCGAGTGATTTGCCTGAGTTCTGTGACGCTGTTTTGCATCAACAACCGCGGTAAAGGTCTCGTTTAAATTCTTCGGAAGGTTTTTAGAAAGGTGAATAATCAAGTTATTTTCTTTCTTGGTGTCAGTGATGTAAACCACATCGCCGTTGGCCGCTTCCAGATATCCTTTATCGCCAACCTGACCGCCGCCTTCAGCATAAAACGGAGTAAGATTAAAAACCAACTGATATTGGTCTCCTTCTTTCTTCGTGTTTATTTTTCGGTAACGGGTAATGCGCACCGGAGTTTGCAGCGTGTCGTATCCTACAAATTCTTCCTCGCTATCTTCTTCAACTATCGTCCAGTCTCCTGCTTCAATTTTTCCGGCAGCACGAGAACGGTCTTTCTGCTTTTGTAATTCGGTTTGAAATGCTTTTTCATCAAGCGTATATCCCTTTTCTGAAAGGATCAATGCAGTAAGATCTATCGGAAAACCGTAAGTGTCGTACAATTCAAAGGCCTTGGCTCCTGAAACTTCTTTTCCTTTAGTTTCTGCAATAATAGAATCAAGCAACACCAAACCTTGATCTAAGGTGCGTAAAAAGCTCTGCTCTTCTTCTTTAATTACATTGAAAATAAGGTTCTGTTGTTTTTTAAGTTCAGGAAAGGCTTTGCTCATCTCATCTACCAAAACGCTAACCAATTTATAAATAAATGGCTCTTTGGTATTTAAAAAGGTAAATCCATAACGCACGGCACGGCGCAGAATACGTCGAATCACATAACCTGCTCCTGTATTACTTGGCAACTGGCCGTCTGCAATTGAGAATGCTACTGCGCGCACGTGATCTGCGATCACACGAATGGCGATATCTGTTTCTTCGCTTTGACCATATTTTGAATGCGCGATGGTCTCGATCTCACGAATGAGCGGTGTAAACACATCGGTATCGTAGTTTGACGTTTTATCCTGAAGCACCATGCACAGACGTTCAAAGCCCATCCCGGTGTCAATATGTCGCGCCGGAAGGTTTTCAAGAGAACCGTCTGCTTTTCTATTGAATTGTATAAAAACGAGGTTCCAGATCTCTACCACTTGCGGGTGATCTGCATTGACCAATTCTGCTCCGGGAGTTTTTGCTTTTTCTTCTTCAGAACGTAAATCCACGTGAATTTCAGAGCAGGGTCCGCAAGGACCTTGATCGCCCATTTCCCAGAAATTGTCTTTTTTATTTCCATTCAAGATACGGTCTTCAGCTACGTGCTTTTTCCACATATCATACGCTTCAGCATCACGCTCAAGCCCTTCTGAATCATCACCTTCAAAGATGGTTACATAAAGTTTATTCTTATCGATCTTATAAACTTCGGTAAGTAATTCCCAAGCCCAATCGATCGCGTCTTGTTTAAAATAATCTCCAAAACTCCAGTTCCCCAGCATCTCAAACATCGTGTGATGATAGGTATCTTTCCCCACTTCTTCCAGGTCATTATGTTTTCCGCTCACGCGTAAACATTTCTGAGTGTCAGTGACACGTGTATCTTTTGGAGTTCCGTTACCCAGAAAAAATTCCTTAAATTGGTTCATTCCGGCATTGGTGAACATCAGCGTAGGATCGTTTTTGATCACCATGGGCGCAGAGGCCACGATGGAATGGTTTTTGGACTTAAAAAAAGATAGAAATTGATCGCGTATTTCTTGGGATTTCATGAGTGAATTTTAGAGTAGCTTTTGCCAAAATATGATTACCGGCAAACTATTTTTTATATTTGTTCGTTACCCCTTATTTAAATGCGGGATACAAGCATATATTTTAACGCAAAAATAGAATAAATTAACTAATGTCTAAGGTTAAATATTATTACGACAAAGAGACGCTTTCCTATAAAAAAATAGAGAAACGCAAGGGGCGTAAGTTGGGTTACGCCTTGTTATCTATAGGCGCTTCTTTTCTTGCGGGATTTATACTTCTGGTTATTTATTTAAACATTCCTAATCTAGAAACGCCTCGTGAAAAAGCGCTTCAGCGAGAATTGCAAAATATGAAAACGCAATATGGCGTACTTAATAAAAAGTTAGATCAGGTTCAAACCGTACTGAGCGAAGTTGAAGAACGGGATAACAATATTTACAGACTGTATTTTGAAGCCAATCCAATTCCTGATGAGCAGCGTAAAGCCGGTTTTGGTGGAGTTAACCGGTATAAAGATCTTGAAGGCTATGACAACTCAAAACTTATTATTGAGTCTAACAAACGTTTAGACATTCTTACCAAACAGCTCGTAGTGCAAAGCAAATCGCTTGACGAAATCGCCGTTTTGGCCGAAGAAAAAGAAAAATTCTTAAACGCGATTCCTGCAATTCAGCCTGTTGCCAATAAAGATTTGACGCGTATTGCTTCGGGTTACGGGATGCGTTCTGACCCATTTACCAAAGAACGCAAAATGCACTGGGGAATGGATTTTACCGCTCCGCGTGGAACCCCCATTTATGCCACAGGAAATGGTGTCGTAGAACGTGCAGACAACAATGCTACAGGTTACGGAAATCACATACGCATCGACCACGGTTACGGTTATGTAAGTCTGTATGCGCATCTTTACAAATACAATGTGCGCAGAGGTCAAAAGGTGCAACGTGGTGATCTTATAGGTTTTGTAGGAAGCACCGGCCGGTCTGAAGCGCCGCACGTGCACTATGAGATCTTCAAAGATGGGCAGCGTATAAACCCGATTAATTTTTACTACGGAAACCTTTCGCCTGAAGAGTTTGATGTAATTTTACAGAAAGCACAACTCGAAAATCAATCTCTGGATTAATGCACGTCGAACTGCCCGAAAAATTATATTACAGTATTGGTGAAGTCGCTGATGCCTTTGGCGTCAATGCGTCACTCATTCGTTTTTGGGAAAAAGAGTTTGATGTCATCAAACCGAAGAAAAATGCAAAAGGTAACCGCAAGTTCACACCGGAAGACATCAAGAATCTGGAGCTTATTTACCACTTGGTAAAAGAACGCGGTTTTACGCTTGAAGGTGCAAAAACGCATTTAAAAGAAAACAAACAAGAAACCATCAATAAATTTGATCTCATCAGAAAGCTGGAAAATATCAAAGCCCAGCTTCAACAATTAAAAGATCAACTCTAATCTAACAAACATCAATCATCATGAAAAAAGGAATTATCGCGCTAATCGTAGTGGTCATACTTCTTATCATTGGCTATTCATTTTTTAAAGGTTTTTACAATACCGGTATCGAGTTGCAAGAAGATGCAACCGCTCAATGGGGTAATGTTGAAAGTGCTTACCAGCGTCGTTCAGACCTTATTCCTAACATTGTAAACACAGCCAAAGGCTATGCTGAATTTGAGCAAAAAACCCTTACCGATGTGATCGAAGCGCGTTCCAAAGCGACGTCGGTAAATATTGATCCAACAAATATCTCTCCTGAACAGTTAGAACAATTTCAGCAAGCACAAAGCGGTTTGAGTTCGGCGTTAAGCAGATTGCTTGTAACCGTAGAGCGCTATCCTGACCTTAAGGCAAATGAGAATTTTAAGGAATTGATTAACGAACTTGAGCGTACAGAAAACCGTATCAACGTAGAGCGTAACCGTTATAATGCAGCGATCAAACCTTATAACAAGCACATCAAAACCTTCCCGAATAACATCGTAAATAACATCATTGGCAACTTTGAAGAGATGGAATATTTTGAAGCTGAAGAAGGTGCGCAAACTGCTCCTGAAGTTGATTTTGATTTCAATAATGACGCAGCATAATGGCATCTGTAGTTGAAGACTTTTTAACGGCAGAAGAAGAACAAGAAGTTGTTGAAGCCATTCGCCAGGCCGAGCTCAAAACTTCTGGAGAGATCCGCGTGCACTTAGAACGCACTTGTGATGAAGAAGCACTAGAGCGCGCAAAAGTTTTGTTTCATCAGCTTAAAATGGACAACACCAAAGAAGAAAATGGCGTCCTCATTTATGTTGCAGTTGATGCCAAAAAGTTTGCCATTTGTGGTGATCGCGGCATCAATAAAGTTGTTCCTGATGATTTCTGGCAAAGCACCAAAGATCTCATGCAAACCGAATTTAAAAACCGAAAGTTCAAAACCGGATTGGTTAAAGGCATCAGTTCTGCCGGCGATCAATTGGCGCATTTCTTCCCTTGGGACGATGATGACATCAATGAACTTTCAGACGAAATATCGACCTCTTGATCTATTTACCTCAAATACGTTCTATTAGAACGATGCTTTTGCTTGCTTTTCTTTTTTGCCTTTCGGCGAAAGGATTAGCGCAATTTGATATTCCGGAAGTACCAAGCAAACAAACCAGTGTTTACGATTATGCAGATCTTTTAAATTCTGGTCAAAAGGCAGCACTTGAAAATAAACTTGTACGCTATAGTGATACTACCTCAACGCAAATTGTGGTGGTGATCATCCCGAGTACCAAAGGTGAAGACATCAGCTTTCTTGGAGCTAAATGGGGCCAAAAATGGGGCATTGGTCAAAAAGGGAAAGACAACGGAATCCTGATCACACTGGCCACCGAAGATCGTAAAGTTGATATCAACACCGGTTATGGGATCGAAACGATCATCACAGACCGTATGGCCGAACAGGTGATCAACCGTATTATGATCCCTCAATTTAAAAGAGGCGATTATTACGCGGGTCTGGACCAAGCTGCAAATGCACTTTTTCAAATGCTTCAAGGCGAATACCAAGGTTCGAGACAGGAAAATAACGGTCCCAGTATTCGCAATTTTCTACCCATTATCATCATCTTTTTCGTTATCATTTTTATCCTAAGTCGTTCTCGCGGTGGCGGAAACGGCAGAAACGGTGGTAGACGTAGCGGTGCAGGCAGTTTACTAGACGTCATCATTTTGAGCAGTCTAGGTCGCGGCGGACTCGGAGGCGGTGGCTTTGGCGGAGGATCCTCTGGTGGTGGCTTCGGTGGAGGCGGCGGCTTTGGAGGTGGTTTCGGCGGTGGCGGCTTTGGAGGCGGTGGTGCTTCCGGAGGTTGGTAAATACTACCTGCTATCCTTCTAAATTGCAATGACCCAACCGATCCCTTTAATTCTTAAAAGAAATTTCATTTGGAATCTTTTCTTCAACTCATACATCAAATCACAAAATACGGAAGTGAACCAGTTGCTGACCCCAACAAATTGGTAAGTCTCAAAAAATCTCTGGGAGACTTATACGCTTTGTATTTGAATTTAAACTCCAACTTTGACGAGCAACTTTATAAAGAAGTACAACGTCTAGACTATGCTGAAGTTTACGCGTATGTGAAAGTAAATTTCCCGGAGTTTGGTTGGTATCGCTCGAGTACTATTTCTTTTAAAACCGATCAAGATCCAGAACTGTTGGAAGAAGATGCGATTGACGATCTAACAGATCTGATCATTGATCTAAGCGAAGTCGCCTGGCGCCTCAAAAACACCAGCCTGAATGACGGTTTATGGTATTTCAACACCCTTATGAAAATTCATTCTGAAGCACATTTAATTAATTTAATAAGGTATTTAAAGGCTTTTGAAAATCAATAATTAAAAGGGCTCATATGAGCCCTTTTAATCGCTATGAGTTTTTCGAGAATAATTTAAGATCCCTTGTATTCTTTTGTACCGTAACCGCTGCAAACAAACTCAATGTAAAAGACATACCGTAGAATCCCTTCTCGCTCAACTCTAAGTTAGCATTCCACAGCCCTATTATTAAAAGAAGAATTGACGCTATTGTGGTGAACCAGCTGATACTATAATAAATATCTGTCACTTCTATTCCTTCTTGCTTATCCCGAACACTCTTTTGTACAGAAATTACCGAGAATAACCCAAAGAGTAAGATTGTAAAGTAGTACCCCTTTTCATTTAAAAGCATCGAAGCATTCCACAAACCGATGCAGTAGGACAGCATGCCTATAAATAATGCAGACCAAGCAGCTGAAACGAAAGCAGCAGTGGGCTTTGTTGAATTTTGGAATGCTGAACCTTTACTTTCATTAGAAAGAACATTCTTTTCGTTTTCAAATGTAGTTTTCATAATATTTGTTTTGAGAATTACACTACAAATGTGAGAGTAGCTTCTAAATCAGGAAAACCTGTTTTTTAGAAATACTTATGATTTAAAAGTAAATTGATACGCAGCAACTACTATATTTACTGTAACTATAGCGATTAATACTTACTATTTAATGAACAACCTTTTCAAATTGATAAGTACATTTTCGGATGAAGAACAAAAGGAAGCAGTACAATTCCTTAAAAAGAAGAACCGACGAGGAGATGCTAAAAACATACTTTTATTCAAAATGATTTGTCAGGGTAAAACCAAAGAATTACCGCAAACACTTTATAAGAAAATGAATCGGAATGCTTACCACGCCCTAAGTAAGCGTTTGCGTGATAGTCTACTTGAATTTATAGCATCCAAAAGTTTTGCTAAGGAATCAAGTGAAGAATCAGACACTTTAAAACTTCTATTATCCAGTCGCATTTTATTTGAAAAAAAGCTCTTTAAACTTGGGTGGAAAACACTTTCAAAGGCTGAAGAACTTGCTTTTGAATTTGAACTACACACTGCGCTACACGAAATTTATGATACACAATTGCAATATGCAGCTATACTGCCAGAAATCAACCTAAACTCAATTTTAGATAATAGCGATCGAAATTTAAGGATGTTGAACACCACGCTTAAATTTAAACAGGCCTACGCAACTTTAAAACGTAAATTAAGAGCAGGTACAACTAATAAAAATATAGCTCTAAAAGAAGTACTAGATTATTTTAATATAATTCCTAACCAGGATTTCACATACAAGTCTCTTTTCCAATTCATGGATCTTCTTTGCGACACTGCCGAAGCTGAAAGTAATTACTATGATATTTCACCTTTAATGCAAGAAGCTTTTCGCCACGTAAACACAAAAAAAACTTCAAATAAGCATAGCTATTATCACTTACAGATTCTCTATCTAATGGCTTCAAATAGCTTTAGAAATAAAAATTTCCAAAAGACATTAGACTTTTTAGATGAGCTTGATTCTATTTTATCAAAAAGATATCTTTATCAATTTCGTAATCAAACATTAATTCTTAGATCGCTCACTTTAAATTATTCAGGCAACCCTTTAGCGGCTATTGAATTATGCGAAAACATCAAAAGTAACGAACCTCAAGTTCAACTCCTTTTAACAACACTCTATTTTCATCAAAACAGATATAAAGATGCCTATCAGATCTATAAAAAATTTCAGCATAGTGACCACTACTATGAAAGACATCAAGGTCTTACTTGGGTAGTTAAAAAAGAAATTATAGGCTTTCTACTTCTGATAGAATTAGACAAGCTGGATTTGGTTTTGCAAAAACAAAAATCTTTACATAAAAGGTTTTACAACAGACTCAAAGCTCTTGGAGAAGAACGTGTATTAACCTTCATCAAGCTAGCGAGCATTTATTACACAAACCCTAAGCACGTTCAATCTGATACGTTCACCAAAGAAGTTGATCGTTCATTTGAATGGGTCGGTCTCGAGCGTGAAGACCTATTTGCTATAAGCTTTTATGCTTGGCTAAAATCTAAAATGATTAACCAGAATTTATACAAAGTCACACTTGACCTGATTAATCCCACCAACCATTCTCTCTAACTTCTCCTTTTTTACCCAGCGTATTGAATTTATAGCTGAAGCTCAACATAAAATACTGTTGTAAAACAGTACTCTGCACATCTTCAATATAGGATTGGGTGGCTGTACGTCTTGAGTTGGTATTTTGATTGAGCAAATCATACACTTTAAAGGTCGCTATTGCTTTATTATTCAGGAAAGAATACGCCAATGACGTGTTCCAGAATACCGCGTCCCGCTGAAATCCTGCTCCTACATTTGGATTGTAAGTATATCTAATATCATTTTCCCAAGTAAGCCACTCCGGGAAATAGGTTGTAGTACGTAGGCGCGCATTGTGCTGCGTAAATTCTTGCCCATCAAAGAAATCACGGTTAAATGTCGTCTCATTAAAGCTAATTCTATATTCAGGACGCAGCTCAAACCAATCGGTCCAGGTAAAACGTAAGCCTAAACTAGGCGAAATAGATTTAGTGATACTGGCATATTGATCTGCATTGAAAAAGTTCACAAAACGATTGATACCACCACTCATTCCTACTTCAACTTTTAACGTTCTAAGACTATCCAGCTTGTAGTCTTTGTTATAGCCTAGATTTCCGTAAGCATTATACACCCCATCTACATTTGTAAAAGTGGTAGATCGCACAAAATTATCATCTACAGTAGTAAGGTTCACCACTTGATCATTAGTAAACGTAGCGCCAAAATAAGAGTACAATCCACTTCTAGTCTCCCAATCATAATTGTTGACTCCCATATTGAAGTTATGGCTATTGGTAGGACTCAAGTTAGGATTACCTTGAACGGTGTTAATCGGGTCTGAAACATCTAAATAGGGAGAAAGTTGTCTAACATCTGGTGCGTTATTACTTAAGTTATAAGCAGACCACAAACTTAGTTTTTGTGTAAAATTATAGTTCAACCGAGCTGTTGCTTCAAGGGCGTTAAAATTATTCTCAAAATCAATATCACGCACTCGGTTTCCGGTTTCATCAGTCAACAAATCCTCACCTGTTAATTTTCGGGCTACATACGCTGCATTAATGCTTCCGCGGAGTTTTTTTGAATTATAGCTTACTCCAAATTGAGGTTTATGACTTCGGTTTGTACTTTCAAAATCGGTACTCTGCGGAGTGATGAGTTGGTTGTACGACTGACTGGCAGCATCAAAATCATAGACCAACTGCGTATTAGTGCGGTTTTCATTCTTAAACTCATACTCGGTCTCTAAAAAGAGTTTTTTTGAAATAAGCGGAATGCGCCACTTTACATTTGTAGTAATTCCGTCTGTATTATTATCACCATCGGTACGCTGATTTCGTAGAATCTGACTGGCATCGGTACCGTAAACATTGGTTTCTGAATTGGTAAAATCGATGCTTTCTGTCTCGTCTAACTGAAGATTACCATTGATTCGAATAAATCCCCCCTTTTCTCCATAACGTTTGGTCGCGGTAAGACGATTACTCAAATTACGCGTCGTACGATCATTAAAGTTGTCGTACTCGCTGTCATTTACCAAGTCTCCGGCTTCGTTTGTGGTTACTGAACTTCCCGAACTGCTGTTGGTTCCTAGCGTATAGTTAAGAGAAGGACGAAATTCTACCATAAATGTCGAATCTATTTCGGCTTGAAACCTAAGGTTTGCAGAATGGTTATCGGTATTAGAATCGGTGCGAGAATCACTTATTGAGGTAAAGCGGTTATCTGGCAAGATGTTTTCACGTACCCTGTCGGTTTCATTAAAACTATTGGCTCCCGAATAAAAGTAATCTGCAGAAGTCTCTATCGCTTCGCCAAAATCATTGGCAAAATTCATCCCTGCGTTACGCGAGTTGACGATACCTTGCCCCATTCCAAAACTTCTTCCACCTACATTAAAACCTCCGTTGCTGCTTACTGAAATATAGCTTGCATTACCAAACATCTTTTCGATCTCTCCAAAACTAAATCCAGGTGAATTGATGTTATTTCCGCTTCCCAGCAAACTGAAACGCAGATCATTGTCAAAGTAATTTCCAATACCTGCAAACTCAAAACGATTATCGGTGCCACCACCCGCAGCTACCCGGCCAAAAAGTCCTTTATTCTTATCTTCATCAATGGTGATGTTGATGGTTTTATTTTCACTATCGCCTTGTTCACCGGCAAATTCTTCAGACTCTGTTTTTGTATCAACAACCTGAATTTTATTGATCAACTCCTTGGTAAGGTTACGTGTAGCAATGGTAGGATCATCGCCAAAGAACGGTTTACCATTAACCAGAATATTATTAACCGGTTTCCCATTGATGCGTATTTGACCATCGGCATCTACCTCTGCTCCCGGTAATTCTTTTAAAAGATCCTCTACCGTTGCATCGGGTTTGGTTTTAAAAGAGGCTGCGTTAAATTCAAGCGTATCCTGCTTGATCACAACAGGCGCAGCTCTCCCTTTTACCACAACATCACCTAAGGACTCTACTTGAAATTCTAGCGGAATATCACCTAGATTAATACTACGCTCGTTAGTAAAGTCAATTTGCTGCTCGTAAGATTGATAACCTACAAAAGTGACAAATAGATTTGCCTTTTGAATATTAGACTTTCCGCTTAGTTCAAAGAGACCATTGCGATCACTTATGGTGTAACTGATCACGGTACTATCCTGAAGGGTTTCTAGAACAACAGTTGCCGCTTCTAAAGGAGTTTTCTGTTCCTGGTCAATAAGTTTACCGGTGATTTGAAAATCTTGGGCAGATGTGCTTAAAAAGAACATGCCTAGCACTAAGGCAATTAAATAACGATTGATCATGATTGTTTTTTGATTGATACACGAATAAATAGATTTCTTAAATAACTAAAAAATTAGTTATCGAGTTTAAGATAACTTTAACGTAAAACGTATTACTTCTGAGCCATTTAATAGATTAACGTCTTCTAGGCGGGCCACCTCGTCGATTACCTGATTGACCACCAAAGTTGCTCAACTTATACGTAAAACTTAGCATCGCGTATTGCGTTAGAATCAAACTGTTTGTATCCTGAATGTAATCGTCACCAATGATACGTCGTGTATCTACTACTTGATCGAGCACATCATAAACTTTAAGTTTCAGTGTAGCTTTCTCATCAAGAAATTGATAGCCTAAACTGGTATTCCATAAAATGGAAGAATTCTGAAATCCGGGAGACACGTTTCCGTTGTAGTTATAACTGATGTCGTTACCAAAAATGACATTCTTTGGCCAAAAAGTAGTCGCTTCAAAACCTACACGGTGATTGATAAAGTCTTCGTTTCGGTTTTCATTGATTGAGTATCTGGTATCGTTATACGTCAGGTTATAACTTGGATTGACTTCAAAAACCTCTTGAATGGCATAAGTCATACGCACTCCGGGAGAAAGACTAAAACGCTCAGAGTTGAATAATGTTCCATTTGTAAAACCTACGTTTCGGCTAAAATTACCCCTTAAGGTGAAATTGTATCTAAATTCTTTCTCCTCTTTGCGGCTGCTTTTAGTATAGAAAATACGTGCTCCCGCAGACATCGCCCCATCAACGTTGGCATAGGTTGTCGTACGTCTTAAATCGTCACCAATAGTACTTACAGAAACTACCTGATTTTCTGTAAAGCTAAGATCAAACGAACTGAAGATTCCGCTTCCGCCACCGGCACCAAAATTGAAACTTCTAAAATTAGCTCCAATATTATGACTATAAGCCGGACGCAATGCAGGATTACCCACTACGATATTTAAAGGATTGGTTCTATCTGCTACGGGTTGTAGCTGGCGAATAGAAGGCGTATTTGCATTGGTACGATAATCTACCGAAATACTTTTTGAACGTTCAAGCTCATAACGTACTCGCGCGCTTAAATACAAGTTGTTATACGTATTGTCAAAATTAGCCGGATTGAGCAAGTTTTCATTCTGAAGAATCGTGTTCAACAAACCTACATTGGTATTGATCCGCCAGGCCTCGTGGTCATAATTAAAACCAATGTTGGGTGTATGTCTATAGGTGTTCACTTCAAAATCACTGCTCAAACTGTCGTTAAGCACCGTATAATTACCACTCGCATCTGCATCATAGATGTAGCGTTTATTTGTAGACCTTGAGGAAGAAAAATCATAGGCCAGATCCATAAAAAAGTCAGTAGCCAGCACGAGACGCTGCTCAACTTCTAAACCGTATTGGTATTCTTTCTCATCTTCATCTATAAATTGATCCTGAATTTCGGTACGTGCATCATCACCAAAAAACTCACTTTCAGAATAGTAAAAGTTGTCATTTTCCTGATTGTCATAATTCTGCGAAACTTCCATTCTTAAAAAGGCGCCACGACTTCCAAAACGTTTTATAAAGTCAATCTCATTTCTAAAATTCAAATTATAAACATCATCTTGACTTGAAGTTTCTGTATTGTTTACCAAATCTCTGTTTCCATCTAAAGAATTTGCCATCGTACTGCGCAAAGACTTTGTTTTACTGGTATTAAAACGCGGTGAATATGACAAACGGGTAAGCGTGTCAAACTCTACTTCAAAGCGTGCATTTGCCCGATGCCTGTCGTTTATAGCATTACTGGTATTCTCTGAATTTGAATAATAAGTAGTATCTGGCAGAATGTTTTCACGCTCGGTGCGGTTGCGAGTATCGGTATTAGACCGGTCAAAATAGTAATCCCCATTCAACTCATATTTATCAGACCATTCATTGCTATAATTAGCTCCTGCAGTTTCAGATTTTGTGATGCCACCACTTCGATTTCCTGAAGCAACCGCACGCGCACCGCTGCGGCCCATCATCCCATAAATATCATCAAACTCAAATCCTGAACTGTTTATATTATTAGAACCTGCAAGAATGGTGGTGCGCATATTGTCTTTAAATATGTTCCCTATCCCGCTCATTTCATAGCGGCCGTCTGTACCACCGCCAATAGTTCCTCTGGCGAAATACCCTTTATTCTTATCCTTTTTAATGGTAATGTTGATTGTCTTATTTTCAGAATCTCCAGATTCTCCGGTAAATTCTTGAGCTTTGGTTTTGGTGTCAACCACCTGAAGCTTTTCAATAATTTCCTTCGGAAGGTTTTTTGTCGCGATTTTAGGATCGTCTCCAAAAAACTCTTTCCCATTAACGAGAATCCTAGAAACCGGTTTTCCATTTATGGTGATCGCTCCATCAGAATCTACTTCTGCACCCGGAAGCTTTTTCAATAATTCTTCGAGGTTGGCATCGGGTCGGGTTTTAAAGGAGTTGGCATTAAACTCTAGCGTATCTTTTTTAAGGGTCACTGGTGCGCGGTCTGCAACGACGATGACCTCATCCAGCAAGTTGTCTTGGACTTCGAGTTTGATTTCGCCTAAAGCGATATTCGGTTTTATCGTTATTACCTGACGCAAAGGTTTGAATCCTGCATAAGAAACAAATAGGTTCAGTTGCTCTTGATCGGTTCTGCCTTCCATCTCAAAAAAACCTTCCCGGTCTGAAATTCCATAAGTAACCAGCGTACTGTCACTTATTTTTTCGACATAAACCGTGGCAGATTCTAAAGGAACTCCATTATTATCTTTTATGGTTCCGTTTAATTGAAAATCTTGCGCAGCACCTTGTTGTAGTGCCAGCAGTCCAACGATTAAGAGTATAATCTGCTTCATAAAGGTAATATATGTACATTGTACGTTTATTCTAGGACTGCAAAAAACATAAAAGGTTTAATGTAAAAACCCACATTTTTTAAAAAATGTGGGTTTTTACAATCAATTATTGAATCCTTATCCTATTTCTTACGGAAGTACACTGCGATAGGCACACCTTCAAAATCAAATTCCTCACGTAATTTATTTTCTACAAAACGTCTGTACGGGTCTTTTACATACTGCGGCAAATTGCAGAAGAATGCAAATTGCGGATGCGGCGTAGGCAGCTGCATACAGTATTTTATTTTGATGTATTTCCCTTTAGTCGCCGGTGGCGGAGTTGCTTCAATTATAGGCAACATATAATCATTGAGCACACTGGTTTTGATGCGTGTACTTCTACTCTCATAAACTTTTACCGCAGTCTCGATCGCTTTATAAACACGCTGTTTTGTCAATGCTGAAATAAACACAATAGGCACATCGGTAAAAGGTTCAATCTGCGCACGTATATGTTTCTCAAACTCACGTATTGTTTTGTTTTCCTTTTCAACCAAATCCCATTTATTGATGAGAATCACAATACCCTTGCGGTTACGTTCTGCCAACCAAAAAATATTTTGCACCTGCCCGTCAAAACCTCGTGTAGCATCTACCACCAATAAGCAAACATCACAATGCTCAATGGCACGTACCGAGCGCATCACCGAATAGAACTCAAGATCTTCTTTTACTTTTGATTTACGACGAATTCCTGCAGTATCTACCAGATTGAATTCAAAACCAAAACGATTGTATTTGGTATCAATGGCATCGCGTGTAGTTCCTGCGATATCGGTTACGATATAACGATCTTCACCTATTAACGCATTGATAAACGAAGACTTCCCGGCATTAGGTCTACCTACCACCGCAAAGCGCGGCAACACAGATTCTTCTTCTTCAACTTTCTCCGGTAACACTTCTACAACTGCATCGAGTAAATCACCGGTACCACTACCGCTTATACTCGCAATCGTATAATATTCTCCTAATCCCAGATTGTAAAACTCAACAGCATCATCTTGACGCATCGCGTTATCAACCTTGTTTACGACGAGGAATACAGGCTTTGACTGGCGTCTTAATAACGTGGCTACATCCTCATCCATCCCGGTAACGCCGGCTTCTACATCTACCATAAAAATAATGGCATCTGCTTCATCGATCGCAAGCTCTACTTGCTTATCGATCTGTTCTTCAAAAATGTCATCACTTCCACGTACATAACCTCCGGTATCAATTACCGAAAACTCCTTACCATTCCAATCGGTTTTTCCGTAGTGACGGTCACGAGTAACACCGCTTACCGAATCAACAATAGCTTCCCTACGTTGAATCAAGCGATTAAAAAAAGTGGATTTTCCCACATTAGGTCTCCCTACAATAGCTACAATACTCATAAATCTTACTTTGTGCTTAAACCCAAAACGGGTTTTGAAAACGCTTTTGTTTCCTATTGAACCACCTTAATCCTTTTTAGGTAAGGTAGTTTTTGCGCTGCAAAATTACGATAATTAACGGCACAGAAATTAATATGCAATATTTTAGCTAATATTCAATAAATCAATACCATAAACACATTTAAGAGCTACAAACTGTAAATTTTACACAAAATCTGTTAAGGATGCTGTTAATATGACGCTGCTCAAATCTGCATCCCGTTATCTTGCGTATATATTGTTAAACAATCTAGTTTATGTATTTACTTATGAAACGCATCGGCATACTTATAATATTAGCCATCACCCTACACAGCTGCAATTTACTTTCTGCTGCCGGAATCACCAGTGGCGGCCAGCCTACGAAACAAGCTCCCGACAAACTCACCTCTTCCACGGCTAATTCAGTTGAAAATGTAGACCACAGCACCTGGGACGCATTGCTTAAAAAACACGTGGATGCAAATGGAATGGTAGATTATAAAGGTTTTGAAAAAGACCGAAGTAAACTGAACAATTATTTAGAACAGCTTTCTTCTTATGAACCTTCAAAGGAATGGTCTGTACAGGAACTTTTGGCTTACTACATCAATCTTTACAATGCCTATACAGTAGATTTGATTTTGAACAATTATCCCGTAGAAAGTATCAAAGACATCAATGGTGCGTGGACCAAAAGCATTGTACCCGTAGGAAATAAAACCCTTTCTTTAGGCGGAATTGAAAACGGCGTTTTACGTAAAATGAATGAACCTCGCATTCATTTTGCCATCAATTGCGCTTCAATGTCTTGTCCAAAATTATTGGATGAAGCTTATACTGCAGGAAAGATCAATGAACAATTAGATCGTGCTACAGAGGAGTTTATCAACTCTGATAAAAACGAAATTTCAAAAAACAGCGCAAAGCTTTCTTCGATTTTTGACTGGTATAAAAAGGATTTCATCAGTGATAAAACACCAACGATTATTGACTATGTAAATCAATACAGCACAACAAAGATCAACTCAGGCACAAATGTCTCTTACAAGAATTACGACTGGAAGTTGAACGAACAATAATTCTAATTGTTATTATAATTAATTGAATTCCATTAGATTTGAAAATCCCCTTCAATCTAAAACCTGCCAGAACATTTTTGAATGATAAGTATCATTATTCCGGTTCTTAATGAATCTGCTCATTTACCCTGTCTTTTAACGCACCTTAAAAACAACGTGGGACGCGTGCTTGCCGTAGAGATAATCGTGGTTGATGGTGGAAGCACAGACGATACCATTACAATAACAAAAAAGTTTGCTAAAGCTAACCGAATTGCATTACAAATCATCTCTTCGCAACGTGGTCGCGCTAAACAGATGAATGCTGGAGCAGAAGTTGCACAAGGTGATATTCTGTATTTTTTACATGCAGATTCTTTTCCTCCAAAGCATTTTGATGTGTTGATTGAAAAAGAAGTGGCAAATGGCAATCCGGCAGGCTGTTTTAAAATGCAATTTGACAGCAAACACTGGTGGTTGAAACTGGCGAGTTGGTTCACCAAATTCAGTTGGAGGGCTTGTCGTGGTGGTGATCAAAGTCAGTTTATCACGCGCCAACTCTTTGATGAGATTGGCGGTTTCGATGAAAGCTACATCATTTATGAAGATAACATTTTAATCAATGAATTGTATGCGCGCAACAGTTTTGTCGTGATTCAACATCCTATTAAATCTTCGGCGCGAATGTATGAGAAGTATGGGGTTTGGTATGTGCAGTATCACTTTTGGGCAATCTACGTTAAAAAGTGGTTTGGCGCTTCTGCCGAGGAATTACTCGCGTACTACTGTAAACATCTTAAAAAGTAGCGTTATTACTCTTGAAGCTAATTTATTTTCTTCAGTTGTAAAATTTGATACTTTCTTAACAGCATAAGCGTTTCGGTAAGTGTAATTTCAGTAGAAACAAAAAATCTACACCAATGAACATTTTTGAAGCCATTCGTAAAGACCACGATAAGCAACGCGAACTTTGCCGACTTGTCACTTCTACTTCGGGAGAATCTAAGGGTCGAAAACAAATGTGGGAAGACCTAAAAAAAGAATTGAAGGTACACGCAGATGCTGAAGAACGCACGTTTTATTCACCACTCATCCATAACGACATGATGCAAGAGCACGCCAGACACGGTATTGCAGAGCATCACGAAATGGACGAACTCATCGAGAAAATTGATGAAACAGATCTTGATTCTCCTGCTTGGTTGGTCTATGCGAAACAACTTTGTGAAAAAGTAGAACACCATCTGGAAGATGAGGAACACAGCTTTTTTCAACTAGCCGGAAAGGTTTTTACCGAAAAGCAAAAAACAGATATCGCTGAAGAATATCTCAAAGAAATGAAAAAGAACCGGTAAACTATCCCGAATAATCACCTATAACCTCAACAAAAGTTCCGTCAGGATCTCGTAAAAGTACAAGGTAAACGTGATCATCAAGTTTTAAAGGCGTTGCAGCTTGAGGTTGCACGCCTTCTTTTTTTGCACGCGCCATAATAGGATCTAGCGAATGTACTTGCAAGGTTAAATACTGCAACCCAAACTGTTCTTGCACCGCATCGTAAACCGCCGCCGCTTCTTGCTTCAATACTTCAGTAAAGGATACGATTTTAAGCTGTGAAGATTCCGGAGTATCTAAAAAGCTCAAAAGCGCTACTTTAAAAGATTTTCCCTTGGAGAGCCCAAGATTTTTGGCAAAGACTGAATCGATCACAAAACCTCCTGCTTCTTGCATCCCCAAAATATCCCTGTAAAAATGCAAGGCTTTTGCCTCATCACTCACCACAATAGCTGCTGTTAATGCATTCTTCTTAAAATTGGTTTGCGCATTTAAAACCAAGCCGGTCGTCAAAAGAAAAAAGCATAGAAAGAAAAATTTCCGCATAAAAAAAGAGTTTTATAAATGTACTTATAAAACTCTTTCTAAATATATTGTTTTCTTAGCCTCTGCTATTCACATAAAATGCGTGTATCACACCCGGCAGCCAACCTAATATGGTTAAGATGACATTGATGACAAAATCTTTGCCAATGCCTTTGGCCATCGCCACTCCAAGTGGTGGTAAAAGGATAGAAATTAAAATTGTAAGAATAGACATAATGGTTCTTTTTAGTTAGTAACCCAAAACTAAAAAGTAGGCTCAACAACAGCTCTTAAACTCTTACCAATTGGCAAGAGTTTGACACTTTGAATCAATCAGTTAACAGAATTTTGATACCATTTTTTTAAAACTTCCTCAGCTTGCTTTCCCTGCGGCGTAAATCTATTATTCTCTTGTTGAATGGCCCGATCGTGATTATGAAACCACTTCCAGGCAAAGCCACCGGCAAACCATGGTTCGTCCCAAAAGCTTTTGAATAAAGCTTCATACAATTGCGCTTGAGCTTCACTATTCATTTTACCTTCGTAGCGATCGCTCGCCCAAGGTTCTTTACCTGCATAGTCTGCACTTCGGTAGCCGAATTCGGTAAAAAGAACAGGCTTGCTGTATTGTTTTGAAAGTGATGCTAATAATTTTTTATGTGGTTTCCAACCTGCAAGAGCATCTTCAATAGTTGGCGTTTGCGCTTCAGAAACCGGAAAATACGCATCAGCGCCAATAAAATCCAGATCCTCCCAAATAGCTACCCGATCTACTTTATCCCAATTTTCGGCATATGTGATCTTCCCTGTGTAGGTAGCTCGTACTTTTTTGATCAATTGCTTCCAGAAGTCTGGCCGCTGATCTACAAAATTGAAAAGCTCGGTCCCAATGCATAGCAGATCTGCATGGGTTTCTTCAGCAAGTTGCGCATACAGGAGTATAAATTCTTCATAACTGTTTTCAAAAAGAACCCAATCGGCTTCAGAATCCATTTCCATATCACCGGTAAAAACGCCACGCCAAATCCAGATATGAGGTTTCAGCATCACTTTTATCTCATTCTCATGCAGCAGCTCAATATATTGCTTTACGCCTTCATAACGCTCCCCAAACCATTGCCGTTCTGAATTAAAATGTAATTCAGGATGGTTTTTATCACGCACAAAACCAAAGGGCATAATCGCAGCATAATCTGCATTGACCTCCAGCAATGGGATAATATGTTTTTTCTGAAGTGTGTCGCGCGACGCCACAAAACTCACCCCATTGATTTTTTCTGAAACCACCGTGGTCGCCGAGCAGCCCAGCAGGCAACAACCTAAAATAAGTAACGCAATACTATGCACATAGTTCTTCATCGCTTTAAAAATAATAGAAAAAACAGATAGCTTCCCGATTTTCTTTCGTCTAAAATTGCAGTTAAAAAGCAATTGAGAGCCTTCTAAGTTGTTATCTTGTACAAATAACCTAGTTATTTATGGAGCATGTGGTCATTGTGGGTAATGGGATCGCCGGGATAACCGCGGCACGACACATTCGCAAAAATTCTAATAAAAAAATCACGATCATTTCTGCGGAAAGCGAACATTTTTTTTCGCGTACGGCCTTGATGTATGTGTATATGGGACATATGCGCTTCAAAGATTTAAAACCTTATGAAGATCATTTTTGGTCTAAAAACCGAATAGATCTCAAGCAGGCTTATGTCGAAAAAGTAGACACAGAAAATAAAACGCTGCTATTCGCTGAAGATGAAACGATGATTTACGATACGCTGATCCTTGCAACCGGATCAGTTCCTGCAACTTACGACTGGAAAGGTCTGGAGCTCAAAGGTGTTCAAGGTTTGGTCTCTAAACAAGATCTTGAGTTACTCGAGAAAAATGCGCCAAATAATGAAGTTTGTCCAAAAGCGATTATTGTAGGCGGTGGACTAATAGGCGTTGAACTCGCCGAAATGCTGCACACGCGCAAGATAGAAGTTACGATGCTTGTGCGGGAAAAAGGCTTTTGGTCTAGTGTCTTACCCGACCCCGATGCGCAACTGATTTCTGAGCATATAAAAAGTCATCATATCAATGTGCTTCACGAAGAAGAATTAGATAAAATTCTTGGCGATGAACAAGGTAACGTAAAAGGTATACGCACAAAATCAGGAAAAGAAATTCAATGCAATCTAGTAGGGATCACAACCGGTGTTAAACCTAAGATCGACTTTTTAGAAGGTAGCGGCATAGCAACCGACAAAGGAATCTTGGTAAACCGTTTACTTCAAACCAATATTAAGAATGTTTATGCCATTGGCGATTGTGCACAGCAACACGAAGCGATAGGTTTACGCAAACCGGTTGAGGCGGTTTGGTACACCGGCCGGATGATGGGCGAGACAGTCGCGCAAACCATATGCGGAAATCCTTTTGAATACAATCCCGGAAATTGGTTTAACAGCGCAAAATTTTTTGATATTGAATATCAAACCTACGGTTGGGTATTTAGTGGTAAAAATAAAAAAACCTATGAAGCGCATTTTCATTGGAAGCATCCTGACAATACTAAATGTATTACGATAGCATACCACAAGGAAAACAGGGAGTTTTTAGGGATTAATACCTTTGGCATTAGATTGCGACATGAGGTTTTAGATCATTGGCTCAACACGCACCAATCGGTTGACGCTGTAGTCCAAAATCTTGATCAAGCCAATTTTGATCCTGAGTTCTACCGATCTTATTTTCCTGAAATCAAAGCCGCTTTTAGCACTTCTAAACAATTTAAAAATCATGAGTAGAGTACAACGCGATATGGCTTTAACAGGTCAACCACCGGCAGCGCTAAACGTCATTCAAAAATTAGGCACGGCTCTTGGCGTGGGCGGATTGCTCATTCTCGTCCTAGCTGTTTTCAATCTGCAACTACCTAGCAAGACTCTGTGGCTTTCAATTGCTTTGAGTGCCCTATTTGGCGGAATTGTCTTATTCTCCTACGGTGCTTATTCTGATAAGCAAGCAGGAATAAAAAATGACGGCGTCTGGTTTAAATCGGTTTCAAGTCGGGGTTTTCTCGCCTGGATTGCCGGACTCGCACTAACCGGATTTTACATTGTGCTTTATTTTAAGGCTGAACTTTTAGGCTTAAATACCGAAGGGAAAAACTTCGGACTCATTGCTTTATTTGATCCGCTAAGTAAATTATTAAGTGGAAATCCGGCCAGCCAATGGTTTGTTTATGGTACCCTCTACACGATTGCTATTTTAGGTTTTGGTATTAAGTTTTTATGGAAATACCGCCACAACCGCTACGAACGCTTACGAACTATAAGTGTGATGTTTTTCCAAACTGCCTTTGCGTTTTTAATCCCGGAGTTTATGGCGCGACTGAATAGTGATGATTTTAGTTTGCCGTACTATGACCTTAAAAATATCTGGCCACTCAATTACTATAATTTTGAACAGTATCGCGTGGATAGCTTCATCTCTTCGGGCACTATTGGTCTGGCGCTTCTAATTTTTGGTATTGCTTCAATTTTTATCATTACACCAATATTGACTTACAAATATGGTAAACGCTGGTACTGCAGTTGGGTGTGTGGTTGTGGCGGACTTGCAGAAACTGCCGGTGACTCCTTCAGACATTTAAGTGATAAAAGTGAATTTGCGTGGAAAGTAGAACGCTGGGTCGTACACAGTGTTTTGGTTTTTGTGGTGGTTATGACCACTGCCGTTGTCGCTACGTATCTTGGCTACGACGCTGAAAAATACTGGTTAACCAAAGATGTCTTTCTCATCGCGGTCGCTGTTTTTCTAACGGTACTCTTCGGTTTGATCTGGCTTTTTAAAAAGGAAGAATTAAAACAAGACGCGCGTTACGGTGCAATAGGTTATTTGGTCATTGTTTTAGCCTTGATAGGAATTCATTTTTCCAGCGGAAGCACGCTATTCTTAATTCCGGCAGAAAGCCTGCGCACAACTTATGGTTTTTTAATCGGTAGTATTTTTAGCGGGGTTATTGGCACCGGCTTCTACCCTATTTTTGGTAACCGGGTGTGGTGCCGCTTTGGTTGCCCAATGGCTGCAATTTTAGGACTTCAGCAGCGCTTATTTTCAAAATTCAGGATCACTACAAATGGTGGTCAATGCATTTCATGCGGAAATTGCTCGAGCTATTGTGAGATGGGAATCGATGTACGCGCCTATGCCCAAAAAGGTGAAAACATTGTACGTGCGAGCTGTGTAGGTTGCGGAATTTGCTCAGCAGTTTGCCCGCGTGGTGTTTTAAAATTAGAAAATGCTTCTACCGAAAAACGCATCAACAGCCGCGAAGTACTTCTGGGCAATGATGTTGATTTAATGGACTATCTAAATCAAAACTAAATTTTATAATGTATCTTAAACAACTAAACTTTTTCACACTATGATACTCGGAATGATAGGTCCTTGGCAAATACTTTTGATTTTAATTTTTGGCATCTTTGGCTTAATACTTCCCATTATCGCTTTGATCGATATTGTGCGCCACGAGTTTTCGGGAAACAATAAAATCGTTTGGGTGCTTATTGTCATATTCTTCAATTTCCTAGGATCTATACTTTACTTCATTGTCGGGCGCAATCAGCGAATTAAGTAAACCACCTCAAGACAATACCATCAGGTATTCGTTAAAACAAATTTTCAATCTCGAGGCAAGCCTTGGAATACAAAACCCTTTGGCGACGCCAATAAAGAAGGCGGAAACTCGCGCTCCCGCCTTCAAAACAAATCATATAACAAACAAACAATCTTTAATATTTTAGTATTAAGGCTAATCAATACAACATGAAATGGTTTCTTCAGATCGTTAGATTTGCATATAAATCGATCTAAGTGTTAATTATCTATACTTACGAGATTTAAACTTAAAAGGTTTTGAATCAAAATGTTAAATTTTTAAAAATCCCGCAAACCGTGAATCCTTAAGAGATTTAATATCGTAAGTGTGTCCCCAAAAAACCGACCTAACAATCAAACCATTTGAAAGTTGCATTTTTGCGCGTTTAAACACCTCTTTTGTTCATGACCCTAATTAAGGTAATTATACCCGCATTTAATGAGGAAGATTCTATTGGTCTGGTCGTGCGTGACATTCCGCGGCACGTAAATGAGATCATTGTTGTAAGCAACAACTCAACAGACCAAACCGAAACGCGTGCTGTCGAAGCCGGAGCTACAATTTTAAGGGAAGACAGACCCGGTTATGGCTATGCGTGTTTAAAAGGAATGCGGTATGTTGCTGCACAAGAGCAAAAACCAGACATTATAGTTTTTCTAGACGGAGATTATAGCGATTATCCTGAACAACTCGACGAACTCATCACTCCCATAATTGAAAAGGATATCGATCTTGTTATTGGGGCACGCGTAAAACGCTTTCGCGAAAGCGGAAGTATGACCTTCCCACAACGTTTTGGCAACTGGCTCGCGACTACTTTAATGCGCTGGTTTTTTAATGCGCGATTTACAGATCTAGGGCCGTTTAGAGCAATTAAGTATGATAAGCTACTTGCTTTACAAATGGAAGACAAAACCTACGGCTGGACGGTAGAAATGCAGCTTAAAGCCTTAAAACAAAAACTTTCGTATATAGAAATACCGGTAAAATACCGCAACCGCATAGGCGTCTCTAAAGTTTCAGGAACGGTCAAAGGTGCTATATTTGCCGGTGTGAAAATTCTAGTCTGGATTTTTAAGTACAGTTTTAAGTAATGCAAACCGCAATTGTCATCATTTATACGCTCGCGCTAACAGTGATCTTTCTTTATAGCCTGGCACAACTCAACCTGCTTTTAAATTATTTAAAAGCGAAAAAAAAGAAAGATGATGCACCGGTTTTTGACTTTTCAAAAGCGGAAGAAATTCCATTTGTGACCATTCAACTGCCTTTGTATAATGAACTGTATGTCGTAGAACGCTTGCTAGAAAACATCAGCAAATTGGACTATCCGAAGGACAAATTGGAGATTCAGGTTTTAGACGATTCTACCGATGAAAGCCTGCAAACCACACGAAACACCATTGAAGCTTTACAGGCAGCAGGAATCCCCATCCAACACATCACGCGCAGCAATAGAAAAGGCTTTAAAGCCGGAGCTTTAAAAGAGGGGCTTGCAATTGCTAAAGGTGAATTTATCGCGATTTTTGATTCAGACTTTGTACCGAATTCTGACTGGTTACAAAAGACGGTCCCATATTTTAAAGATGAAAAAATAGGTGTGGTACAAACACGCTGGGCGCACCTCAACCGAGATTATTCGTTGCTTACCAAAATTCAGGCTTTTGCTTTAGACTTTCACTTTGTGTTGGAACAAGTAGGGCGCAACTTTGGGCATCATTTTATCAACTTTAACGGTACCGCGGGGATCTGGAGAAAAACATGTATTCTGGATGCCGGCAACTGGCAAGGCGACACGTTAACCGAAGATCTTGATCTCAGTTATCGCGCACAATTAAAAAAATGGGATTTCAAATATCTGGAAGATGTTGAAACTCCGGCAGAATTACCGGTTGCGATAAGTGCCGCACGCTCGCAACAATTTAGATGGAATAAAGGCGCAGCAGAGAATTTTCAGAAGCTTTATGGGAAATTGCTAAAAGATCCCACGGTAAGTTTTAAGACTAAATTTCATAGCTTTTTTCATTTGCTCAACAGCAGTATGTTTCTTTTAGTATTGCTTGTAGCCGTTTTGAGCGTTCCTATTTTATACATCAAAAATAACAACCCCGCCTACAGTTGGTATTTTAACGTGATCGCCGGATTTGCAATAAGTACAGTCATTTTTTTTGGTTGCTATTGGGTTACGTACAAGCGTATTCACGGCGGCGGAATCAAGAATTTCTTCAAGTACATTGGGATGTTTTTCACGTTCTTTTCGGTGGCAATGGGTTTTAGTGTACACAACTCTCTCGCTGTTTTAGAAGGCCATTTTGGTAAAAAATCAGAATTTATACGTACGCCAAAGTTCAACATCAGTTCCTTGAGCAACCAGTGGAAATCAAACATCTACTTAAAAAAGCGTTTGTCAAAAAATATGATCTTAGAGAGCTTGCTCTTTCTTTATTTTGGCTTCGCGATTTATAGCGCATTTCTTGTAAACGACTTCGGACTTATTCTTTTTCACCTGATGCTTTTTGCAGGATTCGGATTTGTCGCTTTTAAGTCGATCTTTAGTCGAATCTAATTGAGATTTTAAAGCCAAATAGTTTCTGTATTTTTAGGATTTCAACTACTTCTTAATGCTTGAAACATTAAAAGCTTATAAAATTCAGCTCGCAATGGCGGTAACGCTTTTGGGGTTTTACGCAGCCTTTGCCTATGACCTGGAGCGACACGATTTTACGCGACTCATCAGCCTTTATGCCGGCGCCTTTTTTTTGAGCTATAAACTCATCCCTCTTTTAAAATTCAATTTTAAGATCTTGCTCTTTCTAGGGATTGTTGCGCGACTTGTATTCCTTATGGCAATTCCGAATCTCTCTCAAGATTATTTCAGGTTTTTGTGGGATGGAAGATTACTTGCAGAAGGACTCAACCCTTATCTAAATACACCAGATCAATGGCAAGCTTTAGGGCAGCTGCCCATCACTCAAGCTCAGGAATTATTAGATGGAATGGGCGCTTTAAGCCGGAAACACTTTTCAAATTATCCACCTGTAAATCAGTTTTTCTTTTGGCTTTCGGGTATTTTAAGCGGAAACTCGATTCTAGGAGGAGTGATCGTTTTACGCCTATCCTGTTTCGCCGCAGATATAGGCATTCTATGGATCGGAAGGAAATTACTCAAACAGCTCAACCTACCCGCACATCAAATCTTCTGGTATTTTTTAAATCCGTTTATCATCATCGAGCTTACCGGCAATCTGCACTTTGAAGGTGTAATGTTATTCTTCTTGATGGCTTCTCTCTATCTTTTATTCAGAGGAAACTGGTTCTGGTCGGCGCTCTTGATGGGGCTTTCCATTTCTGTAAAATTATTGCCGTTGCTGATGCTTCCGTTATTCTTTCAGTATTTGGCAGCAGCACATTCAAAAACTGAAGAAAACTCAAAACCTTTTAAGTATCTCACTGAAAAACCGCTGCAATCGCTCTGGAAATTAGTGCGCTATTATGCTGTTGTAATCGCAGTTTTTATATTCAGCTTTGCACCGTTTTTTACGGAAGAATTAGTCGCACATTTCTCTCAAACCATCGGACTTTGGTTTCAAAAATTTGAATTCAATGCCAGTGTATATTACATCATTCGATGGATCGGCTTTCAAGTGAAAGGATACAACATTATTGCAACTGCCGGGAAAATACTACCAGTTGTGGTCATCTTCGGTTTACTGCTCCTCGCTTTATTCAGAAAAAGCAATAGCAAGCAACAATTGATGAGCACACTACTTTTAGGAACTTCCTTATACTTCCTATGCTCCACTACTGTTCATCCTTGGTATGTTGCGACTCCATTAGTGCTTTCTGTTTTCACGCGTTACCGTTTCGCACTGGTTTGGAGCTTTATCGTTTTCCTAAGTTATTCAGCCTATAAAATCGATCAGGTTGACGAAAACCCATGGTTGATCGCTGCGGAATATCTGATAGTTCTAGGATTTTTTACTTGGGAGTTATCCCGTAAGAAAACACAGGAAATTCAGGTTTAATTTTTGGCTTCAACGAGATACAAACAGCCTATTCTTCGCGTTTTGTAATTACGATCTGCCTTGGTGGTAATGTTTCCGTCGTAGCAGCGCATTAATTCTAAGTTATACGTATTTAATAACTCCGTAATTTCTGCTTCGCGCTCTTGTTCTACAATTAAATAAAAACGATCATTTTCTGGTAATTTCAACCCCTCGCGGTCTCTTAAAACCGGCACCCGCTGCCCAAGATCCCAAATAAGTTCTGGGGAAGAATTTTCAAATAAATACAGCGGAAGTTCTTCTTCTAGAAGTGTTGCTACCTTTGGCGCTAGCTTGGCGTAATCCTCATTAGTATAACTCGCACGAACTAACGGAAACCCTAAAGTAACTACGGCACACGTGAAAATGATCACCAGGAAAAAGACACGCTCTATCTTTCGCTTTGCCAAAAACCGAAACATTAAAAACCCGATGATTAACGTCGCCAGACTCAAAAGAACATACCAGATCCATAAACCTTTGAGGTTGTCCTGCAGCAAAAAAAAGCCGGCTACCGGGACTAAAATAGCGACTGTAGCGATGATTCCGAAATTGAAAAAAACGGGAAACGTTTCTCGTTTATCTTTTAATACTGAAAAACGACGCACCAGATATTCGATATAAAAACTGGTATTTAAAGCTAACGGAATAAGCACCGGCAATAGATATCTTGATTTTTTTTCAGGGATACAGGATAAAAGCACCACAGCCGCAAAAGTCCAGATTAGACTGAAACGATAGGCTTTAAGATTAGCAACCCGGGTTTTTAAATACGGATACAGCAGACTCACAAATGCCGGAATGGTCCAAATTCCGCTTTGTGTAAAAAAGCTCCAGTAATAGTAAAAAGGTCTGGTATTGCGGTTTGCCCAGGCGGTAGTTTCTTTATCGGCTATTGCCGCAGCCGTATCGGCATCACCAAAATAAATGGCTAGTGCCCACCACGAACTCAAACCTAGTGTGATCAAGAGCAATAGTATAAATGGAGCAATTCGGGTTTTGTAGGTGCATAATTTAAACACCCAGATATACGCGATCAAAAAAGGAATCAATAGTGCAAAATGACTTACAGGACCTTTACTCATAAACGAAAGTCCGATAAACAACCCGGCTAGTGCAGCGTTGCCATATTTTTGGTCAGTACTGCTGAAAAATCGAAAAAGGAAATAAATCCCTCCTAGCATAAACGCGTGAGCAAAAATATCCCAGGTTCCGTTTCTTCCCGCGAAGAGGATGTAAAAAGAAGTGGCAAGAATCAAACTTGCATAAAAACTTTGCTTTGCACTTAGCTGTAAACGCTTCCGCGAAAGCGAGAAACTAAAGAGCACTAAAACTGTGCTGATAATTGCTGAAGGTAAACGTAAGGCCCATAACTTGGTGATTCCAAAAACACCCGCAGAAATTGCAGCCAACCACGTGGGCAAAGGCGGCTTTTCATAGCGCGCTTCGCCGTTCATTGTGGTCAACACCCAATTGTTATGTTCTAGCATTTCACGCGCGGTATTGAAATTACGCGCTTCCATAATATTGGCATACAAGACATCAAGATGCGGAAAAAACAGCAGCAAGCACGCCGCTATTAAAAGATAAGGATAGTATTTTTCTGAAATTTTCATTCTTTATCGATACCTATAGAAAGACGCATATTTCTAAAGTAAATAAAAACGCCCATAAGATGTCCTACAAATAAAACGGGATCTTTTCTGAGTATTGCGTAGGTAAGAATAAGTAAACCGCCAATGAAACTGAGCAGCCAAAACCCGAGTGGTAAACTTGATTTTTTCTTTCGTTCAGAATAGATCCATTGATAAATAAAACGTAGTGTAAAAATCACTTGAGCGATGCTACCTAAAAGCAATAGCCACAGCGGAATATCTTCATTTTTAAAAAGTTTATCTACATCGTAATCTCCGTTATTATACCCATAAATCACCAGCAAAACCGGAAAAATAAGCAAAAACCAGCGTAGGGCTTTGGGAGATTTGGTCCATTGTCCTTGCAATTGCAAGTTGCGTATGTACAGAAAATAGGTGATCGACTGCCCCAACATAATGGCAAAATCTTCTCGTAAATACCCATAAACGAAAAGTAAAAAAGAAGCACCCAAACTCAACCACCAGAACGTTGAAGGCGTTAATACCCGCTTTTGTTTTTCACTTAAAAACCACTGAATGACCAGTCTGCCCGAAAACATTAACTGAGCAACAAAACCAATGATATATATCCAGAACGGACTATCCATCAGATCGTTTTGCTACGTCGTAGTTGATGTATTTTTTCTTCATCCAGAGATAAGCAAAGCAATCCATCAAAGGACCTAAGAGACGGTTCCAAAGACCAAACTTTGCTGTACCCGCTATACGTGGAAAATGTCGTATAGGCACCTGTATAGTTTTCCCGTTTTGCAACATAATCATCGCAGGTAAAAAGCGGTGCAATCCTCTAAACATAGGAATACGCTTTGCATAATCTGTCTTAATAATCTTTAACGGACAGCCGGTATCGTCCATCCCGTCATGCGTAAATGCACGCCGAATATTGTTAGCAATAGTACTGGACATATTTTTCACAAAAGAATCCTTTCGGTCTGCGCGATGCCCGGTAACCAAGTCATATTCTTCAGCATATTTTATAAGAATATTAAAATCTTCGGGAGTCGTCTGCAAGTCACTATCAATGTAGCCTACAAGTGGTGTGGTGGTGTAATCAAAGCCTGCTTTTATCGCAGCGCTCAACCCACAATTTTGAGCAAAAGATATGAACTGAAATCCTTCACTACGCGCACAAATTTCTTCGATGAGTTCTTGACTTCGGTCTTTAGATCCATCATTCACAAACAATACCTGCGTAGGTACGGCTGCGATTTCAAAATAATCCTTGAAAACTTTTTCTACTCGAAGCAAGTTATCTTGCTCATTGTAAACAGGAACGACTACTGTAAGACGGTATGACATACTAACAAATAAGGCTGCGAAAATAAGCAATTGTTCTAAAGGAAATCTTAAGAAGCCAGATTTTGTTATCGCCTATCCGTTTAAGCAAATCACAGATTTGTGGCCTTAGTTATTAAAAATACATCCTGAAACCTTAATTTGCAGTACGTGCGCGTAGAGCAGAAGCTCATTAATGCAACTAAATAATCCTCGGAGCAAGTGCCGAGATAGTCTTTTTAAACAAATTTTCAATTATGAGGCAAGCCAAAGAATGTTAGACTCTTTGGTAACGCCAATAAAACCTTTTACCAACCTTAATTTCTCCGGCTTAGCAGGAGTACTATTTATTTTACTTTAATGTCACAAATTCGCCCTTCCGTATTTGCAATAAGCTTTATGCTTGTCTTGCTCTTTTCGTGTAAACCTGAAAAAGAACCACGTGTTCTAAACCTTCCCAAAACTGATTTATCTACTGCAGATTTGATTCCTAAACCCGTTTCGCTCAAAGCGACCTATAGCGCATTTCCGCTAGATCAATTTACGGCTATACGTACAACGCCCGACAGTTTAGGCTTTCCTGAAGTTGGTGAATTTTTAGCCGAAAAAATTAAACAGATCACTCAATTACAAGTTCCTGTAAATACTGAATTTCCCAAGCAGGAAAGTGTGGTTTACATCAAGCAGTCAGACAGTCTTTCTAAACTAAATAAGGAAAGTTACGCCTTGAGGATCAATAAGGATTCTATCATCCTTAATGCCGCGAGTGCTGAAGCAGCTTTTAGAGGTGTTCAGACGCTTAGACAACTTCTGCCTTTAAAAGCCAATGATTCTATCATTGATTATCCCGTTTGGCCCATCGCATCCGGGGCGCTCAATGACACTCCGTTTTTTGAATATCGTGGCGCAATGCTTGACGTTGCCCGACATTTTTTTACGGTTGAGGATGTAAAAAAATATATCGATCTACTTGCCTATTACAAATACAATGTGTTGCATTTGCACTTAACTGATGATCAGGGCTGGCGCATCGAGATCAAATCCTGGCCAAAGCTTACCGAGATCGGCGGAGAAACCGAAGTAGGTAATGAACCCGGCGGATTTTACACACAAGAGGATTACAAAGCTATCGTGGCCTATGCTGCTCAACATCATATGACGATCGTGCCTGAGGTGGATATGCCCGGCCACACCAATGCGGCTTCAGTAGCCTATCCTTTTTTGAATGGAAACGGGAAAACCCCAAAAATCTACCGCGGAACTCAAGTAGGTTTTAGCACATTTGACACCCGCAAAGACACCGTGTATAGTTTTATAGATGATGTGGTACGAGAAATTTCAGCGATCACACCGGGACCTTATTTTCACATTGGCGGCGATGAAAGCCACGTGACTCAGAAAGATGATTATATCTATTTTGTGAACAAGGTGGAGCAAATCGTTCAGAAATATGATAAGAAAATGATAGGTTGGGATGAGGTCGCTACCGCAGATATCGACACCACTTCAATCGCTCAATTCTGGCAAAGTCAGAAAAATGCCGAGTTGGCCGTTGCCAAAAATCTAAAAGTAATTATGTCTCCTGCAAAAAAAGCCTATTTAGATATGAAATACGATCTGAAATCGGAATACGGACTGAACTGGGCCGGTTACGTTCCCGTAAATACAGCGTATGTATGGAAACCGGAAGCCTATGAAAATATTCCGCGAGAACATATTCTGGGTATTGAAGCGCCACTTTGGTCGGAAACGATAAGTACGATAAGCGAACTCGAATACCTCGCGTTCCCCAGAGCTATTGGCTATGCCGAATTGAACTGGTCGCAACCCGAGCAGAGAGACTGGGAGAATTATAAAGTGCGTTTAGGAAATCAAGCTCCATTTTTAGAATTGATGGAGGTTAATTACTACCCTTCCCCATTAATTGATTGGAAAACGCAGAATAAAGCGATCAAAGAATAAGACAAAATAAAGAAGCCTCCTAAACTGAATTAGGAGGCTTCTTCTTTTATCGTTAAATCTCAAAGATCACATATCTAGCAGATAGGCAAAAACAAGTGGTGCAACAATCGTTGCGTCACTCTCAATGATAAACTTTGGCGTATTGATATCTAATTTACCCCAAGTTATTTTCTCATTAGGAACCGCTCCTGAGTACGAACCGTAACTGGTAGTAGAGTCAGAGATCTGGCAGAAATAGCTCCAGAATGGCGTGTCTTCACGTTCCATATCTTGGTAAAGCATTGGCACTACACAGATAGGGAAATCTCCTGCGATACCACCACCGATCTGGAAGAATCCAATTCCGTTTTCAGAATTGTTCGTGTACCAATCTGCAAGGAAGGTCATATATTCAATACCAGACTTCATTGTAGACGCTTTCAATTCGCCTTTCAATACATAAGAAGCAAAGATGTTACCCATCGTGCTGTCTTCCCATCCCGGGCAGATAATTGGTAAATTTTTCTCTGCTGCAGCGTACATCCAAGAGTCTTTTAGGTCGATCTCATAATATTCTTCTAAAACACCGCTCAACAACATTTTATACATAAACTCGTGTGGAAGGTAACGCTCACCGGCGTCATCTGCTTCTTTCCAAATTTTATAGATATGCTGCTGTAATCTGCGGAACGCTTCCTCCTCAGGAATACAGGTATCGGTCACCCGGTTGAGACCATTTTCAAGCAAATCCCATTCTTCTTGCGGCGTCAAGTCACGATAGTTAGGCACACGCTTGTAATGCGAATGCGCTACCAAATTCATGATATCTTCTTCAAGGTTAGCACCCGTACAAGAAATGATCTGCACTTTATCCTGACGGATCATTTCTGCAAAGATCTTCCCCAACTCTGCGGTACTCATCGCACCAGCAAGAGACACGAGCATTTTGGCTCCGTTATTCAATTGCTCTTCATAGGCTTTTGCAGCATCAACTACAGAAGCAGCATTGAAGTGTAAATAGTATTTTTCTATAAATTGAGAGATCGCTCCCTTAGTCTTCATCGTCATTTAAATCAAATTTATTAACGCTTCCCTTGCTTGTGTTAGAAACGTATGTATTGTCATAATTGTCTTCAACATCTTCCCCTTCAAATTTGTAACTCAGCATTTTGTAATACAATTTGGCTGCTAAAAAGTCTGAAGATTTATCGTGTTCGGTAGGACAAAGCTCCATAATATCAAACCCTACGATATTTTTTTCAGCAAAAAGGCGCTTTAAAAAATCCATTGTTTCATACCAGAACAATCCGCCCGGCTCAGGAGTTCCTGTAGACGGCATAATTGAAGGATCTAGCCCATCAAGATCAAAGGTGATAAATACATTATCTGTACAAAGATCGATCACGTTATCAACCCAATATTCATCCTGAACCATCTCGTGAGCGAAGAAGGTTTTATCTTCATCCATCACAGTTTTTTCAAGAGCATCCATACTGCGAATTCCTACCTGAATAAGGTTTGTAGTCTGGCTGGCTTCATACATTGCGCAAGCGTGGTTGCACTTGCTTCCCATATACTCTTGACGCAAGTCTGCATGTGCATCAATTTGCAACACGGTTAAGTTATCAAAAAGCTCATTAAAAGCGCGTATCGCTCCAATAGAAACTGAATGCTCCCCGCCAAAAAGGGTCACAAACTTATTGCGCTTGATAAAATCTTTGGTTGTTTTATGCACCTCGGCTACCATGGCCTCTGGCGAACTTGCTTCGGTTATTGCAGGAGCGAGATAGATACCTTGTTGATACACTTCGGTATCAGTCTCGATATCATACGTCTCCATATTTTCAGATGCTTCTAAAAAGGCTTGCGGCGCTTTATCTGCTCCTTTCCCCCAAGTACTCGTACCATCGTAGGGCACCGGGATTAGTACAATTTTTGAAGTTTCAAGTTTGGCAAACTCATCAGGAATGCCAGCATAATTTTTAGTTGTACTCATAACCTAAAATCTTAAGCAATTGTTCTGCTTTTTGTTGTTCATTAAATATACGGGTTGTTAAGTTACCATTTTCATCCCTATCTATCAGAATATGTTTAGGTTGTGGGATTAAACAGTGTTGAAGTCCGCCATAGCCTCCTATGGTTTCTTGATATGCACCGGTATTAAAAAAGCCGATGTATAAAGGTTTATCTTTTTTATATCTTGGTAAATAAATCGCGTTGCTGTGCTGTTCACTATTGTAGTAATCATCACTATCACAGGTGAGACCGCCTAGCAAAACACGCTCATATTCTTCATCCCAACGGTTTACCGGAAGCATAATAAAGCGCTTGCTTATTGCCCAAGTATCTGGCAAGGTGGTGATAAACGATGAGTTAATCATATTCCATTTTTCTCGATCGTTTTGTTGCTTTTGATACAACACTTCATAAATCGCACCGCCACTTTCGCCAACGGTAAAACTTCCAAATTCAGTAAAAATATTAGGTACAGGCACCTCTGCCTCGTCGCAGGTGATCTTGATCTGATTGATGATCTCGTCTACCATATAGGCATAATCATAATCAAAAGCCAGTGAGTTTTTAATAGGAAATCCACCGCCAATGTTTAGACTGTCGAGCGAAGGGCATATTTTCTTAAGACGAATATATACCTTAAGACATTTATTCAACTCGTTCCAGTAATACGCATTATCGCGAATTCCTGTATTGATGAAGAAATGCAACATCTTAAGATCTACCTGATCGTTGTTCTTGATTTGCTCTTCGTAAAACGGAACAATATTTTTATAGCCAATTCCTAACCTGGAGGTATAAAACTCAAACTTAGGCTCTTCTTCTGAAGCGATACGTATTCCTATTTTGAAATCTCCCTTGATACCTTCGGTAAGCAAGTTGATCTCTTCGTAGTTATCAATAATAGGAATACAATTCTTTTGCCCGCCATTGATGAGTGCTGCAATATTATTGATGTATTGATCGCGCTTAAACCCGTTACAGATCACAAAAGTATCTTCGGTTATTTTACCGTTTTCTTTCAGCTTGTTTACGATATCAATATCAAAAGCAGAAGAAGTCTCGATATGAATATCGTTTTTAAGCGCCTCATCCAGCACGTGTTTAAAGTGCGAACTTTTAGTACAATAACAGTAATTGTAAGAGCCTTTGTAGTTGTGTTTTGCAATAGCATCTGCAAACCAACCTTTGGCTCTATTTATATTTTCTGAAATTTTAGGTAAATAACTGAATTTCAAAGGAGCTCCGTATTCTTTTACGAGCGCCATTAAATCTATATCGTGAAATTCAAGCTGATTGCCCTCAAGTTTAAATTCTTCTTGAGGAAAGTAGAAAGATTGATCTATAAGATCGATGTACTTAGTATTCATTAAATCGTTTGAAAAGTGAAATGTAAAAAAAGAATTCGAATTACAATACCCTCATTTCTTAAGGTAATGTAAAAAATATGCTAATTATCACTTTTCAAACGTAAATAACTGCTTTACAGCATCATTAAGTTGTGTATTTCTTGCTCTTTGAGGTGACGGTATTTACCTCGAGGTAGATCTTTTTTAGTCAACGTACCCAAAATCACACAGTCTACACGTACTACTTGATAACCTAAATGCTCAAAAATACTGCGTATGATACTGTTACCTACGTTACGCATTTTAAGCCCCACTTCCTTTTTGGGCGCTCCGTCAACATAACTCAGGTCTTCAATTTCTAAACGTTTCCCATCAACCGTAAGACCCTTCTTGATTTTATCCAGATCTTCAGCCTTTAGGTTTTTATCCAGCTCGATATGAAATAGTCTAGGAAGTCCGGTCTTAGAATTGGTAAGTTTTTTCATCACCTTATCATCATTGGTAAACAATAACAAACCAGTTGCATTGCGACCAAGACGCCCCACCGGCTGAATACGTGATTTTGTAGAACTTGCCACAAGATCCATTACGGTCATTCCTTTAGCATTACTTGTGGTTACCGAAAAACCTTTGGGTTTATTCAATAAGACATATGCTTTTGCTTCTGGATTAATACGACGCCCATCAAAACGTACATCATCATCAAGATTTACTTTAAACCCCATCTCATTGATGATCTCCCCGTTAACGGTAACTTGCCCGGTACTTATATACAAATCGGCTTCGCGACGTGAGCAAATACCGCTATTTGCAATGTATTTATTAAGACGTATACCGCCTTTTCCAGAACTCGTAGTCGCTGTACGGCTACTTCCTGTAGCATTCTTTTTTATTGGTGCATTGCCTCGTGCGTGACTTTTTGCACGATTATTATTTGCTCCACGACCAGACGCTTTCCCGCCCTTCTTACTCTCTTGATGTCTGCTCATAATTCTAAAATTTGGCGCAAAGATACGTATTTAAAAATCGAAACAAATAAATTCCTACAGGCCTTGAATTTGAATGATCAGCACCTATTTAAATGTGTTTTTTCCTCTAGATAATCAAAATAAATCCGCACACCTACCGGCTTAAACTTAAGTTGACATAACCTTAAGTTCACAAATCTTGATTTCACATTATTCAGCTGAATAATTAATAGCACGCTTCACTCAGAAGTTTGTACCAAAACACAGTTAAAAGACCTTAAACTCACAGTTATTCTCGGTTTCAATTACATAAAATGGAAAGGTTTAGAAATTGTAACCAAATCTAAATTTTACACAAACTGAAGGATTTCACCCTGCTTTGGTAACGCCGTAAATACCCTTTAAAACAGAAACTCCAACTACTTTTGAATCATCAATCACAAAAAAAGAAAAATGAAAAAATTACAAATTCTAGCGGCGCTTTTGGTAATGCTAACCACTTCAAGTTTGATCGCCAACACAGACCCAAAACCTGAAACTGCAAGTGCTCAATTACGCCAACAAGTAGTTGAACTTTTAGGAACTCCTAATTTTGAATTAAAAGAAAACAGCCTGAATAGTGAAATTCATTTTATGGTAACTGCTCAAGGCAGCATTGTTGTACTTGATGTAGAAACTCAAGATCAAGCGATCGAAAATTACATCAAAAGCAGATTAAATTATAAACAAGCAAAAGTTGCTATCGCAGAAAACCGATTTTTCAATCTAAGTTACAAGATCGTAAAAGAGCTTTAAATCGTACTGTTTATTTGAATTAGCCCAGAAGGTCATCATTAAAGATGGCCTTTTTTTATACAATACGATTAAGCACCACATCAGGATCGATGAGCAAAATACTAAACACACCAAGCACGAGAATAAATTTCAAAATATTGTGCAGCAATAGATAATGCAGTTTTGCATCTGACCACCACAACAAATACAAAAAGACGAGTAAAAGTAAGGTGCTCACATAAAAGTAATACCGCATTAAACCTACATCAAATTTATTGATAAGTAAAAAAGCCGGAATTACTATAACACCTATAAGCAGCGAGATCAAAGCTTTGGTTGAGCGCTCTCCATAAACCGTGGGAAATGTGTTATAATTTAAAGCTAAATCCCCTTTTAAGTTCTCTAGGTCTTTGATGAGTTCGCGCATCAAAATAATCAAACCCAAAAACACAGCGTGTACAAAAATGACCTTTTCAAAATTTCGGTAGTAAATAAATACTGCAAAGAAAGGGGTAAGCGCAAGCGATGCCGAGACAAGGTTTCCTAAGAATAAGACTTTCTTGAGTTTATGAGAGTAGATCCAAATCCCGAAGATATAGGCAGAAAAAAACAGCACAGCAAAGAACGAAACATAGCTCGCGACGATTATCGCTACAAAGTTTAGCACAAAATACAGCGAAAGTATCTTTTTCTGGCTCACCAAATGATCCAACTTTGTTTTATTAGGACGGTTTATCAAGTCTTTCTCACTATCATAAAAGCTATTAATGATGTAACCACCTGCGATAACCAGCGAAGTAGCGGCGACGATCAGAAAAAGATTGAGATCAAAAAGCACAGCTTTTACAGGTAAATCTGGTGAAAGAATAAAAATAGAAGCCAGATATTGAGCAATAACAATAATGAGAATATTGTACCCGCGCACCACCGAAAACAAACTCAGAAATTTAAGAAGTAACAGTTTGTTTCTTCGGCTTATGCGTGACATAAACGTGTATTTTTAAAAAGAAAAATCCTAGAAGTTGTAGACCACCTCTACTTTGTGCCCGGCAAGCGCTTTACGGGCTTTGTCAATGTCTTCGGTAAATCCTAAAATATAACCGCCACCACCAGAACCGCAAAGTTTTAAATAGTAATCATTTGACTCGAGTCCCTGCTGCCAAAGTTCGTGAAAACTCGCAGGAATCATAGGTTTAAAATTGCGCAGTACCGTTTTAGAAAGCTGTTTCACATTGCCAAAAAGCGATTTTACATCTCCCTTTAAGAAATCGTCAATACACGCATCGGTATGTTTTACAAATTGCGTTTTCAACATATTACGGAAACCATCTTTCTTCATGTTTTCCATAAAAATATTGATCATAGGAGCGGTTTCTCCCACAATACCGCTATCAAGCAAGAATACTGCACCTTTACCATCTGGAGTTTGAGAAGGAATTCCCGCCGGTTCAATATCGTCTTTACTATTAATAAGTATAGGAAGACTCAAATAACTGTTAAGCGGGTCTAAACCGGAAGATTTTCCGTGGAAGAATGATTCCATCTCCCCAAAGATTTTTTTTAGCTTAAGCAGTTTCTCTCGAGTGAGATTTTCAAGAATCGTGATTTTGTCAAAAGCATATTTATCATAGATCGAAGCTACCAGCGCTCCACTACTTCCCACACCATATCCCTGAGGAATCGTGCTATCAAAATACATGCCTTTTGCAACATCTGCCTGTAATGCTTCGATATCAAATTGCACCAATTCTGGCTGGGTCTCTTGCAATTGCTTAAGATATGTAGCAAAGCGACCTAAACTTTGATTGGATTTAACAGCAACTTCATCAGGATTTGCGTCAACCTTTAAAGCACCTTTATAAAAGTTGTAAGGTATTGATAAGCCTTTTGAATCTTTGATGATTCCGTACTCACCAAAAAGTAAAATTTTTGAATAAAATAAAGGTCCTTTCATAAAGCTATCCATTTTAGGCCAGAGCAAATTTACAATTTAATTGCTCCATTTCCCACGTTGTCAAAAATATACCTATTATCTTGACAATATATACTTAAATCATTCTTAATAAATTCCTGAACCGCTTCCTTATCTTTTTTAGGATACAAAACGTGAACATTTGCACCGGCATCAAGAGTAAAACAAACAGGAATAGAAGTGTCGCGGCGATATTCCCAGATCTTATCGATGATCTTTAAGGTGTTGGGCTTCATCAGAATGAAGTACGGTTTACTCGTAAGCATCATCGCGTGTAGCGTAAGGGCTTCACTTTCTACCAAACTTACAAATTCGTCCAGATTGCCTTCCTCTAGAATAGGTACCAGATGCGCAAGGTTTTCAACCGCCTGATTAAATCTACTGGCTGCATACGCGTGATTATGCATCAAATTATGTCCTACTGTGCTGCTTACCGGCTTCTCCCCCTTATCAACCAATAAAATAGTGTCTTGATAATGATCAAATACCGAATGTATTTCATAAGGATATTGAACGCCATAAACATCACTGCTTCCTTCAATATCTGCGTGTTCGCCCCAAACTACCAACGGACCTTCTAGTGATCTACAACCACTACCCGAACCTAAGCGTGCAATAAAGGATGCTTTTTGATTAAAATGCTTCAAAGACATCTCAGGCTGCATCTCGCGTTCCATTTCCATAAGGCATAAAGCCAAGGCGCTCAGACCGCTCGCTGAAGATGCAATCCCTGAACTATGCGGAAAACTATTGGTTGTATCTATTGTAAAACGATACTCCTTTATAAATGGAAGATATTCATCAATTCGCCCAAAGAACTGATGAATTTTAGGTTCAAAGCCCGGTTTATGTTTTCCGTCTAAAATAACCTTAAGATCGTATGCCTCATCAAAATTGGTACGTTTCTCAAAACTTAGTTTTGTAGTCGTTTTACAATTGTTCAACGTAAAACTTATAGAAGGATTTTTAGGAATTTGCACACCGTGTTTTCCCCAATATTTAATTAAAGCTATGTTACTGGGCGATTCATAACTTACTGATTGTGTCTTTAATGCCTGAGTATACGATTCAGGATGAAATTTGGTAGTTGTCATACTGCAAATATAACCTCTCTAAAAAGTTTTGAAAGCCTCAACATAACTTTTTAGAATTTGAAAATCATAAATATTGTCTAAATTAGTCACAATAGTTAGCACGATGATTACACAAAGAGCAATTAGAATTCTTATTATAATCACGATCTGTTTGATCGTAGGTTTTTTAAGTGCCATTGCTACACAGAGCAGCGTATCCACTTGGTATCCAACTTTGAGTAAACCCGTATTTACGCCACCCAATTGGTTATTTGCACCAGTCTGGACCGTGTTGTATATCTTAATGGGAACCGCCGCAGGAATGGTTTGGAATAAAGGCTATTATCATAAATGGGTAAAAACCGCACTTTATCACTTTGGCTTTCAGCTCATTTTAAATGCCTCTTGGTCTATCCTTTTCTTTGGAATGCATCTCGTGGTGCCTGCGCTTCTTATAATAATAAGCTTGTTTATTCTACTTCTTTTCACTTTTAAATGGTTTAAAGTCGTTAAACCTATAGCAGCCTACTTACTTCTGCCTTATCTTATTTGGGTAGCCTATGCTACTGCACTCAACTTTGAGATCTGGCGCTTGAATTAAAGACGTTTTGCCAAGTCCTGCGCTACGATAAAACCTCCTGTCCAGGCATTTTGAAAATTAAAACCTCCGGTGATCGCATCAACATCGAGTACTTCCCCGGCGAGATAAAGTCCGGCTACTTTTTTACTTTGGTACGTTTTAAAATCAATTTCTTTAAGATTAACGCCACCAGCAGTAACAAACTCCTCTTTAAAAGTACTTTTTCCGCTTACGCGAAAAATACCACTACGCAGTTGTTGCTCTAACTGAAGAAGCATTTTCTTATTCAAATCTGCCCAAGTTAGATCCTGAGGTATTCCTGAAGCCTTAACTAAACTTTGCCAAAACCTTTTGGGCAATCCATAAGGTGACCACTTGGCGACATTCTGTTTTGCATATTTGATCTTGTCTTCTTTTAGTTGTTCAGGAAATGTACTTCTTTCCAGCTCGGGCAACCAATCTACTTCAATAGTAAACGTATAGTTACAGGCATTTAATTGATGAGCACCCCAAGCCGAAAGTTTCAAAATACCGGGTCCGCTCATACCCCAATGCGTTATCAAAACAGGACCTTGAGTTCCCTCTTGGTCAATAATAGAATGATTTACCTTTAATGCATTTCCTTCATTATCAAGCAATCTAACGCGTGCTTCAGTTGCTAAACCAGCCATATCTTTGATACGCTCGTCTTTAATATTAAAAGTGAATAAAGATGGAACTGCAGGTACAATATTAAGTCCTGTTTCTTCAAGAATTTTCAGCATTTTTGGATTACTTCCGGTAGCAATCACTAGGGTTTTAGCTTCGTAGGTCTGTGATTTGGAACTAATCGAAAATCTATCATTAGTTTGAGAAATTGCTGTAACGGGAGTCTTTGTCACCACCTCTACATTTAAATTTTCAGCCTCCTTAAGAAAACAATCTATAATGCTTTGTGAGCTATCTGACTGCGGAAAAATACGCCCGTCCTCTTCTATTTTAAGCGATACCCCACGCTCTTCAAACCAAGCCATGGTATCACCGGTCATAAATGTGTGAAACGGCCCCAACAATTCACGATTCCCCCGGGGATAATAAGAAGTGAGCGACCTTGGGTCAAACTCTGCGTGTGTCACGTTACAACGACCACCACCAGAGATCCTTACTTTCTCGAGAACCTGCCCACCACGCTCTAGGATCATTATAGAAAGATCGCTTCGTTGTTTTGCCAGATTAATTGCTGTAAAAAAACCTGCTGCACCTCCACCAATAATTATCGTATCATAAATCATAACGCAAAGATACTTTCATTCACACTTAAAGCTAAAACATCGGCTTTTCATCTTTATAATTTAATCGATTTAGCTGGTTCGGATTAAATGTTAATTTAACCTTTAATTAACAAAAGAGGAAAATTGACGTTTTTGAGAAAAATACTTGCATAATCTATGGTCAATATTGCCTCAAATTGGTACAATTTTACCCTTTTTGAGAAAAAAATTTTACTGAAATTTCGTTGAGAGAATCACTGCGCTGTTTCTAGCATAAGTTCAATAGGTGTGAATATTCCATAATATTTTCACTATATTTTCAAATATTATTAATTATTTGATAAATTTTTACGAATAAGCGTATAAAATACAGTTTTCAAAACTACATCGATTTCGCTACTTAAACGTTGTAGTTACCCTTGTTTAATCAATTATTTATATAAATTTGGTCACCAAGAAACATTATTGGAAAACCAAAATAATTCAATTAAAATTCAAACTTATGAAGCATGTAATACTTAGAAGTATGTTGTTTTTCGCTTCGCTTTTACTGGCAGGTATGGCACAAGCGCAAACAGTATCCGGAACAGTATCTGAACCTAATGGTCCGCTTCCGGGCGCAAACGTTCTCGTAAAAGGAACTACCAATGGGACAACAACAGATTTTGACGGAAATTATACCTTAAACGATGTAGCTGCAGGAAGCGTCCTGGTTTTTAGTTATGTCGGGTTTGCTCCTCAAGAAGTTGCCGTTAATGGTAGATCTACCGTTAACGTTACACTTCAAGAAGATGCTGCTGCTCTAGACGAGGTTGTTCTTATTGGTTATGGTTCTACTACAGTTAAGGATGCGACAGGTACTGTTGCTTCAGTAACTTCAGAAGACTTTAACCAAGGGGTGATCGCTTCACCAGAGCAATTAATTCAAGGTAAAACTGCTGGGGTTCAAATCTCTCAATCTTCGGGAGAGCCGGGCGCCGGTATTAATGTACGTATCAGGGGTTCAAACTCTATACGTTCTGGTAATAACCCACTTATTGTAGTTGACGGGGTACCATTAACAACATCAGGAGCTCCTGCAGCAGGTGACTTAGGTGTAGGTGGTGGTTCTTCTAGAAACCCTTTGAGTTTCTTAAACCCAACTGACATTGAAAGTATCTCTATTCTTAAAGATGCATCAGCTACAGCAATCTACGGTTCTCGTGGTGCAAACGGTGTAATCATCGTGCAAACCAAGAGTGGTCGCGGTAGCTCAGGCGGTGCTTGGGAAGTAAGCAGTAATGTGAGCTTTTCATCTCCGGCTAGAGAGTATGATCTTTTAACTGCAGATCAATATCTTGATGCTTTACCAGATTATGGTGGTGATCCAACATTATTAGACTTTGGATTTGCTTCTGATTTTCAAGATTTTTACACTAGAAATGCAATTTCTACACAAAATAACTTGAGCTACGCACACAGCTATACCTCAGGTAACGTTCGTGCTTCTTTTGGTTATTCAGATCAACGAGGTGTTATTAGAAACACCGGACAAGAGCGTATCACAGGTCGTTTAAACGCGACACAGCGCTTGTTTGATGACAAACTTACTTTGAGTTTACAAACGACTTTATCACGTGTAAATGACGACAATGCGCCTATAAGTGGTCAAGCAGGATCTACAGGGGATTTAATCGGTTCATCGATTACTGCCAACCCAACTTGGCCTATCGACGAGACTTTTTCTCCGGGAAGTAACTTATTAAACCCGGTTAACTTATTACGTTATTATCAAAGTGAGTCTAATACCAATCGTTTTTTAGCAAACCTTTCTGCTGAATATAAAATCACCGATGCCATCAGTGCAAAAGTAACCGGAGGTTATGACAAGAGTGATGCTAAAACTATCGCCTTGTTCTCTCCAGACGTAGCAGGTATCAACCGTGTATCTGGAAATGGTCAAGGAACTTATGGGACTTTTGATCAAACAAACAAACTTTTTGAAGCAACTGTAAGCTATAACAAGCAGTTTGAGAATTCTAAAATCGACGTAGTTGCAGGTTACTCGTATCAAGAGTTTGCTCGTGAGGGAATCAATGCAGGTGGTATTGGTTTTGGGTCTGATATGGGCTTAGCTGCTCAGCAACTGGAAGACCAGTACGGTTTGATTGCAAACACAATCTCAGGATCTTTCCAAAACTTTGCCTACGATCAAAATAGAGATTATGTAAACCGTATAGACTTTGGCGCTCCTTTCGATTCAGCATTCGTTTCTGAACCAATTGGAACAAATTACACACAATTATTTACAGCATACTTTGCTAATACGTTTGACAATACAGACGAATTACAATCTTATTTTGCACGTGTAAACTATACGCTTGCTGATAAGTATTTGTTCACTGGTACATTTAGAGCGGATGGTTCTTCTACTTTTGGACCAGAAAATCAGTATGGTTATTTCCCTTCTGGTGCTTTTGCTTGGCAAATTCACGAAGAAGACTTCATCGGAGATAATGTATCAACTCTTAAATTAAGATTAGGTGCAGGTATTGTAGGTAACCAGGAAGGATTAGGTTATGCTAATTTCATCAGAAGAACACGTTTCTCTGATATTGGAATCACAGATAACCTGACAGTTACTAACTCTGGTACTCAGTTTGTAGGTAACAATAACGAAGCGCTTCAGTGGGAATCTACTTTAGATGTAAACGTAGGAGTTGATTTTGGATTTAACAATGATCGCTTTAATGGCTCATTTAACTTATATCGTAAAGAAACTACAGACCTTCTGCTTTTAAGCACGCTTGCTGCTCCACAGGTACCGGGAATCGAAACGATATTCCAGAACTTAACAGATGGAAAAGTAGTAAACCAAGGGGTTGAACTTGCATTGAACTACGACTTCGTACAAACTGAAGATTTCACGTTCTCATCTTCATTCAACATTGCTTACAACCATAATGAAGTGTTAGATACAGACCGTATTATTGATACAGGACCTATTAACGGTAATGGTTTAACAGGAGCATTTGCTCAGCGTCTTCAAGCAGGACAACCTTTATTCTCATTCTATATGGCAGAGTTTACCGGTTTTGATGAAAACGGAAACCCAACCTATGTAGACGTTGATGGTAACGGAGAAGGTGATCCAGATGCAGATAAGAAGTTTGTTGGTGAAGATGCACAACCAGACTGGACCGCAGGTCTTTCATTAAATGCTACTTACAAAAACTTTGATTTCGCGGCCTATTTCAACGGTCAGTTTGGATTCTCTGTTTACAATGCGACGGATAATGCGTTCTTTAACGCGGGTGGTATTACGATTGCTAAAAACGTTACTACAGATGTATTAACGAGCGGAGAAGCTCCTGGTTCTTCTGTAGCCGTATCAACAAGATTCTTAGAAAAAGGAGACTTTGTACGCTTGCAAACTTTAAGCGTAGGTTACAACGTACCTATGAGTGGTGAAGGTTTATTTGATTCTTTACGTTTCTCTGTAACTGGTCAAAACGTATTCCTAATCACTGGATATTCTGGTTTGGATCCTGAAGTTTCTACAAATACAGGAAGTCTTAATGCTTCGAATATTCCTACCGCAGGTATTGAATATGCAGCATTCCCAAGACCACGTACATTCACATTAGGTGTTAACGCAAGATTTTAATAAAAAATAACTATGAAATATTTAAAACAACATTTTAAAACTTCTAGGTTTTTAGTAGGAATCCTTTCCATTGGGTTAGCTATTTCTTGTACAGACCTAGAAATTGAAGAAACAGACTCTAGACAATCGCCAGACTTTCAAGGTGTGGGTGATGTAGATCTATTCATTGACGGAATTTATAACAGTTTAAACGGTATCATTGGTAACCAGGCTGACTTCTTCGCATTAAGTGAAGTAACAACAGATGCTGCGTTGGTTCCTACCAGAGGTTCAGACTGGGGTGATAATGGTATCTGGAGACAGCTTCACCAGCACGACTGGAGAACAGATCACCAGTATATCACAAACACGTTCAACCAGTGGAACCAAACTCAGTTTGCGGCTTCACAAGCCTTATCAGACTTATCTAATCCTAACGAGCAGCAACGCGCTCAAGCTTCTTTCTTAAGAGCTTTAGGGGTATTTTTTGTACTGGATAACTTTGGTCAAGTGCCCATTCGTGATCCCGAAGCATCGCTTCTAGACAATCCAGAAGTGATCACGGGTCAAGAGGCTGTAGATTATATCATTGCTGATCTAAATACAGCTATCGCTGGTTTACCTGCTTTAGGACCTGGATCAGGAGTAGGTACAGCAACTTCAGATCACGCAAGAGCTTCTAAAGCCGCTGCACGTTATTTATTGGCAAAAGTGCTTCTTAACAAACACATTTATGTAGGCGGCGAGCCGACTACCGCAGATATGCAACAGGTAATCGATCTTGTAGATGCTATTACTGCAGAAGGTTATGCTATTGAAGATGACTACTTTGATATTTTCAGAAATGAATTAGATGATGAAACGATCTGGTTTATTCCTACTTCTGTAGGTAACCGCATCTGGAATGGTCTTCACTATAATCAAGCACCTGAAATTGCAGGTGGTGGTTGGAATGGTTTTGCAACACTTGCAGAATATTATGATATGTTTGAAGGTGATGCTAACGTAAACACTCCTGGTTCTGGTCAAGAAGAGCGTCGTGGTTATGTTCCTACCGAAGGTTTACCTGCTGGTTCTTTTGATGGTGCTACAGATTCTAATGATGATGGATATGCAGATGGATCAAATGTTGGTTTTGGATTCTTAGTAGGTCAACAGTATGATTATGACGGTTCTGCACTTAACGACCGTGGTGGAAACCCGCTTACCTTTAAAAGAGATTTCACAGATGGTAATGGAAACCCTAGTCTCATCAATAACAGTGAGTCTACAGGAATTCGTGTTCAAAAGTACAACGCACGTTATGGAGGTTTTGTGGAGCACGAGATTTTCTTCCGTTATTCTGATGCGTATTTGATGAAAGCTGAAGCCATGTTTAGAGCAGGTCAAGATCCTACTGCGATGATGAATGTGCTACGTGGTCTTCGTGAGGCTACTCCTTTTACTTCGGTAACAGAACAAGATATTTTAGATGAAAGAGGTCGCGAGCTTTATGCTGAGTTCTGGAGACGTAATGATATGATTCGTTTTGGTCAATACACCAGAGGATGGGAATTGAAAGCAGATTCTCAAATAGGAAATGAAAACAGAAACTTATTCCCTATTCCTGCAAGTCAAATTATTCTTAACCCGAACTTGACTCAAAATCCGGGTTACTAGATCTTAAGATTTAGCACACAAATAATAAGAAAGGAGGGTCAATTTTGACCCTCCTTTTAAATTAAACGATTTATCCAACTTTTATCTCTCAAATAGTTTTTGTTTTAAACTGAAGTCTCCTAGTTTTAAATCAAACTCCATATTTTCCCTAAACTGCGCGTAAAACCTATGACAAGATTGTACCCTTTTCTTTTAAGTGTATTGCTTGCTTTAAGTATATCGTGCAGCACAGAGACCAAGACTCCAAAATTTGAGTCGGTATCAGATTCTGGGATTACATTCACCAACACACTCAAAAGCACACCTCAACTCAATATTCTCAACTACCTATATTTTTATAACGGAGCCGGAACTGCGGTTGCCGACTTTAATAACGATGGTTTACTAGATATTTATTTTACAGGAAATCAGGTATCAGATAAATTATATCTAAATCAAGGTAATTTTCAATTTAAAGACATTACCGGCAATGCCGGCATAGACACTTCATCTACTTCTTGGAATACAGGTGTAACTACCGTTGATATTAATGCAGACGGACTTTTAGACCTTTATGTTTGTACTGTGAGCGGACATTTAGATTTAAAAGGCCACAATAAACTTTACATCAATCAAGGAACCACCAACGGAATTCCAACATTTAAGGAAGCTGCTTCGGAATATGGACTGGATTTCACCGGCCTTTCTACACAAGCTAGTTTTTTTGATTATGACAAAGATGGCGACCTTGACATGTATTTGCTCAATCATTCTGTTCACCCCAATTCAAACTATGGTAGAGCCGCGATTCGCAAGGTTTCAGACAGTCTTCGCGGGGACAAACTCTATCGCAATGACAATGGGAATTTCACCGAAATAACCCAACAAGCCGGCATCTTCAGCAGTAAAATTGGTTATGGCTTAGGCGTTTCCGTAGCAGATTTAAACAACGATGGCTATCCCGACATCTACATTGCAAACGATTTTTTTGAGAACGACTACGTCTACCTCAACAATCAAAATGGCACCTTTTCTGAAGTCAATACGACGCAAAATTTACTTGGGCATACTTCGCATTTTTCAATGGGAAGCGACATTGCAGATATCAATAACGACGGAAACGCAGATATCTTAAGTCTAGATATGTTGCCCGAAGATCTTCAGGTTCTGAAAGCATCGGGTAATGAATATGCGTATCCTATTTATCAAAATCAAATCAGAAACGGCTACGATTACCAATTTATGCAAAACACCCTACAGCTCAATTTAGGCAATGGCAGATTTGCAGAAACGGCGTTTCAAAGTGGTGTCGCTGCAACCGAATGGTCCTGGAGTCCTTTAATGGCCGACTTTGATAATGACGGTTTTAAAGATATTTATATCGCTAACGGAATTTTAGGCGCTACAAATGATATGGATTTTGTGAATTTCATCTCCAACGAAAGTATTCAAAAACGTTTAGGCAAGAATATGTCTGAAGCCGAGATGGAATTCATCAACAAACTTCCAGAAATAAATGTAGCCAATTATGCCTACAAAAATTTAGGCAACGGCACTTTTGAAGATGTTACCACACAATGGACTTCTAATGAAAAAACCTTTAGCAATGGTGCTGCTTATGGAGATCTGGACAATGACGGCGATCTTGATTTGGTAGTAAATAACGTCAATAAGCCGGCATCTATTTTAAAAAACACCACTGTGGAAACCGCCGAAGGCACGAGCGGAATCTCCATTCATTTTAAAGGAACTGCGCCCAACACCTTCGGCATTGGTGCTAAAGTCACCGCTTATAGTTTTAACAATATTCAGGTTTTTGAAAACTACACCACACGCGGCTTTATGTCGGCGGTTGCTCCTTCCATTTTTGTAGGATTAGGTAATGCTGCACAATTAGATTCGTTAGAAGTGCTCTGGCCTTCCGGAACATCTCAAGTGGTTAAAAACGTTAAGGCTGATCTTGTTTTAGACGAAAAAAACGCATCAACATCAATCCTTGAAAAAGCCTACAAATCTGATCTTGTTTGGGTTCAAGACACTACTCAAATTGACTTTCTACATCAAGATGGAAGTTCAATTGAATTCAGTCGTGATCCTTTAGTTCCTTATGCCAGTACAAACACCGGCCCGGCAATAGAAACCGGAGATTTGAATAATGACGACCTTGATGACATTTTGATTCTGGGTGCCAAAGCGCAACAAACGAGCATTTATCTTCAGCAAGAAAACGGAAGTTTCATAGAAAAATTCCTCCCAAAAAGTGAAGAAGACGCGATTAATGAAGATACCGCTGCGACACTTATTGATGTCAACAATGACGGGTTACTCGATATTGTTATTGCCAGCGGCGGGAATGAATTTGCCGGCGGAAGACAACTCACGCCTCGCCTTTACCTAAATTCGGAAGAAGGTTTTACAAAAGTGAGTAATGCATTTGAAGGCTTGACGCTTAATGCTTCAGCGATCACTGCTGTAGATTTTGATAACGACGGCAACACAGATCTTGCTTTAACCAGCGATTTGGTCCCTCAACACTTTGGTGCTACTCCGCAGCAATTCCTTCTTAAAAATGACGGTAATGGAAATTTTACTGATGTTACATCAAGCTACGCTCCCGACTTTTCTTCCGCAGGAAATGTAAAGGATCTTATCTGGGTCGATCTTGACCACAACGGTTTTAAAGATGCCATCGTCTGCGGCCACTGGATGCCAGTTATGATCTTTATGAATTCGGGTAAAAATCTAAGCCTTTTAAACTCAGAAAGTCTTAACAACACAAACGGCCTCTGGAATAGCATTCGTGCTGAAGATTTTGACGGCGATGGCGATATCGATTTGATTGTCGGCAATTGGGGCTTGAATACCCGCCTGACCGCTTCTGTTGAAAAACCCTTGAATCTGTATCGTTTCGATTTTGATAAAAACGGTAAAATAGATCCGATCACTACCTATTTCTATAAGGGAACCGAAACCGTTTTGGCGACAAAAGATGAGTTGGTTAAGCAGCTTCCGTTCTTGAATAAGAAATTCTTGAGCTATCACGATTTTGCAAAAGCCGGCATCATTGATTTACTTTCTGAAGAAAAACTTGAAAAAGCTGAAAAAAAGCAAGTATTTACGCTTGAGACCACGTATTTTGAAAACCAAGGAAATTTAAGCTTTAAAGCAAAAGCTTTACCACAAATGGCACAGATTTCGAGTGTAAAAACAATGATCACTGAAGACTTTAATGCTGATGGTTTACTAGACATCTTGCTTTTAGGAAATGACAGTGAGATCAGCACCCAATTGGGCAGACTCGATGCCTCACACGGTGTGTTTTTGCTGAATACAGGAACGGGTTTCAACTATACCGGCAACCACAATATTGACCTTAGAGGCGCTGCCCGCAGCAACTCAAAACTGAAAATTAAAGACGACCTTCTTTACATTATAGGTCGTAATAATGATAAACCGCTTTTTATTAGAAAAGAGACTGCACATGATTAGTTTTAAGAAAATATACTTTATCGGTATTTGTTTAGCTTTCGCTGCTTGTGATCAGGATAAGCAAGAAAATGATGCTGTAATTGATCAAGAGCCTACTTTGTTTACCACAATGTCTACCGAGGAAACCGGTATCGACTTTGTGAATGCTATCAAAAATCAGAGCGATTTCAATATTTTTAAATACCGAAATTTCTATAATGGTGGTGGTGTTGCTATTGGAGACATCAACAATGATGGCCTTGCAGACATCTACTTGACCGCTAATATGGGCCAGAACAAACTTTACCTCAACAAAGGAGATTTTAAGTTTGAAGACATTACCGAAAAAGCCGGTGTAGGCGGAAACAAGCCATGGTCTACAGGCGTGGTGATGGCAGATGTAAATGCTGATGGTTTGCTGGATATTTATGTGAGCAATGCCGGAAATATGAAAGGTAACAACCACGACAATGACCTGTACATCAACAACGGTGATCTCACTTTTACCGAAAAAGCACAGGAATTTAATCTTGCAAAATCAGGATTTTCTACGCAAGCGAGTTTCTTTGATTATGATAAAGATGGTGACCTTGATGTGTATATTTTAAATAACAGCAACGTTCCTGTAAGCGGCTTGGGATATGCTGAGCAGCGCGATACGCGTGCAGAAAACTGGGAGAATGTTCCTGATGTTTTTAAAGGTGTGGGCGATCTCCTTATGCGTAACGACGGCGGAACTTTTACCGATGTTAGTGAAGAAGCCGGTATTTATGGTAGTTTAATTGGTTTTGGCCTTGGCGTGATGATCACAGACATCAACAATGACCTGTATCCGGATATCTATATTTCCAATGATTTCTACGAGCGTGATTATCTCTACATCAATCAAAAAGATGGCACTTTTAAAGAAGAAATAAAAGAATGGACTTCCCACCTATCTCTATCTGCGATGGGTGTTGATATGGCAGATATCAATAACGATGGACTGCAAGATATTTTTATTACCGATATGCTTCCCGAGCCGGAAGAGCGTGTAAAATCGGTAATGGAGTTTGACAATTATAATGTGTACAAACTCAAACAGAGTAAAGATTTTTATCAGCAGTTTATTCAGAATACACTTCAAGTAAATAATGGTAACGGCACCTTTTCTGAAACCGCCTATTACAGTGGCGTAGATGCTACCGACTGGAGTTGGGCCGGACTCCTTGTCGACCTAGATAATGACGGATATCGTGATATCTATGTCACCAACGGAATCAACCACGATTTGACTGATCTTGACTTTGTTGACTTTTTTGCCAATGAGATCATTCAAAATATGGCGATGACCGGTAAGCGTCAAGCGATAGATTCGATCATTGATAAAATGCCTAAAAAGCCGCTACCTAATGCGGTATATCGCAATAAAAAAGATTTGACTTTTGAAGATGCCGGTAAAAAGTGGGGACTTGATATGCCGAGTATGTCTAATGGTTCAGCATACGGGGATTTGGATAATGATGGCGATCTCGATCTGGTTGTGAACAACGTAAATATGCAAACCTTCATTTACCGCAATGAAGCTGCGCAACAAACGCAAAACCACTATTTGAGCCTAACCTTTAAAGGCGGGGAGCAAAACCCATTTGCCGTAGGTGCTTCGGTGCGTTTGTATTTTGATGATCAGGAGATTTTTCAGGAATTGTATCCGGTTCGCGGGTTTCAATCTTCTGTAGATTATAAAATGACAATTGGTTTAGGCGCTACGCAAACTATTGATTCACTTCGCGTTTTATGGCCTAATGATAAAACACAGCTTTTAACCCAAGTTGCGACCGATCAAACTTTAGCTTTAGCTCAAGCTGATGCTACGGAAACCTACATTCCAAAAAAGCGACAGCCACAAGCTCAATTGCTTACCGAATTAAGCAACGAGAAGCTCAAAGCAAATACCGAAAACAATTATAACGACTTTGATTACGAAGGTTTGATCGCTAAAAAACTTTCGCAGGAAGGTCCGGCGCTAGCTATAGGAGATGTTGATGGCGATGGTAATGAAGATGTTTATGTGGGAGCTCCTAGTGGAAGCGCAGGAACGCTGTATTTACATCAAGGCAAAGGCAAGCTGAATATCAAAAATCAGTCGGTATTTACTGAAGATGCTTTTTATGAAGACACCGCTGCTGCCCTTTTTGATGCCGATGGTGATGGTGATCTGGATTTAATGGTTGCTTCCGGCGGAAATGAAGTAGGTAAAAAAGAACAATTAAAACCTAGATTGTATTTAAACGACGGCAAAGGAAACTTCAACAAAGCCCCCGAAGAGTTGCCTTCAGCATTTCAAAATATGAGCGTTGTTGCGCCTTACGATTTTGACGGCGACGGCGATATGGATGTGTTTATAGGCTCTCGCAGCGTGGTTGGCGTTTATGGGGTAGACCCTAAACAACTCTTCTTAGAAAATACCGGCAATGGTGTTTTTGTAGATGCGACCGAGCGTTTGGCTTACGACACCAAAGATGCAGGAATGGTGACTGACGCACTTTGGCTGGATATAGACGAAGACGGTAAAGCTGATTTGATCACGGTGTCAGAATGGGGTGCACCGCTTGTATATAAAAATTCAGGAAGACGACTTTCGCTAAAAGAAACAAGTTTAAGCGATAAAACTGGCTGGTGGAACACTATCGCAGCGGTTGACATCGACAATGACGGTGATATGGATTTAGTATTGGGTAATGAAGGAGAAAATCTACACTATCTCCCTTCTGAGCAACGCCCAATGTCTATGTACATCAACGATTTTGACAACAACGGAACGATCGAGCAAATCACTACGATGCATAAAAATGGGAAGGATTACCCGTTACATCAAAAGAAAGAGATCACCGCGCAAATGAGTTCGCTTAAAAAGCAAAACCTCAAAGCTTCAGATTATGCAAACCGTTATATTGACGAGATTTTCTCAAAAGAAAGCCTTCAGAATGCGATTAAAAAATCGGTAAAATATGCGCAATCTATGATCGCTGTAAATGATGGTAAGGGTAATTTCAGTTTAAAGCCACTTCCCTATCAAACGCAATTGTCATGCGTTTGCGATATTGTCGCGACCGATATTAATAAAGATGGTTTAGCCGATTTGATTATGGCGGGCAACAACTTTGAGTTCAAACCGCAATATTCTCAGCTAGATGCCAGCTTTGGTAACGTATTACTCAATGAAGGTGATGCATCTTATGCTTGGCAGAATTATGACAAGAGCGGCTTTTTCGTAAAAGGAGAAGTAAAGCATCTTGCTACCTTCAAAGATAAAAATGGAACTACCTATTTAATCGCTTCGGTTAATGATCAAAAACCAAAAACCTTTGTGCTCAATGAATAAGTTTTTCTCACTGCTCATTTTAGGTTTATCGCTGGTTTCTTGTAAAGACGAGCCGGAATTATTTTTAAATCCAAGCCCTGAAAAAACAGGGGTGACATTTAAAAATACACTCGAGGCAACTGACGATATGAATATTCTGGACTACCTCTATTTTTATAATGGCGGCGGACTCGCAATTGGCGATATCAATAATGACGGCTTGCCAGATATTTACTTTTCAGGAAATCAGGTTAAAAATCAACTGTATCTGAACAAGGGAAATCTAAAATTTGAAGATATAACCGAAAAAGCCGGAGTTGCAGGAAACAGCGATTGGAACACCGGTGCCGTTATGGGTGACGTAAACGGTGATGGCTTTCTAGACATTTATGTATGTGCGGTGGTTGGCCTCAATGGATTGGACGGATACAACGAACTTTTTATCAATAACGGCGATGGCACATTTACCGAACGCGCTGCAGCATATGGTCTTGATCTGGACACCTATTCTTCTTCTGCGGCATTTTTAGATTATGACCTGGATGGCGATCTAGACATCTACATTCTCAATCACGCGGTGCATACACAGAGTTCATTTGGAAAGGCAGATTTACGTTACGAACGCAATCAACAAACCGGAGATCGCCTGATGCGTAACGACGGCGGAACATTTACCGATGTTAGTGAAGAAGCAGGGATTTACGGCGGAATTAACGGCTACGGATTAGGAATTGCCGTTGCCGACTTTAACCTTGACGGATATCCTGACCTGTATATTGGTAATGATTTTCACGAAGATGATTATTATTACATCAATAACGGTGATGGCACGTTTACCGAAGATTTAAAAAATCACTTTGGCCACACCAGCCGTTTTTCGATGGGCAGCGACGTGGCCGATCTCAATCACGACGGATGGCCCGATTTGATTTCGTTAGATATGCTCCCGGAAGATGAGAAGGTTTTGAAAGCTTCCGAAGGTGATGACAATATTCAAACACAGCGCCTGCGCACAGATCGATACGGGTATCACTATCAGTTTACGAGAAATATGTTGTTTATCAATCGTGACGGAAAGGATTACCAAGAAACCGCATTATTGAGTGGAGTTGCAGCTACAGACTGGAGCTGGAGTGCCTTGTTTGCCGATTTTAACCAAGATATGCAGCAGGATCTTTTTATCTCTAACGGAATTCCAAAACGCCCGAACGACCTTGATTACATCAAGTTTGTATCCAACGAGCAGATTCAAAGTAAGATCAATAACACCGGCTTGATCGACACTAAAGCGCTCGATCTGATGCCTTCTGGAGTAACGCATAATTATGTTTATGAAGGAAGCGCCGATTTACAGTTCAAAGATCAGTCGGGTAAATGGATTGCAAACGACACCATTGTTTCCGGAGCGACGGCCTACGCCGATCTTGATAATGACGGCGACCTAGATTTGGTTACTAACAACATCAATGCTTCGCCTACCTTTTACATCAATAAAACTGATGAGAAAGCCAATTATCTTAAGCTAAAACTGAAAACGCAAAGCCCAAACACCTTTGCCATTGGCGCCAAAGTGTATGCGTATGCCAACGGAATGAAGCAGTTTAAAGAGTTGTTTACCGTGCGTGGTTTTCAGGCTTCTTCTGAACCTTTGATCCATTTTGGCTTGGGTGATGCCAAAGTCGTTGACTCGGTGCGAATCATTTGGCCAGACAAAACAAGTCAAGTGCTTGAAAATGTCGATGCCAATCAAAGTCTCGCCGTTAATCAAGAAAATACGCAGCCTTTTGATTACAACCGTTTAAAACCTAAACAGCAAAAGCTTTTTTCAAAAGTAACCGATTCTTTAGGACTTGATTTTACACACATTGAAGATGCCTATTCTGACTTTGATCGTGAGAAATTAATTCCGTATCAACTAGGTGATCGCGGTCCGGCGGTGGCAGTTGGTGATCTTGATGGAGACGGGACGGATGACGTGTTTTTTGGTGGATCGAAATACATTCCATCACAAATCTTTATTCAACAGGATTCAGCTTTTGTAAAAACAGAATTTACTTCTATCAAAAAAGATTCGATCAATGAAGAAGTAACCGCTGTTATCGCTGATTTCAACCAAGACGGAAAAAACGATTTGATGACCGGCACCGCGGGTGGTGACTTTTTCAACAGAGCAAAACCCTTGATTGACGGACTTTACCTCAACGACAGCGCGACCTTTTCTTCAGCAGCAATGCCAGAGCTTTTTGATAATACTTCGGTTCTCGCAACTTATGATTATGACGGCGATGGCGATCTTGATGTTTTTGCAGGAACACAAGCCATAACAGGAAGTTTTGGTAAAACGCCGGTTTCCTATCTTTTAGAAAATGAGAACGGAAGTTTTCGCGTGGCGCAAGAATTTAAAGATCTCGGAATGGTAACCGCTGTGGTTTGGAGCGATTTTAACAAGGACGGAAAGTTAGACCTTGTGGCCGTTGGCGAATGGATGGCACCCACTTTTCTAGAAAATAAAAATGGTAGATTAACTAAAGTCGATTTAGGAACCGAAAATTTGAACGGACTATGGCAAAGCGTGATTCCGTTTGATATTGACGGTGATGGTGATGAAGATTATTTAGTTGGAAACTGGGGTGAGAACAGCAAGTTTAAAACTTCGGCTGACGCACCTATGGTGATGTTTTACAATGATTTTGACAATAATGGCCAAACAGAAACTATTGTCACCACAGCCAAAGAAGGCAAGTATTATCCTTTAATGGGACTTGATGCGCTGGCTTCTCAAGTGGTGTTGTTCAGAAAAAAATATCAGAATTACAGAGATTTTGCCGGTCAAACCATCGAGCAAATTCTTAGCAAAGAACAGTTAGAAACAAGTACAAAACTAGAAGTACAAACCTTAGAAACCGGTTATCTGCGCAATGACGGTGGCAAATTTGAATTTGTAGCTTTAGGTCGTGATTTTCAGGTTGCACCCGTGTTAAGTTTTTGTAAATTTGATTTCGATAATGATGGTAAAGAAGAAGTTCTTGCTGCCGGAAATTACTTTGGTGTACAGCCGTTTCACGGAAGATTAGACAGCTTTAACGGCGCCTTAATCAAAGATGAAAACACGGTGATTCCGGGAGATCAGATAGGTCTCGATTTTGCACGAAAATCTATACGAGATCTTTCGATACTATCATTAAATGGTCAAAAGTATTTGCTCGCGACTCCCAACAACGCCACCAGCCAGCTATACAAACTAGATTAATCGGGTGATAGAACACCTTAAAACAATTTAAAGTAGAAATCGTTTTAATCAAGGTTTCCCTAAAATAATTTGAAGATTATGCTTAAAAAACTGAGCTTACTGGTTCTTTCTGCAGTTTTGATTACTTCTTGCTCCAAAGAAGAAAAACCACTTGTAGTTACACCAGACGATTATAACAATGCGGTAGATAAAGTTACCGAGGTGATCATTCATGATATTTTTTCGCCACCAGTGGCTAGCCGAATTTACGCCTACTCAAATATGGCGGCTTACGAAGTTTTGGTACAAAATAATCCTGAGTATAAAAGTCTGGCAGGTCAAATTCATGAGTTGGGAGAAACGCCAAAACCTGATACGGACGCCGCTGTAAATTATGATGTGGCTGCGCTTGTTGCACAGATGGAAATGGCAAAAAGTCTAATCTTTTCAGAAGATCGCATCACTGAAATGCGCGACAGTTTGTATACACAATGGGAGGAGCAAAACCCAACCGAGTTGGAAGCTTCAAAAGCTTATGGACTTAAAGTTGCAGATCACATCAAAGCTTGGATGGATGGGGATATGTATAAGCAAACGCGCACCATGCCAAAGTTCTCGGTAAATCCTGACAATCCTTCTCGCTGGCAACCTACGCCTCCTGCATATATGGACGGTATTGAGCCACACTGGATGAAAATCAGAACGCTGGTAATTGATTCTGCAGATCAATTTAAACCGATTCCTCCTCCAGAATTTTCTATGGAAGAAGGTTCTGAATTTCACAAACAGTTGATGGAAGTTTATGACGTGCGTAACGCTATGACCGAAGAAGGTGATGAATCTGAAAAAATGGAAATTGCCAAATTTTGGGACTGTAATCCTTACGTATCTACACATAAAGGACACTTGATGTTTGCTACCAAAAAGATCACGCCCGGCGGCCACTGGATCGGGATTGTAAAAATCGCGACCAAAAAAGCCAATGCCGACTTGATGGAAACGGTTTATGTGTACACCAAGACTTCTGTAGCCCTTTTTGACGGCTTTATCAGCTGTTGGGATGAAAAATACCGCAGTAACCTCATCCGTCCTGAGACGCTTATCAATCAATATATCGATGATGCCTGGGCACCTGTTTTACAAACTCCACCATTTCCTGAATACAGCAGCGGTCACTCTGTAGTTTCGGGAGCAGCAGCAGAAGTACTTACCCAAATTTATGGAGATAATTTTCAGTTTGACGATGATACAGAAACCGCTTATGGCTTGCCTGTACGTAGTTTTGATTCGTTTAGAAATGCTTCTTCAGAAGCCGCTTTAAGTCGCCTTTATGGGGGTATTCACTATCGTGCAGCAATTGAAGAAGGGCTTAAACAAGGGCGTCAATTAGGACAGTTTGTTGCGCAAAATTTACAAATGAAATCAAATACTGCTCAAGCTTCTAACTAAAGATTATGCTTAAAAAAATCGGAGTTGGCTTCTTAATCCTAGTTGCCGTAGCCTTGATCTGGTATCTTTTTATAAAACCCAGCGATTACATCATCAATTTTAAAGTCGTGACCACACCGGGTACCGTCACACAATCAGTAAAAAGCTGGAATTATGATGTGCCCGACAGCGAGATCATAGCGCAAGACGGACTAAATAAAGTGGTGCAACAGCGGCATTTTGGCGATTCCGTAGTGAATTATAGTTACGAGGCTAAAATGATTAACGATTCTGTTACTCAAGTAAGCGTTGGAGTAAAAGATCTTGATCATAGTGTGGTCAACAGGCTTACCGCACCGTTTAAAAACACCCTTTTTAGAAAACGTAGCACCGAAAATGTTGAAACTTTTTTTGAGATCCTTCGGGAGCATTTAGATCAGATCAACATCGAAGTTACCGGCTTAGATCAAACCCGATCAACGTATGTAGCTTATGTTCCGCTGAAAGGATTACAGGTAGAAAAAGCACGTGGTATGATGCAGTATTACGGCTATATAGGCGATGTTTTACTTAAAAATAATGTAGAGCTTAATGGCCCGCCGATCATTGAAGTTACAGACTGGGATACTGAAACTGATAGTATTGCCTATAACTTTTGCTTTCCTATCATCAGGTCTGAAAACTTACCCATTTCAAAAGACATCAAGTACAAGCGCCTTTTTCAGAAAGAAGCCATTCACGCGGTTTACAATGGAAACTACATAACTTCAGATCGTGCGTGGTATGCCCTGCTTGAATATGCTGAGAGAAACAATCTGGAGGTTGAACATAAACCGGTTGAAATTTTCTACAACAATCCTAATATGGGCGGAAACGAGCTCGACTGGAAAGCTGACATCTACTTACCGCTGAAACAAGATTCTCCGCTGGAATAAGATTAAGCTAGAAAATCAAAAGATAGCTTTAACCCTTGAATCACCATTGTAGTACCTATAATGGCGATGATCAATCCCATAATTTTACCAATTACAGAGATTACGTTATTCCCCAATTTTCGGGCGATAAAGTCGCTTAAACTGAAAGCCAAATAGGTTAGCGCGCACATTAAACCGAAGATTAAAATCACCAAACCTATATTTACATAAGTAGCGTTGGACACAAAGTTCATCGCGGTAACTATTGTTCCTGGCCCGGCAAGAATAGGAATCGCGAGAGGCGAAACCGCAATATTCTCATCAAAATTAGGTTCCTTTAAATGCTTTACATTTGACTTTTTAGACTGAAGCATTTCAAAACCTACAAAGAAAATTAAGATCCCTCCGGTGATTTTAAACGCAGGAATCGTGATCCCAAAAAGCTCAAATATAAATTTACCCAGCACTACAAAAATAGCGATGATGATAAAAGCTACCATCACGGCTTTTTTGTTTACCGTTTGCTTTTCAGTTTTACTGGCACCTTCGGTTAAGGATAAAAAAATAGGAATATTAGAAACCGGGTTCATAATGGCAAAAAAGCCCGTAAATACCGAAATTGAGTAGGTTAAAATTTCATCCATATAGTGTAGGTTAGATTTAAGGATACAGCGAAATTACAACTAAATCTCTACATCAAGCACCTTCCCCTCTGCTGCTGCTGCCTTATCTTTTTTAGTTCCAACAGCTGCACCTATAACCATTCCGATAGGAAAACCTATACCTAAAAATCCCATATTTCCTAATGCCGTACCAAAGCCTACCCCTAACGGCACTCCAAAAACACTCATCCCTAAAGCCGTCCACATTTGTTTATAATGGCCCTTTTTAACAATGCCTATTTCCTCCTTGAGCAACCGTAAGATGTTATGTTGAAATTTTATATACGCTTTATACAATTCCTTTTCTGAGCCTTCTAGATCATTGAGTTTTTCGACCTTTTTATTTATAGTATTGCTTAAAGATTCAGGTAAGTTGCGCGTTTCCAATTCGGCTAAAAGCGTATTGAGCTTCTCTTGCTTTTTAAATGCTTTACCTTCTTGTTGAAGTGCCGGTCTATTTTTGAGTCGGTATAAGTTCATATTAACATATAAAACAAAAAGCCTTTGTTCTTTACAGAACAAAGGCTTCAATTAAAACTATAGTATAGTACTAAACTTCGGTAGGCTCATCTGCAGAAATGGTAATCTCTTTTCCGTCTACCAAAATATCAAGATCATCTCCTCCATCCAGGCTGAAGGTATATTTATCTTTTGAAACAGCTACTTTCACGATCTGATTTCTAAAATTCAATTTAAAAGAAAAACCGTCCCAGGCTTTTGGCATTTTTGGCGCAAAAGAAAGCTTGTCGTTCTTGATGCGCATTCCGCCAAAACCGGCAACAATGCTCAACCAAGTTCCCGCCATACTGGTAATGTGTAGTCCTTCGTGCACTTCTTTATTATAATCGTCAAGATCTAAACGTGCCGTGCGCAAATAAAACGCATACGCTTGATCCATCTGGTCTAATTTTGCCGCCTGAATCGAATGCACACAAGGACTTAACGAAGATTCATGAACTGTGAATGGCTCGTAAAAATCAAAATGCTTTTTGAGTTCGTCCTGAGAAAAATCATCTTCAAAAACATAAAAACCTTGTAGCGTATCGGCTTGCTTAATGTAAGGTGATCGCAAGATGCGGTCCCAACTCCATTTTTGATTGATTGGGCGCTCGGCTTTATCCAGATCGGCTACGGTTACCAATTCTTTATCTAAGAAGCCATCTTGCTGTAAATACACGCCATTTTCTTCAGAAAAAGGTAAGTACATCTTCTCTGCTACTTCGGTCCACGAATTCAATTCTTCATTAGAAATCCCAGTAGCTTCTACAATTCGTTTATAATCAGAAGCAAACTCTTTGCTTACTTTCTTGGCGTTTTCAACTGCATAATTCAAACACCATTTTGCCAGATAATTGGTGTAAAAATTATTGTTTACGTTGTTCTCATATTCATTAGGCCCGGTCACGCCAAGGATCACGAACTGCTCTTTTGTGCTTGACCAGGTTGCTCGTTGTTTCCAGAAACGCGCTACCCCGATCATCACTTCTAAACCTTTTTCTGGAACGTAGCTAAAATCACCTGTGAAATTGACATAATCTCTGATCGCGAAGATCATCGCGCCATTACGGTGAATTTCTTCAAAAGTGATTTCCCACTCATTATGGCACTCTTCGCCGTTCATCGTAACCATCGGGTACAAGGCTGCGCCATTTTTGAAACCTAGCTTTTCAGCATTTTCAATGGCTTTCTCAAGATGGTTATAACGATAGGTTAACAAATTACGCGCTACCTGCTGATCTTTGGTCGCCATATAAAACGGCAAACAATAGGCTTCGGTATCCCAATAGGTAGAACCGCCGTATTTCTCACCGGTAAATCCTTTGGGCCCAATATTCAATCGAGCATCTTTACCCAAATAGGTTTGATTCAGCTGAAAAATATTGAAACGAATACCTTGCTGTGCTTTGACATCTCCTTCGATAACAATATCTGCCATCGACCAGATCGCCGCCCAGTCTTCTTTTTGTTTGTTCAATAAATCTTCAAAACCTGTTTCTAAAGCGGTATCAAGAACAGCTTCTGCAGCTTGCTTTAATTCGTCTTTATCGTGATTGAAGGAAGTGATATAACCTGCATATTTCTGAATAGCAAAAGTCTCTCCTTCTCTGATATCGGTCTCATAAACGTGGCCAATATAGGTTTCTGTTTTGTTGGTTTTAAGCGTTAATGAAATCTCTTTCCCATCAACGGTAAAAGTGTTTGACATTGCCGTACACACGTAAAACATCGTTTTCATCGTGTGCGCTGTAATGTAGGCTTTGTTTCCGTCTTCTTCTACGTCAAGCGTATTCCAAAACTTATCATCCCAGTTGGTATCTTCGTTGGTAATACCACTATCTAAATACGGTTCATAACTTATACTCACATCTTTATTGAGCGGGGTCACTTCGTAATGGATCGCGCCCAACTCGTCGTGTTCTAAACTCAGGAAGCGTTTTGCTTTCACTTTCAGCTGTGTTCCGTTTTGCAATTCGGTTTCAAAACTACGTCCCAGCCAACCCTCTTTCATATTGAGTTCGCGACGAAATTTTGACACCGTCTTTACGGTATTTAAATCGAGAGACTCACCATCTACGGTTACTTTGATCCCGATCCAGCTCGGAGCATTAAGCACCTTTGCAAAATACTCTGGATAGCCGTTTTTCCACCAGCCAACTCGAGTTTTATCAGGATAATAAACACCTCCTATATAGCTTCCCTGAAAGGTTTTTCCGCTGTATTCTTCTTCAAAGTTAGCGCGCTGTCCCATAGCACCGTTTCCGATACTAAAAAGACTTTCTGAAGATTTTACGCGTTCCTTTTCAAATCCTTCTTCTATAACTGCCCAGGGAGCAGGAATGATATAATCTTGATTCATAGTTTATGCGTTGATTAGTTGATCTAAAAATGAGGTATCGATCTCTGTAAAATCATTAAAATTATGATCGGCTTCGTTCAAAACCTGAGCATCGCCAATACCCACACTCACCATATTGACGCGGTTTGCTGCTTGAATTCCTGCAATTGAATCTTCAAAAACTATCGCATCTTCATAAGCAACTCCCAATTCATCTGCCCCAATGGTAAAAACCTCTGGATCGGGTTTTGCCTTGGTAACGTGGTTACCATCAACAATACAGTCAAAACGCTCAAAAAGCCCTACACGCTTTAAAATAGGCTGTGCATTTTTGCTTGCAGAGCCCAACGCCATAGGTATGTTTTTATCTCTTAGATAATTGAGTACTTTAAGCACACCCGGCAAAATATCATCTGCAGTCATTTTTGAGATATAGCTCAGGTACTCTTCGTTTTTAGAAATGAGCCATCCGTCTTTTTGTTCCTGAGTAGCTTGCACTCCTCCTATCTCCAGAAGGATTTCTAAAGATCGCACCCGGCTCACACCTTTAAAACGCTCGTTTTGTTCTTCGGTAAATTCAAAGCCTAATTCATTAGCCAGATTTCTCCACGCCAAGTAATGAAATCCTGCAGTATCTACGATTACTCCGTCTAAATCAAAAATAAAACCCTTTTTACTACTCATATTTATCTGCGGATAACTTCTTTAGTAGATTCACGCTCTACAAGGCTTGTCTCGATAAATGCCGTTGTATACTCTTCCTCTTCTTCCTCAGGGTTTTCTAGTTTATTGATGAGAATGGAGGCTGCTTTACGCCCCATTTCTTCCCCGTGCTGACTTACAGCGGTTAGGCTTGGCACAGCATGTTCTGACAACTGACCGTCTGTAAAACATACCAAAGAAATATCATCTGGAATCTTTTTACCTAATGCATTGATCACCCGTGAAGCGTGCACTGCAAATAATTCGTTTACGGTAAACACACCATCAAGATCATTGTTGGTTATAAAATCTTCGATGCGCTTTTTAGATTTATCTGAAAGGTCATCAATATTATCAAGCTTCAAGATAAGATTATCATCTGCCTTGATTCCAAAATCATCAAGAGCATCAAGGTAACCTTCAGTACGCAGACGTCCTACACTTACATAATCTTCACTTGTGATGATTCCTATCTTACGACATCCTGAACGTATCATATGAGAAACTCCCTTCTTAGCTCCGGCTTTATCATCGATCAATACACGATCGCATTGAATACCTTCAACCACACGGTCAAACATAACCACCGGCATTCCTTGATCGATCACTTCATTTAAATGATGATAATCTTCTTTCATCATTGTTTCTTTTGATACAGAAAGAATAAATCCGTCTGTACTTCCGTTGGCCAAAAGCTCCATATTAAGAACTTCTTTATCAAAAGCGTTGTTTGACAGACAGATGATCACATTATAATTATTTTCTCGCGCTTCCTGCTCGATACCATAAATCACGGTAGTAAAAAAGTGATGTACAATTTGAGGAATAATAACTCCTATCGTATTGGTCTTACGGTTTTTTAAACTCAACGCAATATTGTTGGGTTTGTAATTATAAAGTTTTGCGTAAGCTTTGATCTTCTCACGCGTTTCTTCACTGATTTCTGGGCTGTCTCTCAATGCTTTTGAAACTGTTGAGATCGATACTCCCAGTTCTTTTGCTATTGACTTTAGGGTTAACTTTCTTTTCATAATTTGAAAAATCGAATTAATTCTTTTTGTCTATCTTACATAGACGAGATACTAAAATTACTTGTGGCAAATTTAAGCGACTAAATCGATTAAGTTTTCTTAATTTGTTTTAATTTTCAAGCCGCGCTGACCTTAAAATTTAAATTAATGTAGTTTAAAATGAAATACTTACATTCCATTCTGCTAATCACACTAATTATGAGTTCTTGCAAAAAAGAAAACACCGCAAATAACACCCCTAAAGATACGGTAGTTAAACCATATTACGAAAATTTTCGCCCACAATATCACTTTTCTCCGGAAGCACATTGGATGAACGACCCTAACGGTCTCGTTTACAACGATGGCACCTATCATCTTTTTTATCAATTCTATCCAGATTCTACGGTTTGGGGCCCTATGCACTGGGGGCACGCGACCAGTGAAGACCTGAAAAACTGGAAAAACCAGCCCATTGCGCTAGAGCCTGATGAATTAGGCTATATCTTTTCTGGAAGTGCCGTCGTAGATCACAACAACACTTCTGGTCTTGGAACTGCTGAAAAACCACCTTTGATTGCGATGTTTACCTATCACGAACCCAAAGGTGCTGAAGCAAAAACTACAGATTACCAATATCAAGGAATCGCTTACAGTCTCGATAACGGGAAGTCGTTTACAAAGTATTCTGGAAATCCTGTTGTGCCGAATAACGAAAACCTTGTAGATTTTAGAGATCCTAAAGTTTTCTGGCACGAAGACTCTAATAAATGGATTTTAGTGCTAGTTGCCGGCGATCGTGCGATGATTTACAATTCTGATAATTTAATTGACTGGACTTACCTCAGCGAATTTGGCAAAGACATCGGTGCTCACGGTGGCGTTTGGGAATGTCCTGATTTATTTCCGTTGATCGTAAAAGAAACCGGCGAGACCAAATGGGTTTTGTTTATCAGCATCAATCCGGGCGCTCCTAACGGCGGTTCGGGAACACAATATTTTATTGGTGACTTTGACGGAAAACAGTTTACAACCAACCAAACCGATGAAAAATGGATCGACCTTGGCCGTGATAATTATGCCGGGATCACTTACAACAACTTACCTGATGAAGAACGCACGTTTATTGCTTGGATGAGCAACTGGGAATACGGCCAAGAAACACCTACCGAAAAATGGCGCAGCGCTATGACGCTTCCACAGCAAGTGAGCTTACATAAAAATGAGGATTACTTTTTAGCAAATACTCCGGTAGCTTCAATTACTGAAGGTTTAAGCGAAGCTTCCATCAAAATTTCAAAAGAGGAAAACACATCTTCATTTTCACATAAAGACCTCAACCAATCAGCAGTCTCCTTTGAGCTACCCAAACCACTTAAAGATTTCACTATTGTTCTGGGGAATGCAGAAGATGAGAAAATTACTATTTCATTTGACGCACAAGCCTCAAAATACAGTTTGGACCGAAGCAAAAGTGGCTTAACCGATTTTTCAGATAAATTTGCACTCCCAATAATGGAAGCTCCTGCTGACTTCATCGACAGCGATTCAGCGGAATTTCAAATTTTTCTGGATGCGTCTTCGATAGAATTTTTTGCAGATAGCGGCGCTAATGCGATCACCGCACAGTTTTTCCCAAATAAGCCTTACACGCAATTCAGTATCACTACTGAAGACGAAGTGAAAAATTTAAAAATCACCCCTATTCCTTCGATCTGGAAGGACAATAATTAATTGAATACAAGTTTATGAAAGCAGTACAAAAATGGTCTGTCACGGTAGCACTTGCCGGTTTTTTATTTGGTTTTGACACCGTAGTAATATCTGGAGCTAATTTACCGGTTAAAGAATTATGGAATCTCTCACCTTGGTTTCACGGCCTGTTCATTATGTCTATGGCACTTTGGGGTACCGTTCTGGGCTCATTGACCGGCGGAATCCCTTGTGACAAGTTCGGGCGTAAAAAGACTTTATTCTGGATCGGGATTCTCTATTTTGCTTCGGCTTTAGGTTCTGCCTTGTCTCCCGACCCCTATTTATTTTCCTTTTTTAGATTTATTGGGGGTGTGGGTGTTGGTGCTTCTTCCGTAGCTGCGCCTACGTATATTTCAGAAATCACAACCGCTTCTAATCGCGGTAAGCTGGTCGCTCTGTATCAATTTAATCTGGTATTAGGTATTCTTATCGCATTCTTTTCAAATTATCTTTTAGAAGGTTTTCAAGGTGAAAATGACTGGCGCTGGATGATGGGTGTTGAAGCGATTCCTGCGTTTTTATATACGGTTCTGGTAATGACCGTTCCTGAAAGTCCGCGCTGGCTGCTTCATAAGAAAAAGGATGAAAAAGCTGCTTTTGCCGTGCTTAATCAGGTTTATGACAAATTGCAAACACAGCGTAAAATTGACAGCATTAAAACCGAATTAGCAAAAACTACCGATGATGTAAAACTCTTTACCGCGCGTTTTAAAAAACCACTGATTCTGGCCTTCTTAATCGCCTTTTTCAATCAGGTTTCCGGGATTAATTTTATTCTGTATTATGCCCCTGAAATTTTGGTAAAAGCCGGTTTAGCTACTGAAGATTCTTTACTAAACTCTATTTCAATCGGCGTCGTGAATCTGGTCTTTACATTTGTTGGTGTTGGTTTGATCGATCGTTTGGGACGTCGCACGTTGATGTTTATTGGCTCATTTGGTTACATCATCAGTCTCGTTACGGTTGCTTGGTGTTTTTACAGCGGAGCGAGTTCGGCAGTGTTGCTCACTTTTATCTTGATCTTTATCGCTTCACACGCAGTGGGTCAAGGTGCCGTAATTTGGGTATTTATTTCTGAAGTTTTCCCTAATAAAGTACGTGCTTACGGGCAATCTTGGGGAACGGGAACGCATTGGGTTTTTGCCGCTTTGATCACGCTTTTAACTCCGGTTTTCCTAGATGGGGAAAACGGAATTTTCAAAGACAATCCGTGGCCAATTTTTGCCTTTTTTGCGTTTATGATGTTTTTACAATTATTGTTTACCAAATTTATGATGCCTGAAACCAAAGGAATTTCCTTGGAAGAACTAGAAGAAAAAATATTGGGATAATGAAAGAGTATTTAAACGCAATTTGTTTCGGTGAAATTTTATGGGATGTTTTTCCTGACGGAAAAGCTTTAGGCGGCGCTCCGCTCAATTTGTGCTTGCGTATGAAAAGTCTGGGCGTCACGATGCAAATGATCAGTAAATTGGGACAAGATGCTTTAGCTGAAGAAACCCGTGAAGCCATCAAAACTTTTGAACTCGATCAAAATCTCATTCAGGAAGATCATAAACTAGAAACCGGCCAAGTAGAAGTCGCTCTCGATGCTTCAGGCAGTGCTTCTTACACTATAAAAAAACCGGTTGCCTGGGATACTATTAGGCTTACCGAAAAAAATAGTAAAGCCGTTAAAAATGCCGATCTATTTATTTTTGGTTCTTTAGCAGCTCGTAGTAAAGAATCTAGCGAAACGCTTAACAGCCTGCTTCAGCTGGCTAACTATGCTATTTTTGATGTGAATTTGCGCGCGCCACACTATGAGATGGAAACGCTCATCGAGTTTATGAAGCAAGCACAAATGATCAAAATGAATGACGAGGAGCTTGAAGAAGTTGCTCAGTTTTTAGACATCTCAAATCTTAGTATTGAAGCGCAACTTTCAGCTATAAGTAAACTTACCAATACCGATATTATTTGTATTACTCTAGGCGCTGATGGTGCTCTACTTTATAAAAATGGAGCTATCGCCAAAAATAGCGGTTACAGCACCCAAGTTGTGGATACCGTGGGTGCCGGGGATTCATTTTTAGCCGGACTCATCTACCAACTTTTTAAAGTTGAAAACACACCCGAAAAATCTTTAGCATTTGCTTGTGCGCTTGGTGCTCTCGTAGCCGGAACCAAGGGTGCTAATGCTCCGGTTCCTATAGAAAAAATAGAGGCTAAAATGGAAGAATAGTCCATTTTAGCCTTTAGTATATAAAGAATTAAAACCTCGATTACCGAGTACTTATTCTGCCATGCTCTCGCACAATGCGATGGTTTCTTCTACATCTGCCAGCGTCGTACGCGGATTGATCAAACACATACGTAAAACGGTCTGCCCGTTAAGAATAGTGGTAACCAGCATCGCCTCTCGAGAATTGACAACACCTTCAGAGATTTTGGTGTTAAGCGCATCAAGCTCCTGCTCAGATAGGTTTTGATCAATAGGATTGTATCTAAAATTGATCACTGCCAGAGTAGCCGGAGAAACCACTTCCCATTTTTTACTTTTCCGTAGAATGCTCTCTACCTTTTCACACAGATCAAAGTTGTATTGCACCGCTTCTCTAAAGGCCTTTAGGCCAAAGGTTTTGATACTCATGTAAAATTTAAGCGCTCTAAATCGACGCGTCAATTGGATTCCGTGGTCGTAAAAATTGATCTCAGAACTATTACCTTCTACATCTTTAAGATACTCAGGAACTTCGGTAAACGTTCCGCTTAGCCACTTGTGATTGCGCACAAGCAAGCATCCCATTTCATAAGGCTGATAAAACCATTTGTGCGGATCTACCGTTAGCGAGTCGGCCTTCTCAACACCTTTCAACAATTGCTTTCCATTCTTAGCCAGAATTGCTGCGCCACCATACGCCCCATCAATATGAAACCATAAATCTTCGGCCTTTGCAATCGCGGCCAGTTCGGTCAATTGATCTACAGTTCCCGTATTTGTTGTACCCGCTGAAGCCAGTAAACAAAACGGTTTCCAACCGGCGAGACGGTCTTTATTAATCGCATTTTTCAGCTTATTGATCGCGAACTTAAATTCAATATCGGTTGGGATTAAGCGTATTTGTTCCTTTCTGAAACCCATCACGCGAATCGCCTTGATGTTTGAAGAATGCGCCTGATCTGAAAGGTAAATCACTGCTTTAGAAAAATCATCACCACACTTAATATTGCGTGCCGTGATCAATGCAGTAAGATTTGCCATCGAGCCACCGCTGGTGAAAATTCCGCCACCGCGTTTTTTAGGAAAACCATATAAACTCAGCAACCAGTTTATGGTGATAATCTCGAGCTCTGCTGCTGCCGGCGAAGCTGCCCAACCTCCAGAAAACACATTAAATCCTGTAGCCAAAGCATCTGCCATCGCACTCACATAATTGCTAGGCCCGGGAACAAAAGAATAAAACTTAGGATGACTCATGATGTTTGTAAAAGGCATCACTTTTTCCATTACAGTATCAAACACCTCGTCTGCCGAAGTTGGCGCTTCTGGAGCGTGCTCTCGCAATAAAGAATCCATTTCTTCTCGGCTCGCTTGTGCTACCGGTTTCTTTTTATGCTGGTTAAGATGATGCTCTACAATAGCATCTACCACTTTATAACCGTAATCACGCATTTGTTCTTCAGACAATTCTAAACGCGCTGTATCCTTTGCTTCCATCGCTATTCAATTTTTCGCAAAAATACGGCTTTAAATTCAGCTAAAAACCCTTGAAGCCTTATCCTTTTCAGCCGAAAATAAGTCGGCCCAACTTTGGGTTTATTTTAAGACCTAAAAATGAGGAGTATGTCGTAATACCGTAAATTTGCCCCGTAATTTTAATAGAAAAGCTTTGAGAGAGACATTAGCTAACGTGTTTAAGCTACAGACGCTGTTTCGCACTGTTTTTATATTAAGTCTGCTGGGTGTTTTTGCTTTCATTCTCGACTTTGGTTATGAACAATCAAAACACATTCAAACCTTTTTAAATGCCTACTACCTTTTTATTCTTTTTATAGGAATAGCTACCACACTGGTACGTTACTTCACACAATCAAAACGACTAAGCACCCAGGTCATCCTATTTGACGCCTTGAGTATTCTGGTCATTTTGTACATTATTGGCATTCATTTTTTGGGTACCGAAGCACACAACCACCTGAGTTTTTTATACAATGACAAATGGGTGAAAGCCGCGATTTTACTCACATTCATACGAGAGTTTGCAGAGCAACGTATCGATTATAAAAAAAGTCATCTCAACCCGGCACAGCTTTTTATCGCCAGTTTTATCGCGATCGTTTTATTAGGCACTTTTTTACTGATGTTGCCCAAAGCAACTTACGAGGGAATTTCATTTCTAGATGCGTTGTTCACCTCAACAAGCGCCGTCTGCGTAACGGGACTTATCGTTGTAGATACCGGAAGTTATTTCACTCCTCTAGGACAAAATATTATTGTTTTTCTCATTCAACTAGGCGGATTGGGGATCTTGACTTTTGCGAGCTATTTCAGCTATTTTTTTAAAGGAATGTCCTCTTTTGAGAATCAAGTTGTCTTGAGCGATATGAATAATTCTAATAAGATCGGCGAAGTGTTTTCTACGTTAAAGCGTATTCTAGTCATTACCTTTTCTATCGAAGCGGTAGGTGCCGTATTGATATTCATCAGTCTTAAAGCCGAAAACTTCCAAGACCTTACAGACCGCATCTTTTTCTCGGTGTTTCATGCTGTTTCTGCATTTTGTAACGCTGGTTTTTCTACCTTATCTAACGGGATCTACGACATCAACTTTAGATATAATTATTTTTTACAGCTCACGCTCATAGCACTGTTTGTATTTGGCGGATTGGGATTCCCAATAGTGATCAATGTTTTAAAATATTTAAAATATAAGATCATAAATCCGATCAAATATCGCAACCGCGGAATCATCTACAAACCCTGGGTTTTAAGTTTGAGCAGTCGCATCACCTTGATCACAACCTCTGCGTTAGCGCTCTTAGGAACTGCCGTATTTTATGCTAACGAATATCAAAATACACTGGCAGAACATAACGAATTTGGAAAATTGGTTACCGCGCTTTTTGGAGCAACAACACCCAGAACTGCCGGTTTCAACACCTTAGATATGAACCAGCTGCATTTTTCTACCCTGATGATGATTTTCTTGTTAATGTGGGTTGGTGCCTCGCCGGCTTCAACAGGAGGTGGAATCAAAACCAGTACGTTTGCCATTGCCACTTTAAACTTTTTAAGTCTCGCTAAAGGAAAAGAACGTATTGAAGTTTATCGACGAGAGATCGCAGATATTTCGGTAAGAAGAGCCTTTGCCATTATCTCGCTATCGCTAGTGGTTATTGGTTTTGCGGTGATCGCTATCGCAGCATTTGACCCTGACAAAACCTTGCTGAGCATCGCTTTTGAATGCTTTTCAGCATACAGTACAGTAGGACTTAGTTTAGGAATTACCGCTAATCTTTCTGCAGGAAGTAAAGGTGTTTTAATCGTAGTTATGTTTATAGGGAGAGTAAGTATGCTTACCATTCTGATCGCACTTTTCAGAAAAATGAAATACAAAGCTTACCGCTATCCTACCGAAGAAATTTTGATCAACTAAAAGCTTTAGATTATGAAATATATCATTGTGGGGCTAGGAAGTTTTGGAGCTTCTTTAGCCGAAAAACTTACCGGACAAGGAAACGAAGTTATTGGCATTGATATTAAAATGAATCGCGTAGATGCTTTAAAAGAAAAGATCACGCACACCATTTGCCTTGATGCGACAGATGAATCTACCGTTTCTGGTTTACCGCTTAAAGACACCGATATGGTCATTGTTGCCATTGGGGAAAACCAAGGAACCAATGTGATGGTTACCGCACTTTTTAAAAACCTGAAGGTGAAAAAACTCATCAGTCGTGCAGTAAATCCTTTGCACGAAAATGTGTTAAGCGCCATTGGTGTAGATGAGATCGTGCATCCTGAACAAGAAAGTGCAGAGCGTCTGGCAAAAAAATTATGTATGCGCGGCGTAGTAGACTCTTTTGAGTTGAATGATTATTTCAGTATTGTAGAGGTAAAATTGCCTAAGCATTATGAAAATAAAACTGTTGAAGAGGTACAGTTTAGAGAACGCTACAATCTTCTTGTTCTAACTACACTGAAGAATGCGCGTGTAGACAGCGAAATAGGAAAGACCAAAACGATTATTGATGTTCAAAGTGTCGCCACCCCCCAATTACTTTTAGAGCATGGCGACATCTTAGTACTTTATGGTGCCAATAAAGACATTAGAAAATTTATTAATTCTTAGAATAAGGTTATAGCAACTTCGATCGCACCATACTCTTGCTCGGGATTCCACATGGCGGTTGCAGCCATTGGAATCGTGAATTTCTTAAGCACAGGAACTTCTTTAGCATAAATAATCCCTAAATTGGTAACATTAGGTTTATCCCCGTAAAAATGCGCTTCATTCTCAAAAGAAAAGGCTCCTCCTACAAATGCGCTTAGTGACCAGTCTTTTTTCTGAATCAAACCGTAGCTTACCTCAACATAGTTTGAAAAGGCATTCTTCAACTCACCATTATCAGCAAGATACGTATCTCGCCCTTGCACGATGGTACTCCAGGAAAGCTTTAAAGGAATCGGCTTAAATGCATAACCTAAGGTCACATCGATAAAATGAGATGTTGTGCTTCGGTCATAATCAAAGATTCCGGCGTCAGGAAAATCACTGTAATTGTTGATATCCCAAACACTAAGTGAAAAACCATTGGTGCTGTAGGAAGCATAATAATCAAATTCGGTGTAATATCCTGTGACACCCGCACCGCCCCAAAGTCCGGCTTTAAACTTGCCGTCGCGTGAGCTATAGTTAAGATCTACATCCAGAACCGGAGCATCGGTCACGCGTAAACCCTTCCATAAGTGCATATTTTTTGCCTTCAGATTGAACGAAAAAGGCTTGTATTCGGTTGCTGTAGAATCAGTAATTTCAAGATCAGAAGAGCGTAAGTCTTCCTGTGCCTGTAGCTGCTGAAGCGCAAGAATGCACACCAGCGCTAAGGCCGTTTTCAATAATTTCATAAAATGATTTAGATATAAATTAGTTTAAGGCTAAAAAGAGTAAAGCTGCCAGCACGGCTCCGATAATTGGACCTACTATGGGAATCCAAGCGTAGCTCCAGCCGCTATCGATCTTTCCTTTTATAGGAAGAATAGCGTGCACGATACGCGGTCCTAAATCCCTAGCGGGATTGATTGCATAACCAGTGGTTCCTCCTAAAGAAAGACCAATTGCCCATACCACAAATGCCACCGGAATTGCACCTATAGAACCTAAACCTACGGCAGTACCTGAACCATCTTGAATTTCGGCACCGGCGAAATAAAATACACAGATGACTAAAACGAACGTTCCTAAGATCTCACTTATAATATTTCTAAAGTTATTGGGAATTGCCGGATCTGTGCAAAAAACAGCGCGTTTAAGTCCGCCGTCTTCGGTAGCATCAAAATGGTCTTTGTACATCACATACACCAAGGACGAACCAATCATCGCCCCAATAAATTCTGCTGCGAGATACGTAGGTACATCTGCCCACGGAAACAATCCACCGGCTGCCAGACCAATGGTCACCGCTGGGTTTAAATGCGCCCCACTATATGGGCCGGCAACAACAACACCTACAAAAACTGCAAGTCCCCAAGCGGTGGTGATGGTCATCCAACCACCACCATTTCCCTTGGTTTTGTTTAAAATATCATTAGCTACAATCCCTCCTCCTAAAAGGATCAATAAAGCCGTTCCTAAAACTTCTGCTATAAATGGTGTCATAATTCTTATAATTTAGTCCAGTGTTCTAATGCTTTTACTGCGCGGTACCAACCCTTGATTCCTGCTTCTACATCTTCTTTTGGTTTCACCGGTTCAAAGCGTTTATCTTCTTGCCACATCTCTTGAATCTCTTCTTTACTTTCCCAAAATCCTACAGCAAGACCTGCAAGATAGGCAGCTCCCAGAGCAGTAGTTTCGGTGATTTTAGGACGCACTGTTACTGAATCTAATACATCTGCTTGAAATTGCATCAAGGTTTCATTTACTGAAGCGCCACCATCAACACGCAATTCTTTAATATCAATTCCTGAATCAGCTTCCATAGATTTTAGAATATCCATCGTTTGATAAGCGATTGCTTCTATCGAAGCACGTGCGATATGCGCATCGGTGGTTCCGCGGGTTACGCCAAAAATAGTTCCCTTTGCTTTTTGATTCCAATACGGTGCACCAAGACCGGCAAATGCTGGAATAAAATAAACGCCATCTGTAGATTCTACAGATTCCGCCAGCGGTTCTACATCTTCAGATTTATTGATAATTCCTAAACCGTCACGCAACCATTGTACTACGGCACCACCAATAAAAATGCTTCCTTCAAGTGCATATTCGGTTTTACCGTTAATTCTCCAGGCAACCGTGGTCAATAAATTATTTTTAGAAAGAATAGGTTTGTCTCCAATGTTCATCAACATAAAGCAACCCGTTCCGTAGGTATTTTTAACCATTCCCTTTTTGGTACACATCTGCCCAAACAATGCTGCCATCTGATCTCCCGCGATTCCGGCAATAGGAATTTTAGATGCAAAAATGGTGGTTTTGGTATGCCCATATACTTCACTAGAATCTTTAACTTCCGGAAGCATACTTTTTGGAACATCAAAAAGCTCAAGAAGTTCCTCGTCCCATTCCATCGTATTGATGTTAAAAAGCAAGGTTCTACACGCATTAGTAACATCGGTCACGTGCAATTCACCTTTAGTGAATTTCCAGATCAACCACGTATCTATGGTTCCTAAGATCAAATCCCCGGCTTCGGCTTTTTCGCGTGCACCTTCTACATTATCGAGTATCCATTTTACTTTGGTTCCGGCGAAGTACGAGTCGATCACCAATCCGGTTTTCTCCTGAATCATTTCGGCCTTGCCATTTTCTTTCAGTTCTTCGCAATAATCTGCTGTACGCTTGTCTTGCCAAACGATCGCGTTATATACCGGTTCGCCGGTGTTTTTATCCCAAACAACAACTGTTTCCCGCTGATTGGTAATCCCGATCCCTGCTATATTTTTTCCGTTTAAACCTTTAGAAACGGTTGCCTCGGCAGCGACACCCGCTTGTGTGGACCATATTTCCTGAGGATCGTGCTCTACCCAACCCGGTTTAGGGAAGTATTGTTTAAATTCTTTCTGAGCTATCGACACAATTCCACCTTTCTTGTCGAAAACGATTGCGCGCGAACTTGTTGTTCCCTGATCCAGGGATAATATAAACTGGTCCATGTTGTATAATATAGGTTTAAAGATTAAGGCACTGCGACGTTAAAGCCGTAGTGCCCGATTTTATTTATGCGGTAACCGTATTGCCTTCAATGCAATAGTGGTTAGCCAATTTTGTAAATTCTTCTATCTGGTTAAGTTTCCAGGCTTCATCACGATTCAGCTCAGCTGCGATCAATTGCGCTACCTCAGCAGTCATTTCACGGGCAGCAGCCGCATCTAAAAACAAAGCTCTCACGCGTCTAGCCAACACATCTTCAACTGTACGCGCCATTTCATAACGCACGGCCCAGATCACTTCCGCTTTCAAAAACGGAAGACGCTCGTGTAATTTTTCACCCAATTCCGGTTGTTGTTTTATAAGGCTGGCAATCCCTTTTTGATCGCTTCCGTAAATGTACATATGATTACTACGGTCTTCAGTAGGTTGTGCTCCGTGAATTGCCAAATGCGCTGTTTCACAGGCTTTCTTCGGAAGCTTTTTAAGCGAAATCGCTTTATTTATCGTGTCTTGTGCCATTCTACGGTAGGTGGTCCACTTTCCGCCGGTAATGGTGATCAAACCGGTTTCTGAAACGATCACTTTATGACTACGCGAAATTTCTTTCGTTTTTTCTGAATCGTCTTTAGGCGCAGCAAGCGGACGCAAACCGGCAAAAATGCTTCGCACATCAGCGCGCGTCACTTTCTTATTCAAATAATTATTGAAGGTTTGCAGGATAAATTCAATTTCCTGCTCCTGTGCCTGAGGTTCCAAACTATGATCATCCAGATTGGTATCTGTAGTACCCACTAACACTTTATCATGCCAAGGCACAGCAAACAACACACGACCGTCACTGGTTTTAGGGACCATAATCGCATCGTCTCCAGGCAAAAATGATTTATCAAAAACTAAATGCACCCCCTGACTTGGCACTACCGATTTTTTAGCTTCGGCGTTTTCCATACGCAGAATCTCATCTGTAAATACTCCGGTTGCATTGATCACTACATCACTTGAAAACGTATAATGTGCATCGGTTTCGGTATCTTTCGCTTCGACACCTATAATTTTGCCGGTATCGTTTTGCAAAAGATCAGTGACTTTAAAATGGTTGAGTAAAGTAGCTCCGTTTTCAATTGCGGTTTGTGCGATATTCGTCGCCAAACGCGAATCATCAAACTGCCCATCTTTATATACGACTCCACCATAAAGTCCTTTTTGTCTTAGGGTTGAAAGACGCTCTGTGGTTTTGGTTTTGTTGATATGCTTCGATTTTCCTAAACTCAGTTTTCCGGCAAGAAAATCATAAGCTTTTAACCCGATGGTATAATAAATTCCTTCCCACCATCTGTAGTTTGGAATGATGAAGTTTTGGTTCTTCACCAAATGCGGTGCGTTTTGAGCCAATAATCCGCGCTCGTATAAGGCTTCTTTAACCAGGTCAATATCTCCTTGTGCAAGATAGCGCACGCCACCGTGCACTAATTTTGTACTTCGGCTAGAAGTTCCCTTTGCATAATCTACCTGCTCTAGCAACAAGGTTTTATAACCTCGAGTAGCACTATCTAAAGCTACTCCAAGTCCTGTTGCTCCTCCTCCAATCACAATCACGTCCCATTTTTTGGTTTGTGAAAGTTGTCCTGTCAAATGCTCACGCGCAAATATATTCGCCATCGTTTGGTTTCTTAATATTTCTTTATGTCGCCAAATATATATAAAATGACACTAAAACGATTTCATTTGAAAGTTAAAGTTTCGTTTAAATTATTAAAATAAACAGTAACGATTAAAAACGAAACCAAAAGAAAGCATTTTTAAAAACACTTTAAGACCTTATATTTGTAGTGCTTTTTAGCACTCAAACCTTATAATAATGGAACGTCATCAGGAAATTTTAGATCTTTTAAAAAAAGAGAAACATGTTAAAGTTGCGACCCTTTGTGAGCGACTCGATGTCTCAGCCGTAACCATAAGAAAAGATTTGAAACTTCTGGAAGATAAAGGCTTGCTCTTTAGAACGCACGGTGGTGCCTCTTTAGAAAATCCTTATATGAACGAGCGCGACGTAAGCGAAAAAGCTTCAATATCTGCCGAAGAAAAATCGCTCATAGCAGAAGCGGCTGCTCAACGCATTCAGGAAAACGATTCTATCATTATCGCAAGCGGAACCACCGTACAACAGCTGGCGAAAGCGATTAAACCCATTGGCAAACTCAATGTAATTACTTCCTCACTTCTCGTTGCGATTGAGTTGATGAAACATCGCGATATTGATATTATTCAATTGGGCGGAAACATTCGCCATCGTTCCGGTTCGGTTACGGGGCATTACGCAGAGCATATTTTGCAACACATCTCTTCTCATCAATTTTTTATGGGAGTTGATGGGATTGATCTCGATTTTGGCTGTACTACCACTAATATTGAAGAGGCGATCTTGAATAAAAAAATGATGGAAGCCGCGCAGAAAACAATCATTCTGGCAGATTCTTCAAAATTTGGAAAACGCAGTTTAGCTAAGATCTGCGAACTTGATGAAATTAGCGAAATCATTACGGACAAGGACCTATCTGCCGCAGATGCAGAACGTATTCGCGAGATGGGAATTAAACTAACCTTGGTCTAGATTACTCCAGCTTAAGTTGCAGGTATTTTATTTTTGACCGGTTATGCGTGTATGTAATATGCACCAAACCTTCTGAATCTTGGATGATCGCAGGATAGCTAAATTCGCCTTCAGCCTCATTTTCTAACTGCAACACATCTTCCCAATGCGAACCGTCTGTACTATACGCCAGATTGAGTTTATTGCGCCCGTCTGACCAATCAGCACCGGCTTCGGTAGGATTGTAAACCAAAAGAAAATTTCCGCTCTTAAGCGTAACCGCATCTATCCCACTATTGGGATTAAGCATTGTTCCCTTGGTAGCTTCAGACCAGGTTTTACCTTGATCTGAACTTTCACTTTCTAAAATATAATTCTGATCGCTGCGTAATAAAGCTTTCAGATTTCCATTTTTAAGCTGAATCAAGGTAGGCTGAATGACTTTAACCGTATCTGCTGAAGGAATCCCAACCCGCTCCCAAGTATAGCCGTTATCGCTTGATAATTCAATATGCGATGTCCAAACTGCACCATCTTCTGACTCTACGCTAGACGGACTTACAATACTTCCGTTTGCAAGCTGGATGGGCTTATTCTCGATAGGACCTAAAATTCCTTCGGGTAATTGCTCTGCTGCTGACCACGAAGCGCCGTTATCTTCAGAAGTTTTGAATTTTCCCCACCAGGTAGATGGCGATGGACCTTCTTTGTAATACAGCATCAATGTATTTTCGGCATTTTTGAAAAGCACGGGATTCCACGTGGGATAACTCAGCGTATCGTTTTCTACCTTACCGTCAGCTATTTTTTGCGGTGTTGACCAAACGGCATCTGTAAGTTTACTTTGATAGATACTTACATCAGGATGCCGCTCGTATTCCCCACCAAACCAAGCTGCGATAATACTTCCGTCCTGGGCCTCAACCAAGGTTGAAGCGTGACACTGCGGAAAAGGTGCTTCCTCATAAATAAACCCTTCTTGTACGATACTTAATTTAGGCGTTTCGCTCGTTTGACACGCAGTAAACACACCTAAAACTAAAACGACTACTTGTGCTTTGATCTTTTCTAATTGCATTGGTTAGGCTAATTCTCCAACGATCAATCGTCCGTGATACGCTTCTGCTTCCACGAGATGATGAAGTTCGGTTAAATTGAATTGAGTGATTTTTCCGGCAGGCATAATCTGAAGTTTATTTCCCGCCATTGTTATTAGTCGGTTTAAATTTTCCGCTCCATCAAACGCATTAGATTTCCCTCCTGAAGTGAGCACAGTATCTACACCTTCAACCTGCAAAAGCTCTTTTAAAGCTGCGTCAATATCTGGTGTTGCATCAATGGCTTTATGAATTACCACTTTTAAAGGCTTTGCTGCTTTTGTAAGCATTTTAACAGCCTCAATATTGAGTTTCTTAGACTCGTTTAAAACACCAAAAACTACACCCTCAGCGCCTTCTTTCTTACAAAATGCTATGCAGGCTTTCATATGCTCAAGCTCTTCTTCACTATAATTAAAGTCGCCATTGCGCGGCCTGATCATCACGCGTACCGGGATCTTAACCGCCTTGATCACTTCAGAAATTAGATCTGGAGCCGGCGTTAAACCGTCAAAAGCTAGGTAAGCGCAAAGCTCCAAGCGGTCTGCTCCTTTTTCTTCGGCTTTAATGGCCTGAGCTAGGCTTTCTACGCAAGCTTCTTTGATATATTTTTTTGACATAGGGGCTTTGTTTAATTTTTTAGATCCTCAAGAATCGGTGTTTTTTGTGCGGAAATAGAAGTCGCTGCAACATCATTCAGTTGCTCAAAAATGGTAATGGTATTGTCCTTTTTCTTCAACCAACACCCCGGAACATACAGCGTTTGCTGTGGACCCACTTTCCAATAACGCCCTAAATTATGTCCGTTTACAAAAACGATTCCTTTACCCATTTCGCTCATATTAAGAAAGGTATCTCCTTGCTTTTTCAAATCGAAATTTCCTGAACACACAACAGGTCTTCCTGTTTTTACTTCCGTTGAATTTATAACTTCCGGCACTTCCGCAAAAGGCGCTTTATACATCTCCCAACCACCTGTGATCTCATAATCATTGATGCTCACGGGAGCGATAATTCCTTTAAAGTTATTCACGATCTCTGCACCGTAATTAATGCGCCCCATATTCTCTACCAAGATCTCTAAACTCCCATTAAATGGAATTTTAATCGGCATTTCATACGAGTTGAAGACGCGGTTGAGTTCGCCTACTTTCTTACCATTTACATAAACGGTTGCAAAATCGCGTAACCCGGGCACTTTAAGCGTTCCGGTGATAGGTTGCGTAAAGCGTTTTTTATACAACACATAACCATAACCTTGCTCGAGTTGCTCAAACGTAAGCGGACTATCACTCGTCACCGGTTTTTGCTTTTTGATATACGTAAGCGCATCCATTGTTTTTGTCAATTGAATCTGCGGAATTTCAATAACAGGAATTTGTTCCGGCACCTCCGGGATCTCATACGGCGCATATTTTTGCATCAATGCACGAATACTGTCATATTTAGGAGTTGCCCAACCTGCTTCAGAAATAGGCGCATCATAATCGTAGCTGGTAATATCCGGTTGAATATCGTGCTCATCATTATAATTGGCTCCTGAGGTAAAACCGAAATTGGTCCCGCCGTGCGCCATATAAAAATTGAAATTCACACCGTTTTTAAGATACACTTCAGTTTGTTTTGCAATATCTGAAGCGCTAATTTTTACAAAAGGCTCTGCCCAATGATCTAACCAACCCGGATAAAACTCGGCAACCATATACGGCCCTTCGTTGTTATTGAATTTATTGACCACCTTTTTCAGGTTATCGATATTTCCTTCTCCATTAGCTGTGGGTAATACGCCTTCAAGACTTCCGCCTTCAAAAAGCCACGCGCCATCAGAAGTGAAAAATGGTGCCTGAAAACCGGCATCTTTCAGCATTTTGAAAATAGCTTCTTTGTATGCTTTATGATCTTCAAGCGAGATATCTTCCCGCTGAGCCACATACGAACCAAATTCATTCTCTACCTGCGTCATAATGATATTTCCACCATTATTAACCTGCAAAGGCGCAACTTGTTTAGCGAGTTCGTTGATGTATTCTTTACAAGCTGCTAAAAATTGTGCATTGTTCTCACGCACTTTAAGCCCCGGAATGTTTTGTAAAAACCAAGGATAGCCACCAAATTCCCACTCACCGCACGCATACGGTCCCGGGCGTAAAATGATGAACATCTCTTCTTCCTGTGCGATTTTAATGAACTCGGCTACGTTGCGGTTTCCGGTTTTAAAATCCCAAACTCCGGGAGCCGGATTGTGGTAATTCCAGAATACGTAGGTGGCAATGGTATTCAAACCCATCGCTTTCATCATCTGAATGCGATGACGCCAATATTCCTTTGGAATACGCTCGTAATGCATCTCGCCGGAGTAAATAGGCGTTGGCTTTCCATTATATACAAAAGAGCCATTTTCTATTTTGAATGGGGCATCATCCTGAGCTTGAGCAAAGCCAAAACTCAGCATAATAAGGACTAAAGCGAAAAAGTTTGTTCGTACAACTTGCATAGAATCTAGTACACTGCGATGTTAGAAATCAATGGGCAAGCTAATGCTTCGGTGATCTCGATTTTAAGTTTTGAGGTTTCCACTCCATTTAATTTCAGGATGCGCTTATGCCCGATCGTTGTTTGGTTTTGCACTTCTTTCCAAGCACCATCTTCCCAAACCGAAACTGTAAATGCAGCCACGCGCTGACCGAGTTTGATATACTCCTGAAGTGAAATATAATTCAGTGTTTGCGGCGCATCCCAACTCAGTTCGATGCTTCCGGTAGTCACACCGTCATTTGTTGCCCAATAGGTTTCTGCATCGCCATCAAGCACTTTATCTGCGGCATAAATAGGCTTATCACCACGCACCGGAGTTGCGGTAGCAGTAGCCTTCTCAGCTAAGTTTTCAGCAAAAACGCTGTCTAATATTTTTCTGAATCCACGAAGTGACGCCACATCATTCTCGTGAAATAAACCGCGACGATCTGGAGGAATATTCAATAATAAGGTTGAACCGCGACCTACAGAAGTCAGGTACAATTCAAATAAATTTTCTGGAGAGCGCACCAGTGAATCTTCTGAAGCGTGATAAAACCAACCCGGACGAATCGACGTATTCACCTCTGCCGGAATCCAGCTTTTTCCATTTTTGGTTCCGCTTTGCAAGAGCTCTTCAATTCCTGCTTTACCGGCATAAAGCGTATCTGTTGTAATGGTATTCCAATGGGTTTCTCCGCCAATTCCACGTTCATTTCCTACCCAACGCAAATCTGGCCCTGCATCACTAAAAAACAAAACCTGCGGCTGCATCGAATCGACCATTTTTAACGTTGTTGGCCAATCGTAGTAATTTTGACGATCGATCTTGCGCTCTTCATTGGCGCCGCCATAGTAGCCGTCACCTCCGTTAGCACCATCAAACCACATTTCAAAAACAGGTCCGTAACCCGTGAATAATTCTTTAAGTTGATTGCGGTAATACGTGATATATGATTCCTCACCATAATCGGCACGATTACGATCCCAGGGCGAAAGATAAACTCCAAATTGCAAACCGTGTGCTTTGGCTGCTTCTGAAACTTCTTTTACTAAATCTCCTTTTCCATCCTTATACGGACTCGAAGCTATATCGTGCTCTGTATATGCTGAAGGCCACAAGGCAAAACCGTCGTGGTGTTTTGCTGTTAGGATAGTTCCGCTGAAGCCGGTTTCTTCCAGCACAGACATCCACTGATCGGTATCCAATTCAGACGGATTAAAAAGCGCTGGAGATTCATCTCCATAACCCCATTCTTTATCGGTAAAGGTGTTTATGGTAAAATGAATGAACGCATTCATTTCCATATCATACCACGCGAGCTGCTCTTCTGAAGGCACTGCACCATAAGGCTCAGGAACACCATCATTTGAAGACTCACAGGCTACAAGACCACACAATAAAAAACTTAATAAAGGAATATAAAATCTATTCATACAAAGCGTTTATTCTGATTTATAAGAAAATGCAAGCGCTGCTTTTGCGGCATCTCTTACCGAAGCAGGAAGCTTAACGGTCACCACATTATCTTTAATCGTATAGTTTAGTTTTTTCCCGGTACTTACCAGTTTAAGGCTGCTTCCTTTTTTAGGAAGATTCCCTTCCCAGCTCACCGTATTAGGCACCGCTTCACCTTCGGTCAATAAGGTGATTGCAAAGGTATTTTTATCATTTGCAGTAAAATACGTTGCCTCACTGTGATAATGATCGATCGCGTAGGTACCGTAAATTGCCTCCCCGTTTGTATCTAACCAGTTTCCTATTTCAGTAAGAATAGGTAGCGCATCAGGAGGCAATAAACCATCTGGCTGTGGCCCAACTCCTAAAAGCATGTTTCCGCCTTTGGCAACAACTTCAACTAAACTGTGAATCACTTTTGCCGAAGTTTTAAAGTTATCATTAGGCACATAACCCCAGTTATTTCCTAAAGTCATATTGGTTTCCCAAGGATGATCTAGTTTGGTTTCCGGGATCGAACGCTCAGGAGTTTGATAGTTCTCGTAAGGCCCATGAACGGTACGGTCTGCAAAGATGATTCCCGGCTGTGCTTCCCTTGCCATTTTTGCGATACGCGGCATATCGATCTCCTGACTGAATTCTGGAATTGGAGCTCCCCAGGCACGCACTTCATCGGTCACGGTCTCACGCGGGCGTACCCAGCCACCATCTAACCATAAAATGTCTATTGACCCATAATCGTGCATCAGCTCACTGATCTGATTGAACGTGAAATCCTGAAAGCTTTTCCATTTTTCAGGATATTTTCTGATGTCATAATTCACATTACGGTCTGGTGTTGCATATTTATCCCACCAGAAATCTTGCGAATGCCAGTCCGGTTTAGAAAAATAAGCCCCGATCATAAAATCTTTCTTTCTAAATGCCTCAAATACATATTTGGCAACATTGGCTTTTGGATGGTTTTTGAAAGGTCCGTTGGTGATTTTATAATCGGTTTGCTGGGTATCAAACATATTGAAACCGTCGTGATGCTTGGTGGTAAAAACCACATATTTCATTCCGGCGTCGGCAGCAGCATCAGCCCATTGATCCGGATCAAAATTCACGGGATTGAAAACTGAACTCAAATTCCAATACCATTTTTTATAGTCGTTGTATGAGATTCCTTCAGGACGCTCCAGCCAAGGCTCAGAGCAAATTTGCCAGCTCTCGATAATACCGGGAACTGCATATACTCCCCAATGAATGAGCATACCAAACTTTTGATCGCCCCAAGTAGCAAGTTTCTCTTTAACCTGAGGATCTGTTGGTGCTTGATATATTTTTGATTGTTCGTGCAGATTGCCACCTTGTGCAAATAAGCCGTTGCTGCCGGATAGGGATCCCAGCAGCACAGCTAAAACATAAAAAAACTTAGAGTATGAAAGGCGTTGCATAAAAACTTTAGTTGTTTGTTAATCTTATGGATTCTAACAGTTCAAAACTGTCTTTAAGTCTAATATCTTGAGAAGAAGCTCCTAGTTGAACTTCAAATTCACCGGCTTCGGCTACGTGATTCATTTCGGCATCAAAAAGTGCTAATTCTACTGGCGTCAACGTGAACGTCACTGTTTTGCTTTCGCCTTTGGCCAAATGGATGCGTTCAAAACCGCGTAATTGTTTTACTGAAGTCACCACGCTGCTTACCACATCACGCACGTACAATTGAACGACTTCATCCCCATCACGATCTCCGGTATTGGTAACTTCAACCGAAACTTCAATGGTCGTGCTTGCAGCATTTCCGCTTTGCGTAATCTTTAAATCAGCATAGTCAAAAGTAGTATAACTCAAGCCGTGACCAAAAGCATACAAGGGTGCCGAAGTTTCTTCTACATAGTCACGACGCTTGGGCCACCAGTGATTATAATACACCGGTGATTGTCCTACCGATTTTGGTATCGAAACCGGTAAACGACCCGCCGGATTATAATCACCAAATAAAACATCTGCCAGCGCGTGACCTCCCTGCGAACCGGGATACCACGTGTCTATAATTGCAGGAATGTGTTTGGCAGGCCAATTGATCAACAATGGTCTGCCAGTAATCAACACTAATATTGTTGGGGTTCCTGTCGCTTCCACAGCCTGTAAAAGCTCCAATTGTTTTCCCATAAGGTCTAAGGTAGAACGGTCGTAGCCTTCACCACTTTCCATATCACTTAGCACCTCATTTTCTTTTGAAGACACGGTTGCCGCACCGGTTTCCAGATATTCGGTTTTGAAATCCCGTGCACTGGAACCTCCTAAAACCACAATAGCAACTTCGGCATTTTTTGCCGCAGCTACCGCTGCCGGAATATCGGTTTGTGTGGTATCGCGAATGGCTGTCCCTTTTACATAAGTGATCTCAGCCTTTGGCATTTTGGCACGAATTCCCTCAAGAGGCGTCACAATAAATTCTGGCTCTTGAGGCGCAGTATAATCTCCCAATTGATTGTATTGAGTATCTGCATTGGGCCCGATCACTGCAATTTTTTTAAGGTCTTTAGATAGTGGAAGCAATCCATTCTCATTTTTGAGTAAGGTTACCCCTTCTAGCGCCATTTCTTTTGCGATCGCTATATGTGCAGTACTGCGCACCTCTTTTTTGGGTGTCTTTTCTTCTACGTATGGATTTTCAAAAAGTCCCATTTTAAACTTTAAACGCAATACGTTTTTCACCGCTTCGTCCAAACGTGCTTCAGAAACCTTTCCACTTTTAAAAGCATGGAGCAATTCATCATCAAAGCCATTTCCGCCTAAATCTGCATCCACACCGGCGTTCATCGCCAAGGCTGCAGCGTCTTCAAAAGTTGCCGCTGCATGATGATCACCTTTGATTCCTTCAATACTTGCCAAGTCTGAAACTACAAAACCGTCAAAGCCCCATTGCTCCCGCAATAAACCGGTAAGCAAAGCTTTGTTTGAAGTACTCGGAATTCCATCAACCGAACTATATGCCGTCATTACAGAAAGTGCTCCCGCATCGATCGCCTTTTTGAACGGATACATATAATCTTGCATGAGTTCGCGTTGCCCAATATGCACCGCACCGCCGTTGTGACCGCCTTCAGAAACTCCGTAAGCTGCAAAATGCTTTAAAGTTGAAATTACATTTTCGGGATTATCTATTCCTTCTCCCTGGAAGCCTTCTATAACGCCCAATCCCATTTCAGAAATTAAATAAGGATCTTCACCAAAGGTCTCTTCAACCCGAGACCAACGCGGTTCACGCGCTAAATCTAATATAGGCCCGTAACCAATGTGCGCACCTTGAGCGCGTAATTCTTTTGCAACTGCCGCTCCCATTTTTTTATTCAATTGCGGATTAAAGGTACTCGCCTGAGCGATCGCCGAAGGAAACTCTGTTGTCCCAATTGCCATATGCCCGTGCATCGCTTCTTCTGCCAGAAATAAAGGAATTCCTAACCTGCTTTCTTCAACAGCTACTTTTTGAATGGCATTGGTCGCCTTTGCTGCTAGTTCTGGATTTAGACCGTTTAATAAGGTTTTTTGCGTCCAAGGATCGGCACGCATCACGCCCCAAAGGGCGCCAATTTTCTGTTCTTCGATCGCCGTTTTTAGCGCTTCGCTTGCTTCAACCGAATTACCGGTTTTGGTATACATTTTCCACCCTAAAAGGGTGGTAAGCTGACCTACTTTTTCTTCTACAGTCATGCGCTCTAGCAGATCTGTAACCCTGGCTTCTATAGGCGCTCTAGAACTTTTGTAAACAGCATTAGCAGGAACTTGCTCCTGTGCCGAAAGTTGCACTGCCATGAAAACAAGCACGAACACAGCAGTTGTCAACTTTCTCAAATAAATATAACACATATGACCTTTTAGCTTTTTTCTGAAGGTATTGTCAAAATCTCAACAATAAGATAAAAATACTTACAATACGCTCTTTAAAACTATAAGAACATCAATTCGTTTTGAAAATTAATCGCTGAATAACCGTTGCGCGTAGCTTAGCGACGCTAAATATTAAGATTTTCTTAAATGTTTTAGATGTGCGAAGTACTGAATTATGAGTTTCATTTAGCATATTTGAATTTATGGTACTCTATCAAATGTTGCCAATTTTGAGAGTCTAGAATTTTCACCAATATGCCCTCAATATGCCCATATTCTAGATAACGCTTCTTAAAAACCTCCCTAGAAAACTCATAAAATATTTCAACATCATTGTAAGATAAAATATTCTCACAATTCTCATGAATAAACTGCTTAACTGAATCCTTTAGAACTCGCTCTATTGTTTTCTTTCGGAGATTATCGATCTGATTTTGAGACAAACTCAAGTAAGATTCTATGGAAAAACATTTAAAAAATTGGTTAACTTCAATAAAGTCTCCTTCATATTCCGACCTATTCAACAATGCCTTATATATTGAATCCGCGTTACTCCTAACGGTATCACTAACTACTTCAAATTCCCGGTATTTAATCATAAAACCACAATAAACTTCTAATGGCACTTCATTATAACCAACCAATACAAGTGATTCAATTTGATTTGAAAATAGTTCTGCTATTTCTCTAATCTCGAAATAGTAAATTAATGTTTCAAAATATTTTATTAGCTCTATATTATTTTTAAATAAATGAAGCCGACTTTCATTTAAAAAAAGTTTTTTAAGCTCACTCAAATTAAAAATTTCTAACAAGTCCCTTTTGTGATGATTAAACCTTATCCAAATAATGGCACCATCATCAAAACAAGAAACAGACCCTTTAATTAACTCTAGATTATTTCTAATTTCTTTAATTAAAAAATCCCCAACGGAAGGATTAATAAATTCAATAAAACTCTCATTGTCCATCGACCTGTTTCGATTAATCGTAATAAATGTACCATCTAATATAGTAGTACACTCCTTGAACTCATTATTTTGCTTAAGGAAATTATTATGTAGTACTTCAAAATCTAAGCGTCGATTAAATGAATTTTTAAATTTCATATGCTCACAACCTCCCCCAAAAAGAAATAAATGATTTAAGTATATGCGGCTTTTATAATCTATTTGATGATTATAAGCAAAGTCCCATATTTCAGAGGGATCGTTCAAACTAGAAATTACAAACTCTTTATAATCATTCTCGTTTAATTCATAGTTAAGTCTATCTGTCACATGTTCGATTAGCCTTGGGGAAAAATTCTTATGCCCTATAATTTTTTTTCTAAATTCTTTTTCGAAAAAGCTCTTTTTAAATGAGTTTCTCTGCAAATGATTATCAAGAATCTTACCCTTCTCATAATAATTGAGTGCAGATGCATCAACTTCAAATTTAGAAATACTATGGAATGCTCTTTTAAGTTTATCAGATCGATAACTAGCCGTATTAATAATATTAGTCCTTGAAGTCATAATAAGAGCTTTATCACTCTTATTTGATATTCTCCTTAACAATTTATTAAGCCTACCTTCATTCCTCAAAGAGTCAGATAAAACGAAGGAGTTTGCACCAAGGAAGTCATCATAATAAAAAACATAAGGACACTCATCGGAATCAATTAACCTTTCTATTTCAGAGTCTAATGTTAAAATTTCAATAAACGTATAACCCTTCTCAATGAAGTAAAAGGATAATATTTTAGCTAGTGTAGTTTTACCCACTCCGGGTAGTCCTTTTATAATTAAAACATTAGATTTTTCGATTATCGATAATGCCTTACTAAAACTTTTAGTTTGTACAAAATATTTAATTTGGCTTTTAATTTCCTCAACCGTAAAATTACTTCTTGTAAGAGTAGCATTGTTGAGCAATCGTTCTAGAGTAACAGAATTAGAAAAGTAAAGTTTTACGAATTTCTTTTCAATTCTAGAATATTTAGATAATAAACGATTTAGATCCTCTCTTCCATAAATATCATTTAAAGAGATAATAAATGGACTGAAATATTCAATAAGTTTCTTTTTATTAGCTAAAGACATCGGAACAGATGTCATGAAAATGTATTTTGAAGGGTTTAGCTTCTTTACTTTTGACAATTCGTTTATCCCTTTTACCTTTCTCTTTAGACTGTAAAATAAATCAGAAAATTTCCCCCTTGAAAGTTTAACTTGTCCAACTACACTAGTTTCTCCATCTTCAAAATACAAATCAACACCTTCATCTTTGCCTCTCTTAAAATTGCTAAATGAGAGTATATGCTCATAATCTAAGCCGTGATTCGATTTAATATGAATTTTGTTTTCCTCATTCAACAATTCCCTACAAAGAATTTCAAACTCATAATCATCAAAATTTTCAAAATTGTAATCAACCATCTCATTACACTTACATTTAAAATTAAAATAATGATTGGATTTAATACTTAAAATAGTCAATTTCTTAAACAAAAAAAGGGCGCTTGCAAAAGCGCCCTTTTCACCAGAAACAATTTAAAAAAAACTCAAAAAACTCTCGTTTTTATGCGCTGCCATAACTTCACCAGGGCTATGGTTGCAATCAGCGTGAGTAACGTTAGGATGCTGGCTTGAGTGTAATACCCATAAATCCAGTATCCGGTGCTAAATAACGCACCATATATTGTAATACAGCCCACGAGTGTTGCTAAGATTCCCGCGGGAACAGACCATTTTTGATTAGACTCCATTAAAGCCTGACCTTCTGCACGTGCGCGCACAATGATCTTTTCCCAACCCGGACCTCCAGGCTGCGTTTGTTTATAAAAATTAAATAAGGTTTTATCTTTTTCAGGCTTGGTTAAATAGGTTACCGAAATCCAAACTATTGAAGTAAGCAAAACGACCACCGGATAGGTTGACCAATTAGGTAACAATCCATCTACCTCTGCAGTACCAAAAAGAACAACACCCAATGAGGTAAAATTGAATAGAATCGAAATGATCCCGGAAGAGAACATCGCAGAGATCTCACTCCATGCATTAATGCGCCACCAGAACCAGCGTAAGATAAATATCAACCCGGTACCTGCCCCAAACATCAAAATAATATTGAACAGTTGATAGGCATTCGTAAGCAGTAACGCAACTCCAGAACTGATTACCATCAATAAAACCGTAGAAATTCGTCCTACGTTCACCATTTCTTTTTGAGAAGCTCCAGGCTTAACGTAGCGTGCATAAAAGTCATTTACCACATACGAAGAACCCCAGTTTAAATGCGTTGATATCGTAGACATATATGCCGCAATTAATGAAGCCATCACAAGACCTAATAATCCGCTGGGCAACTTGGTCAACATCGCCGAATAGGCTAAATCATCTCCTAACTTACTTTCTACAATATTCGGGAACGCTTCGTGAATACTTGCGATATCTGGATACACAACTATTGAAGCCAAGGCTACTAAAATCCACGGCCAAGGACGTAATGCATAATGCAATGCGTTAAAGAAAAAAGTTGCTCCAATGGCGTGGTTCTCATCTTTAGCAGCAAGCATACGCTGCGCAATATAACCACCACCTCCGGGTTCTGCCCCGGGATACCAGGCACTCCACCATTGTACCGCAAGCGGAATGATCAATAAAGTGATCAAGATGGTAGAATCGTCAAGATCAGGAAGGATATTGATTTTATTGATCACTGCTTCGTTAGCCATTAAACCTTCCATCCCACCAACTTCTGGCAGATTCACACAGTAATATGCTGCACCAATACCGCCGGCCATTGCCGCAAAAAAGAGAATAAAATCGGTATAAACCACCCCTTTAAATCCTCCAATCGTACTGAAGATTACTGTGACCAACCCGGCGTAACCTATAGTTTCTAACGGAGTCAAACCAAGCATGATTTGACCTATTTTAATCGCAGCCAAAGTCACAGCGCTCATCGCCATGATATTGAAGATCACACCCAAATACACCGCACGAAAACCACGTAAAAATTTAGCAGGTTTTCCGCCGTAGCGTAATTCATAAAATTCAATATCGGTATTCACTTCAGACTTACGCCACAGTTTTGCATATACAAAAACAGTAAGCAAACCGGTGATCAAAAATGCCCACCAAACCCAGTTACCACTCACTCCTTGATTACGCACAATATCGGTAACCAAATTAGGCGTATCGGTAGAAAAGGTGGTCGCCACCATTGAAATCCCCAATAACCACCACGGCATGTTTCGGCCTGAGAGAAAATATTCTGAGGAGCTTTTACCTGATTTTTTTGCAACCAAAAGCCCAACAATAAGGGTTGTTGCAAAAAAGCCAATGATAATGGCATAATCAAGTGTTTCTAAAGCTACCATAAATGAATATTCGTTTAATTTTTATTGTCTCAACTTAAAAGTGATAACGCATAAAAGCTTCCATCGCAGCATATTCTGCAAGTCCTAAAGCTCTGTACTTACCAGCAGTCTCTTTATTCCGATCTTCGGCACGCACCCAAAACTCACGCAAGTCTTCTCCTTGAAACATCACACCGTCTTTTTGTGACTGGTGATAAAAGATCGCCTGACGCTTTTTAAGCACCTGATCTGGACTCATAGGCACTGCCATCTCGATCTCGTGCATTTCAAACTCGTGCCAAGCTCCGCGGTACAACCACACCCAGCAATCATTCATATACGATTCGCTCTTGAGCTGCTTAAGTGATTCAAAAATAATATTTAAACACACTTTATGCGTCCCGTGCGGATCTGCAAGATCACCAGCCGCATAAATTTGATGCGGTTTTACTGTTGCGATTAGGTCATTCACAATGTCAACATCATCCTGAGACATTGGATTCTTTTTAATCCCTCCTGTTTCATAGAATGGAAGGTCTAAAAAGTGTACTTGCTCGTCAGGAACTCCCTCAAAACGGGTCGCTCCTAAAGACTCACAACGTCTTATAATTCCTTTTAACTGACGCACTTCAACCGGATCGATCTCATTGCGTTGTTTATTCTTTATTTGTTCAGCAATCGCTGCAAATTTCTCTCTGTCACCGTTACCAATTTGCGCAGCAACCTCAGCAAACTTCAAAGCCTCGTGGTCTGAAACCGCAATATTTCCTGAAGTCTGATAGGCGATATGCACATCGTGGCCCTGCTCTACCAGACGATCAAAAGTACCTCCCATAGAGATCACATCATCATCAGGGTGTGGACTAAAAATAATCACACGTTTTTTTGCAGGCTCGGCACGTTCTGGTCTATTAGTATCATCTGCTCCCGGCTTACCTCCCGGCCATCCCGTGATGGTATGCTGAAGCTTATTAAACATTTCAATATTAAGATTATATGCAGAACCTTGAAGCGCCAGAAGGTCTGACATCCCGTTGTCGTTATAATCTTTATCGGTAAGGCTTAAAATCGTTTTATTTACTTTTTGGCATAGCCAAAACACTGCTTTCGCAGTAAGTTCTTTGGTCCAATCACAAGTACCCACTAACCACGGTGTTTTCACTCGGGTTAATTCTGAAGCAGCTGCATCATCAAGTACAAATGTGGTATTCTCGTGCTCCTGTAAATAGGTTGCCGGTACATGCGAAGAGATTTCACCTTCAATGGTTTCCTTTAAGATTTCAGCTTTATTTTGCCCCCATCCTAAAAGCACAATACGCTTAGCACCAAGCACGGTATTGATCCCCATTGTGATCGCCTTCTTAGGCACATTAGACAAACCTCTAAACGCTCCCGAAGCATCAGCACGCGTCAAGTAATCTAACGTAATCATTCGGGTACCACTGTTAAAGTGCGACCCCGGTTCGTTAAAACCAATATGACCGGTTCGCCCGATTCCCAATAACTGAAAATCTAAACCTCCGGCTGCTTTTATTTTTTCTTCGTAAGCGATACAGAACGACTTGATCTCTTCTTGAGCAATCGTCCCGTCTGGAATATTCACCTGCTCTGCAGGAATATCCACGTGATTGAATAAATGCTCGTGCATAAAGTAGTGATAACTCTGCACGTCTGATTTATCCATCGGCCAGTATTCATCAAGATTAAAGGTAATCACATTTTTAAAGCTCAAGCCTTCTTCCTGATGCATACGCACAAGTTCTGCATATACATTGATAGGCGAAGAACCGGTTGCAAGACCTAAAACGCATTTTTCACCAGCAGCTTCTTTGCTTCTGATTAAAGCTGCGATTTCCTGAGCTACGATTATTGAAGCATCTGTAGCATTTTGAAAACTGATGTTGTGTATTTTTTCAAAACGCGTTTCTTCAAACTTCCCCGCGGGTTCATATTTGATCAATGCCGAATCTTTAACCTGTAAATCCATATCTACTGAATGAGTTTTGCTGACTTTTAAAAAATGCTTAGAAAACTATTATTCTTTATTATTCTCACATCATCACGTTACAATATCTAGCTTTCTAAGGTTGAAATTCCCAATTTTCTTAACTATTTCAAAAAAGATTCGATAGACAACTGCTGTAAGAAGCTAAATAACATCTTTTCTAAAACGCAATCGGCAATCAAAGGTTAATAAAATGAGAACAATGCGCCTTCACTTATTCAAAAACTACGTTAGTTGCCTTAACCCAATCCTTATGAGCGATCACCGGCTTTCTATAGGTTTTACCATCTATGGAGTACAAACTTGACCTATTTGATGGATCTTTTGACGCATTTTGAATCGTCAATGTTTTGTTATCATAAAACTCGGGATTCAAGTGAATCGTGATCTTTTTAAACTGCGGTGCCGAAAGCGTATACGTAGCATCTCCCGGAGTCATCGGGTAAAAGCCCATCATCGCATAAATAAGCCAAGCACTCATCGTTCCTGTATCTTCATTCCCCGGAAGCCCTGCAGGTTTATTTGTAAAATACGTGTCAATTAAAGACGCTACTTTTTCTCGGGTCTTATAACTCTTCCCTGGCAAATAGTTATACAAAAACGGATAAGCAATATCTGGCTCATTAGCCATATCAAACTGATCTTCTGCAAAAAGCGCATCGAGCTTAGCTTCAAACTTTTTGGCCCCACCCATCAACTTGATCATTCCTTTAATATCGTGTGGCTGCATAAATAAATACTGCCACGCATTACCTTCTATAAAGCCAGGATTCTCGGTAAAATTAGCACCAGCAAGGGGATCAAAGGGTTCGTACCAACTCCCATCTGCCATTTTAGGTTGTAAAAAGCCTGATTCTTTATTGAATAGTTTTTTATAAGAAAGCGCGCGTTTCATAAAACGCTTAGCATCTTCCTTTTTTCCTAATTCTTCTGCAAGCAATGCAATGTTATAGTCGGCAATATTGTATTCTTGAGTTGTAGACACAGGCCCAGAAATACCAGAATCAACACTCACATACCCTTTATCAATATATTCGGCTATGCCAGGCCGCAACGGATTCTCATCACGGGCATCAGCGCTTTTTAGCATCGCGGCGTATGCTTTTTCAATATCAAAATCGGTAATTCCTCTTAAATAAGTATCTGCTAAAACTACTGCTGCAGGGTCACCAACCATAGTAAAGGTTTCGGTTGCATTAAGCTCCCACTTGGGCAGCCAATCATTTTGGTCATAGATCTCAAGCATAGAATTTACCATATCTAACTGCTCCTGCGGATACAACAAACTCATCAACTGGTGGTAATTGCGATAAGTGTCCCAAAGCGAAAATACCGTATACCGCGTACCATCTGTTTTTTTAGTCGCCCGGGTTTTCATTGCGGGATACTCACCGTTTCTGTCATTTAAAATACTGGGCGCGATCTGCGTGTGATACAATCCGGTATAGAAAATGGTTTTATCATCTTCATCGTCACCTTCTACCTCTACTACACTCAATTTATCATTCCACGCTTTTTTGGTTTGCTCATACACCTCGTCAAAAGATGCATCGCCCACTTCTTTATCAAGATTCTCACGTGCGTTTGCTATGCTCACATAAGAAACGCCGATTTTCATCACGACCTGCGTAGGCTTTTCAAAATCATACTGCACATAAGCGCCAATACTATCTCCCACCACTTCACGCATAAATTGCTCTTTGAGACGCGTCTTTCCGTTATAACCCATCCACTGCGCTTCTACACCTTCATAGGTTGCCGGTTTATCCCAAATACCAAAATTTTGTGGTGCTTCAGAAATGCGCGCAACAAAATATACCGGATAGGCACTTTCAGCATTATTATAACAAAACGAACCTACCATACGGTAGCCTTCAATCTCTGTAGGTGAATTGAACTTAAGCATCGCACCGTGTTCGTTAGTAAGACCAAGGCCTAAATTCAATAAAAGATTGGCCTTTCCGGCAGGAAAACTATACCTGCTCACACCCACGCGCGTGCTTGCGGTGAGTTCGGTTTTGACATCATATTTATCTAAGTCAACCGAATAATATCCCGGTTTTGCTTCTTCGTTTTTATAGGTCGTACCATACTCTAAATGCGCTGTTTTGAGTTCGCCTGTAGTGGGCATACTCAAAATCACGCCTAGATCAGGACAGCCCACACCACTCATATTAAGGTGACTGAAACCGGTTAAAAAGGTATTCTCGTTCACATAAGGGTTAGACAACCAGCGGCTGTCTTTTTCCAGTACATTTTGAGGCCCAGCAACGTTAAATGGCGAAACACTCGCCATCCCGCGCGGAGCGATCGCTCCCGGATGGGTAGCTCCAAAATTAGAAGTACCTATAAATGGGTTAACATATTGGGTGTAATCCTTTTGCTGCGCAGTTGCCACAAAACCGAAGCATAATGCGACGAACAAAGCAACTTTTAAATAATTCATGCTCTTATATTTTCTCTTAATTCACTAAAATCTCATCTACAAACAACCACGCGCCGCCTCCTTTTGGAGTTTTAGACAAAGGCTGAATACTTACGCGAATGTACTGTGCCTGCTGCGCTTCAAAATCCAGTTTAAAATTCTCAATCTTTGCGCCCGGATTGGGTTGATAATCTCGTGTGGTTTGCGCTACTTGCTGAAAGTTTGCCCGATCTTGAGACACTTCAACTTTCACTTCCTCTGGAAAATAAATCCCGGTTCCCTGCTCTTCTAAAGTTCCTACAACCACTTGCTGCACGTATTTCAATTCCTGTAAATCGATCGTAACCACAGCCGGATTATTGATCCATCCCTGCCAGCGACCGTCTTCAAAATATTTGCTTCCGCGCAGCACATCAACTAAAGCTGTTGCCCCAGTTGAAGCATAATTCGCATTGTAGTCAAATTTATACGTTACCGGCTTTGCAACGGCTTGATGAAAGTCAAAAAACTTATTCATCGCATCGCCCATTTGCTTTCCGTTTTCAAAAACAGCAGCTTTTACGAGCGTGGTGCTATCAATTGTAATTGGCACTTCATAAACTGAAGATCCTGAAGTTAATTCAGCATCATCTAATGCGTAATGAATTTCAGTTTCCGGAAATTCTGATTGTAAAGCCACCGTTATCTTACCGGTTTCTAAATCAATTTCAGACTCCGGTTGAATAGCAAACGCACTTTTTGCATAATTGATATCCATCACGTCAAAACGTTGCATCATTTTACGCACACGCTGCGCGTAGTTTTGCCAATCTTGTTTTTCTTCTGGACTCCAAAGTACTTCTGCAGCCGCTGTTAACCTTGGAAATAACATGTATTCTGAATGCGCTTCGGTAGGAATATATTCTGACCACAAATTGGCCTGCCCTCCTAAAACGTGTTTCTTTTGTTCTACGCTCATCGAGTCGACCACCGGACTAAACGCATACACTTTTTCTAGCGGAAGAAACGCATTAAAGGCTACCGGCTCATAGTCTGGACTGCCTTGATAATAATCAAAATACATATGGCTCACCGGTGTCATAATCACATCGTGACCGGCTTTGGTCGCTTCCCAACCTCCTTCAAAACCACGCCAACTCATCACCGTTGCTTTTTGTGGCAAACCACCTTCGAGAATCTCATCCCAACCGATCAAGGTTCTATTGTGAGCGCTTAGAAATTTCTCAATGCGCTTCATAAAATAACTTTGCAATTCGCCGGTATTCGCAAGACCTTCTTCGCGCATGCGCTTTTGGCAATGTGGGCAGGTTTCCCAGTCGGTTTTTGTTGCTTCATCTCCGCCTGCGTGAATGTATTCTCCCGGAAAAAGTTCCATTACTTCGGTTAACACATCTTCAAGAAATTCAAAAGTAGATTCTTTACCTGCGCAATAAATATCGGTTATGGGCCACACACCTCCCGAAGGCACTGCGATAGGTTCTTCTTTACACGACAACCAAGGGTACGCCGCGATCGCGCTCATCACGTGCGCGGGCATCTCGATTTCAGGAATCACTCGAATTCCTTTTTCTTTTGCGTAGGCTACGATCTCTTTAATGTCTTCCTGCGTGTAAAAACCACCAAAAGTTGCTTCGTCATCCGGATCATTTGGAGTGCGGGCATTCCAGTGTTTGTTTTCCTGGTCTACGCGGAAACCTCCAACTTCTGTAAGTTTAGGATACTTCTTAATTTCTATGCGCCAGCCCTGATCGTCTACCAAGTGAAAATGAAAGGTATTGAGCTTTAGAAAAGCCATACGATCCAGATGTTTTTTGATGTATTCTTTACCGAAAAAATGACGAGAGACATCTAAATGGCTTCCGCGATACGGGTATTGCGGTGCGTCATCAATTGAAACATTAGGAATGTATAATGCTAGATCTGAAACCTCTGAAGTACTTTCAATCTCTTTTGGAAGCAGTTGTCTGATGGTTTCTAAACCGTAAACGAAACCTAGTTTAGAGTTGGCTCCTAAAGTCACTTTTTCATTAGTAACCTTGAGCGAATAAGCCTCACTTTCTAAAGTGTCATTCCGTTTTAACTGAATGCTATTTGAAGTTTTTTCTGAAGTAACTCCTAGCGTAAAGCCTGCAGACCGCACTAATAGATCATTGAGAATACCGGTTAGAACCTCAAGACTATCTTCTGCAATAACAAATTGCGTTTCTGGAGTGATCTCAAAACTCCCGGAATGCAACTCCAAAGATTTAGGTTGAGGAATTAAAACCAGATCAGCCTCAGTAAAAGAGGGATGCTCCTTTTCGGCACAACCTATCAAGGCAATTGCTAAAAGAAAAAAGAGTGTTTTTATAGGTTTCATAAAATAGTATTTCAATATTTTGAATCTAAGACAAGCCATTCTATTACATAGCATAAGGTACAGTTGTCCCAGAAATTGTTTTCCGGGACTAGCTGTACCTAAGTAAACTTCCTCAGGGCAAGCCCATAAGGCATTGATTGGAAACGAATTTTCAATTTCGAGGCAAGCCTCGAAGTATTAAACCCTTTGGCGGTGCCAATAAAGATTCGTTCTTGGTTTTAGAATCTCTAAGCGAATCTAAACACACATATAAAGCCTTATGCCAGGCTTAGTTTGCAGCCTTAATTACCTCAAGTAATTCTGGCGTAAGCGCATTTCCGTCAAAAAAGGATGCTCCTTTTGCACCGTTATCTTTTGCAAGCTGAATGGCCGTTGCAAGATCTTCGGGACTCATTTCTGGCACATAAATACCAGTATGCAATTCTGTACCTGTTCCTTCAAGATCTTTTACACCCTGACCGGTAGCAAAGCCAATCCAGTCGATCTCTTCGTTATAAAAATTGTGGTAGATCATAGGTAAAACCACATCGATGTTCCATTTATCCCAACGCTGACGCACCATATGGTCTGCCATTTCAGGATAAGGAAAAACAGCTCCTGTTAAGAGTTTTCCGTTTTTATGCGCAATCTCATAGGCATCGTCAACAACAGCTTTGATCTGATTTAAACGGAATTGTTTCCACTCCATATCGATCGCCGTGTTGTGTGATTCTAACGGATTTTTATGATGCTCTTCTTCAAACTTTGCAATACAAGCGTCGCAATAACAGAAATCATATTCAGGCAACTCTGTGTCTTGAACGAGATCGTATTTTGGTAAAAGACCTATTGGTAAGAACACATCTGGATAACGAATGTAATCCAGATGGAAACTGCTCACACCTTCTACCTGAGTAAGCTTGTCGATCAAACCTAAAATGTGATTACGCGATCCCTCACGCGTAGGGCATAAAAACTGATAATAATCTACATACGGACGATGGTCAAACGTTGAATTTCCTTCTTTGCTTACCGCATACCACTCCGGGTGTTTAAGCGCTACCGTGTCTCCGGGGCGGTTCATCGTAAACATCCAAGCGTGCACCTCAAGACCTTCAGCGGTTGCTAAAGGAGTAAGGCGGGCTAATAAATCTGCATCTGCATTGGTATTGATCAAAACAGCATCCAGACCATTTTCAGCATACTTCTTAAATTCCTCTACATAAGAATCATCGCTACGCTTAGGATCTGCAGTCGTCCAAGTCCAGAATTTAAAATCGTCAGATGCAGCAGATGCAGCAGCAGTTGTAGGCTCTGCAGCCTCTTCTTTGCTTCCTGCAGGATGCATATTATCAATACAAGAAGTAGCTATTATCGTGAATAGCGCTACGATTACAAGTTTTAGTTTCATAGATTTCCTTAATTAATTTTTGAATATTTGCCATCTTCCTGAATGCGATAGCTCGCATCAGAATATGGACTTTCGACAGTTATAGACCAACCATAGTTATGATTATCCAAAACCGGAGTTATAGTTTTTTGATCTAGCTGAAAGCTTTCAGCCTCAATTGCTTCAAGCGAAGTTGCCCAAGCTTTATGCTCAGAAAAATAGGCTTTTTGAGCACGGTAAAATTCATACAATTTCCAGCGTATTTTTTCCTCCTGCGGAATTTCAAACGTAACTTCGTCTGAAACCGGCTTGGTAGAAAAATACACATAGCCCCAATGCTCGGGTTCGTGCATATTGATCACACCTTGCGGCGACCACACCCAATTGTATTCGGGTAAAAAGTTGCCTTCAGCATCCTTTTTACGGCTGTAGGTCTCGCCGTCTAATTGGTGATCCCAATTCACACGAGAAAAATTAATGCGCCAAAATTGATCTGTGGGCAGGTCATTGCTTCCGCTAGCTTCTTTTAAGACTTCCCAAGGCATCGCAATCTCAACACTCCAACCCGCATCTGTATCTGTAGGATCGTTCAAAGTTCCATCAATAGAAACTGCAGTTTGCAAGCCTTGAATATCCCAACTGTCGAGTACAGGAGCCGACTCGCGATAGGGTTTTACCAGAAGTAAATCCCAAACCGTATTGAGGGCATTCATCTCAAACTCGTAATAGTTATGCGTGTCGCCGTCAGGATCTATAAAAATCTCAAAATCATTATTGTAAAAGATTACCGTATCACGTTGCTTTAGTGTTGCCCACACGTGCGGCTCTTTAAGTTCGGCATAGAAATATAGGTTTTCATCATCCCAAAGCATTTTTACACGCGTATCATACTTGGGTGTTTTTACACCTTCTATATCGATGAACGATGCAGAAAATGGTGCTTTCTGCCAGACTTCTTCATCGGCCTTGCCATCAATCTCAAGAGGTGTTTCTATATGATGTGCCACATAAGAACGTGGCACTTGTTCCTGAGCACAACTCAAAAAAGACACTAATAGAAACAGTAGTGAAATTGTGTTCTTAATCATATTATAAGCTGTTATTTTTAACGAAATCTATGATCTCGCTCAGTTTTCCAAAAGCTACCGAAGTTACGGTATCTGCCGCTCCGTAATACAACGCCACCTTATCTTCTTCTACAGAATGCAATGTAGCACAAGGGAACAACACATTAGGCACATCACCTACCAATTCGTAAGGCGCTGCAGGCGCTAATAAATACGGCTGACTGCGATACAATACTTTATCCGGGCTGTCTTTATCTAAGATCGCCGCTCCTACCGAATATCTAAATCCGTTGCAGGTATTGATCACCCCGTGATAAAACAGCAACCAACCTTCATCAGTTAAAATAGGTACAGGACCTGCACCAATTTTTGTACACTGCCAAGCGCTGTCTGTAAACGGCGCGACTTTCATCACACAACGGTGCTCGCCCCAATATTTCATATCTGGGCTGTAGCTGATGTAAATATCTCCAAAAGGCGTGTGACCGTTATCACTCGGGCGGCTTAACATCGCGTATTTCCCGTCTATTTTCTGCGGAAGCAATACACCATTTCTATTAAAGGGGAGAAAGGCATTTTCGCACTGAAAGAATTCTTTAAAATCAAAGGTATACCCAATACCAATGGTAGGACCGTGATAACCGTTACACCATGTGATCCAATAGCGATCCTCGATAAAACAAACACGCGGATCGTACTTGTAATCAGACTCGATCATCTCTGTATTTCCGGCACCAAACTCGATCGGATCGTGATTGATCTCCCAGTCGATTCCATCTTTACTAAAGCCTGCAAAAATATTCATTTGCACCGCTTTGTTATCACATCTAAAAACCCCGGCATACCCATCTTCAAACGGCACTACCGCAGAGTTAAAAATGCTGTTAGAACTAGGAATTGCATACCTGTCTATAATAGGATTTGCATCATAACGCCACATTACATCTGTGCTGTTTGCCGGTCTGTCTTGCCAAGGGATTTGCGTTGTACTCATAAAATATACTTCTATTATTCACCTGTTACGGTGTCTTTTTTCTTGTTTAGTTTTTTAATTTTTTAACCTTGTCTAACCACGTAAACTTTAGAATAAGCGAGGTTACCCCAAATACTAAAAAGCTTACTGCAGTTTTCTCATAATCTCTAACCACCAAATAAATAGGCAGTAAAATCATACTTGATTGCCATACTATACCCACGATACAGTTGAACATATCTAAGCCAAAATCTTTATTTTTTCCTACTTGCTCTTCTTCGGTTAATTGCTCGCGCACCGGTTTCCACCAGCCCCAAGGATGTACCGAAGTGTAAAAACGCTTTAAGGTTTTTGTCGCCGTTGGTGGAGTCAGATAGGTTCCCAGAAAAGATCCTAAAAGGGAAAAGCCGAGAATTACCGGAAATAAATAAATTGCCGGAATATGTGCATACCAGTACAAGAAGCTTCCTTCTGCATACGTTGATGCACCTTGATCTATCATAAACTGAAGCGTCGCAACTATCAAACCGCTCAACATCCCCCAAAAATACCCCCAGCCGTTAAAACGCCACCAGATCCATTTTAAGAAATTGGCAGCTACATAACCACCGTACAACGAACTCGTAATCCAAAGGGTGATCGAGTTGATCGAATCTGCAAAGAATCCCATAATGACCCCTAGAGTTACCACTGCAAAAGAAGCCACGTGACTTGCTTTTACATAATGCCTATCTGAAGCTTCAGGTTTAAAATATTTCTTATAAATATCATTTACGATATAAGCAGGACCTGCATTTACAAAAGCCGAAAACGTAGACATAAAAGCCGCCAACAATCCTGCAAGCAACAGCCCTTTGATTCCTACCGGAACGTGATTATTGATCACCTGCGGAAGAATCACCTCAAGATCATTACTGGTTACACCTCCTGAGTTTGCCAACTCTGGTGCGATGTAAACCAGACCCAAAAGTACAATTGCAGCGATCATCAAATACCGCGGAATGAACAAAACCAAGTTGGTAAATCCGCTCATATAGGCTGTATCTTTGGCGGTGCGTGTAGATAAAATACGTTGCATATCATAACTAGGCGTTGGCCCGGCAATACTTGCAAAGAATCCTTTAAACAGACTCATCCCCACAAAAGCGCCAAACATCTTATAACCCTGCGTATCAATGAGCGTGTTGAATTCTTCAAAATCACCTGCCCAGAATCCGGTGAGCTGGCTACCAAAAGTTACTGTAGTCCATTCTTCAGGAATCAAGGCTGTAATTTCAGCATCGGTAAAGGAGAAAAAGGTGTATCCGGCTACCAAAATTCCCGCAAGAACCATAATCCCAAACTGCAATACTTCGGTAGAAACTACAGAGAACATTCCGCCCTTGATCGTGTAGATCGTTGTAAGTAAAATAAGAATTAGCGCATAGACTTGTTCCGCATTTAAAAGTGTGACATCGCCCAGAACCAAACTTACATCCCAAGGTAAGATCACCGTCATAAATTTACCGGCTCCTTCAAAAAAGTAGGCAATAAATCCTACCGAAGCTACCACCGCAAAGATCGCTACGATCAAATGCGAAGCACGGCCGGCTTTGTCATCGCCAAAACGCGAGAGAATCCATTCTGAACCGGTCATCACGTTAGATCTACGTATCCAAACGGCCAAGAACATCATCACAAAAACCTGATTAAAAATGGGCCACATCCACATAAACATGAAGCTCTTAACCCCATATAAAAAGAGGATTCCTACCATCCAAGCCGTTCCAGAAACGTCAAACATTCCCGAGCCGTTACTCAAGCCTAAATAGTACCACTTGATACTTTTACCTCCTAGAAAATAAGAGTCAAGTCCTTTTGAGGCCTTCTTTGCTACGTAAACTCCAATCCCAATAGTAAGCAGCAGGTAAACTGCAATTATAATTACATCAATACTATCCATATTACTCTGCCTGTGCTGCTACACCCCAATTTTTATTAGGTGTTGCTCCCATTACTAATTTCAACTCACCACCAGCTGTGATTTGCTCGTGCGTGATGCTGGTTTGGTTAAACGCCTCTCCGTTAAGTGTAGCCGACTGTATGTAGAAATTGTCTTCTGAAACACCTGCTGCACTTATGGTAAAGGTTTTTCCTGACGGAAGATTGATCGTTGATTTCTCATAAACCGGACTTCCTATTTCATACGTCGCACTTGCAGGATTAAAAGGATACAGTCCCATCGAGCTCCAAACATACCAGGCAGACATTTGACCGGCATCTTCATTACCACTCAATCCATTAGGCGTAGTGTTGTACTGCGTTTTAAGAATTTGATTTATCCAATATTGTGTTCTCCAAGGCTTACCCGCACGGTTGAATAAATAGGCTATGTGGTGACTTGGCTCATTACCGTGTGCATATTGACCTATCAAACCTGAAATATCATTAGAGATATGCTCTCCAGTAATTTCTGAACTCTCTGTAAACAACTGCTCGAGCATCTCGGTAAAGGGTTCGGCACCGCCGTGAAGCGCTATAAAATTATCGGTGTCGTGAAGTACAAACCAACTGTGTTGCCACGCGTTCCCTTCGGTGTAATCTGTATTCTCGCGGTGTCTTGAAAATTTAGGATCAAAAGGCTCGTGCCACTCTCCTGTTGAAGACTTCCCACGCATAAAGCCGGTTTCGGCATCGTATAATTTTTCATAAGACTTGGAGCGTTCCTTGAAATATTGATAATCTTCTTCGTGGCCTAAAGCTTTTGCCATTTGCGCCACACACCAGTCGTTGTATGCGTACTCCAGATTAAAAGTGACGCTCTCATCTATTTTATCCCAAGGAATATACCCATACTCTTTAAGGAATTTGAGTCCGCGTGCGTCACGCATCTGCGTGTTTTTCATCGCCTCAAAAGCCTTTTCTGCATCAAAACCTTTAATCCCTTTAAAATAAGCTTCTGCAATCACAGGAATCGCGTGATTACCCGTCATAGTGTTGGTTTCATTTCCGTAGAGTGTCCACACCGGCAGACTCTTGTTCACCTCATAATACGTAAGCATCGAGTTTACCATATCACTTACTTTTTCTGGTTCCAAAAGCGTAAGTAATGGGTTTTCTGCACGGAAGGTATCCCACAAAGAAAGCGTAGAATATGCCGTAAAATCGGCCTTAGCAATGCTGTCATTTTCTAATCGAAACTCCCCATTTACATCTCCAAAAGTTACCGGAGCAATCTGGGTGTGATACAATGCTGAATAAAAAATCGTTTTTAAAGAATCGGTAGGCGTTTCAACTACGATATGTTCGAGTTGCTTTTCCCAGGTCTTTTTAGCTTCAGCCTTAGCAGTCTCAAAATCGGTATCGGCCGCTTCAGCAAAATTCGCTTTAGCGTTAGCCACACTTACCGAAGAAACCGAAACTTTTACGCTCACATCACGGCTCCCGTCAATATTGAAGAAAAACTGGGCGGCTGTGATTTTTCCGGCAACGCTATCTGTTTCGATCACTTTTTTATCCTGAACCAAAATATGTCTGGCAATCGGTTTTGAAAATTCGGCTACAAAAAACACTTTCTGATTTTTTGCCCACCCTGTGCTGTGGCGATATCCACTTATTGTAGTTTCATTTTCAATGTTTATCGCAGTTTCGGTTGGCGCATCCCAGTTGATCGCAAAGCCCAGATCAAGTACAACTGAAGCTTCTCCCGCTCCTTCATAATTGTATTTCTGAAAGCCAGTGCGTTGTGTTGCGGTAAGCCCCACTTTTATTTGCGAATCTTCAAGATACACCGAGTAGTAGCCTGGCTCGGCACTCTCGCGTTTGTGTGAATATTTTGAAGCATAAGGTCGGTCTGCAGGCTTCTCATAGCTTCCGGTAAGATCTACCTCCTTGTTGGTAGGCATAAAAAGAATATCGGCAAGGTCGCCAATTCCGGTTCCGCTTAAGTGCAAGTTGCTAAACCCTGAAACGATAGAATCAGAATAATGATAACCGGAACACCAGTCCCAGCCGTTTGTACCGTTATCCGGACTCACCTGCACCATCCCAAAAGGCACGGTAGCACCGGGATAGGTATGCCCATGACCTCCTGTACCGATAAACGGATCTACACTGGAGGTAAGGTTTAAATCTGTTTTTGCTTCAGCTTGAGGTTCTGCATCATTTTTACACGCTGCAACTCCAAAAATTAGAAGAATATAGAAAGTTTTTTTTAACATTTGTATGCCTGTTTGCGCCTCAATGGGCGTATTCTGCTAAGAATTTTAATAAATATGTAATATCTTATCCCGGATTCTAGCTTTTATTAGACCAACAACAGTTTTCAAAAGCTAAACAGCTTAAAAACCGACTTTTGACCTATGCCCCTTCGCCATTCTTTTAGAAATAACTTTTTGCTCAATGCAAATACGGGTTATAAAATTAATCTTACGCACCATCTGATTTTTTGGATTGTCTATTTTTTATTCAATTTTTTGCGTTGGGGAAGTTATTACAATGACTACCTATACTCCTTTAAAGCCAACATATTAGGGTTTCCTATTCACATCTCACTCACCTATTTTACGGTGTATGTATTGATCCCGATGTTTATCTATAAGCGCAAATACATCCTTTTTAGCCTGAGTCTTATTGGTGCGATTTTTATTATGGTAATCATTAAATATGAACTTACCTATTTCTTGATCAGTAACAATGTTTGGCCAGAAGGGCCCGAAGAAACCACAAGTCTTGGAGTGAATTATGTCGTGGTCATGATGCTGGGCGAATTGTATGTAATCTCGTTTGGAGCTGCTATCAAAATTACGATAGATTGGCTGCGCGAAAGACAAATCGCTGCAAATCTGGCTAAGTCAAATCTGGAAACCGAATTGCGTTTTTTACGTTCACAGATCTCTCCTCATTTCTTCTTCAACACCTTGAATAACATTTATTCCTTAAGTCTTGAGAAATCTGAAAATACGCCGGAAACCATTTTAAAACTTTCTGACTTGATGCGGTATTTGTTGTATGAAACCAAAGAAAAAAGGCAACCGCTGGCCAAAGAAATCAAGTTTATTCAAAATTATCTTGATCTTGAGCACATCAGGTACAACAAAAAACTGGATTTAAAGTTTGAAGTTACAGGCAACCCCAAAGGCAAAAATATCGCCCCTATGTTGCTCATTCATTTTATTGAGAATGGCTTTAAGCACGGTGCCAGCAAGAATATAGGCAAAGTAAAAATCAACATTCATCTCGATATCAAAGATTCGTTTTTATATTTTAAAATGAGCAACACCCTGCCTCAAAAAGAGTTACGCAATAAAATACCTGATGCCGGCGGTATTGGGATTGAAAATGTTGAAAAACGCCTTAAATTGGGCTACGGAGCTCAGGATTATGAGTTGAAAATTTATGAAGAGGACAATGAATATAAAGTATATTTAAAATTGAGATTATTATGAGTTTAAAATGTGTGATCATAGACGATGAACCCCTAGCCATCAATGTGATTAAAAATCATATTGCACAACTCAAAGGCTTGGAAATCATAAAAACATTTGACAACGCTATAGAAAGCTTAGACTTTTTACGCAGCAACGAGGTAGACCTTCTTTTTCTAGATATCAATATGCCGGTGCTTGACGGCCTTAGCTTTTTAAAAAGCCTAGACACCAAGCCTATGGTCATTTTAACCACAGCGCACGAAGAATATGCTGTTGAAGGTTTTGAACTCGAAGTTCTGGATTACCTCGTTAAACCCATCTCGCTCCCACGCTTTTTAAAAGCCACCAATAAAGCCCTTGCAAAAAAGCAAGAAAGCCCAAAAACTACAACAGAAAACGAGTCGATCTTTGTTAAGGTAGATAAGAAGAAAATGAAAAAAGTATATCTCGACGATATTCTTCTCGTAGAAAGCCTCAAAGATTATATCAAAATCATCACTATTAACGGCAATTATGTCGTGCATCAAACACTGGGCAGCTTTACCGATGAATTACCCAGCAATCAGTTTGTGCGTATTCATCGCTCGTACACGGCAAATATCAATAAAGTAGAAGCTGTTGAAGGCAATAGTGTCGAGATTGCAAACAAGCGTTATACCATAGGCCGCAACTATCTCGAAGATGCTAAAAACGCTATACTTCACAAGCAATCAGGAAATTAAAATGTTAAAGCCCTCGTGTAACTCCTAGATTATGAACTAGTTTAGGCCTTGAAATGTTAACAGTTTACCAAAGGTTAATTCGCTATTTTTGGTTTTAAACTATTAACTGTATGAATTACATGAATCGAATTTTCCTGATGATTTTTGGTGTATTTGCCATTACAGGCAGCTACGGTCAAGATCAGGTTTCGGAACAAATTATAAAAGAGCGTGACTCCTTACTGCTCAACCTCAACAAACAATTAGAAGATAATGCGATCAAACTAAAATCGCTTCAGGGCGAGTTTTCAGACTTAAACCCTAATCGCACCAGTCAGCGTTTGGGAAGCCTGGATAGCATCATTTCTAAACAGGAAAACCGCATCACCCTTCTTGAAAATTCAAGAAAAATTCAGCTTAAACTGAATGGTCAACTCGCTTTTACCGAGTTGATGAGCATTCATCGCGATATTAAACCCAGCAACTTGCTACTTTCTTCTCAGGAATTCTTCAGCAAAGTAGCTGCGATAAATAATCCTATGAATTATCCTGCGTATGAAGCCTGGTTTAAGGAATATCAAGAATGGTACGAGCGTAAAAAAGGCAAGGACAATTGGCTTGATCTCATCAATAAAAGCATCACGGTTTTAAATGAGCCTGCGAGCAACGTGCCGCTTTATGGTTCGCTTTTTCAAACTTTTTCTACAGGAATCACTTCAGCAATGGAAATCGTAGGAGGAACCGGTCGCGATCTGCGTGATCAAACTCCGGCAATGCTCAACGTGCTCAATACTGCGAGTCAGTTCAGCCAGCAACAGAGCATTATTGACAACGAGTGGACCAGCATCAATGAAGAGCTTAATAAGCTTGAAGACGAATACAAGCGCTTGCTAGAAGAACAAGCAAAATATTACGGGCTAGATATGAGCGCGGTTAAGCAATATCAAAATGCAACCTTAGACAGTGAACGTGAAACCTTAAAAAACAACTTTAGAAAGGCGATAAACGACCGTATTTCAAAATGGGAAAAAGAAGGAAATAAAGACTGGCTTACCGAAGTAGAACGCTTTATGGTAAAAACACAATCGCTACGCCAGCGTTTTGGTCAACTTACCTTACGTATGAAAAGTAACATAGGCAAGTACCAAGAACTTATTACGCAGTTTTCTAAAAATGACGCCTTTGCTGATGAATTCAGAACCAAACTACTCGAGTTGCAAAGCAGCATCGATCAAGTAGATTCTAACTTTAATGCCGTTTTTAACCCTTCAAAATATATCGAAGATTCTGCCGTGATGTATATAACGCAATAACCTAAAATAATCTGAATATGAAAACGCTCAAAAAAGAAGACATTCAACAAGAAGTTTTTGATCTGTATGACGCTTATGCGCATAATAAACTAGAACGTCGAGAATTTGTAGAGCGTTTATCGCTTTTTGCAGCTAGCAGCATCACTGTGCCTGCGCTTTTAAGTTTTTTGATGCCAGATTATGAAACCACGAGGCAAATCGCACCTAACGATCCCAATCTGGATTCAACGTTCATCACTTACAATTCTCCTAAGGGCGGCGGAAGCATAAAAGCTTTACTTTCAAAACCTAAAGACGCCAGAACAAAATTAGGCGGTATTGTAGTAGTACACGAGAATCGCGGACTCAACCCCTACATCGAAGACACAGCCCGTATCGCAGCACTTGAAGGTTTTATCACCATTGCACCCGATGCGTTGAGTCCGTTAGGTGGTTATCCCGGTAATGATGATGACGGTCGTGCGATGCAGCGCAAACGTGACAGCAAAGAGATGCTTGAAGATTTTATCGCTGCTTATGAGTATCTTCTAAATCACGAGGACTGTAACGGAAATGTAGGCGTTGTAGGCTTTTGCTTTGGGGGATCAATCTCCAATATGATGGCGGTAAAAGTGCCTACTTTAAAAGCTTCCGTTCCCTTTTATGGCGGGCAACCTACGGAAGATATTGATCAAATTCAAGCGCCGCTTTTA